>Ga0268288_10070_pt1 | contig 78867 bp, 63 predicted proteins | sample BraspS3V5C_FD_191349 | JGI IMG/M metagenome (GOLD analysis project Ga0268288, IMG submission 191349) | Soil microbial communities from Anza Borrego Desert, Southern California, United States - Bradyrhizobium sp. S3-V5C | ecosystem: Environmental > Terrestrial > Soil > Desert | place: USA...
CCACGATCAGCATCTCCGACCACCTGCTTTGTTAAGAAGCAGGCAGCGCAACAGACCAACATTAGGGGGTCAATTTTGGACGCCGATCCCCCGGCTTAGGGGGTCAATATTGCAGGCCGAATGACACTTTTCCGCATGGGAGTTGATGCGGCGCACATCTGGGCGAACTTGGAAGGGGTTTGTGGATCGTTGAAGTGGCAGTACGATAAGCGGCTGGGGATCAGTGCAGCGGGCTTCTAGGACGATGGCGATGACGAACAGGAAATCTCCGCCGCTCAAGCTAGATCAACGACGGTCTCTCGCCGAAGCGGTCAGAGCTACAGAACTTGCGGGCACAGAAGCTTGGGACGATCTCGATATACTATCCTCGAACACACACGTCGAAGCCATTGAAGTCTTCGAAGACGAAATTCGCTTCGATGGGAATCGAATCGAAGGTCCGATCAACGTGCACGTGACCCTGCAATATTCGGAGGACGTCGTCCTGTCGGAATCTTTTCCCGGTCGTTTTGAAGCCAGTTGGGAGAACGGCAAACCGTCGATTAAGAGGATCGTGGTAGATACGAGTTCGTTCACGGGATGAGCCTAGGTGATCCGGCGATTCTACAAACGCACTTCTCGTTTGCCACGACATCATTCAGCGAGCTTCGCCCTCAAGCGGCTTTTTTCACCGTCCTTCAAGCTCGTTGAAATAGCTGTCTCCAGATCTTCAGCGGCGCCTTCGTCTCCAAGCGCACGACGAATTTCAAAGCGAAGCTCGAGAAACTCAGCGCGAAAATGCTCGCCAGCCAGCCTCGAGAGTGCCCTATCGATCCATCCGAGCGCCTCATCAGGAAAGCCCTGGCTCAGGCGCGCGCGTGCCAGCAGTCGCTGGATCCATTCGCTTCGATCGAGATCATCGGGCCTCTCGCGGAGTAGTGGTTCTGCCTCTGCCGCACGCCCCATGTCGAGCAGAAGCTCGGCACGCCTCTGGATGTGAAAGGGCTGAGGCCTGACTTCAGCCTCATAGAGCAGGAGAGCTCTTTCTCTCAGCGCTCCGGCGTCCGCACCGGGAAGTCGCGCGGCTTCGCACAGAATTTCTGCCCAATAGAAGCGCTCGCTATCGGTCTGAAACGAAACTAAATCCGGCTCCGATAGTTGACCGAATATTTTCACAAAGAGACTCGGATGTTCCGTAGATATATACCGTCCGAGCGCCGAGAAAGCGGCGAGCGCTTGTTGAACGCCTGCATACGCAGCCTCTGTAATCGCTCGTTCAATCGCCCCGGAATGGCGAATGATGAGGTCATCGCGCCATCTCGCCGGTCCGCGCGGCAACCGTTCAATAATGCCCAGAAATACAGAATAGGCGACGTCGCGCTTCGTGGCCATGCGCCCAAGCATCTCGTCGACGAGTGTGACCGATCGCTGCTCCTTGGAGTGGTCGCCGCGGTACAAATCAATCAACTGAAGCCGCGCCTCGTCCATCGGGACTGGCCCTTCAAGGACTGTCTCGAACAGCTCGGCGGCGGCATCGCGCTCACCAAGCCGTTTGAGTGCCTTGGCCTTATGGTGCGTTACTTGAGCACGCTCCAGCTCTGATAACTTTGGCAGCGCGGCCAGCCGATCGAATATTTCAAGTCGTTCACGTAGTTTCGTCGTAGCGATAGCCTGGCTTTCGGATTTTTCGTGGAGAAACAGCTGTTCAATCGCCTCGATCACCGCCATGACCGCCAGGGGCTGCGGCAGGTCGATCGCATCGGCATCGGCCGACGGATCGCCGACGAGTTCAGGTACAAGATCCGCTGGGTCCCACGCTTGGAGTAGAGCATAGCGAAACGCCGGATTGCGGAATCCCGATCTCACCAGCTCTTCGAGCTTGCGTCGCAGGTGCCGCGCCGTGGTCAAAAGACGGAGATCGGGTTGCGCCGCGGCAGAGATGAGAAAGGTTTCCAGTACGGCATCGAGGCGCGCTCGCCGGTCTGGCTTACACCAACCTTCGTCGAGTGAAGCGAACACGATATCATGGAGCCTAATCACGTCGTTTCGATCGAAAGCGGTGAGACAATTGCCGCGCAGTTTGCGTACACCATGAGGATCGATCTCGCTTTCGAGAAAGTCCGCGGGGCAGACCGACGAGCCACTCCAAGCGAACACCGAAAGCTCCCGCCCCAAGGAATGGCGCAGTCGTCCCAACAATCTGTCGGCAAGCAATTGACCCCGGGTGTCATCGAATGCACCGATACTGCCACAGTCCAACGCTACATCTGGCCAAGAAACACCGTTGCGAACGACGGCGCTTATGAGGCCTAATGAAAGAGCGTGGCCGCCCGCCGTGTTCCAGACGACGTCAAACACTGGCTCGGGACAATCTGGCCCGGCGTGCTCCAGCATCGACCTCGCTTCTGTCTTCGAAAAGAACGGAAGGTCAAAGGAGCCGGGCGACGCGATGCGCTGCGTCACGATGATCCTCGACTTCGGTCCGCATAGGTTCGCAAGTCCATCCACTGAGATGCCGGGAGCGGCATCGTCGACGACCAAGAGGCACGCCCGAGTTTTCAAGAGAAAAGCGACGTTCCGCAAATCGCCACCGCGTCTGAGCGGCACCGAAGCGAGGTCCTCAGGCCGGCTGATCTCTCCAGGATCGAGCCAGATCGTCAGATTGAAATCTTCGCGATGCTTGATGGCAAAGGCTGCAGCCGCCGCCGATTTTCCGAGCCCACCGATTCCAGTGATCGCGATGCATTTGCTGCTTTCGAGTCGCCTGGCGATCTCAGCGTCCACGTCGGATCGAACAAGCTGCTGACGATCGGGAGCTGGAACCGCGTGGCTCGCGGCCTCTTCGTCATGTATCCGTTCGAACTCGGGAACAAAGCGAGCGAGCTGCTCGACCGCCCGATCGTCGAACAGAAGCTCGTCGACTAGGCGAGCTGCAATTTCCTCTGCGCCCCAGAGGTGCAGTGCCTTCCTGACCATCGTCGGCCACGCTCGAACTCGCGTCTCGAACGCCTGTGCGTTTTTCGGTGCTCTGCGACGCCCAGAAAGGAGAAATACGACTTCAGCGGTAGACTTACGATGTAGTGCCTTGGTCAGATCAGATTCAGCTTTAGGCATGGAGCCTACAAAGTAGTCCTCTATGTCGGAGTATTCCGCAACGAGCCGATCGTCGTCGCCGACGCTGTCGATCACGCCCGAAACCGGATAGCCGACTAGGTTCAGACCTTGATTGTTTATCGGCAACCCGAGAACGAATTCCAAAAAGAGGCCGCCGAACCGCTCGAAATCGGGTCCGATATAACCGATCGACTCGGCTAGGCGATCGATCAAGGCAGCCCGTCGTTTTGGATTCATCGATGCCGCACTCTGCGCCTGTCCTCAGGTCGAAGCATCGTACCAAAGATCAGGAGAATGTCTCAGTCCGTGACTTGTCTTTTGCGCACTCGTCTACAGAGTCATTCGACTAACTGCGTAATCCGATGAGAGTGGCACGCGATCCGGCAGCGTGTTACGCAGCCGGACCGAGATAAGCGGTGCCCCCGATCTCGCCTTGCCTGCTTACCCGATCTCCTTCTTCTGCTGGCAAGGCGCCAGGACCAATCCGGCCTGACCGCGCGCCGGGTCGTCGAGGGACGCGAAATCCTTCTGCCTCGACGCGATGAGGTTCGGGAACGTCGAGATATCGTTGACGGGACCGATCACGGCGGTGAAGCGGTGGAGAGTGCAGGACGTGTCATTCTTCCATTTGTCCACGCCATACAGCACGCCCACGTAGGCCGTGTCGTCCGGTTGTGTTTCCTCCTTCCGCCCCATGAACGCACCGCCGCCATTATCGTCGGAATTGGACGGCACGAACGTGAAGTAGAGCAGGCCATTCCGTCGCTGCCCGCTCAGGTGGAAGGTCTGAAACGAGCCGCTCTTTCCCGCGGTGGCGCCGACGAAGATGCCGTGCACACCTTCCCCAAACGGAAAACGATAGACGGTGTACTGCTGCGGCTTCTCGGTCGGATCGGAGGGGTACAGCATCATCGCCTCGCCCCGACCGAGCGCCTGAAGGATGGCCGGGACGATCTTGTTTTCCAACGTCGGCTTGGCGGCCACCGTCACGACAGCCCCAAGCACGAGGCCACCCAGAGCCAGGGCGGCCTTTTTGAGCGTCTGCTGCAGAGACGCAGTGAGGGTCACCTTCGCCATGTTAGTAAGCGGAGTTGCCGCAGAGGTCGGTGCTGAAGATCATCGGGGTCCTCCATTTGACACGAATTTCCTCGACGCGTGCGCGCCGAAGGCCATCGGGTGGTTGAGATAATCCCGATGCACGCAAGGATAGAATAGACAGCGGCCCCCAAGGGCGATACCCAAGGGGGTGAAAACGACCCGGAGCCGAGCCGGAATTGCCGGAGCGCTCCGGAGTTATTGCGGTTTTGGGGCATTTTATGACGGAAAATCAATTGCAGGACGAGGGCTGTCCTCCTGAGCCGACGCAGGAGTCCGACAATCTGGCCGAACATCGCATGACCGATGACGCCTACATCAGAGAGCGCGCGGTGCGCGAGGCGGTGGGTTCCCTCATCAAGTTGGCTTATGAGCACGCAAAGGCGAACGCGAGGATCGCTTCCTGGCAAGAGTTTGCGGTCAGAATCCTCTTCGAGGACCGCAAGGACGCGTCCATCGGCGAGCGAGTGAGGATGCTCACAATGGTGCGGGTGGAGATACCAGATACACTGATGGTCCGCATGCTGGTGAACTACTGCAGGCGCTCCGAGATTGATGTCCCAGCGCTGCTGGAAAGATTCATGCCTCTGCCGGCGGACCAACGGCCACAAGTCAGTCCGACGAAAACCTTCAAGGAAGCTCTAGGACTGAACAAGAGCAAGGCCGATGAAAGCATCGAGAACTTCTCCGGGCGATACTTGTTGTTCACGCTCAATCCGGAAGAGCAGATAATCGTCACCTCGTACCTGTTGTCCGCGGAAAAGGGCGAAGACGGCTCTCCGATCTTTCAGGCGCGTCGAACCGCATCGGACGGAACACTCGTGCGTTCGGTGGGTGCCTATTTCACGAATGAACGACAACTCTATCTGATGGGCACGCCGGTCGGATCGACCGAAATGCGCTTGAGCATCTTTCATAGCACTAACGCAAACGCGCACAGCATGGCCCGTGGCGTGAATCTACGGATGTCGGACGGTCAAATCACCTCGACCCGTTGCGTACTGGTCCGCGATGAATTCAGTCTCGCCATAAGGCGGGACCTTCTGAGGGGCTCCCATTCGAGGAAGCGCATCGCGAACTATTTCTTCAAACCCAAAGAAGGTGAACTGCAGCACCCGAAGCTTGACGGAAGTGACTTGGTCTATCCCATGAAGGATGCCTGCGGCGTGAACTTCAAGAAGCTCGTCGACTACGTGTACGATGAGAGTTCGAAGAATCCGGCACCTTCACCTCGTCCACCCCTTATCGTCGTGAAGGGGAACAGCGACGTGGGATGAACTGAATGAGGCGCGCAGCGTACATCGGCGAGCGGTCGATTCGTTCAAGCGGCAAATCCTGGCGTGGCAAAGCAGTGCCGGACAGGCAACTCAGCCGAGGATCATTCCAATCCCCGTGGTGGAGATTCGGCTTCCCGCGAGGCTCCTAGTTCATACCTTGGGATCTTCATGATCTCCTGATAGGCGGTCTCGATCCAGGGATCACCGTAGTCGGATGCGACTTTGTCACCGGCGTGCCCCTGGATGATGTTCTGAATGTCGATGTGCATTCCGACATGTCGCGCGACGGAAGAGAAGCGGTGCCGCCAACCATGGTTGGGAGCCACCCGCTCGTCAGTGACACCGACCTCCTTGCTCCTGATCCACGCGCAGAGGCGCTCGCCGGTCTTCCGAAAATGCCTGCCAGCGTCCCTTCCGCCACGAGAGCGACCGGGATCGTAGAACAGCGGTCGTCCCTTGCGGGAGTTCTTGTAGTCGATCAGTCCCTGGGCCTTGAGATCGTCGTGCAGCGGCACTTCGCGATACTCACCTGTCTTGGCCGCGTCCGCGTCGATCCTGATGTAGTCGATGCCATTCCTGGTCTTGAAGTCGGACGGCAGCAACTGCGTGATCTCGTTGACGCGCGCGCCCGTATAGGCGCAGATCCACGGGACCCAGCGCCTCGCCTTCGCATGCTCTTCGGACATGTTGGGCGGTGGCGGCAACAACGTCGCTTTCAAGATCCGCAACGCTTCTTCCTCGGTGAAACCTTTCTCGCGCTGCTTTTTCTTCTTCTTCACCCTGACGGTGACTTCGCTCGCCACGTTCTGCGGCAGCTTCCGTTGCTGCTTCGCATAGTTGAGCGTCGCCTTGACCGCTGCGAGATATGAATTTCGGATCGTCTTCGCCCCGAGTTCCTCCTCCGGCTTCTCCGCCTCCTTGTCTTTCTTGGATTGCCGCTTCTTCGTCTTGAGCAGTTTATCCTTCCAGGCGATGACATTATCGACCGTCAGTCTGGCAAGGTCATCGTGGCCGACGAATGACATCAGCAACCTGACCTTGGTCCTCCACGAACGACGGGTCTTGTTGTCGAGCTCGGCCTCATCGGCGTAGCGCTCGAACATATCGATGGCATCGACCTTGCCGTCACTGACCAGGGCCTCCGGCGGGGCGAACTGCGTGGCTTTGGGATCCTCCTGCCAGTTCTTCGAGGCATTGCGTTGAAGCTGCTCGACCGCCTGGTGCTTGGCGCGGACGAACTCGAGGACGAATTCATCGAAGATATCGCCGAAGAGATGGTAGCCCTTGCGTTCGAGGAAGGATCGGGCATCTGGTCCGAACCAGTACCGGATGTGGCTCTGCTGCGGAAATCGTCGCGCAATCCTCTCGCGGTCCTGCTTGAGTATCGACTCCCAGTGGAGCGGCGAGCCCGGATTGTCGCCATGCTCGGCGAGCATCTCCCTGTAGAACTCGCCGGCCAGCGCCGAGAGCTGACGCTGCGAGAGCTTCACGGGCTGCCGCCCGTGAGTATAGTCGTGCCACATCCGCTCGAGCCTGGCGTTCTCCTCCTGGAAGCGAATCCTTGCCAGCACCGGGTCGGCCGTACCGAGCGAGAATTTGATCTCGGGCTTGCCCATGAGGGCGATCAGGTGCGTGGGAACGCGCCGTCTGAACCAAAGATTTTGGCTGCGTGGGTTTTTCCAAGGACTCTGCATTCTGAACACCATTTGTAGTCCACCTTTGTGTACCACCGGGCGTTTGCAGAAGGCCTTATTCCACCTATCGAATTTGAATTATCAGCGTTTTTGGGAAGGGCTGGCGGAGAGAGTGGGATTCGAACCCACGGTACGGTTTCCCGCACACACGCTTTCCAAGCGTGCGCCTTAAGCCACTCGGCCATCTCTCCGGGAGGCCCTCTCTTGAAGGGCCGGGGCGGATTTTGCAAGGGAGCGCGAGGCTGGGGCGCGAAATTTCCCCAATGGATTGAAAATATTAGATAAATTAGCGGATAGCCCGGCGGCGCAGCATGCTGTTGCGGGCCGTCGCGCGCGATTCTGGCCGTCGGCTGGTCAGAGACCGGCGCAAATCAAGCAATGCAGCCGATTGATGCCTTCGTCATGGGCGCGCAAATCACCGGGGGTACCACAAACCCGCCGTCGTCCCCGCCGAGGACCGGGACGACACATTGGATGGGCGACATGACGCGCCCATCCCGCACGAGCTCTATGCTTGCTCAGTGATATCGCGCGGCAAGGTCCGCCGTGCGGCGCGGCCACAGGGCTGGTGGCTCCGGCAGCGCCGCACTCGCCGTATTGTGCGTGTCTTGCAGCGCCTCGATGAAGTCCGCGAACCATTGCTGGATGGTGCCGCCGTTGAGCCGCTCCATCATGGCTTCCCATCGCATCCGCCGCTCGGTCAGCGGCATCGCCAGCGCCGTTGCCAAAGTGCGCGCCATGCCGTCGATGTCGTGCGGGTTGACCAGCAGCGCGGCGTCGAGCTCGTTTGCCGCACCGGCGAATTTCGACAGCACCAGCACGCCGGGATCGGCCGGATTTTGTGCCGCGACATATTCCTTGGCGACGAGGTTCATGCCGTCCTGCAACGGCGTCACCACGCCGACCTGAGCGGTACGGTAGAGGCCCGCGAGCACGCCCTGGCCGAAGCCCTTGTTGAGATAGCGGATCGGCGTCCAGTCCACCTCGCCATGCTCGCCGTTGACATCGGTGACGAGCTTCGCCACCTCGCTGGCGAGATTGCCATAGGCCTCGATCGCGCCGCGCGACGGCGTTGCGATCTGCAACATCGACACCGAACGCTTCAGGTTCGGATACAGCGCCCACATCCGGTCGAACGCCTTGATGCGATTGACGAGGCCCTTGGAGTAGTCGAGCCGGTCGACGCCGATCGCGAGCTTCTCGCCGTTGAGGCTGCGCCGCAGCCGCGTCACGTCGGGATGCGTCATCGCCTTGGTGGCCTGCTGCGCGAATTTACCGGGATCGATGCCGATCGGGAATACCGCGGCGCGGGTGCGGCCGAACGACGAATTGACCACGCCGTCGCGCACCTCGAGCTCGAGCTCGTTCTGCACATAGCTCAGGAAATTCTCGCAATCCTCATCGGTCTGGAACCCGATCAGGTCATAGGACAGCATCGCCTCGATCAGCTCACGGTGATTGGGCACCCCCGCGATCACCGCGCGCACGGGCCACGGCGTGTGCAGGAAGAAGCCGACAGGCTGCGTCACCCCGAGATCGCGCAACTCGGCGCCGAGCGCGAGGAAGTGGTAATCCTGGATCCAGAACACGGAATCGGGCTTGCGGAAGCGCAACAGCGCACGCGCCATGAACGCATTCACCTCGCGATAACTCGCATAGTCCTCGTGCGAGGCGCGAATCAGATCGGCGCGCGAATGCATCGCGGGCCACAGCGCCGAATTGGCAAAGCCTTCGTAGTAGCCGCCGTAATGCGCGGCCGGCAGGTCGAGCATCGCCAGCGCGCCCGCGCCGAGTGCTTCGACCTCTGCGAAAGGTTCCTTGTGGTTCCCGTCACGGACCCGTCCGCTGGAACCAACCCATATAGCCCCTGTTTTTTCCACCACCGGCAACAATGCCGCAGCCAGCCCCCCCGTCATGGGTTCGTTAGGTTTTCCGCGCGAGACGCGGTTCGATACGACGACGAGGTTCACCAGGTCCCCTCCTGTTGGTCACTCGCGTATTAACAACCATTCATCAAGATGGTTCCTGACCAAGGAATCTCCCAAATGAAACCAAATTCTGGCGAAGGCCCACGGAACTCACGGGAACTCGCGAAAAGAAAATGACGCGTGAGGTGCACGCGACGACGCAAAAGCACCGCATTCGAATCGGCTGCGATGAAACCGACTCGATCAGGTCAGACTGATGTCCCGATCACCATCGAGCAGGTCCGCGAGAAATTGACGCACGTCGCGCGGCGCCTCGAAATGTCCGGCGACGCCGGTCGCGTGACGGCCGACGGAGAATGCGAGACCGTCGTAGTCGGGCATGATCGCGAACACGGTCTCGTCGGTCACATCGTCTCCGATGAAGAATGGACGGCGGCCCTTGAACGGCGCATGCGTCATCAGCTCGCGCACGCCGGTCGCCTTGGTGAAGCCGGAATGCTTGATCTCGCAGACGCTCTTGCCCGGCAGCACCTCGATCGGCGCGGTCGGCAGCTCGGCGCGGATCAACGACACCGCCTCATAGATCGCCTTCTCCGCCTGCGGCGCCAGCCGGTAATGCAGCGCCAGCGAATAGCCCTTGTCCTCGAGCAGAATGCCTGGGCTGAGCTTTGCGATCGCGGCAAGGCGACGCTTCAATTCCTTGTCGAGCGGCGGCGCGTGCGCGGCGACCGCCTCGCTGTCCGGCTGCAACCGCATCTCGGCGCCATGGCCGCCGATCGCGGGAAACACATCCGGGGCGAAGATCAGGTCGATGTCATTGAGCGAGCGGCCGGAGACCAGCGCCAACGCGCCGCCCGTACGCTCATGCAGCTGCTTCAACGTCGTCGCGAGCTCCGGCGGCACCCACACCTCGCGCGGCGTCGGCGCAAAGTCGAGCAGGGTACCATCGATATCGAGCAGCACGGCGGTCCGCGCCAACGGCGGAATCAGCGACGCGGGCGCCGGCACGCTGTCCGTCGCTCGATCAGGGCTGATGTCGTCATCCAGCGGCATTTCGGCCAATTCATGCTTCATCCTAGTCTACTCCACGAATGCCAGTGGTCGCGCGACAGATTCAAGCGATTTTCGCTCGGCCGCGACGGCATAGCGCCATGCGACGGCTGCGGCGACCAACATGAGTGCCGACCCCAGCAGGTAGCCGGCGAAGACGCTGTTGCGCGATCCGGTATCGATCAGCACGCCGAACAGCGCCGGTCCGATCACACCGCCGATGCCGGTGCCGATCGCGTAGAAAGCGGCGATCGCGAGCGCGCGGACCTCCAGCGGGAATGTCTCGCTGACGGTAAGATAGGCGGCGCTCGCGGCGGGCGAGGCGAAGAAGAAGATCACCATCCAGGCGATGATCTGGGTCTGCGCGCTGAACACGCCGATCGAGAACAGGTAGCCGGACAGCGCCAGCAGCACGCCCGACACGCCATAGGTCAGCGTGATCATGGTGCGGCGGCCGAGCGTGTCGAACAGGCGGCCGAGCAGCAGCGGCCCGAGGAAATTGCCGGCGGCGAACGGCAGGATGTACCAGCCGACATTGCTGGCGGCGATGCCGAAGAAATCGGTCAGGATCAGCGCGAAGGTGAAGAAGATCGCGTTGTAGAAGAACGCCTGCGCGGCCATCAGCGTCAGCCCGACCAGCGAGCGCTGCCGGTAGGTCGAGAACAGCGTCACCGCGACCTCGCGCAGCGGCGTATGATCGCGCATCCGGAGCTTGATCTTATCGAACCCCTCGCTCGGCTGTTTGTGGCCGAGCACGGAGGTCTCGATATCGGCGACGATCTTCTGGGCCTGATCGGGATAGCCATGGATCATCAGCCAGCGCGGGCTCTCCGGAATCCACATCCGCATCAGCAACACGACAAGGCCGAGCACCGCGCCGGTGAAGTAAGCGATCCGCCAGCCGTGGTCCGGCGCAAGGAAGGCGGGGTCGAGCAGCACGATGGCACTCAGCGCGCCGATCGCGGCACCGATCCAGAAGCTGCCGTTGATGACGAGATCGGTCCAGCCGCGATAGCGCGCCGGCACCAATTCCTGAATGGTCGAGTTGATCGCGGTGTATTCGCCGCCGATGCCGGCACCGGTGAGGAAACGAAACAGCGCGTAGCTCGCGACATTCCACGACAGCGCGGTGGCGGCCGTGGCCGAGAGATACAACGCGAGCGTGATGAAGAACAGCTTCTTGCGGCCGATCCGGTCGGTGAGCCAACCGAAGCCGAGCGCGCCGAGCACGGCGCCGGCGAGATAGGCGCTGCTGGCGAGCCCGACATCGGCGTTGGAGAAGCGCATCGTGGGGCTGTCCTTGAGCGCACCCGACAGCGCGCCCGCGAGCGTCACTTCGAGCCCGTCGAGAATCCAGGTGATGCCGAGCGCCAGCACGACGCGGGTGTGAAAGCCGCTCCAATGCAGATTGTCGAGACGCAGCGGGATCGACGTCTCGATGATGCGGTCGTCGCCCGGCCCGGCCGGCGACGATGTCGCGTCCGTCGTTGTTGCAGAACCCAATTGTGTCCGCTGCGAATTCATCAGAATGGACCAATGGGAAAAACCCCCGGAACGATACGTTCCAAGGTTCTCCCTTCCAGGATTGCGGCAAACGGAGTGCCCGCCACGGGACGTCAACGCCGCGGGGAAGCAAGGGTTCCGGCAACGCGGCATAGAGCAGGATTTGCGGCGCGCTATATTCTTTGTCGTCGTCCTGGCGAAAGCCAGGACCCATACGCCGCGGCGTATGAAAAGAGCACGCGGCGAGTTATCTCTGCACCAACGAACATCGGTGGTTATCGGTCCCGGCCTTCGCCGGGACGACGATCATTGATAGGCTTGACGTATTCGTTACGCCGCGCGGATGTTCGCCATGAAGCGATCGAGTTCCTCGCGCAGCCTTGCGCTCTCGACCGACAGCGAGCGGGCCGAATTCAGCACCTCTTCCGAGGCAGCACCGGTCTCGGTCGCGCCGCGATTGACCTGGGTGACGCTCGAAGCCGCTTCCTGGGTGCCCTGCGCGACGTTCTGCACGCTGCGGGCGATCTCCTGCGTTGCCGCGCTCTGCTGCTCCACCGAACTCGCGATGTTGGTCGCGATCCCGGAGATCTGCCCGATGGTGCCGCCGATCTCCTTGATCGCGGCGACCGATTCCTGGGTGGCGGCTTGCATGCCCGAGATGTGGGTGGAAATCTCGTCGGTGGCCCTGGCGGTCTGGCTCGCCAGCGACTTCACTTCGGAGGCGACCACCGCGAAGCCGCGGCCGGCGTCGCCGGCGCGCGCGGCCTCGATGGTGGCGTTCAGCGCCAACAGATTGGTCTGCTCGGCGATCGCCGTGATCAGCTTGACCACGTCGCCGATCTCCTGCGCAGCGCGCGAGAGCTTGCCGATCCGGGCATCGGTCTGTTCGGCCTGACGCACGGCGGAATCGGCGATCTGGCTGGATTCCTTGGCGCGGCGGCCGATCTCGTCGACCGACGCCGACAGCTCCTCGGTCGCGGACGCCACCGACTGCATGTTGCTGGACGCCTCCTCGGAGGCGCCGGCGACCTGGCTCGACAGGTTCTGGGTGACCTCCGCGGTCCGCGTCAGCGTGCCGGCTGCGGATTCGAGTTGCACGGCGGACGCCGACACGTTGGAGACGATCGAGCCGACCGCGGATTCGAATTCATCGGCGAAGCGAATCAATTCGTTGCGCCGCGCGGTCGCGCTCGCCTTGTTCTGCGCCTCCTGGGTCGCAGCGTCGCGCTCGGCCTTGGCGACCGCCTGGACCTTGAACTCCTCCACCGCGCCGGCCATCTCGCCCAATTCGTCGCGGCGGCCGAGGCCGGGCAGCACGACGTCGAAATTACCCGCCGCGAGCTCGCGCATCGCCGCGCACATCGCTGCGATCGGCTGCGAAATGCCCTTGCCGAGCAGGAATGCCCAGACCAACCCGAGCACGAAGCTGCCGGCGGCGAGCATCAGGATCAGTTGCTCGGTCTCGCCGATCATCGCGTGCGATTCGTTCTCGAGCCGCTTCTGGTCGGCGAGCAGATCGGATTTCATCGCCGCCGCGCCCTGGCTGATGGCGGCCGCCGATTCCGTCATCTCGACGGTCAATTCGTCGATCGACTTGGCGTTGGCGATCAGCTTGGCGAGCGCCTCGCGGTATTCCTCGAGCAGCGCGGTGATGTCCTTCACGCCCTGGGTGATCCGCTCGTTGTTCGAGGTGATCCCCTTCACCAGATTGTCGGCGAATTTCAGCCGTGCGAGCGCGCTGGAGGCAACCGTCTTGTCACCATTGACGACGAAGGTGTTGACCGCACCGGTGATCGACTGGAGCTGGTCGGACACCTTCTTGGCGCCGAACTGGATCGATTGCAGCTCGGAATCATCGGCATTGCTCGGGAGGTCGTCGAGCTTGTAGCGCATCGAGGTCGCGCTGCGGACAAGTTTGTTCTGCGCGGTCTGCGCGCTCTCGTCCTTGATGCGGACGATCTCGGCAAAGATCTTGGTGAAGGCGCGGAATTCGCGCTCCAGCTTGGTGACCTGCTCGAGCCGGGCTGGATTGGTGGTGCCCTTCATCGACGCCACGATGGCGTCCTTCAGGCTGGCCTCGGCGGCGAGTGCCGCCTTGGCATCGTCCTCCTTGCCGGTGGTGACGTAATAGCGCGCCAGCGAGCGGTAGGAGATCAATTCGCGGTCGATGTTGCGGGCCAGATCGGCTTCCGCGACGCTCTGGCGATAGGAGCCGACCCCGGCGGAGACCCGCTCGAAGCCCATATAGGCAAAGCCCATGGTGGCCGCCGACAGCGCCAGCGTCACGGCAAAGCCGAGCATGATCTTGGCGCGAAATCTGAGGGTCGGGAACCTGATCGACCGCGATCGCTTGAGCCCCGGCATTCCAACCCCCGTCTTCATTCTGAAAACCGCGCGCGGCATCCGGCAGCAGCCCGCCCCAGACCCCGGAGGCCAAAACTAAGGCAGAATCGATAAGGCCCGGTAAATGGGCAGCCGGATCGGGCCGGTACTACCTTGGTCGGGCGAAAAGGGCGGGCTTGGCGATTGACCTCCCGGTCCGGCCCGATAGTTTAGAACCGATCAAACCTGTCCCTGCCCGGGTCAGGACAACACATCGGGAGGTGTCCCATGTCATCGCGTCGAACGGCGCCGTTGGCGTTTGCGACGAGCGTTGCTGCCGGCGGACTGGCCCGGCCAATGACATTTCCCCTCACGACCTAGACGATACCGCCGGGCCCGACTGCAACCAATTTGCGGCATGGCCCGTATGCCCTAACGACCCGCGCGGGTTAGACCGGCCGCGCCAAGAAAAGCAAAAAATTCTGGTCAGGGAGAAAGCCTGTGGCGGAGCAGCACGGCAGCGCCACCGACAGCATTGTCGTGGTGCAGGCAAAGACCAACGGGCCGCGGCAAGCCGCGGACGAGATCGCGCGCCAATTGGCGTCGGCCGATCTCGCGATGCTCGTGGTGTTCGTGTCGCCGTTCTACGACCCCCAGACATTCATTGCCGAACTGTCCTCCCGGATGCCCGACGTGCCGATCTTCGGCTGCACCACGGCCGGTGAGCTGTCGCCCGGCGGCTGGGACGAGGACAGTGTCGTGGCGATGGGCTTCAACGCGGCCGACTTCGTCATCGCGGCACGGCCGCTGTTCGACCTCGCGACCTTCCGGGTCGATCATGGCCGCTCGATGTGCACCGAGTTGCAAAACGAATTCGCCCAACGAACCGAGCATTGCGATCACACCGACGAATCCTTCGGACTGCTCTTCATCGACGGCATGTGCCAGCGGGAAGAGACCATCATGTCGGCGATCTATGCGTCGCTCGGCGACATCCCGGTGGTCGGCGGTTCAGCCGGCGACGGCCTGCGCTTCGAGAAGTCCTGGGTGTTCTACGGCGGCGAGGCCTTTAGCGATGCAGCGGTCTTGATCCTGATCCGCACCCGGCTGCCGTTCCGCCTGTTCAAGTGTGACCATTTCGAACCGACCTCGACCAAGATGGTGGTGACCGAGGCCGACATCGAGCACCGCATCGTCAAGGAGTTGAATGCCGAGCCGGCCGCGCTGGAATATTCCCGCGCCGTCGGCCTCAGCGAAAGCAATCTCGAACTGTTCTCCTTTGCCGCGCACCCGGTGCTGGTCCGGGTCGGCGGCGCCTATTATGCGCGGTCGATCCAGCGCACCAACCCGGACGGATCGCTGCAATTCTTCTGCGCGATCGACGAGGGCATGGTGCTGACGGTGGCGCGCGAGCGCGATCCGATCGACGTCACGAGCCGCCTGCTCAAGGAATTGAGCGACGATCTCGGCGAGGTCTCGATGTTCATCGGCTTCGAATGCGTGCTGCGCCGGCTCGACGTCGAGCAACGCCAGCTGTCGCGGGAAATGTCGGAACTCTATCGCCGCAACAAAGTGATTGGCTTTCAGACCTATGGCGAGCAGTATCGCTCCATGCACGTCAACCAGACGCTGACCGGCATCGCCATCGGCAAGCGGGCTGTCGCGCCGCAATGACCGACAGCAAGACCAGCCGCATCGTGGCGCTCGAACGCGAGGCCGAGAAGCTGCGCAAGATCAACGCAGCGCTGATGTCGCGCGTCGAACGCTCGACCGATCAGCAGCTCAACGCCTTCTCGCTGTTCGAGACCGCGATCGCGCTCGATCAGCAGGTTCGCGACCGCACCAAGCAGCTCAAGCAGGCCCTGCAATCGCTGGAAAAGACCAACGGACGCCTGTTGCAGGCCAAGCAGCAGGCCGAAGCGGCGAGCTCGCTGAAATCGTCGGTGCTGGTGTCGGTGACCCACGATCTGTTGCAGCCGCTGAATGCGGCACGGCTGACGCTGTCCGCGCTGACCGAGATGGCCGCCGAGCCCAAGAGCGGCGCGCTGACCGACCAGATCGATCGATCGCTGGCGACGCTCGAGGACATGCTGCGCACGCTGCTCGACATCTCGAAGCTCGATGCGGGCGTGCTCAGGCCCGAGTTCGGGCCGGTCGCGATCGCCTCGCTGTTCGAGCCGCTGGAGCAGGAATTCGCCGCGACCGCCGCCAAGCGCAATCTCGACTTCCGGATCATGCCGTCGTCCGCGGTGGTTCGCTCGGACCCGCTGATGCTGCGCCGGATCCTGCAAAACCTGCTCGCCAACGCGCTGCGTTATACCCAGCGCGGCACCGTGCTGATGGGATGCCGGGCCAAGGGCGACGATATCTGCATCGAGGTGCATGATACCGGGCCGGGCATTCCGGAAACCCAGCGCGAGGCGATCTTCGTCGAGTTTCAGCGCGGCGATGCCGGCGCCGGCGACAAGGCCGGCATCGGCCTCGGCCTTTCGATCGTGCGCCGGTTCGCCGATCTGCTCGGCCACAACATCAAGCTCGGTTCACGCGCCGGCAAGGGCTCGGTGTTCTCGGTCACGGTGCCGCGGACCCTGGATCCGGTCGCGATCCCGGTACGCGAACAGGCCAGTGTCGACTATCGCTATGGCGGCATGGAAGGCGCCAAGATCCTGCTGATCGAGAACGACCTGTCGAGCGCCGAGGGCCTCGCCCATCTGCTGGAGAAATGGGGCTGCGACGTCGCGGTGACGATCTCCAAGACCGAGGCGCTCGAACGCATCCACGCGCTCGACGGCATTCCCGATGCCATCATCGCCGACCTGCATCTCGACAATGGCGAGACCGGCATCCAGGCCGTCGACGTGATCCGCGGCCAGATCAACGCCAAGGTTCCGGCGATCATCGTCACCGCCGACTACTCGGCCAAGGCGGCCTCCGACGTGTCGGCGTTCGGCCACGAATTGCTGAAGAAGCCGATCAAGCCCGCCGAGATGCGCTCGCTGCTGTCGTTCCTGCTCGCTGCCGAGCAGTCTGGCGTGGGACTATGATTCGATCCCGTGCGCCGATCGCGGCGCCGTCACCGGCGCGTGGTCGTGCTTGCCGAAATCGAGTTTCGACAGCGCGATGATGGCCTCGGTCCGGCTGCGCACGCCGAGTTTTCGCAGGATCTCCGAGACGTGCACCTTCACGGTGGTGACGGAGATCGCGAGTTGATAGGCGATGTGCTTGTTCTGCAATCCGTGGCAGATCATGTCGAGCACGCGAAGCTGTTGCGCGGTGAACTGGCCGAGTTGCTGCACCAGCTCCCGCGTCTCGGCCTGGCTCTTTCGCGCGGCAGCGGTGTCGCGGAAGCGCGTCGGCAGGCACACCGCGCCTTCGAGGATACCGCGCAGCAGCCGCGCCAGCTCGACCTTCGGCGTCGACTTCGGGATGTAGCCCGATATGCCGAGCGAGATCGCGCCGCCGACGATCCGGGGATCGTCATGCGCCGACACGATCACCAGCGCGCTGCGCGGCGCGGCGGCACGCACCCGGTAGGCACCGAGCAGGCCCGTGGTGCCGGGCATCGACAAATCGAGCAGGATCAGATCGAGGCCATCGCGGCTCGCGATCACGTCCAGCGCGCCGTCGATCGAGGTCGCCTGCAACACCTCGGCATCGGGAAACTCGGACCCGATCACGCCGATCAGGGCAGCGCGGAACAGCGGGTGATCCTCGACGATCAGCAGCCGAGGTACACCCACCTTGCCGAGCGGTGGATCGTCCACAAGGGGCACGGTCGTGGTCAATGCTGCGCCGTCCTCCCTCGGATCGCTGATGACAGCCATTGTGCGCACGACGTTATCTCAAAGCCGACCGGCAGCCTATAGGCGTGACATTCGCCTCGCAGTGCAACACGCCTAGGGCGCCTTCTCGGCCTTCGCGCCGGTGCAGGCTTCAGCGACCGGCAGCGGAATCTTGCCGAGCTCGATGATCGCCTTGTTGCGGCTGAACAGCTTGAGCTTGCGCAGAATCTCGGTGACATGCGCTTTCACCGTCGATTCGGCGAGCTTGAGTTCCGAAGCGATCTCGCGGTTCTGCAAGCCGCGAATGATCAGATGAAGCACCCGGATCTGCTGCGGCGTCAGCTTCTGGATCCGTTCGCGCAGCGTCCGCGCCGTCTCCGACTGATCCAGCGCACCGACCGCGACGAAGTCCCGCGGCGCCGAGACCGATCCGCTCAGCACGCGCGCGATCGCCTGCGAGAGCTCGCCGAGCGAGGTCGATTTCGGCAGGTAGCCGGCCGCCCCCATTTGCAGCGCCTCGCGGATCGTGTGCTTGTCTTCCTCGCTGGAGACGATCGCGATCGGCAGCCGCGGATAGCGATCCCGGATCTTCTGGAAGCCGGAGAATCCGACCACGTCGGGCAGCAGCAGGTCGAGCAGCGCCAGGTCGATATTCGGCTCGCTGGCGAGGATGCCGAGCGCGCCCTTGATCGAGGTCGCCTCATAGATCCGGGCATCGGGATGCGAGATGCGGATGGCGTTGCCAAGCGCCTCTCCGAACAGGGGATGATCGTCGATGATCAGGAACCCCATCATGAGGACCCTCGCATTGGTATTCGCCGATGTCCGCGGCTAGTTCGACCCGCCGGTATCCTGCACGCTTTGCAGATAAGCATATACGTTTCTGAGCTCGTCGTCGCTGAAGACGTCCTTCCAGGCCGGCATGCCCTTGGCCGGCCGCCCGTCATGGACCGTCTTCCAGAAGGTCGATTCCATGTCGTCAGCATAGCGCTTCTTCAGCAGCCGGAGGTCGATCTTTCGCTCGGCCTGCACCGCGTCCGGACCGTGGCAATGGGCGCAGGTGCCATTGAAGGTCTCCCGTCCGGCCTTGGCGTCTCCCCCCTTGGCATCCTCGGCAGCCGCGGGCGCCGCCGCGGTCTGAACCGGCTTCTCGGCCGCGGCCGCCTGCCCCACCGTGACGGGTTCGCCAGACCCGGTGGACGACGTCATCGCCCGATCTGCCTCGCCGAACTTGACCGGGGTGCCGTTCGGCACGCCGTATTTGGCGAACAGGGCGGCAATATCCGTCTGCAACGACGGCAGCACGCCGTCGACTTCATCGCGCAGCGCGCCGGATGCCTTGGCGAAGCCGATCGCGGTGGCCCAGAGCAGGCCGTCGCCCTCGGTCGACACGATCTGGTACTTGTCGCCATAGCTGGTCTTGTTGAGCCAGCCCGCCACCGGCGCCCAGATGAAGGCGATGTCGACCTTGCCCTGCTCGAGCGCCGTCATGCCCTCCTCCGGGCTGAGCACGGTGACCTTCTGGATGTCGTCACGCATCGCCAGCAGGTTCTGCGGCGTCGACTGATACTGCACCGCGACCCGCAATCCCTTGAGGTCGTCGATGCCGGCGAGCTTGCGATCCCTGGCGCCGACCAGCGCATAGCCTTCATGGGCGATCGGCTTCGAGAAGATCACCGCAGGGCCCATGAAGTCGTCGATCAGCGGCAGGCCGACCATGGCGTCGCACTGCTTGCTGAGCAGCGTCTCGCGCACGGTGCGTTTGCCGAAATAGGACTTGTACCAATTGGTGCTCAACGTGCGGCCGAGCTTTTGCGCCACCGCCTGGCCGATCTCGAGATAGAGGCCGGGCTTGCCCGGCTCGTCGCTCGAGAACGGCAGGTTGGTCGGGTCGGCGCAGAGCCGCAGCGGCGGCTTCGCCTCCTCCGCGCCGGCCGCGAGGGCCGGCGCCAACAATGCGGCGGAGAGCAGCACGGTCCGGATCGCCTTTCTCAACTGTACGCGACGCGTTGAACTCGGCACTTCATTCGACCTGGTGCAAGTCGCCTTGATGCAAGTCGCTTTGATACAGGACACGGACAATGCTGCCTCCATTGCGACGATCGTTACTGCAAGGCGAACACGAACAGCGCACCGCCTTCGGGCGCCGCGGCAACCATCTTCTTGCCGATGTCGCCGAGGAAGGCCGGCAGCGCCGCGGTGCGTCCGACCACGATCGCGACATACTGCTTGCCGTCGACCGAATAGGTCACCGGACCGGCGCCGATGCCGCTGCCGAGGTTCTTGCTCCACAGCACCTTGCCGTTCTTGGCATCGATGGCGCGGAAGTCGCCGTGCAGATTGCCCGAGAACACGAGGTTGCCGCCGGTGGTCAGCGTGCCGCCGTTGAAGGGCAGGTCTTCCTTGATGCCCCACACCTTCTTGTTGGCGATCGGATCCCAGGCCACCAGCTCGCCGAGGAAGCCGCCGGGACCCGGCTTGGTCGGGAACTCTGCGCCGAGATAGAACACGCCGCGCTTGTAGTTCACGTCAGAGACCGACCAGTCCATGCACACATTGTTGCTCGGGATGTAGACCAGGCCGGTCTGCGGATTGAACGACATCGGCTGCCAGTTCTTGCCGCCGATCAGGTTCGGGCAGATGTCCTTGGCGGGATGGCCGGGGCCCGGACGCTTGTCCGGATCCTCTTCCGCCCGCATCGTGCTGATGTCCCACTTCTTGGCCCAGTTGGCGAACACATACTTCTCGGCCGAGATCACCTTGCCGGTCTCGCGGTTGGCCACGAAGAAGAAGCCGTTGCGATCCGCCTTCATCAGGACCGGGGTCTCGGCGCCCTTGATCTTCAGGTCGGCGAGCAGCAGCTCGTTGACGCCGTCATAGTCCCAGGCGTCGGCCGGGGTGCCCTGGATGTGCCACTTGATCTTGCCGGTGTTGGGATCGATCGCCAGCGTCGAGGCCGTGTACAGGTTGGTCAGCTTGCCGAAATTGCCGTCACCGGTGGAGCGCACGGCGGTATTCCACGGCCCCGGATTGCTGGTGCCCCAGTAGACCGTATCGGTCTTGGCGTCATAGGAGCCGACCAGCCAGGGGGCGCCGCCACCATGCAGGCCCGTGTCACCCTTCCAGGTGTCGCTGCCGGGCTCGCCCGGCGCCGGCACCGTGAAGGTCTGCCACAGCAGCTTGCCGTCCTTGAGGTTGAACGCCTGCAACGAGCCGCGCACGCCATATTCGCCGCCGCCGAAGCCGGTGATCACCTTGTCGCGGACGATGAGCGGCGGCGACGTGATAACCGAACCCTGCTTGTAGTCGACCACCGTCGAGGTCCACAGCTCCTTGCCGGTCTCGGCATCGAGTGCGGTCAGCTTGCCGTCGAGCCGGCCGACGAAGATCTTGCCGTCGGCGTAGGACACGCCGCGGTTATTGACGTCGCAGCAGGCATATTGGAGCACGTCATCCGGAATGTCGGGCTGCCAGGTCCATTTGCGCGCGCCGGTCGCGGCGTCGATCGCATAGACGTATTTCGGGCCCCACGACGTCGACACATACAGCGTCTTGCCGATCACCACCGGCGACGATTCGTTGGAGCGCAGCGAGGCGAGCGACAGCGAGTACACGAGCTGAAGCTTGCCGGCATTCTCGGAATTGATCTGCTTCAGGGGGCTGTAGCGCGTATTGCCGTAGTCGTGGCCGGCGATCGCCCATCCGTTGGGATCGGACACCGCCTTCACGACGGAATCATTTGCTTTCGATGCACCAATGCCTGCCAGCACCATGGCGACCAGCGAAACGCCGGCAAAGAAAATCCCGCTCCTCAGCTTCATTGGCTTCCTCCAATATGGTTTCGTTGCCGCGATGGATGCATCGCGGGCGCGGATATCTACCCAATTCATGAATCAGCGATCTGCTGTCGCTGCATCGGCGATGAAAATGACAGCAACGCATTTGCGTCGTTATAGGCGGAAGGTAGTAGCAATCGCCGCGGCGATGTTCGGCACGCGGCGGGCGCTGTCGGCCGGCCGAAAATCGCTTGCACTGCCGCGCAGTTTCACTGCGCCGGAGCCCCCTCCCGGCGGCTTGCAAATTGCCCATCGAACGGCTGCCTGCTAGGATCGGAAGCACAGCCCGGCGCCTTCAAGACAGGGCCGCAACTACGACTTTGATCGCGGTTACGTCCCAAATGAAGCGTGGTCTACTGGGCCCATAATGAAACTATTGGGAGAAACGCGTGTCTACAGTCAAACTGACGGTAAACGGCAAGGCGGTTTCGGTCGACGTTGAGGACCGAACCCTCCTCGTGCACCTGTTGCGCGAAAACCTGAACCTGACCGGCACCCATGTCGGCTGCGATACCAGCCAGTGCGGCGCCTGCGTCGTCCATGTCGATGGGCGGGCGGTCAAGTCCTGCACCATGCTGGCCGGGCAGGCCGCCGGCTCCAACGTCACCACCATCGAAGGCCTCGCCAAGGGCGACGAACTGCACCCGATGCAGGCGGCGTTCCGCGACAATCACGGCCTGCAGTGCGGCTATTGCACCCCCGGCATGATCATGTCCGCGGTCGATATCGTGCACCGCCATGGTGGCAAGCTCGACGAGGAGACGGTTCGCCACGAGCTCGAAGGCAACATCTGCCGCTGCACCGGCTACCACAACATCGTCAAGGCGGTGCTCGACGCTGCCGGCCGCATGAAGGTTGCGCAGGCCGCCGAATAGCCGGCCACGCACAGAACGATCAAGCTCATCACCGCCGGTCTCGATGGAAACGGCGGCAAATCGAATCTCCGGTCGGGAGGACTAGACAATGGGTGTTGAAGGAATTGGCGCACGCGTCGTGCGCAAGGAAGATCGCCGGTTCATCACCGGACAAGGACGTTACGTCGACGACGTCAAAATGGTCGGCATGAGCTACGCTCACTTCATCCGCAGCCCGCACGCACATGCCAAGGTCAAGGGCATCGACTCCACCGAGGCGATGAAGATGCCCGGCGTGATCGCGGTGCTGACCGGACAGCAGATCGTCGACGACAAGGTCGGCAACCTGATCTGCGGCTGGGCCATCACCTCCAAGGACGGCACGCCGATGAAGATGGGCGCGTGGCCGGCGATGGCGCCGGAGACCGTGCGCTTCGTCGGACAGGCGGTCGCGGTCGTGATCGCCGAGACCAAGAACCAGGCCAAGGACGCTGCCGAAGCCGTCGTGGTCAACTATGAAGAGCTGCCCGCCGTGCCGGACATCAAGGCCGGGATCAAGCCGGGCGCGCCGCAGCTGCATCCGGAGGCTCCCGGCAACATCGTCTATGACTGGCATATCGGCGAGGAAGCCGCGGTCAACGATGCGTTCGGCAAGGCCGCCAACGTCGTGACGCTCGAACTCACCAACAACCGTCTGGTGCCGAATGCGATGGAGCCGCGCGCGGCGATCGCGCATTACGACCAGGCCGAGGAGCATTTCACGCTCTACACGACGTCGCAGAACCCGCACGTCGCCCGCCTCGTGCTGTCGGCATTCTACAACATCGCGCCCGAGCACAAGCTCCGGGTGATCGCGCCCGACGTCGGCGGCGGCTTCGGCTCCAAGATCTTCATCTATCCGGAAGAGATGGTGGCGCTGTGGGCCTCCAAGAAGGTCAACCGCCCGGTGAAGTGGACCGGCGACCGTTCGGAAGCCTTCCTCACCGACGCGCACGGCCGCGACCACATCTCCAAGGCCGAGATGGCGTTCGACAAGGACAACAAGATCCTCGGCCTGCGGGTCAAGACCCACGCCAATTTCGGCGCCTACATGTCGCTGTTCTCGTCGTCGGTCCCGACCTATCTCTATGCGACGCTGCTGTCGGGCCAATACGTGATCCCGGCGATCTATGCCGAGGTGATCGGCGTCTACACCAACACCACGCCGGTCGATGCCTATCGCGGCGCCGGCCGTCCCGAGGCGAGCTATCTGCTCGAACGGATGATGGAGACCGCCGCGCGGCAACTGAAGGTCGACCCGACCGAGCTGCGCAAGAAGAACTTCATCAACCAGTTCCCGTATCAGACGCCCGTCATCATGGCCTATGACATCGGCGACTTCCACGCCTCGCTCGACGCCGCGATGAAGGCGATCGACTATGCCGGCTTCCCCGCCCGCAAGGCCAAGGCGAAGGCCGACGGCAAGCTGCGCGGCATCGGCGTGTCCTGCTACATCGAGGCCTGCGGCATCGCGCCGTCGAAGGCGGTCGGCAGTCTCGGTGCCGGCGTCGGCCTGTGGGAATCGGCGGAGATCCGCGTCAACCCGGTCGGCACCATCGAAGTGCTGACCGGCTCGCACAGCCACGGCCAGGGCCACGAGACGACGTTCTGCCAGATCATCGCCGAGCGGCTCGGCGTGCCGATCAGCCAGGTCTCGATCGTCCATGGCGACACCGACAAGGTGCAGTTCGGCATGGGCACCTACGGCTCGCGCTCGATCGCGGTCGGCGGTGCGGCAATCGTGAAGGCGATGGAGAAGGTCGAGGCCAAGGCCAAGAAGATCGCGGCGCACGCGCTCGAAGCATCCGAGAGCGACATCGTGATCGAGAATGGCGAGTTCAAGGTCACCGGCACCGACAAGTCGATCGCGCTGCCGATGGTCGCGCTCGCGGCCTATACCGCGCACAACCTGCCTGATGGTATGGAGCCCGGCCTGAAGGAGACGGCGTTCTACGATCCGAGCAACTTCACCTTCCCGGCCGGCGCCTATATCTGCGAGCTCGAGGTCGATCCCGGCACCGGCAAGACCTCCTTCGTCGACTTCGTGGCAGCCGACGACTTTGGCCGGCTGATCAACCCGATGATCGTCGAGGGCCAGGTCCATGGCGGCCTTGCCCAGGGCATCGGCCAGGCGCTGCTCGAAGGTGTCGTCTATGACGGCACCGGTCAGCTCGTGACCGCATCCTTCATGGATTACACCATGCCGCGCGCCGACGACCTGCCGTCGTTCCAGCTCTCCCACACCACGACGCTGTGTCCGGGCAACCCGCTCGGCGTCAAGGGCTGCGGCGAGGCCGGCGCGATCGGCTCCTCGGCGGCCGTGATCAATGCGATCACGGATGCCATCGGCAACAACAAGCTGGAAATGCCGGCGACGCCCGATCGCGTCTGGCACGCCATTCAGGGTTGAGGGAGGATACGATGTACGAGACCAATTATCACCGCGCATCCTCGGTCGACGATGCCGTGGCGCAGTTCGCCAAGGGCACGGACTCCAAGTTCCTGGCCGGCGGACAGACCCTGCTGCCCGTGATGAAGCAGCGCCTTGCTGCGCCGTCCGATGTGGTCGACGTGTCCAAGATCAAGGACATGATCGGCATCGAGGTGTCGGGCGACACCGTCACCATCAAGGGCGCGACGACGCATTATGACGTGGCACAGAGCGACGCGGTGCAGAAGGCGATCCCTGCGCTCGCCCATCTCGCCTCGCTGATCGGCGATCCGGCCGTGCGTCATCGCGGCACGATCGGCGGCTCGCTCGCCAACAACGACCCGGCGGCGGATTATCCGGCGGTGGTGCTGGCGCTCGGCGCGACGGTCAAGACCAACAAGCGATCGATCGCGGCGGACGACTTCTTCAAGGGCCTGTTCACGACGGCGCTCGAGGATGGCGAGATGATCACCGCGGTGTCGTTCCCGATCCCGGCGAAAGCCGGCTACGCCAAGATGCGGCATCCGGCCTCGCGCTTCGCCCTGACCGGCGTGTTCGTCGCCAAGACCAAGTCGGGCGACGTCCGCGTCGCCGCGACCGGTGCGTCGCAAAGCGGCGTCATGCGGGTACCGCCGATCGAGCAGGCGCTGAAGGGTAATTGGGCGGCCTCGGCGCTCGACGGCGTCACGATATCGGCGAGCGGTCTGCTCGCCGACATCCATGGCTCGGCGGACTACCGCGCCAACCTGGTGAAGGTGATGGGACAACGGGCGGTGACCGCCGCCGGCTGATCGCTATCCTTCCGGAACCTATGCAGACGGCGCGCAGCGATGCGCGCCGTTCGCGTTTTACTGGCATTCCAGCCGAAAGGGCTTGCCACATCGCCCATTAGGCGAGAGAATTTAGCTAATCAGCTAATTAAAAATACCGTCAGACGGACGGCCGGGAGAGGACTCATGACGTTCGGCAGATCCGACGACCACCACTTGCCCCGGCTCCCCATGGCTAGCTCGTCCCTTTGATGGCATTGCGCGGAACGGAACGGCAGTCCGCCTGGCCGCCGCACGCACAACACCTCGATAACCTCCTCACAGCAACAACGGAACGATAACGTGCTCGACAAGCCCGCCTCCCAAACCGCCGCTCGCACCTCGGGCCCACTCGCCGGCTTCCGCATCGTCGAATTCGCCGGCATCGGCCCCGGCCCGTTCGCCTGCATGCTGCTCGCCGACATGGGCGCCGAGGTCATCACGCTCGACCGGGTCGGCGCGGGCAAGAACCTGAAGGCAGTGGCAACCCGCGGCCGCAAGGTGATCGAGCTCGACCTCAAGAACAAGGCCGCGATCGCGGAAGCGCTCGACCTGCTCAGCCATGCCGACGCGCTGATCGAAGGCTTTCGTCCCGGCGTGATGGAGCGCCTCGGCCTCGGTCCCGATGTCGTGCTCGGGCGCAATCCAAAGCTGGTCTATGGCCGCATGACCGGCTGGGGCCAGGAAGGCCCGCTGGCCAACGCCGCAGGCCACGACATCAACTACATCTCGATCACGGGGGCACTCGCCGCAATCGGCACCAAGGAGAAGCCGGTGCCGCCGCTCAATTTGGTCGGCGATTTCGGCGGTGGCGCGCTCTACCTCGTGGTCGGCGTGCTCGCGGCACTCTTGGAAGCGCAGAAGTCCGGCAAGGGCCAGGTGGTCGACACCGCGATGTGCGACGGCGCCGCCTCGCTGATGTCAATGTTCTACGATATGGCGGCGCAGGGCCGCTGGAGCGGCGGCCGCGACCAGAATTTCCTCGACGGCGGCGCACATTTTTATGGCGTCTACGAATGCTCCTGCGGCAACTTCATCTCGATCGGCTCGATCGAGCCGCAATTCTACGCGCTGCTGCGTAAACATGCCGACCTGACCGACGCCGACTTCGACGCCCAGATGGACCGCAAGGCCTGGCCGGCGCTGAAGGCGAAGCTGGAAAAGGTGTTCAAGAGCAAGTCGCGCGCCGACTGGTGCAAGATCATGGAAGGCACCGACATCTGCTTCGCGCCGATCCTGACCATGGAGGAAGCGCCCAAGCATCCGCACATGGCGGCGCGCCAGGTGTTCGTCGAGCGCCACGGCGTCACCCAGCCCGCCCCCGCGCCACGCTTCTCGCGCACGCCGTCGGCGATCCGCGAGCCGGAGTTGGCGAGCATCGGAGATGTGACGAGCGCGTGGAAGGCGGGGAGATAGATCTCGCTGTCGTCCCGGCGAAGGCCGGGACCCATGATCCCGGAACGTCGTTGTGGCGATCGTTCCGCGGGATTGCCACCCAGTAAACTCGATAGATTCCGCGGTATGGGTCCCGGCCTTCGCCGGGACGACAGCTGTTGGTTTTGCGCCAGCGTGGCTCTACGACGTTCTCACGCCGCGTGGTCGACCTTCAGCACGCCGCGGCGGATCTGGTCTTCCTCGATCGATTCGAACAGCGCCTTGAAGTTGCCTTCGCCGAAGCCATCGTCGCCCTTGCGCTGGATGAATTCGAAGAAGATCGGCCCGATCGCGTTCGCCGAGAAGATTTGCAGCAGCACCTTGGTCTGGCCGCCGTCGACCACGCCCTCGCCGTCGATCAGGATGCCGTTGCTCTGCAACCGCGCGACGTCCTCGCCATGCTTGGGCAGGCGGGCATCGATCCGCTCGAAATAGGTGTCGGGCGGCGACGGCATGAACGGCAGGCCGTCCGCGCGCAGCGTCTCGACGGTGCGGTAGATGTCGCGCGCACCGCAGGCGATGTGCTGGATGCCCTCGCCGTGATAGGTGTTGAGATATTCCTCGATCTGCCCGGAATCGCCGGCATCCTCGTTGATCGGAATCCGGATCTTGCCGTCCGGGCTGGTCAGCGCACGGGAGAACAGGCCGGAGGCGCGGCCCTCGATGTCGAAGAAGCGGATCTGGCGGAAGTTGAACAGCTTGGCATAGAAGCCGGTCCAGACATCCATGCGGCCGCGATGGACGTTGTGTGTGAGGTGATCGACGTAGTAGAGCCCCGAGCCTGCCGGACGCGGGTTGGCGACGCCTAGCCATTCGAACTCGGCATCATAGGCCGAGCCCTTTGCGCCGTAGCGGTCGACGAAATAGAGCAGGCTGCCGCCGATTCCCTTGATCGCAGGCACATCCAGCGTCTTCTGCGCGGACGATACATCCGCCGCCTCCGCGCCGAGCGCGATCGCGCGCTCATAAGCGCCCTTGGCGTCGACCACGCGGAACGCCATCGACGGCGCACAGGGGCCGTGCGCGGCGACGAAATTGAAACCGTGACTACCGGGCTCCTCATTGACGAGATAGTTGATGTCGCCCTGGCGATAGACCGTGATCGCCTTGGTCCGGTGCCGGGCGACCGCGACAAAGCCCATCAGCTTGAACAGCGCGTGCAACTCGGCCGGATGGGGATGGGCGTATTCGACGAACTCGAAGCCGTCGGTGCCCATCGGATTCTCGGCGCTGATTTCAGCGGCCGGCGCATCGTGCGGAAACGGTCCCATGGCGGTAACTCCCTGATTTGTCTGGGGATAGTTTCCGTCACTTGCTGCGCAACGTGCGTGCAAAATGGGACCCCCTTTGCTAGTATCGTGCACGATTCATGCATGAAATGGACATTTGACGCATGCCTGACGTCGACGCGTTCGACCTCAAAATGCTCGCCGCCCTGCAAGACGATGGCCGGCTGACCAACCAGCAACTGGCCGACCTGGTCGGGCTCTCCGCGTCACAATGCTCGCGGCGGCGGATGCGGCTGGAGGAGGAAAAGGTGATCGCGGGCTACCACGCCGACCTCGCCGGCGAGGCGCTCGGCTTCGGCCTGATCGCCTTCATCCACATCACGCTCGCGACCCATTCGCCCGACAACGCCAAGCGGTTTCGCGAACTGGTCAACCGGGTCGACGACATCCAGGAGGCCTATGCGCTGACCGGCGATGCCGATTACGTGCTCAAGGTGATGCTGCGCGACCTCAAGAGCCTCTCCGACATCGTCAACAACGTGCTGATGCCGCACCAGAGCGTGGCCCATGTCCGCTCCTCGATCGTGCTTGATCGCCTGAAGGAGAGCACGAGGTTGCCGTTGAATTCGCTACAGGCGTGATGGCTCAAATCGAGGGAATTCCGTCATTCGCTTCGATGACACGACCTGCGATCATCCGGCCAACATCCAGCAAGAGAGACGACCATGGCGCTGCAACTGCGACCGAACTGCGAATATTGCGACAAGGACCTGCCGCCGAGCGCCGTCGACGCCCGGATCTGCTCCTATGAATGCACGTTCTGCGTGGATTGCGCCGAGACCAAGCTCGGCAATGTCTGCCCGAATTGCGGCGGCGGCTTTGCGCCGCGGCCGATCCGCCCGGCCAAGCCGTGGCGGGCGGGTGTCTGCACCGTGAACCAGCCGCCATCGGACAAGCGGGTGCATCTGAAATACAGTCTCGAGGACTGCGCGGCGCATACGGCGCGGCTGCGGGATATCAGGCCGGAAGAGCGCTGAGGCGTTCCTTCGTCATTGCGAGCGGAGCGAAGCAACCCACGGTTCCGCGCAGGCGGAGCAATGGATTGCTTCGTCGCTTTGCTCCTCGCAATGACGAGACGTCACTCTGCCGCGACGATGGTGCCCTCGACCTCGCCGAAGCCGATGCGATAGCCGTCGCCCTGGCACCAGCCGCGCATGATGAGCGAGTCACCGTTTTCCAGGAACGAGCGCGTCACGCCGCCGGCGAGCTCGACCGGCTCGGTGCCGTTCCAGCTGATCTCCAGGAGACTGCCGCGCTGGTGCTTTTCCGGACCGGAGATCGTACCGCTGCCGAGGAGATCGCCGACATTCATCGCGCAGCCGCTGGACGCATGGTGCACGAGCTGCTGCACCGACGACCAGTACATGTATTTGAAGTTGGTGCTACAGATCGTCTTCGCCTCGTTCATCGCACCGGCACGCAGGCCGACATCGAGCGCGAGATCGTAGTTGTTCGCCCCCGCCTGCTTCAGATAGGCCAGCGGCTCCGGCTGCTGCGCCGGGCCCTGCATCCGGAACGGCTCCAGCGCCTCGCGCGTCACCACCCATGGCGAGATCGAGGTCGCGAACGCCTTGGCCTGGAACGGGCCGAGCGGCACGTATTCCCATTGCTGGATGTCGCGCGCGCTCCAGTCGTTGAGGATGACGAAGCCGAAGATCATCGCCTCGGCCTGCGCCTCGGTCAGCATCTCGCCCATCGCAGACGCCTGTCCGACCACGACGCCCATCTCGAGTTCGAAGTCGAGCCGCTTGCAGGGGCCGAAGCTCGGCACTTCAGCGGTCGGCGGCTTGAGCTGGCCGCGCGGCCGTTTCACCTTGGTGCCCGACACCACCACGGTCGAAGCGCGGCCATTATAGCCGATCGGCATATGCAGCCAGTTCGGCTGCAACGCATTGTCCTTGCCGCGGAACATGACGCCGACATTGGTGGCGTGCTCCTTCGACGAATAGAAATCGGTATAGCCCGAAACCGCGAACGGCATGTGCAGCTTGACGTCAGCCATCGGTACCAGCGCCCGCGCGCGCAATTCCCTGTTGTCGCGCAGCTCCGGATGATCCGAGCGCAACAACTCGCTGATCCGCGCCCGCGTCGCCGACCACACTTTCGGCCCAAGCGCCATGAAGGCATTGAGCGACGGCTGCGAGAACACGCCGAGCGGCCCGACATCGAGCCGCGAATCCTGCTCGAGCTCCCAGAGATCGAGCACATGGTCGCCGATCGCAACACCGACGCGCGGCGCGAGGCCGTCCTTCGACGAGAACACGCCGTAGGGAAGATTCTGGATCGGGAAGTCGGAGGTCGGAGCGACGTCGATGAAGGAGCGGAGTTTGGGGTCGTTGGGGTGGGGCATGGTTTCCTGCCGAATTTGATTGACACACTCTCGTCATTCCGGGATGCGCCGCGAGGCGCAGGCCCGGAATCCATCAGGTCACGTTTACCGCGGAGAAATGGATTCCGGGCTCGCGCTTCGCGCGCCCCGGAATGACAACCGGTTACGGCCTGGTCGGATCGAACTTCTTCTCCAATCCCTTCCAGCAGTCCGAATAATCATCCTGCAACGTCGACGACGTTGCCGCGTGCTTGGTCACGCGCTGCGGGAAACGGGTCTCGAACATGAAGGCCATCGTGCCGGTCAGCTTCACCGGCTTCAGCTCGCCATTGCTGGCATGCTCGAAGGCATCGCGGTCGGGGCCGTGCGGCAGCATGCAATTGTGGAGCGAGACGCCGCCGGGCACGAAGCCCTGCGGCTTGGCGTCGTAGACGCCGTAGATCAGGCCCATGAACTCGGACATGATGTTCATGTGGTACCACGGCGGACGGAAGGTGTTGTCAGCCACCATCCAGCGCTCCGGGAAGATCACGAAGTCGATATTCGCGGTGCCCGCGGTCTCCGACGGCGAGGTCAGCACCGTGAAGATCGATGGGTCGGGATGATCGAAGGCGATCGCGCCGACCGGCGAGAAGGTGCGCAGGTCGTATTTGTAGGGCGCGTAATTGCCGTGCCAAGCGACCACGTCGATCGGCGAATGCGGAAGCGTGGTCTTGAACAGCGCGCCGCCCCATTTCACGTAGAGTTCGGTCGGCGTGTCCTTGTCCTCGTAGGCGGCGACCGGCGTCAGGAAGTCGCGCGAATTGGCCAGGCAGTTGGCGCCGATCGGGCCGCGCTCCGGCAGCGTGAAGGCGCCGCCGTAATTCTCGCAGAGATAGCCGCGCGCCGGTCCATCTGGAATCTCGACGCGGAATTTGACGCCGCGCGGGATCACCACGATCTCGCCCGGCTCGGCATCGATACGACCGAATTCGGTAACCAGCCGCAGATTGCCCTGCTGCAACACGAACATCATCTCGCCGTCGGCATTGTAGAAATGCTGATCGACCATCGATCTGGTGATGAGATAGATGTGCGCCGCCATGCCGGCCTGGGTGTTGGCGTCACCGGCCGTGGTCATGGTCTGCACGCCCTGGAGGAAGGTCATGTCCTCCTTGGGGATCGGCGCCGGGTCCCAGCGCAGCTGTGCGATCGGCATGTCGTATTCGTGGCACGGCGCGGTGCGCCACAGCCCGGCATCGGCCTTGGCGAAGCGACCGGAGTGCCGCACCGACGGGCGGATGCGATAGAGCCAGGAGCGCTCATTGGTGCCACGCGGCGCGGTGAACGGCGAGCCGGACAATTGCTCGGCATAGAGCCCGTAGGCACAACGCTGCGGCGAGTTGCGCCCCATCGGCAGCGCGCCGGGGAGTGCCTCGGTCTCAAAACTGTTGCCGAAGCCGGACATGTAGCCCGGCGTCACCTGCGCGGTGCTGCGTGCGATCCGATCAGGCGAGGTATTGATGTTCATCACTATCCTCCTTGCAGGGCGGCCCACATTTCCTGGTCGCGCTTGTCGGTCCAGATCACGGGATCGTCGATCCCGGACGCTTCGTCATAGGCGCGTGACACGTTGAACGGCAGGCAGTGCTCATAGATCGCGAAGCTCGAAAACTTCGGGTCCATCACCTCGCGCGTCGCCGCCATCGATTCCTTCAAGGAGCGGCCCTTGGCGACCGACGATTCAGCGGCACCATAAAGCGTGGTGACGAAATCGCGGGTCATCGCGATCGCGTCGCGGCCGGTCTCGAGGCCCTTCAGCGCATCGCCGCGGCCCGGCGCGATCGCCTTCGGATTGAAGGCGCGGATCTCGTTCAAGGTCATCGGCCATTCGCGTAAGTGCGCATCGCCGCAATAACAGGCCGAGTGATATTCGATCAGGTCGCCGGAGAACATCACCTCGGCATCCGGCACCCAGGCGACGATATCGCCCGAGGTGTGGCCGGCGCCGAGCTGCATCAGCCGCACCTCGCGCTTGCCGAGATAGATCGACATCTCGCCCTCGAAGGTCAGCGTCGGCCAGGTCAGGCCGGGGATGCTCGCGGCATCCTGGAACAGGCGCGGGAAGCGCCCATATTCCGAATCCCAATCCTGCTGGCCGCGCTCCTCGATCAGGCGATAGGTCTCCTGCGAGGCCACGATGCCCTGCGCTTTGTAGGCGGAAGCACCGAGCACGCGCACCGCGTGGTAGTGCGACAGCACGACATATTTGATCGGCTTGTCGGTGACGGTCTTGACCCGCTCGATCACCTTGTTGGCCATCGCCGGCGTCGCCTGCGCGTCGAACACCAGGCAACCGTCCTCGCCGACGATCACGGCGGTGTTCGGATCGCCCTCGGCGGTGAAGGCGTAGAGATCGGTGCCGATCTCGGAGAAGGTGACCTTCTTCTCCGCGAGGTCGGTGGTGGAGGCAAAGCCCTTGGCCATCGGTTCAATCCTGTCTTTCGCTATTGTTGTTGCTGTTGTTGCTGCTGGCTCGGGTCCAGCATCCGCCGCTTCGCCAGCGCGATCGCCTCGCGCAGCACGTCGAGGTCGCCGATATGGTTGGCGAGCACCAGCACCAGCGCGGCATCGAGATCGGCGCTCTGCGCGTCGGTGAGGCCGCGATGCGCCTCGACGATGGCGCGGAAAGCGTCATCGGGCTTTGCGAAGTTCGAACTGGTCGACAGCGCCATGACGGATCCTCAGTTCGCGCCTGATGCGCGCGCCAGCGCCGCGTCCAGCACCGGCCGCGCCGCATTGCGGAACCGCGCCGCGACATAACCATCCGGCCGCAGCAGATAGGCGCTGCCGGGCTCGGCATCGTAGCGCTTGCCGGCATGACCCTGGGCATCGATCAGGCCATCGGTACCACCGACCCTGATCGTGCCGACGCCTTCGGGGACATCGATCGTGGCACCATTGGAAAACGCCAGAAGCGTGAAACGCGTTCCCTGCCTGATGAAGGCGTCGGTCAGATAGGTCGACGCACCGCCCTGCTCCGTCACCGGCGCATCCAGCATCGAGGTGCCGGGCCGCGGACCGCCACGCCACTCGTCGCGATCGCCACTCGATAGCGGCGTGTCATAGACCGACGGCACCGACAGCCGGCCGCCGTTCACCATGCGCTTGCCGAACTCGGTATCCTCCGCGAGCGACAGCACGGCTTGCCGCAGCCGCGCCTCCTGCTTCGTCACCGGCGCCATGAAATCGGTCGAGCGGGTGGACTCGCGGATGTTCTCGTCCGCCGCCGCGCTGCGCTCGATGTGATAGCTCTCCAGCAGGCTTTCCGGCGAGAGCCGGCGCAGCACGCGATCCAGCTTCCACGCCAGGTTCTCGGCATCCTCGAGCCCGGAATTGGCGCCGCGAGCGCCGAACGGCGAGACCTGATGCGCGGAATCGCCGGCGAAGATCACCCGGCCATGGATGAACCTGGCCATCCGGCGGCACTGGAATTTATAGAGCGAGATCCATTCGAATTCGAACTTATCGTGCCCGAGCATGCGCGCGATCCGCGGCCGGACATTCTCCGGCTGCTTCTCGGCCACCGGATCGGCATCCGGATTGAGTTGCAGATCGATCCGCCAGATATCGTCGGGCTGCTTGTGCAGCAGCGCCGAGCGTCCGGCATGGAACGGCGGATCGAACCAGAACCAGCGCTCGGTCGGGAACGCCGCCGTCATCTTGACGTCAGCGATCAGGAACTGGTCCTCGAACACCTGGCCTGCGAACTCCGCGCCGACCATCTGGCGCAACGAGGAGCGGGCGCCATCGCAGGCGACGACGAAGGCGGCGTGCACCTGGTACGAGCCTTCGGGCGTCGCGATGGTCAGCGCAACGCCGTCATTGCGGCTCTCCAGCGCGATCACCTTGTTGCGCCAGCGCAGGTCGATCTCCGGCAACTGCTCGACGCGATCGACCAGATAGGCCTCAGCATAGAATTGCTGCAGGTTGATGAAAGCAGGCCGCTTGTGGCCTTCCTCGGGAAGCAGGTTGAACTGGTAGAGCTGCGAGGCGCCGTGAAAAATCTTACCGACGCTCCAGACCACGCCCTTCTCGACCATGCGGTCGCCGACGCCGAGCCGATCCCAGAACTCCAGCGAGCGCTTCGAGAAGCAGATTGCGCGCGAGCCTTCGCCGATCCGGTCGGCATCGTCGAGCAGCACCACGCGCTGGCCGCGCTGCGCCAGATCGATCGCGAGCGACAAACCCACCGGCCCGGCGCCGACCACGACGACCGGATATTCTGCGACGTTGGCGCCCGACCGCTCCTGGTCGGGGTGACGGCGATAGCCGAACTGGGTTTTGGCCTGTGCCGTATTGGCTGATGCCATTGCGTGACCCTGGATGTTCCCGTGAGCCGGCTTGTCGCTGCGGCTTGTGTGACCGGCTTACGACCAGCATCTTGCGAGCCGGCCGCGACCTTGCTAAATTAGTCTCACTTGCAACTATCTTAAACCCCCAGTCGGGGCCGCCGTCAACTCAAATTGGAGGGATTTTTGGCCAGGACTTCTGCAAGCCAGCCTCCAGCACGGCCGCGCAGCACCGTGGAAGCGGACGCGCGCGACGATTCCATGACGACCAAGAAGCGTCTCGACCTCTTCCACTTCATGCCGTTCCGCCTCAACCGGCTGGCGGCCGAAGTGTCCTCGGCGCTGTCGAGCGAATATCAGGCGCGCTACGGCCTCGATATTCCGGAATGGCGCGTGCTCGCCACGCTGGGCTTCCGCAGCGATCCTTGCAGCGCGCAATACATCGCCCATTGCACCCGCACGCACAAATCCACCATCAGCCGCGCGGTGTCGGCGCTGATGGAGCGCGAGATCGTCGAGCGCGTCGAGAACGCCGACGATCGCCGCGAATTCCGCCTGCGACTGACCCGGAAGGGCCAGGCGCTGTACGAAGAGCTGATCCCAAGGCTTCTACGCAAGGAGCAGGAGATCCTGTCCTGCCTGTCCGCGCAGGAACGCCGCGATCTCGGACGCCTGCTCGGCAAGGTCGAGACCAGCCTCGAACTGGTGCAGACCAGCGAAGAGGCCGACGCGAAGGACGTGTATTAGACACGAACTCCGCTTGCGCCACGCGCTCCGCTGTCGCCCTGGCGAAAGCCAGGACACATACGCTGCGGCCGGCGTCGTGAACGGGACTCGTCGTTGCAGCAAAGCGCAACAAGCGACATTTGTGATCATGGGTTCTGGCTTTCGCCAGGACGACGCCGGGTTGGCTTGGCGCACCCGCCTTAAGCAACTCCATCTCCTCGTCATTCCGGGGCGTGCGAAGCACGAGCCCGGAATCCATTCATCGGCGGAACATGCGGCTCAATGGATTCCGGGCTCTCGCTGCGCGAGCCCCGGAATGACGACGGTGCGAGACCTACGCCCCCTCGATATGCTTGGCGATCACAGGGAAATAATTGTCCTTCGATCCCTTCTCGATCGCCTCTTGCAGAACCGTGCCGATCAGTTCGGCGCCGCGAATCTTGATGCCGGCGTCAGCCGCGAGCTCCAGTGCGTAGGACAAATCCTTCAGCGCATATTCGGTCGAGAACGCGCGCTCCGGAAACACGCCGGGCACGATCGCCTTCATGCCGTGGTTGCGCAGCGCGAAGCTGTCGGCGGAGCCCTTCGACAGGGTATCCAGCAGCAGCTTCGGATCGACGCCATTGTGCTTCGCCACCGCGACGGCTTCAGCCAGCGCATTCACGGTCTCGAACAGCACCATGTTGTTGAGGATCTTGGTCACCTGCCCGGCGCCGACGTCACCGCAATTGGTGACATCGGTGGCGAAGCAGCGGATCAAGGGCTCGATCGCGGCATACAGCGCAGGCTCCGCGCCGACCATCACGCTGAGCGTACCGTCCTGCGCCGCCTGCCGCGTGCGCGCGATCGGCGCGTCGGCCCAGGCCGCGCCCTTGGCCTTGAGCTGCGCGGCAAAGTCGCGGGTCTGGCTGACCGAGGACGTGCCGAGATCGACCACGACCTGGCCGGCTCTCGCATTCTTCAAGATACCATCGCCTTCGAACACCGCGCGCACATGCCTGGCGCTCGGCAGGCACAGGAACAGCACGTCGCTCTGTTTGATCACATCGGCGACCGATGAGGCCACCTCGGCACCGTCGGCACGCAAGCGCTGCAAGGGTTCAGCCGCGAGGTCGAACACGACGACGCGCTTGCCGCTCTTCTTGACCAAGTTGCGGCAGATCGGCTCACCCATCACGCCGAGGCCGATGAATCCGAGAGTCTTGGTGTCAGTCATATCGCTTCTTCTTTTGACGTTTCTTCACGTGTTGCAGATGCGCCCCGCCCGATCGGCGAGGCTATTTCGCGAATGATCGCGACGGTGCCAGATGCAGCGCGAACGCATCGACCTTGTCGCTGGCGCGCGGGTAGATCTCGCTGACGATCGGATCGTGGCCGGGGATGAAGCGGTCGGGATGACCGGCAAGCCGCTCGACGGTCTCCCAGCCCTGCGCCATGTCGCCGACATTGTAGACGATCGGGAACGGGCTCTTCCTGTGCAGGTTCGCGTAGTAATGCGCGGCGTCCGACGCCAGCACGACCGGGCCGCGCGCGGTCTCGACCCGCACCACCTGCAAGCCATCGGAATGGCCGCCGACCCGATGCACGGTGACGCCCGGCGCGATCTCGCCGTCGCCGGAATGGAAGGTGACGCGTTCGCCGTAGACGTGGCGCACCATCTGCGTGACGTGCTCGATCGAGAACGGATGACGCAGCATGCCGTTGCACATGCAGCGGCCGGTCGCGTAGCTCATCTCGCGTTCCTGCAGATGGAATTTGGCGTTCGGGAAGCGGTCCAGATTGCCGGCATGGTCATAATGCAGATGGGTGACGATGACGTCGCGGATCGCGTCGGCGCTGACGCCAAAATTGGCCAGCGCGTCGACCGGGTTGAGCGTCAGCTTGCGGGCGCGGGCCTTGGCCTCCTCGGCGTTGAAGCCGGTATCGACCAGGATGTCGCGGCCGTGGCCACGCACCAGCCAGACGAAGTAATCCAGATCCTGCGCAGTGGTGTCGTGCGGATCGGGGACCAGGAAATTGAGGTGGGGCGTGCGCGGCGACATCGTCGCATAGCGCAGGGCGTAGATCTCGTAGGCGTTTCCCATCGGTTCGCTCTTGTTTGCGGTCGTCTTTTGAATGGCTTGCCGTCCCGCACACAAAGCCATCGCCTTGCGCAAAGGTCAAACCGCGCGCAGTGCGACGAGCGCATGACAGGGCGGAGCGGCCACTGTGAGAGCAGTCACATTATCGGCTCGCCGGAACCGGCACCATGCCACGATGGCGATAGCCGCCATGACCGCATGCTGTTGCACTGCGGCCTCGCCGCGGTCACCGCGATCGGCGAGGCTGTCGCAGGCCGTTGACGGGGGTTTGGCCGTGGTTTGATAATGGATTTTCGCTAGAGTAGGGTTTCCCGAGGCGCAGGCTCGTAGCGGCGCCATTTCCATTGGAATGCCGCGATCTGGATTTGCCGCGATTATGAAAATCCGCCTTGCCTTGCTCGCCACGCTGATCTTTTCAATCGCGTCGCCGACCTTGTCCTTCGCCGCCGGCGATCGCTTCGCGCTGGTCATCGGCAACGCCAAATATCCCGACGCCGACGCGCCGCTGAAGGAGCCGGTCAACGACGCGCGTGACGTCGCCGACGAGCTGAAGCGCGACGGCTTCACCGTCGAGGTCGGCGAGAACCTGACCGGCGACGGCATGCGCCGCGCCTTCGACCGGCTGTACGGCAAGATCAAGCCCGGCTCGGCCGCGCTGATCTTCTTTTCCGGCTACGGCATCCAGTCGAACCGGCAGAGCTACATGATCCCGGTCGACGCCCAGATCTGGGCCGAGGCCGACGTGCGCCGCGACGGCTTCAGCCTCGAGACCGTGCTCGGCGAGATCAACAGCCGCGGTGCCGGGGTGAAGATCGCGCTGATCGATGCCTCCAGGCGCAACCCATTCGAGCGCCGCTTCCGCAGCTTTTCGGCAGGCCTTGCCCCGGTGATCGCACCCAACGGTACGCTGGTGATGTATTCGGCCGCATTGTCGTCCGTCGTCTCGGACAATGGCAGCGACCGCAGCCTGTTCGTGCGGGAACTCCTGAAGGAGATCCGCACCCCGGACCTGATGGCGGAGGAAACGTTGAACCGCACCCGGGTCGGCGTCACCCGCGCCTCGCGGCAGGAACAGGTGCCGTGGATTTCGTCGTCACTGGCCGAGGACTTCTCGTTCATTCCGGGCGGAGCGCCGGGAACTCCGAGCGGAGCACCGGGAACTCCAAGCGCCGCGCCCGCACCTGCTGCAAGTCCGTCAACCGAGGTCGCAACGGCACCGCCCGCTCCGCCTCCACCCGCGCCGCCCGCGGCAACCCCGGCACCTCCGGCGGCAGCAGCGCCGACGCCACCACCGGCGCCGTCGAAGCCGTCGGTCGCGACAGCCCCCACCACGTCGCCGCCGCCACCAGCGCCGAAGACGCCCGAGGTCGCGCTACCGCCACCCGCGCCCCCGCCGCCGGTAGTAACCCAGCCGACGCCAGGACCGAGCAACCCGCCCTCGCTGGCCGATGATCCGACCATCAAGAGCCTGAGCGACCGGCTGGACAAGAATCCCGATGATGCCGCCGCGCTGTATCGCCGCGGCCAGGTCTATGCCAGCAAGGGCGCCTACGACCTCGCGGTGAAGGACTTCACCAACTCGCTGCGGCTGAACCCGAAGGACGTCGAGGCCTACAACAACCGCTGCTGGGTCCGCACCGTGCTCGGCGACCTGCCGGCGGCGCTCAAGGACTGCAACGAGGCGCTGCGGCTGCGCCCGAATTTCGTCGACGCGCTCGACAGCCGCGGACTGATGAACCTGAAGGGCGGGCAGAACAAGAACGCGATCGCCGATTTCGACGCCGCGCTGAAGATCAACCCGCGGCTGACTTCGTCCTTGTATGGACGCGGCCTTGCCAAGAAGCGCAACGGCGCGATCTCGGAAGGCGATCTCGACATCGCCAACGCCAAGGCGATGGACCCGAACATCGTCAAGGAGTTCGCCGACTACGGCGTGCACTGACAAACCGGCCGGGACTGCCCGCGGCTCGAACCGCCGATGGAATGGTGCGACTAATCAGAGGGTGTGCGCCGGTCGCCATTGCCGGCGATTGATCCGACAAGTCATTGGAACCGCGCGAGGCCGCGCAGGAGGGACCAAAATGCTCAAGCCGTCGGCAAAGGCCGCGATCCTCTCAATCGTGACCATCGGCGCCGCGCTGTCGTTCGGCATGGCCGCCGCCCGCGCCGGTGACGACGTCACCGAGGATCAGATCGTCAGGGCGCTCACGCCCGAGAAGAAGCCGCTCACCCGCGGCCTTTCGGCCGGCCCGCAGACCTCGTCGCCCGGGCTGAACGCCGACCAGGCCAAGTTCGTGCAAAGCATGCGCGGTCGCGCCACCCGCTCGCTGTCCTCGGCCGAGCGCGAGGAAATCGCGACCATCGTGCAGGACAAGCCGAAGATCGATCTCGAGATCAACTTCGACTACAACTCCGCCGATATCAGCACGAAGTCGATGCCCTCGGTGCAGGCCCTCGGGCGTGCCCTGACCAACCCCGATCTGAAGGGCTCGACCTTCGTGGTCGCCGGTCACACCGACGCCGCCGGCGGCGAGGAGTACAATCAGGGCCTTTCCGAGCGTCGCGCCGACGCCATCAAGCGCTATCTGGTCGACAAATATGGCATCAACGGCACCGACCTCGTCACCGTCGGCTACGGCAAGAGCAGGCTGAAGGACCCGAGCCAGCCATTGTCCGAGGTGAACCGCCGCGTGCAGGTGGTGAACATGGAAAACAAGGCCACCGCCGCCAAATGACCCCGAATTGATGGCGTGGCGTGCCGTGTTTTTGCCGTTACAATGCGCCCCGCACCCCGGCGGGGCGCATTTGCTTTTGGCGACGCCCGGACGCCGCGCATATAGTGACCCGCCTCACATGACGTCAGAGCGCGATCGGGAACAATGGTGAGCCTGTGTCCGCATGCTCAAGCAACAAGGTGACGAGCGGGATGAGACTGCGAGTGCCCAAAGCGCGACAAGTTCTGACGCGCCAAGTTCTGGATTGATCCGGCGATGAATTTTTCCCAGTACCTCAAGCCCGCGCTCGGCACCGTGGTCTTCGTCGCCCTCGCTGCTGCCTATTACGCGTTCGACCACCGCTCCCATCCCGAGGAGAAGGAGACCCCGGGGCAGGCGCTGGTGGTGGTGACGAAATCGACCAATGCCTGCTTCTCCGACATGGTCCGCGTCACCGGCTTCATCGTGCCGCGCCGCGAGGCGCAGGTGAATGTCGACCAGGACGGCTCCAGGGTCACCGACGTGCTGGTCCGCGAGGGCGATACCGTGACCGAGAACCAGGAACTGGCGCGGCTGACCCCGCCGCCGCAGCAGGCCGCCCAGGGTAACGCCAAGCCGATCGTGCTGCGCGCGCCGGCGGCCGGGCTCGTCACCGAGGTGCGCACCGCGGCCGGCGCGCCGGCCTCGCCGCAGGCCCCGCCGATGTTCAGGATCTCGATCAACAACGAGATCGAGCTCGACGCCGAGGTGCCGGGTTTCCAGCTCCTGAAGCTCAATCCCGGCGCCAATGTGCGGATCAGCCGCGACGATGCGCCCGACATGGTCGGCAAGGTCCGCCAGATCTCGCCGCAGATCGACCGTACCACCCAGCTCGGCCACGTCCGCATCACCATCAACAACAATCCGACGCTGAAGGTCGGCATGTTCGCCCGCGCCAATATCGACGCCAAGCGCTCCTGCGGCGTCGCCGTGCCGCGCACCGCGATCGACCGTCTCACCTTGCAGGTCGTGAAGGACAACACGGTCGAGACCCGCAGGGTGCGGGTCGGGCTGACCTCCGACACCTCGACCGAAATCCTTGAAGGCCTCGACGTCGGCGAAATCGTCGTGGCCGACGCTGGCACCTCGCTGCATGACGGCGACCAGATCAAGACCATGTTCGCCGACGAACTCGATCGCACGCGATCACGGTAAATCGGGCACGCTAATGGCTTTGAACATCTCGGCTTGGTCGATCCGGAACCCGCTTCCCTCGATCGTCTTCTCGATCATCCTGCTCGTGCTGGGCTGGGTCTCCTTCACCAAGCTCGCCGTGACGCGGCTGCCGAGCGCCGACATTCCGGTGATCTCGGTCGCGGTCTCGCAATTCGGCGCCGCGCCCTCCGAGCTCGAATCGCAGGTCACCAAGACGATCGAGGACGGCGTCTCCGGCGTCGAGGGTGTGCGCCACATCTCGTCCTCGATCACCGACGGCCTGTCGGTGACCACGATCCAGTTCGCGCTCGAGACCAACACCGACCGCGCGCTCAACGACGTCAAGGACGCGGTGACGCGGGTGCGCGCCAACCTGCCGCAGAACGTCACCGAGCCGCTGATCCAGCGCGTCGACGTGATCGGGCTGCCGATCGTGACCTATGCCGCGATCTCGCCCGGCAAGACGCCGGAGCAGCTGTCCTATTTCGTCGACGACGTGGTCAAGCGCGCGCTGCAAGGCGTGCGCGGCGTCGCCCAGGTCGAGCGCATCGGCGGTGTCGAGCGCGAGATCCTGGTTTCGCTCGATCCCGACAAGTTACAGGCGGTGGGGCTCACCGCGGTCAATGTCAGCCAGATACTGCGCGGCACCAATGTCGACGTCGCCGGCGGCCGCGCCGAGATCGGCAAGAACGACCAGGCGATCCGCACGCTGGCCGGCGCCAAGACGCTGAACGAGCTCGCCGGCACCATGATCCCGCTGTTCGGCGGCGGCGAGATCCGGCTCGACGATCTCGGCACCGTCACCGACACCATCGCCGACCGCCGCACCTTCGCCCGCTTCAACGGCGAGCCGGTGGTAGCGCTCGGCATCAAGCGCTCCAAGGGCGCCAGCGACGTGGTGGTCGCGGCGGCGGTGCAGAAGCGGATCGACGCGCTCAAGGCGTCCTATCCCGACGTCGACCTCAAGCTGATCGACACCTCGGTCGAGTTCACCAAGGGCAATTACGAAGCCGCGATCTCGACACTGTTCGAAGGCGCGATCCTCGCCGTCATCATCGTGCTGCTGTTCCTGCGCGACATCAGGGCCACCATCATCGCGGCGGTCTCGCTGCCGCTGTCGATCTTCCCGGCATTCTGGGCGATGGACCTGCTCGGCTTCTCGCTCAATCTGGTGTCCTTCCTCGCCATCACGCTGTCGACCGGCATCCTGGTCGACGACGCCATCGTCGAGATCGAGAACATCGTCCGCCATATGCGGATGGGCAAGACGCCTTACCGTGCGGCACTGGAAGCCGCCGACGAGATTGGCCTCGCGGTGATCGCGATCTCGCTCACCATCATCGCGATCTTCGCGCCGGCGAGCTTCATGTCCGGGATCGCCGGACAGTTCTTCAAGCAGTTCGGCATCACCGTGTCGGTGCAGGTATTCTTCTCGCTGCTCGCGGCGCGCTTCGTGACGCCGATGCTGGCCGCCTATTTCCTCAAGCATCACGACCACGACGACCCGCCGCCCGGCCGCATCCTGCGCAGCTATCACGGCCTCGTCGCCTGGTCGGTGAAGCATCACTACATCACCGTGCTGGTCGGCTTCGGAATCTTCGCGGCGTCGATCTGGAGCATCACGCTGCTGCCGCAGGGCTTCCTGCCGGCGCAGGACACCGCGCGCTCGTTGCTGGCGATGGAGCTGCCGCCCGGCTCGCAGCTCGCCTACACCGAGAAGGTCACCGAGGAGATCGTGGCGCGCCTGCGCAAGCGGCCGGAGGTGAGGAGCGTGTTCGTCGACGGCGGCCGCGTGCCGCCGGGTATCCAGGAGGTGCGCCGCGCCGCCCTGATCATCAACTACACGCCGAAGGCTGACCGCAAGATCACCCAGCGCGAGCTCGAGCTCGCGATCGGCAAGGAGCTCGACAACGTCCCCGACATCAGGTTCTGGTTCCTCGACGAGAACGGCCTGCGCGCCATCTCGCTGGTCGTCACCGGCACCGACAGCAACATCGTCAACAACGTCGCCAGCGAGCTGGCGACGCAGATGAAGCGGATCCCGATCATCGCCAATGTGATCTCGGAGACCGCGCTCGACCGGCCCGAGCTGCGCATCCGCCCGCGCGCCGAGCTCGCGGCGCGGCTCGGCGTCTCGACCGAGAGCCTGTCGCAGACCATCCGCGTCGCCACCATCGGCGATGTCGGTCCGGCGCTGGCGAAGTTCGACGCCGGCGACCGCCAGGTGCCGATCCGGGTCCAGCTCGAGGACAACGCGCGCAGCGATCTGCAAATGCTGGAACAGCTGCGCGTGCCGCTTGGCCAGCGCGGCGAACGCGGCGGCGTGCCGCTCTCGGTCGTCGCCGACATCCAGCTCGACCAGGGCCCGACCAGCATCAACCGCTACGACCGCGAGCGGCAGGCCACCGTCGCGGCCGACCTCGTCGGCAATGCCGCGCTCGGCGACGCCACCAAGCTGATCTACGACCTGCCGGTCATGAAGAGCCTGCCGAAGGGCGTCAAAGTCAGCCCGTCCGGCGACGCGGAGAGCCTGGCCGAACTGTCCGACGGCTTCGCCACCGCGATCACCGCCGGCCTGATGATGGTCTATGCGGTGCTGGTGCTGCTGTTCGGCACCTTCCTGCAACCGATCACCATCCTGTTCTCGCTGCCGCTCTCGATCGGCGGCGCGATCGCGGCGCTGCTGCTCACCGGCAAGCAGCTCACCACGCCGGTCTGGATCGGCATCCTGATGCTGATGGGCATCGTCACCAAGAACGCCATCATGCTGGTGGAGTTCGCGGTCGAGGCGATCCGCGACGGCAAGCCGCGCGAGGAGGCGATGATCGACGCCGGCATGAAGCGCGCCCGGCCGATCGTGATGACCACGATCGCGATGGCCGCCGGCATGATGCCGTCAGCGCTGGCGTTCGGCGCCGGCGGCGAGTTCCGCTCGCCGATGGCGCTTGCGGTGATCGGCGGCCTGATCTTCTCGACCGTGCTGTCGCTGGTGTTCGTGCCGGCGATGTTCATGGTGATGGACGACATCGGCGCCCTGATCTGGCGCTTCGGCAAGCGACTGATCGTCTCGCATGCCGACCACGAGCTGACCCCGGTCGATCATCAGGAAGACCAGAGCAAGCGGCCAGGCGGCCCGCCGAACATGATCTCGCCGGCGGCGGAGTAAGCCGGGGTCGCGCGGCGTCAGCGGCGCGATCCGTAAAGGATGACTTCCTTCAAAATATCGAAAACAACCCCATGCAAAGCAGCTGAGGGCGGCCGGCGTTAGACGAGGCAACTTGACACGCCGGGCAAATCAAGGTTATATTTCTAATATTCCGAAATCATGCGTCGAAAGTTCACCTCTCCCTTGGGAGAGGTCGATTTGCGCAGCAAATCGGGTGAGGGGTTACAGTCTATCGAGAGGGCTAGAGCCCTCACCCGGCGCTTCGCGCCGACCTCTCCCCGACGGGGAGAGGTGGACGGAGACCGCGCCAAGTCGACTCAACCAAAACTCATCCCGCTTTAGGTTCTTATCTTGACGCGTTTTCTTCACGCGAACCGGTATCCACTTCGCTCGAAAACGCTCTAGTACAGCCGCGTCCGATACGCCTCTTCCATCGCCTTCTCGGCGGTCTCGACCTCAACGGCAGCGGTCTGCTCGGCGATGATGCGGCCGAGCGTCGGGAAGCTGTGGCGCTCGACCTGTGCCGCCGGGTTCCAGAGTTTCGAGCGCATCAGCGCCTTGCCGCAATGGAAGTAGGTTTCGTCGACATGCACCTTGAGGCCGATGACCGGGGTCACGTTCTGCACCGTCAGCGGGGTCAGGAGATCCGGCTCCTGCGAGATCTCGGCGCGCCCGTTGATGCGCAGCGTCTCGTTGATGCCGGGCACCAGGAAGATCAACCCGATCCCGGGTGATGCGATGATGTTGCCGAACGTATCGACCCGGTTGTTGCCGCGCCGGTCCGGGATCAACAGCGTCTTGTCGTCGATCACCGAGACGAAGCCCGGCGCATCGCCCCGCGGGCTGGCATCGGCATGGCCGTTGCCGTCGCTGGAAGCGATCACCAGGAACGGCGACAGCGCGATGAAGTCGCGGCAGAACTTGTCGATATGGTTGAGCACCTTCTTCTCGGCAAGCGGGCTCAATTGCCCGAAATGCGCGCGAAGATCCTCCTGCGACTTGACCGGCGGCTTGCCGCCTGCGCCCTGCTGATCCATAGCGAACCTCCCTTTGTTGTTAGTCTATACCGCGTCGGCGCCCGAGGCGATCCTCGATGCACCGCGCGCATCCGCCGCGAAGCCGGGCTGGTCGAAGAAGTCGCGGCCCGGGATCGCCTCGAGCAGGTCGCGGGTATAGGCCTGACGCGGCGCACTGAACACCTCGGCGGTAGCGCCTTCCTCGACGATCTGTCCCTTCTGCAACACGATGACGCGGTCGGCGATCTCGGCGGCGATCCGCAGATCATGGGTGATGAAGATCATCGCCAGCCGCATCTCCCGCCGCAGTTCGGCGAGCAGTGCCAGCACCTGGGCTTGCACCGAGACATCGAGCGCCGACACCGCCTCGTCGGCGATCAGGACCCGCGGCTTGAGCGCCAGCGCCCGCGCGATGCAGATGCGCTGGCGCTGGCCGCCAGAGAATTCGTGCGGGTAGCGATCCGCCGCGGCCTCCGACAGGCCGACCCGCAGCAGCAGTTTCTTGGCCTGCTCCGTCGCCGCGCCGCGCGCGGTGCCATAGGCCATCGGGCCGCGCGCGATCGCATCACCGATCTTCTGCCGCGGGTCGAGACTGGCAAATGGGTCCTGGAACACGATCTGGAGCTGGCGCCGTGCCTGGCGCAGCGCCTCGCCACGCAACTGCCGCAGATCTGCCCCGCCAAAGCGGATCGCGCCGGCATCCGGTTCGGTCAGCCGCATGATCATGCGCCCGAGCGTCGATTTTCCGGAACCGGATTCGCCGACCACCGCCAGCGTCTCGCCCTCATGCAGGGTCAACGAGATGCCGTCCGCGGCGACCACCTCGCGCGGCGGCTGCAACCAGCCGCGCTTGACCCGGAAGGTCTTTTGCAGGCCGACGACTTCCAGCAGCGGCTCGGGACGAGCGATGGTGGCCGCCTGGATATCGGCGAGCCGCGCCTTCGGCACCGCGTCGATCAATTCGCGCGTGTAGGCCGCCTGCGGATTGCGCAGCACCTCATTGACGGTGCCTTGCTCGACCACCTTGCCGTGACGCAGCACCACGACACGGTCGGCGACGTCCGCCACGACGCCGAAATCATGGGTGATCAGCAGCACGCCCATGCCACGCTCGCGCCGGAGATCGTCGATCAGGCGCAGGATCTGGCGCTGGGTCGTGACGTCGAGCGCCGTGGTCGGCTCGTCCGCGATCAACAGCGCAGGCCGGTTGGCCATCGCCATCGCGATCATCACGCGCTGGCGCTGCCCGCCGGAGAGCTCGAAGGGGTAGCTCTTCTCCAGCAGAAGCGGGTTCGGCAGCCCGACCTGGGTCAGCAGCGTCTGTACGCGCTCATGCAACTCGGCCGGCGCTGGCGCGGGCCGCTGGTGAGCCAGGATCATCTCCTCGATCTGCTTGCCGACGCGCTTCAGCGGATTGAGCGAGGACAGCGGCTCCTGGAAGATCATCGCGGCATTGCCGCCGCGCAGGCTGCGCAAAGCACGGTTATCGAGCTTGGACGGGTCCTGCCCCGCGACCGTCACGGCACCGGACGCGACGTCGACGCCGCGCGGCAACAGCTGCAACACCGCGTGCGCAATCATCGACTTGCCGGAGCCGGATTCGCCGACCAGGCAGACGACCTCGTTCGGCTTGATCTCGAACGACACGTTCTCGACCGCGAACGGCCGGTCGCCGCCCTCGGGAAGCGCGATCGAGAGATTTGCGACCGCAAGCACCGGCGCGTTGCTCTGCACGGCTTCGCTCATGAGCGGCGCCTCGAGACGCGCGGGTTGAGGACGTCGGACAGCCCCTCGCCGAACAGATTGATCGCCAGCACGGTGAGGAGGATGGCAAGGCCGGGAAACACGCTCATCCACCACGCATTGCGGATCACGGTGCGGCCCGCGCCGATCATGAAGCCCCATGACATCAGATTGGGATCGCCGAGCCCCATGAAGGACAGCGCGCTCTCCAACAGGATCGCGGTCGCGACCGTCAGCGAGGTCACGACCAGGATCGGCGAGATCGCGTTGGGCAGGATGTGGCCGAGCACGATGCGCCAGGTGCGCTCGCCCTGGCAGATCGCCGCCTCGACGAACTCGCGATGCCGAAGCCGCAGGAATTCGGCACGCGTCAGCCGCGCCAGCGGCGGCCAGCTCACCGCCCCGATGGTCAGGATGATGGTGAGCAGCGACGGATTGAAGGTCGCGACCAACAGGATGGCCAGCACGAAGGCCGGAATGGTCTGGAACAATTCCGTCATCCGCATCAGCGCCAGATCGACCTTGCCGCCGAAATAACCCGAGATCGCGCCGACCACGACGCCGATCGCCATCGCCGCGAGCGCCGACGCGATCCCGATCAGCAGCGATACGCGCGCGCCATAGGCCACGCCTGCCGCGACGTCGCGGCCGAGCGTATCGCCGCCGAGCCACAGCCCGTCCTCACCCGGCGGCGTGAACGGTGCGCCGACCATCTCCCAGGGCGAGACCGGAAACACGATCGGCGCGATGATCGCCACCACGACGACGACCAGCAGCAGGACGAGGCCGATCATGCCGCTGGGATGACGCAGGAAGGCGCGCACGGTCTCCATCACGCCGCCCCCGTGGTCATGCGCGGATCGATCAACCGGTAGACCAGGTCGGTCAGGAGGTTGAGTGCGATCACCACGATCGAAAGGATCAAGAAGATCCCGAGCAGCACCGGATAGTCGCGTTGCAGCAACGCCTCGAAGGTCAGGCGGCCGAGACCGGGCCAGGCGAACACCGTCTCGATCACCACGGCGCCACCGACCAGCGCGCCGGCCTGCATCCCGGCGACGGTGACGACCGGCACCAGCGCGTTGCGCAGCATGTGACCGACCACGATGCGCGTGCCGGACAGGCCCTTGGCGCGCGCCGTCTTGATGAAGTCCTGCTGCGCGACCTCGATGATCGAGGAGCGCATCAGCCGCGCATAGATCGCCAGATAGATCGCCGCCAGCGAGATGACCGGCATGATCATGTGCTTCATGATGTCGAGCGCGTGCTCGATCGGCGAGAGCTGGACGTTGATGGTCTCGTAGCCGAACGGCGGCAGCCAGCCGAGCGTCACCGAGAACACCAGCACCAGCATCAGGCCGAGCCAGAACACCGGCGTCGCATAGAGCACGAGCGAGAGCACCGTGAACACCGTGTCGAGCACGCTGCCCGCCGCGAGCCCCGCCAGTGCGCCGAGCGCGGTGCCGATCAGGAGCGCAAGGCAGAACGCGGTGACCGTCAGCAGCAGCGTCGCCGGCAGCCGCTCGAGGATCAGGTCGACCACCGGACGGCGCTGGCGGTAGGAATAGCCGAGGTCGAGCCTGACGACGCGGCCGAGATGGCTGACGAGCTGCACGAAATACGGCTTGTCGAGCCCGTATTCCTTGCGCAGATCGTCGAGCAGCTTCGGGTCGGAGGCGCCGGATTGCCCGGCCATCACCTGGGCCGGATCGCCGGGGGCGGCCCGCACCAGCACGAAGTTGAACGTCGCGATGACGAGGATCACGGCGACGAGCTGCGCGATACGGCTGATCGCCTGAAGCCCGATCGCCGCTGCGCTCCCGAGCCGGGTCACGACTTGTAGACCGACCCGAAGGTTTCGTGCGAGCCGATGCCCGTCGTCACGATGTTCTTGAACGCCTTGTCGTAGATGATCGGATACTCGATCTCGAGCGTCCAGGCCACCGGCACGTCCTCGACCAGGATCTGCTGCACCTTGGTGTAGAGCTCCTGGCGCTTGGCTTCGTCGAGCGTCACTGCGGCTTCGTCGAACAATTTGTCGACCTCGGGATTCGAATAGCCCTGGGTGTTCGAGAACAGGATGCCCTTCTTGATATTCGACGAGACATAGGTGCGGGCGACGCCGAGCGCGGGGTCGCCGAGCTGGTAGAGCAGGTTCTGGGTCATCTCGTAGTCCCAGTTGCCGACCTTCTCGGCCCAGCCGGCCATGTCGGTGCCGACCAGCACGAGATCGATGCCGACCCGCGCGAAGCTCTGGCGGAAGAACTCGCCGGCGCGCTGATAGGATTCGCCATAGGGCGGCACGATGTACTTGATCTCGGCGCGCTTGCCGTTGGCGCCGGGCTTCAAGCCCATCTCGTCGAGCAGCGCCTTGGCCTTGTCGACCGAGAACTCGTAGCGTTTCACGTTCGGATCGTAGAACCGCGTCTTCGACGAGATCGGGCCGGTCGCGACCTTGGCATTGCCGAAATAGACCCGCTTGCTGAACGCCTCGCGGTCGATCAGGTGCATCACCGCCTGCCGGAACCGCTTGTCGTTCATCGGCGCGATGCGGTTGTTCATCTCCAGCCACTGATGCGGCGCGAAATACTCGTAACCCTTGGTGGTGAATTCGAGGTTCTTCTGCGCCTTGAAGCGCTGCACGTCGTAGAACTCGACGTCCGACCATTGCACCAGTTGCACCGTGCCGTTCTCGAGCGCGAGCGCCCGCGATGCCGCATCCGGGATCACCCGGTAGACGATCTCGTCCAGATAAGGCTCGTCCTTTCGATAATAGCCGTCGTGGCGGACGAGGTGCACATGCGAGCCGCGCACCCATTCCTTCAGCTTGAACGGGCCGGTGCCGATCGCCTTGTCGTTGTCCGGATTCTTGCGATAGTCGGTGCCGTCGTAGATGTGCTTGGGCACGATCGGCGCGGAGGTGCAATCGAAGCAGCCGATGAACGGCGCAAACGGCTGCTTCAGCTTGAACACGACGGTGAGCGGATCGGGGGCTTCGGCCGACGCCACGCGGGAAAAATTCTGCCGGGCGCGCGGGTGCGTTTCCACCAGCAGCTTCATGCAGCTGAAGACGACGTCCTCGGAGGTCATCGGCTTGCCGTCGTGGAAGGTGATGCCCGGAAACAGCTTGAACGTATAGGTCAGGCCGTCGGGCGAAATCTCCCAGGACTGTGCCATGCCGGGCATCGGCTTGAGGTCGGCGCCGTATTTCAGCAGGCCTTCATAGATCTTGCCGCCGAGCGTCAGGGTCGGCTGCTGCTGGTTCAACGCGGTCACCAGGACCGGCGGTTCGGGCTGGATGATGGTATTGAGCGTCCCGCCGCGGGTCTGCCCCGTCGCCCGCGTGATGCCGAACGGGATGGCGGCACCGCAGGCCAGCATCGCCTTGGTGAATTCGCGTCTGTTCATCGGACCTCTCCGTCGCCGCGCCTCTCACATTCGATTTCGGCGAATGTCGCGGGGTGAGGCATTGTTGCCAAACGCGGTCACCCGCGCTACCTGAATGGGGACAACAATCATCGCGATCGGGCCAACTGGCCCGGAAGATGCATGAGCACCCTGCGAAAACGACGATCGATCAGGAGCTCACGACAGTTGAAAGTCGCAGCGCGACGAAATGACACGACCAGCCTGCGCGTTTGCCGCAAGCAGTCCGGCCCGGTAGCTGCCGCGCATTATGCCGGACAGCTGCAACAGGTCGAACGGCCGCTCGCGGCGATGGCGGCTTCCTATCCAAATGAAAGCACCAGCGCGCGACACGCGCATCGACGCGACCAGTTCATCCTACAGACTGCGGGCGTGACCTCGATGATGACCGAGCGCGGTCATTTCGTCGTGCCGCCCGGCCATGGCCTGTGGATTCCAGCCGGCGTTGCACATCAATCGCGGGCATGGGGCGAGGTCGAGATCCAGACCATCTACGTCACGCCCGATCGGGTGCGGAATGCACCGGCAACCTGCCGCCTGATCAGGGTCTCCGCGCTGGTCGAGGCGCTGATGGAAGAAGCCGTTCACATGCCGACCCGTTACGACCCGGACGGGCGCGACGGCCGGCTGGTCGATTTCCTGCTCGACGAGATCGGCAGGATGCCCGAAGTGTCGCTGCATGTGCAGGTGCCGCCCGATCCGCGGCTTGCCGCGATCTGCGAGGCAGTGCTGGTCGATCCGAGCTCCGATCTCACGCTCGACGAGTGGGCCGATCGCTGCCAGCTCAGCCGGCGGACCTTGACGCGGCTGTTCCGCCGCGAGACCGGGCAGAGCTTCGCGGCCTGGCGGCAGCGGGTGCGGTTGCTCGAAGCGCTGGCCCGGCTTGGCGCCGGCGAGGCCGTCACCTGCGTCGCGCTCGACGTCGGCTATGAGAGCCCGAGCGCCTTCGCCGCGATGTTCAAGCGCGAGCTCGGTGCCGCGCCGCGCCAGTATCTGCGCTGGGCCGATCCCGAAGTGGTGTTGAGATAGGCGCGTCCGCATCAGCGCACCGGCACAACGCAAAACCCCTGCGGTCAACGGGAATGGCCGCAGGGGTTTGCAGGTGGATGGCGTGAGGCCAGCAAGGCTGGGTGTCACCCCAAGGACCGGCGCCATGATCAAAGCGATCCCGCGCTGTTCCCGCAAGCAAGTCTTTTAGGCAGCGCGACAACCGTGTCCGCAAGCAAAGCGCGCGAGACGATACGATCCTCGCGCGCGCGTTGCAGGCGGCCTGTTCAGTCGTTGCGCGCAACCGCAGTCAGCTTGGTCATGTTGTGCAACATGATCCGCCCGCGTTGCAGATCGACGATGCCGTCCCTGCGCCAGGTCTGGAGTTGCCGGTTGACGCTTTCGCGCGCCGCGCCGACGAAGATGCCGAGCTGTTCCTGCGAAATATGCACCTCGGAACCGAAATCCTCGGCCAGCGCGCAGAGCCGGCGCGCGAGGCGGACCGGCAAGGGTTGCAGCACGGATTCTTCCATCCGCTCGCTCTGCCAGCGGATGCGCTGGCACAACAATTCGATCAGGCGGACCGCGACCTTGGGCTCGCGCTCCAGGAAGCCGAGGAAGTCGTCCCGTCGCAGCACGAACAATTCGCTGGCTTCGCCGGCGGTCGCATCCGCGGTGCGATCCTGACCGTCGAGGACGGCGACTTCGCCGAACAGATCGCCGGATCCCATGAAGTTCAGCGTGAGCCGGCTGCCGTCGGAGGCACCGGTCTCGATCCGGACCTGGCCGCGGCGGACCCCGAACAGGGCATCGCCGGGATCGCCTTTCTGGAACAGCACCTCGCCGGCCGCGAGCTGCTGGGTGTGGCAGAGGCCCGAAAGCCGCTGCAACTCGTCCGCACCAAGATCGGCGAACATCGGGTTCATCTTCAGAATGACCGCAAATTCGGCCTGTTTGTTCATTGTACTGCCTTCCAAATCGATCCGAGCAGTCCCCGACGCCCGGTTAGCAAAAATCACCCTCATGGGAGTGTGTCTGAGGTCACATAAGTTCATGCTGGTAACGGATTATTTTTCCGATCATTGGAGCGAGGTTCCGTTTGCGGGATAATCTCGTGCGATCGGCCGGGATTTTCCGCGGCCGGAGCGATCTGACGCGGACTGCCCGGCCGGGAACGACGACATGAGAGCACTCAAATTCGCCGGGGCCGCCATCGCTGCCGTGGTCGCGATCCTCGCCCTGGTGGCCGCGATCGGGATCCCGTCCTCCTTCCTCACCTCTGCCATCAGCGATCGGGTCGAGCGCGAGACCGGCTACCAGCTCACCATCGATGGCGGCGCCAAGGTCGCCCTCTGGCCGACGGTCACCCTCACGCTGAACGATGTCGTGTTGCAGGACCCGCGGGAGCGCGAGGCCAACAACCGGTTCGCGGCCGGCCGGGTCGAGGCCGAGATGACGCTGTCGAGCCTGTGGTCGGGCCGGCCCGACATCACCGACCTCGCCATCGTCAGGCCCGTGATCAACCTGCCGTTGCAGCGCGAGCGCACCCGCGACCACAATCCGCCGGCGAAAGCGTCCGGGTCCGACAACAGCGGCATCACGATCCGGCATGTCAGCGTCACCAGCGGCACCGTCGTGTTCTCCAATGTACGCGACCGGGTCGAGAACCGGATCGAGACGCTCAACGCCGATGCAACCATTGGCGACGACCGCAGGATCGTCCTCACCGGCAACGCGCGCACCGGCGACAAGCCGCTGAAATTCGAGATCCGCGCGACCGCGCCGCAAGCGCCGCTGGAGCGCCAGAGCGTACCCGCCGAATTCAACATCGATGCACCCGGCCTGTTGCCCGCGGCGATCAAGGCGAATGCCGAAGTGCGCCTGAACGGCACGGTTGTGATGTTCAACGGCGTTTCCGGCACGCTCGGCGACGGCGGCTTCACCGGCTGGGCCTCGGTCGATTTCGCCAGCAACAAGCCGCTGGTGAAGCTCGATCTCGACTTCCAGCGCATTTCACTGGCGTTGACGCCGGGCCAGTCCGGCGCGACGCAGCCATTGGGCACCAACACCTGGAGCAATGCCTCGATCGATCTCAGCGGGCTCAACTATGTCGACGCGCAGGCGCGCATCTCGACCGCCGAGCTCGTGATCGGCGACGGCCGCTTCGCGCAGGCGGCGATCGACGCCTCGATCGACAGCGGCGTGCTGAACGGCAAGCTCGGCAATCTCGGCGCCTATGAGGGCACCGCCAATGGCGACGTCAGCATCGACGTGCGCAGCGCGACCCCGAGCTACGCACTGCGGCTCGATCTCGCCGGCGTGCGCGCGCTGCCGGTGCTGAAGAGCATCGCCGAGTTCGACAAGCTCGACGGCAGGATGCAGGCCAGGATCGCGCTGACCTCGCAAGGCAACAGCGAGCGCGCCATCGTCGGCAATCTCGCCGGCACCGCCGTCGTCGTATTCCAGGACGGCAAGATCATCGGCCTCAACGTCGCGCAGATGATCCGCAACCTCACCACCGGCACCTTGTCGGGTTGGCAGCAGGGCCAGGAGCTCTCGACCGATCTCAGCCAGCTCGCCGCCTCGTTCAAGGTCGACAAGGGCCAGGCCGTCACCACCGACCTCAATCTGGTCGGCCCGCTGGTGAAGATGACCGGGGTCGGCACCGTCGATCTCAACACCCGCCAGATCGGGTTCCGGGTCGAACCGCAGCTCGTCATGACCACCGAGGGCCAGGGCCGCGCCGGCAACCCGGTCGGCCTCGGCATCCCCGTGATGGTCGAGGGGCCGTGGGTGAGCCCGCGGATCTATCCGGAGATGCAGGGCATCCTCGACAACCCCCAGGCCGCCTATGCCAAGCTCAAGGAGATGGGCAAGGGCCTGTTCGGAGCCAGCGGCCAGGGTCTCAGCCAACAGGGCTTGAGTCAGGGCCTCAACGGGCTGAGCAACCTGCTCAACGGCGCGCAGGGCGGTGGAACCGCGGCGCAGCCCGGTGGCAGCGGCCAGGGCTCTGGCGGCCAGGGCAATCCGCTCGGCGGGCAGCTTGGCGACACCATCGGGAACCTGCTGCAACAGGGCCTCTCCACCCTCAACCAGGGCAATGCCTCCCGTCCGAGCCGCAGCCTGAGCCAGGAGGCGCCACCCGCCGCCGACCAGGCCCCGCCGCCCAATCCCCCGCAAGGCGACACCGACCGTCCCGCGATGAACGACGTGCTGCGTCAGCTGCTCAATCGCTGATAGTCCCGCATACTCGCCGCCGCTTGCGCTGACGGTTCGCCCTAAAACCTCCCATCCCGGGCTAACCATGCGGGCCGCGGGACCAGCCTGCCCTGCCGATCCGTGCTAAACAGCGGCGGAGGATGCGGCGCGCCCGACTGTTGCAACGGGGCGGACGAGGCTGGATGAACGCGGCGACCGACAAGGGCAGGATCTGGTTTTTGCGCGGCGGCCTGTTCGCCAAATACGTGCTCGCGCTGGTCGGTCTCGTCGTGTTCGTGCTGGCGGTCAACGGCGCGCTGGAGACCTGGATCAGCTACCGCGGCATCAAGAGCACGCTGACCGATGCGATGAGCGAGAAGGCGGACGCCACCGCCAAGCACATCGAGCAGTCGATCGCCGATCTCGAGCGCCAGATCTCCTGGGTGACCCGCGCCTCCTCCAACACCATCGAGCTGCGCCGCGCCGATTATGCCCAGTTGCTCGGCCAGGTGCCGGCGGTGAGCCAGCTCACCCTGATCAACGGCCAGGGCCGTGAGCTGCTGCGGCTGTCGCGCCAGACCGTCACCGTGAACTCCAACACCGATCTGTCCCGCGACGTCAGGTTCATCGAGACGGTGAGCCGCGGCACCGCCTACGCGCCGGCGTATTTCCGCGACGAGCGGCCCTTCATGTCGATCGGCGAGCAGCATTCCGGCTTCAACGCCGGCGTCACCGTGGCCGAGATCGACCTGCGCTTCCTCGCCGACTATTTCGGCGATTCCCAGGTCGGCCGCACCGCCACCGCCTATGTGGTCGACGCCAAGGGCCGCGTGCTGGCGAGTTCGTCGAAGGGCCCCGAGGTCGGCAAGGACCTCGCCGCGCTGCCGCAGGTCGCCGCGGTGCTGGGGGGCGGCAAGCCGATCGCCTTCGGCACCGACATCGACGGCAACGCAGTGCTGACGACCACGACATCGGCGCCGAACCTCGGCTGGCATGTGTTCGTCGAGCAGCCGCGGACGCAGGCACTGTCGCCGATCCGCGACCAGCTGGTGCGCATCGCGCTCTTGATCGCGCTCGGCCTCGTGGTCGCGACCATCGCCGGCACCATCCTCGCCCGCCGCATGCTGGTGCCGATCACCGCGCTGCGCACCGGCGCGCGGCGGCTTGGCGCCGGCGATTTCGGCCATCGCATCGAGGTGAAGACATCGGACGAGCTGGAGGAGCTCGCCGGCCAGTTCAACAGCATGGCCTCGCAGCTCGCCGAGACCTACTCGGACCTCGAGGCCAAGGTGAAGGAGCGCACCCGCGACCTCGCGCAATCGATCAACGAGCTGAAGGTGCTGGAGGAGGTCGGCCGCGCGGTGGCGTCCTCGCTCGACCTCAACGCCGTGCTGCCGACGGTCGCCGCGCGCGCGCTCGAGATCACCCATGCCGATGCCGTGCTGATCTATGGCTATGACGCTGCACAGCGCAGCTTCAACCTGACGCAATCGATCGGCATCGATAGCGCAGCCGAGGGCGGCCATCGCGCGATCGATGCCGATCACAGCCCGCTCGGCGAGGCCGCCGCGAACGGCGAGCCGCTGGCATTTCCGGATCTCACCCACCAGGCTGAACATCCGCTGCGCGATGTCGTGGTCGGCGCCGGCTTCCATTCGGTGCTGATCGTGCCGCTGGTCGACCAGCAGGGCGTGCTCGGCGCGCTGGTGGTGCTGCGCAAGGCGGCCGGCGATTTCCCCGCCAACATGATCGGCTTGATGAAGACGTTCGCGCACCAGGCCGTGCTGGCGATGCGCAATGCGCGGCTGTTCACCGAGGTGGACCAGAAGAGCCACGCGCTGGAAGCGGCCAACAGCACGGTGCGCGAGCAGGCCGACAAGCTCCAGCAGCAGACCGATCAGCTCACCGACTGGAACAGATCGTTGGAGGCGCGGGTCGAGACCCAGCTCGGCGAGATCGAGCGCATCCGCAAGCTCGAGCGTTTCCTGGCGCCGCAGGTGGCGCAGCTGATCGCCTCCTCCGACAATCCCGAGGGCCTGCTCGACAGCCACCGGCGCGAGGTCACCGTGGTGTTCTGCGACCTGCGCGGCTTCACCGCCTTCACCGAGGCGACTGAGCCGGAGGAGGCGATGAACGTGCTGCGCGAATATCACGCCGCGCTCGGGCAGCTGATCTTCAAGTATGAGGGCACGCTCGACAAATATGCCGGCGACGGCGTGATGATCCTGTTCAACGCGCCGATCCTGCTCGCCGACCACACCGCGCGCGCCGTGAAGATGGCGGTCGAGATGCGCGACACCATCGGCCCCCTCACCGAGAAGTGGCGCAACCGCGGGCATAGCCTGGGCTTCGGCATGGGGATCGCGGTCGGCTATGCCACGCTCGGCCAGGTCGGCTTCGAGCAGCGGCTGGAATATGCAGCGATCGGCAGCGTCACCAACCTTGCCTCCCGCCTGTGCGGCGAGGCCCGGCCCAACCAGATCGTGGTCAGCCGCCGCGTCTACGGCATCGTCGAACCCTACGTCGAAGGCCGCGCCATCGACGACCTCGTGGTGAAGGGTTTCAACCACCCGATCCTGGCCGCGGAGATCCTGAGCTGGAAGGGCGAGCCGTCGGCGGAAGCGGCGGCTGAGTGAGGCACGTCACGGAACCCGCCGGTTCTTGCCTTGTTTTCGCGCCAAACGAGCATATACTACCGCTATTCGATTAGCCGTTGCGCCTTGTTGAATGGTCCCATCGGCCTTCTTCCAAAGACATCGCCAGTTGAATTGGTGACGCGTCCATCACGCGAAATATCTGCTTTGGAGAAGAGACATGGCAACAGGTACTGTGAAGTGGTTCAACGGCCAGAAGGGCTTTGGTTTCATTCAGCCGGATGACGGCAGCAAGGATGTGTTCGTTCACATCAGCGCCGTCGAGCGCGCCGGTCTGTCCGGCCTGGCCGAAGGCCAGAAGGTGTCGTTCGAGCTGAAGACCGACAAGATGCGCGGCAAGACCAGCGCCGAGAATCTGCAGCTGGCCTGAGTTCGCATTGACGCATGATGGTCGCGGCGGCGCTTCGCGCCGGTCGCGGCATTCATGCCGCAACGTCATTCCACGGATGTACTGGAGTGACGGTGAGGCCCGCTTGATCTGCAACGGTTGAGCGGGCTTTTCTGTATCCGACACAAGGATGACCATGGCCGCCCGAACGCCTGCCGCGCCCACCCCCGACAGCCTCGCGCGCGCCGAACGCCAGCGGCTTGCGGCCGAAGAGGGCGCCCGCGCGATGGCCGACGTCGCACGCGACGCGATCGCCGTGCGCCAGAACATGGAACGGCTGCGCGCGCTACGCCAAGCCCGCGACGCCGATGCCGATGCCGCCCAGGCGGAAGCCGTAGCCAAGCCCAAGACCGCGCGCCGCGTGAAGCGCATCGTGCGCTGATAGGCACCGCGCGCGGCGGCGGCAGAACAAGCGACATTTCCACCCCACGTCGTCCTGGCTTTCGCCAGGACGACTGCGGATATGCAGCCCCTACCTCCGCGCGGGCTGTCGCCCTATGTGACGCAGCGCATGGTCTCGAAGCTCGCATCGCTGATTGATGGCGCCGGGCTGCCGCATCTGGTATTCAGGAGCGGCTTCAATTGACGCGTTTGTTCACGCGAACCGGTGTCCATCTCGCTCGAAACGCGCTGCAATTTGGGAATAGTTCGCCGATGATTTCGTCCCTCATGCGCGCCTCAGCCCTTGCCGCCACCGCGCTGCTCGTGCTCGCGGCTTGTCCCGCATTCGCCGCGAGCGAGACCGACGCGGTGCCGAAGGGCGCGGCGGTGACGGTGCTGAAGGCGTCGAAATTCTGCTTCGGCAACATCGTCGAGGTCTCGGGCATCGTGCTGCCGCGCGACGAGCAGCAGATCCGGCCCGACCGGTTTGGCTTGAAGGTCGCGGAGGTGATGGCCGATCCCGGCGACACCGTCACCGCGGGCCAGGTGCTGGCGAAGCTGACCGACGGCAGCAATGCGATCAACGTCACGGCGCCGGTGGCGGGCACGATCTCGGCGTCGTCGGCGATCGTCGGTGCCCCGGCGTCCGGCAAGGACGCCCTGTTCTCGATCATCGCCCGAAACGAATACGACCTGGTCGGCATGGTGCCGACCCGCGACATCGCCAAGCTGAAGACCGAGCAGACCGCGAAGCTGAAGGTGCTCGGCGCCGGCGACCTCGACGGCAAGGTGCGGCGGATCGCGCCGACCGTCGAGCCGAACAGCCAGCTCGGCCAGGTGTTCGTGGCGATCGGCGCCAACAAGCGGCTGCTGGTGAATTCGAGCGGGCGGGCGCAGATCAAGACCGGGCAGAGCTGCGGCGTCGCGGTGCCGCTAACCGCGATCCTCTATTCCACCGCCGGCACCGTGGTGCAGGTGGTGCGTGGCGGCCGCGTCGAGACGCGGCGGGTGGAGACCGGGTTGATGTCGGCCGGCCAGGTCGAGATCCGCGACGGCATCCAGGAAGGCGACATCGTCGTCGCCCGCGCCGGCGCGCTGCTGCGCGAAGGCGATCCGGTGCGGCCGGTCGGCGCGAGCGCGGATGCGAAGTAGGGCGACGCTGCATCCACACCGTCGTCCTGGCGAAGGCCAGGACCCATAACCATCGGCAGAAATTTTGCGAAGACTAGCAGTGAAGGACTTGCATTGGACGCGCGCCGCGGTACGCGCAGCGCGCTTTCACCGATAGATCACGCGGTATGGGTCCCGGCTTTCGCCGGGACGACGTGGGGATAGAGTCGAGAAGGCCTCAGCCGCCGAGCTTGATGTCTTCCAGCAGCGAGGACGACACGCTCGGCACCTGCTCGCCTTCACTGGCGCGCGAGATCGCGACGCGGGTCTTGTTGAAGGCGGTTTCGGCGCCGACCTGGGCGTTGAGGTTGTTGAGCAGCTCGGAGACCAGCACGCTGTTGGTGCCCTTGCCGTCGTCGGCGACCTTGCCCGGCGTCGCCGAAGACAGCACGATGGTGTTCTCCGGCGGGCTGATCGGGGCGAGGCCGTGCGAGAAGGCGCGGAAGCGGCGCTCATAGGGATTGCGGCGCGAGGCGTCGAGCACGACGAGCTTGGCCTTGGCGCCGCGCTCCTTCATCGCATCGAGCACGGACTCGACGCTGACGCCGGTGCGCTTGACGTCGGCTTCCTTCCAGATCGTGGCGTCGACCGGGATCATGTAGCTCTCGCGGCCGACCTGCACGCCATAGCCGCCGAAGAACAGCATCACCACGGTGTCGGGGCGGATCTTGGCCTTCATGCGCTCGACGGCGCGGAACATGTCGTCCTTGGTGGCGTCCTCGACCACGTCGACGTCGAAGCCCTCGCGGCGCAGCGCCGACGACAGCGTGCGGGCGTCGTTGATCGGCTGCGCCAGCGGCGCCGATGCGTCCGGGTAATGGCCGTTACCGATGATCAGCGCGAGGCGGGAGGTGCCGGTCGGGATGCTGCCGGTGGCGCCCGCAACGACGGTGCCCTTGGGGGTATCGAACATGCGCTTGTTGAGCGCGGCATGGGCGCCGATCGCCAGCGACACCGTGCCGGCCACAGCCACCGCGAAGGCGATGGTGCGGCGGGAAATATGAGGCTGCCTAAGGTCCATAGCGTTCCTGGTCCCAATCCTTATCCCGATGGCGCTCAAGCGAATTCGCGCCAGTTAGTCGCGTCTCAGACGATCAGGTTTAATGGGGTTGTGCCGTGTGTGCCGTTGAATTGAACTCAATTTGCGGCGCCGCAACAAACAGACCCTTAACCCGGCCGGGCGGCCGGGGCAACCCGGTTTGGCGCATGCTGCCGCCGGGCAAAGACTATTGACGCCGTTAAAATCCCGTTACGTGATCTCGGTCACATTTGTGTTTTGTACGGATTCATGTAGCTTTCCAATAGCTTGCGGGAATTGGGGAGGAGCGCGGGAAACACCGCCGGGCGGCGGCGTTAACCGGTTCCAGCAGAAAGAGATTCTCCTTGGGTTTCTTGGGCCTTCACGAGATCGCCGGGGCGGTGTGCCGGTCATTGACCGCGAGCAAGGACGGACCGTCGCTGTACGAGGTCTGCGACCCGGTGCTGCAATCCTATCGCGGCGGCGATGCCCATCTCGGAAAATTCTACCGGACCGCGCTCGGCAATCCGCCGCTGCGTGCCCTGCTCCGCCGCACCGGCCTGCCCGACCTGAAGAACCTTGATCGCCTCGCCAGCCTGCGCGCCGCGCTGACCCAGGCGCGCGACGCCGAGGCGCCGGACTGGACCGCGATCGGCGCGCCCGTCGCCGACCTGATGGACGGCCTCGCCGTGCGCCATCCGGCGCCGCCGGCCGTCATCGTGCCGGCGCGGCCGCCCGCACCGGCCGAGATCGACCGCGTGATCCGCAAGACGGCCGCGCATCTGCTGCGCTCGTTCGGCAAGAATGGCTTCATCCCGACCTACGCCGCGTTCAACCTGATCGGCGATCCCGACATCGGCGGCCGCGAGATGCTGATGGCGCTGACCGGGCTGAATGCGCGCGGCTACAAGAACTCGACACTGCTGTTCAACCTGGCTCGCATCTTCATCGCGCATTCACCGGCGCGCGCGCTGATCAACCCGCCATGGCGCGGCATCGCCGAGCCGATGTGGGAGCCGGTGCAGATCCGGCATCGCTCGGCCTATTACGACGCATTCTTCACCGAGGCGCTGCTCGGCTTCGTCGAGAGCGGGCTGGCGTCAGCGGATGAGACCGCGGCTGCGCGACGCGCGATCGCGGACATGGTGGCGTTCTGCGTCAGGACCAGCGCCGAGGAGGTGCCGTCGCATGACGGCTCCAACGTGAAAGTCATCACCGCGCTGGCACCGGGGCGGCATCCGCGGTTCTCGCGCTTCTTCGCCCAGATCAAGCAGGATCTGGGCTTCGGCATCTATGTGCCCGACTGCGATACCACGGCGTGCGCGTTCTCCGCCGCGACCCAGGCCGGCTCCGACGATCCGATCCTGGCGCAGCCGCTGCTGGATTTCTATCGCGGCTACCAGGTGCGATCAGGCGCCAACGAGCCACGGGTCACCGTGCCGCTCAACGACAACATCGACTATGAGGGCGGCGTCGTCACCTGGATCGACAATCTCCGCGGCGAGCGGCCTTACGGCAACGACCTCGATCCGACCCTGAACCTCGACATCCTCGAGGTCTCGTTCCGCAACCTCGCGCGCTGGCGGATCATCGAGACGCCGCAGCGGCTGGAGACGTTGCATCGCATCATCGCTTTCCAGAAGAACCTGGTCGAAAGCGGCGCGTTCAGCAATCCGCGCTCGCACATCTATTACCTGCCCGAGCTCTATTCGGCCTATTTCGGCCGCTGCTATGCCGCCTTCATCGCGCTGCCGCTGGCGGCGCAGCGCGTCATCGACCCCGGCAACGTGTTCGCGCTGATCCGCTCCCGCGTGCTCGGCTATGTCATCGGCGAGCTGATCGCCCATGAGATGAACCCGTTCGACGCCGCGCTGGCGCTGATGGCGCTGGCGCATCTCGGCGCCGAGGTCTCGACCTTCACGCCGGCGCTGCATTGCATCGTGCAAAACCTCGGCGAGGGCGGACGCAGGGGACCCTACAAGGCCTATGAGTGGAACAAGATGAAGACACCGACCCGGATCCTGGTCGGCGGGCCCGAGGTGACGTCGGCGTTCGTGCTGATGGCGCTGGCGCTGGCGCGGAAGCGGATGGCGGCGGTGTAGGATGGGTGGAGCGCAGCGATACCCATCATCTGTCCCCGAGCGTCGATGGGTATCGCTTCGCTCCACCCATCCTACGGTCCGGAGAGGCAGCGAACGGCGCATTCATGGGGGGATGACGCGAAGTTGAAACTGGCGGAAACACTCCACCACTGGCACGGTTGCCCAATTGCCCGCACAATCCTTGGGCACGAGACGCTCAAGCCCTTTGAACGACACGAACCTGGCCGGGATTGCCGATGTTCAAGACGCTGCTCACTGCTGGTCTGCTGCTGACGCTGCCGACGCTGGCCTTCGCCGCCGACATCACCGGCGTGCCGAAGATCCGCGACGGCGACCAGGTCATGATCGGCAGCGTCCGCATCCGGCTCGGCGGCATCGACGCGCCGTCGACCGACCAGCTCTGCCTCAACACCAAGGGCGAGCGGTGGACCTGCGGCGTCGCGGCGCGCGACGAACTGGTCAAGTATGCCGGCAACAAGAGCTGGACCTGTCACGCCCGCTCGGTCGACCGCCGCGGCCGCACCATCGCGCGCTGTGAGGTCGACGGCGAGGACATCCAGAAATGGATGGTCAGCAATGGCTGGGCGCTGGCCTATCTCCGCGTCTCGCACGACTACGAGGCGGACGAGAAGGCGGCGCGCGAAGCCAAGGCCGGGATGTGGCAGGGCGCGTTCATCGCGCCGTGGGACTGGCGGGTGCGCAACAAGAAGACCACCGTGCTCGGTGCGGTGAAAGTGCCGGAGAGTGCACACGCGATCCTGCAAGCCTCCGCCTCCGGCCCGGTGGCGCCCTCGCCCGACTGCACCATCAAGGGCAACGTCAACCGCTCCGGTGAATGCATTTTCCACCAGCCGACCAGCCGCTGGTACGCGCGGATCGAGATGAAGATCTCCAAGGGCACGCGCTGGTTCTGCTCGGTCGAGGAAGCCGAAGCCGCCGGCTGCCGCGAGACGCGGCGCTGAGGCGCGCGACGTAGTGATCCGGAAGCGTGTGCCGTGACCGACGTCGAGATCAACCCGCCAGCGGCGCACCGTCGCAAGCGGCTGCGCTATCTGCAACTGCTGCTGTTCGTGCTGGTCATCTATTTGATCGCGGCCTATCTGGTGCTGCCGGCGCTGTGGACGCATCACGAGCACCAGAAGGGCCTCGCCAACCTGCCGATGGTGACCCGCACCGCGCAAGGGATTCCCGGTGACCCGATGAATGTCGGGTTGATCGGCGACACCAAGGACGTGGTTTGCGCGATGCACGAGGCCGGCTGGTTTCCCGCCGATCCGGTCACGCTGAAATCCTCGATCGAGATCGTCGGCTCCGTACTGCTCGATCGTCCCTACAAGGATGCGCCGGTGAGCAACCTGTTCTATCTCGGCCGCCGCGAGGATCTCGCCTTCGAGCGGCCGGTCGGCACCAGCGCGGATCGCCGCAACCATGTGCGGCTCTGGCGGGTGCTCGATCAGGGCGAGGAGAAGCGGCCGGTGTGGCTTGGTGCCGCGACGCTCGACCGCGGCGTCGGCGTCAGCCACTACACCGGCGCGGTGACCCATCATATCGCCCCCGATCTCGACGCCGAGCGCGCGCAGCTCGCCGCCGATCTCGAATCCGCCGGCATGGTCACCGCGAAATATCAGGTCACCGGCATCGGCCCGACCCTCAATGGCCGCAATGGCGGCGGCGATCTCTATTACACCGACGGCGAGATCTGGGTGCTGCGGCTGGTCGAGGCGTGCAGCAAGAACCACGGCAGCGTCGCGCAGATCCCGAGCCCCGCCGCGACCGAATTCAAGGACCAGATCTGGCACGCGGTGGTGGAATCGATCGACAAATGAGGCGCGTGTCCCGCGCTTTTGGAAATGCTGGATTGCTTCGCCCGGCTCGCAATCAGGGCCGCGATGGAATAGTCTCCGCGCCTGACCCCTCACACGCATGATTTGCGCGCTTACCCCAAAAGGAACAGGACGATGACCGTTCGCGCGGGCCGGGAATTTCTGGCCATCCCCGGGCCTACCACAATGCCCGATCAGGTGCTGCAGGCGATGCACCGCCCGGCGCTCGACATCTACTCCGCCGAGATGGTCGAACTGACCGAAAGCCTGCTGCGCGATCTCTCCAACCTGTTCGCCACCAAGGGTAAATCCTACATCTACATCTCGAACGGCCACGGCGCCTGGGAGGCGACGCTCTCCAACGTGCTGTCGCGCGGCGACAAGGTGCTGGTGCTGGAGAGCGGCCGCTTCGCGATCGGCTGGGGCATGGCGGCGGCCGCGATGGGCGCCGAGGTCGAGGTGCTGAAGGGCGACTGGCGCCGCGCCATCCGCCCGGCCGAGGTCGAAGAACGGCTCAAGCGCGACACGGAACACAAGATCAAGGCGATCCTGGCGGTGCAGATCGATACCGCCTCCGGCGCGGTGAACGACATCGAGGCGATCGGCAGGGCGATCAAGGCCGCCGGCCATCCCGCACTGTTCATGGTCGACACCGTCGCCTCGCTCGGCTGCATGCCGTTCGAGATGGACAAATGGTATGTCGACGTCGCGATGTCAGGCTCGCAGAAGGGCCTGATGACGCCGCCCGGCCTCGGCTTCGTCGCCGCCAACGACCGTGCCTGGGACGCCCACAAGAAGGCCAACCTGCGCACGCCCTATTGGGACTGGACCGAGCGCGAGGGCAGCGAGCACTACCGCAAATATGCCGGCACCGCGCCGGTGCATCTGCTGTTCGCGCTGCGCGAGGCGATCAACATGCTGCACGCCGAGGGGCTGGAGAATGCCTTCGAGCGGCACCGGCTGCTCGGCGAAGCGGTGCGTCGTGCTGTCGCGGTCTGGGCCGAGGGACAGGTGCTCGGCTTCAACATCGCCGAGCCCACGGAGCGTTCCAACACGGTGACGACCGTGACCGTGAAGGGCGCCGATCCCGCCGCGATCCAGCGCTACGCCAAGGAGAAATGCGGCGTGGTGCTCGGCACCGGCATCGGTGATTTGCAGGGCCAGGCGTTCCGCATCGCGCATATGGGCCACGTCAACGCGCCGATGATCCTCGGCACGCTCGGCGTCGTCGAGGTCGCGCTGACCGCGCTGAAGATCCCGCACGGCAAGGCCGGCGCCGACGCCGCGATCCAGTGGCTCGGCGAGAACGTGAAGGCGTAGGCCTGTCCTTCAAGCTGCGGATGAATCCATTCATCCCGTCATCCTGAGGAGGCCGCGCAGCGGCCGTCTCGAAGGATCGACGGCCACACTGCCCGCCGCGAAGAAAGTACAAACCCGCTGAAACATCCGGAGAGCGCTCCGTCGGGTGACGGAACGGCTGCCACGACTTATTGAGAAGGCCCCTCCACTTTTCGTCGTCATCGTTTTCCGCTTTACTGCCGGCAACAGCCGGGCACTGATCCCTGCGACAAAGTCAAATGGAGGGATCGCTTGGCATCGGTGGAACTGCGCGGCCTGGTCAAGCGGTTTGGTTCGTTTGTCGCGGTTGATGATGTCTCCCTCACGATCGATCACGGCCAGCTGGTCTGCCTGCTCGGGCCGTCCGGCTGCGGCAAGACCACGACGCTGCGGCTGATCGCAGGCTTCCTCGAACCATCCGACGGCGAGATTCGCGTCGGCGACCGCGTGGTGTCGTCGAGGGCGCGCACGCTGCCGCCCGAGCAGCGCAACATGTCGATGATCTTCCAGAGCTACGCGCTGTGGCCGCATATGACGGTGGCCGAGAACATCGTCTATGGCCTGCGCCTGCGCAAAATGGATCGCGACACGATCGCGAAGAAGCTCGCCGCGATCCTGGCGACCACCAGGCTGGAACCGCTGGCGCAGCGTTATCCGGGCGAGCTGTCCGGCGGCCAGCAGCAGCGCGTCGCGCTGGCCCGCGCGCTGATCGTCGGCCCCGAGACGCTGCTGCTCGACGAGCCCTTGTCCAACCTCGACGCCAATCTGCGCGAGGAGATGCGGTTCGAGATTCGCCGGCTACATGACGAATATCGCAACACCACCGTCTACGTCACCCACGATCAGTCCGAGGCGATGACGACCGCCGATTTGATCGCCGTGATGAACGCCGGCAAGATCGACCAGCTCGGCACGCCCGAGGACATCTATGCGCGGCCGGAATCCGAATTCGTCGCGCGCTTCATCGGCGCTGCCAATGTGATCAAGGGCACCGCGCGCGACGTGAGCCATGTGGCGTTCGCCGGTGCCACGCTGGAAGTGGTCGGCGCCAGGCTCGCCGCCGGCCAGACCGCGCCGGTCGCGATCCGCCAGCATGAGATCCAGCTCTCGACCCAGGCCCCCACGGCGACGCAGAACACGCTGAAGGCCGTCGTGACGCGGCAGGTCTATCTCGGCATGAACCGCGACTACATGGTGGAAACCGCTGACGGCACCTCGCTGCGGGTGACCACGCCGACCGAGACCGCGGTCGAGAAGGGCAGTGAGGTCTGGTTGACACTGCCGCCCGAACGCTGCCGCGCGCTGAGCCGATAACAACAAGAAACGGAGGAACGCGATGCGGAAGGCGATTTCCAGACGCGATGTCCTGAAAGCCTCGGCGGCGCTTGCCGCCGGCGCGGTGTTCGCTTCGCCGGCACGCGCCGCGGCACCCGCGCCGGTCGCGATTACGCCCGAGCTCGTCGCGGCCGCGAAGAAGGAAGGTCAGCTCGTATTCTATTCGTCGATGGACCTGCCGGTCGGCGAAAAGCTCGGCAAGGCGTTCGAGGCCGCCTATCCGGGCATCACGGTGCAGATCGAGCGATCCGGCTCGGAGCGGCTGTTCCAGCGCGTCGCGCAGGAATTCGATTCCAACATCCACGCCGCCGACGTCGTCAACAGCGCCGATGCCTCGCACTTCATTCCCTGGAAGAAAAGCGGCTGGCTGATGCCGTTCGTCCCCGAAGACGTCGCGAAGTGTTTCCCGGATGGCTATCGCGATCCGGACGGCATGGCCGTGACCACGCGGCTGTGGCTATCGTCGATCGCCTACAACACCAATCTGGTGAAGGCCGGGGACGCGCCGAAGAGCTTTGCCGATCTGCTCGACCCGAAATGGGTCGGCAAGATGGTGAAGGGCCACCCGGCCTATAGCGGCACCATCATGACCACCACGTTCCAGATCGTGCGCGAGCTCGGCTGGCCGTATCTGGAGAAACTTTCCAAACAGCGCGTCATGCAGGTGCAGTCCTCGACCGATCCGCCGAAGAAGCTCTCGCTCGGCGAGCGCGCGGTCATGGCCGACGGCAATGAGTACGGCATCGTGCTCTTGAAGGAGGCCGGACAGCCGGTCGAGGCGGTCTATCCAACCGAGGGCACGCCGACGATCTCGGGACCGACCGGCATCTTCGCCACGGCGCCGCATCCGAACGCCGCCAAGCTGTTCCAGGCCTGGCTGCATACCCGCGAGACCCAGCAATTCTTCGTCGACTTCACCGGCCAGTATTCGCTGCACGCCCAGGTGCAACCGAAGGCCGGCCGGCGCAAGCTATCCGACATCAAGCTGATGAAGGAGGATCCGGCGGGGGTGGAGGCGATGACCGAAGAGATCAAGACGCGCTATGCGCGGCTGTTTCGGGTGTGAGGATGGAGCGCACCGCCATACTCACCGCCGTCATTCCGGGGCTCGCGAAGCGAGAGCCCGGAATCCATTTCACCGCCGTCACTTGCAGCCCGATGGATTCCGGGCTCGCGCTGTGCGCGCCCCGGAATGACGGGTGGAAACATCTCGCATGACCACAACCACCACCTCCCCCGCTCTTCGCCCCCGCATCGACTGGACCCGCCCCGTGCTGTGGCTGTTCGCGGCGGTGCTCGTCCTGCTCATCCTGCTGCCGCTGTCGTGGCTGGCGATCTACGCCTTCACCGACAAGAACCGCCATCCGACGCTGCAAAACTTCGTCACCCTGTTCAGCAATCCCGACTTCCTCGATCCGCTGCTGACGACCGCGATCATCGCGACCGTGTCGGCCTTGATCTGCTGCATCGTCGCGGCGCCGATCAGTTGGCTGGTGTCGCGCACCGACATGCCGGGCCGGCAGACCATCCGTGCGCTGGTGACGGCCTCGTTCGTGACACCGCCGTTCCTCGGCGCGGTCGCCTGGGAATTGCTGGCGGCGCCGAATTCCGGGCTGTTGAACCAGCTCTACCGGCTGTTCGCCGGCGAGGATGCCGATGCGCTGTTCAACATCTATTCGATGACCGGGATCATCTTCGTGATCTCCTGCTACACGTTCCCGTTCGTGTTCGTGCTGGTGGCCAATGCGCTCGACACCATGCCGGGCGAGCTGGAGGATGCCTCCGCGATCCTCGGCGGCAATGCCTGGACCACGGCGCGGCGAGTGACCATTCCGCTCGCGCTGCCGGCATTGGTCGCCGGCGCGTTGATCGCCTTCCTGCAAGCGATGACGCTGTTCGGTTCGCCGGCGATCCTGGCGCTGCCGGCCGGCTTCCACACCATGACGACCAAGATCTGGAGCCTGTTCCAGTACCCGCCCAAGCTCGAGCTTGCGGCCGCCGCCGCGGTGCCGCTGCTGGTGCTCACCATCCTGCTGCTGCAAGGCCAGAAGGCGCTGCTCGGCCGCCGCTCCTATTCGGTGATCGGCGGCAAGTATGGCGCGCCGCGCCGGGTCCAACTGCAAGGCTGGCGCTGGGCCGCACTCGGCTTCTGCCTGCTGGTGCTGCTCTGCCCGGTGTTCCTGCCTTATCTCGCACTGCTCAACGCCGCGTTCTCGCCGAATGCCACCACGTTGGTGATGCCGTCGACGGCGACCCTGCACAACATCATCTTCGTATTCACCGAGCTGTCGTCGACGCAGCTTGCGCTGAAGAACACGGTGATCCTCGGCACCGCGACCGCGACGATCGGCACCATCCTGGCGCTCGTCATCGCCTATGTCACGACGCGCAAGGTGATCGCCGGCCACCGCGTGCTCGGCTTCCTCGCCACCGCGCCGGTTGCCGTTCCCGGCATCGTGCTCGGCGTCGGCCTGTTCCTGAGTTACACGCGGCCGCCCTTCGTGCTCTACGGCACGCTGTGGATCCTGCTGCTGGCCTTCCTCACCATCAATCTGCCATCGGCCTATCAGCAATTGCAGGCGGCATTCACGACCATCCATCCCGAACTCGAGGAGGCGAGCCGCATCCTCGGCGCGACCAGGTTGCAGGCGCTCCGCCAGATTACCGCGCCCTTGTTGCGCACCGGCGTGATCGCGACCTGGTGCTTCATCTTCATCGGCGTGATGCGGGAACTATCGGCCGCGATCGTGCTGTTCACCTCGCAGACCAAGGTGCTGTCGGTCCTGATCTACGATCTCAACGAGGGCGGCGACCTCGCCGCGATCGCCGTGCTCGGCATCGCGATGCTGGTGATCACCTTCGCCGTGGTGCTGGCGGTGAACCAGATTCCGATGTCCGGCGGCAATGCGGGCGCGAAGCTGCGGAATGGGTAGTTCGCACGGCCGTCATTGCGAGCGAAGCGAAGCAATCCATCTGTCCGCAGCAGGATAGGTGGATTGCTTCGTCGCTCCGCTCCTCGCAATGACGGGGATGGATCGGAGCTCACAACTACCCCTCCCCATCTGGCAATCGCCACATTCATCCCGATATAAAGCGGAACCCCGCACCATGAGGATCGCGTGACCCACTCCACCAAGACATCGCCCCCCGTCGCGCCGCGCCGGCCGCATTCCTTCACCACCCACGGCATCACGGTGACCGACGACTATGCGTGGATCAAGGATCCGAAATGGCAGGAGGTGCTGCGCGATCCGTCGATTCTCGATCCCGACATCCGGAGCTATCTCGAAGCCGAGAACGGCTATACCGAGAGCCTGCTCGGCCATACCGGCGGCTTGCAGAAGCGGCTGGTCAAGGAGATGCGCGGGCGGATCAAGGAGGATGATTCCAGCGTGCCGTCGCCGGACGGCCCGTTCGCCTATTTCAGGAAATTCCGCGAAGGCGGCCAGCACGAGCTGTTCGCCCGCACGCCGCGCGACGGCGGCGCGGCGCATGTCGTGCTCGACGGCGACGCGCTGGCCAAGAACCACGAATATTTCAAGTTCGGCGGCAGCCGGCATTCCAACGATCACCGCCTGCATGCCTGGAGCGCCGACACCAAGGGCTCGGAGTATTTCTCGATCCGCGTGCGCGACTGGGCCACCGGTGGCGATCTCGACGACCTCGTCGAGGAGACCGACGGCGGCGTGGTCTGGGCCGCGGATTCCATGAGCTTCTTCTACGTCAAGCTCGACGACAATCACCGCCCGATGCAGGTGTGGCGCCACAGGCTCGGCAGCAAACAGGCCGACGACATCCTGATCTATGAGGAGCAGAATTCCGGCTGGTTCACCCATCTGCACGAGAGCGCCAGCGGCCGCTTCTGCGTGATCGCCGGCGGCGATCACGAGACCTCGGAGCAGCGGCTGATCGATCTCAGCAATCCCGACGCGCCGCCGCGCCTGGTCGCAGCGCGCGAGGAAGGCGTGCAATATTCGATCGCCGATCGCGACGACGAACTGTTCATCCTGACCAATGCCGACGACGCCATCGACTTCAAGGTCGTCACCGCGCCGCTCGGCTCCCCAGCGCGCGCCAACTGGCGCGACCTGATCCCGTATCGCGAGGGCGTCTATGTGCTCGACGTCGAGCTCTATGCCGGCCACATGGTGCGGCTGGAACGCGCCAACGCACTGCCGGCGATCATCATCCGCGACCTCAAGACGGGCGAGGAGCACGCGATCGCGTTCGACGAGGCAGCCTATTCGCTCGACACCATGGGCGGCTACGAGTTCGACACCACCAATCTGCGCTTTGCCTATTCGTCGATGACGACGCCGTCGGAGGTCTATGACTACGACATGGCGACGCGGACGCGGGTGTTGCGCAAGCGCCAGGAGATCCCGTCCGGCCACAACCCGGCCGACTACGTCACCACGCGCATCATGGCGACGTCGCATGACGGCGCGCAAGTGCCGGTCTCGATCCTGCATCGCAAGGACTTCGTGCGCGACGGCAAGGCGCCGCTGCTGCTCTATGGCTACGGCTCCTACGGCATGGCGATGCCGGCATCGTTCGCCGCCAACCGGCTGTCGCTGGTCGACCGCGGCTTCGTCTATGCGATCGCCCATATCCGCGGTGGCGCCGATAAGGGCTGGGGCTGGTATCTCGACGGCAAGCGCGAGAAGAAGACCAACACGTTCGACGATTTCGCCGCCGCCGGCCGCGCGCTGTGTGATGCGAACTACACCGGTGAGAAGCGCATCGTCGGGCATGGCGGCTCGGCGGGCGGCATGCTGATGGGCGCGGTCGCCAATCGCGCCGGCGACCTGTTCGCCGGCATCGTTGCCGAGGTGCCGTTCGTCGACGTGCTCAACACCATGCTCGACGACACCTTGCCGCTGACGCCGCCGGAATGGCCGGAATGGGGCAACCCGATCGAGAGCGCGAAGGATTTCCGGACCATCCTGTCCTATTCGCCCTACGACAATGTCGCGGCGAAGGATTATCCGGCGATCCTGGCCATGGGCGGGCTCACCGATCCGCGCGTCACCTATTGGGAGCCGGCGAAATGGATCGCGCGGCTGCGCGCCACCATGCGTGGCGGCGGTCCTGTGCTGCTGCGCACCAACATGGGCGCCGGCCACGGCGGCGTCTCCGGCCGTTTCAACCGGCTGGACGAGGTCGCGATCGTCTACGCGTTCGCGCTGTGGGCGGTGGGGATGGCTGAGAAGGCGGAGGTGTAGCCTTCGTAGCGCAGATTTCGCTACGCTCATCCGAGCGACGGGTCCGGATAGTTTTGCCCGTTATCTCCCCATCGTCGTCCTGGCGAAGGCCAGGACCCATACCGCGTTATCTATCGAGAGAGGAAGTCGTAGTCCCACGGCGTGCAACGCAACTGCCGATCTTCGCCAAACTTCGCCCTGTGGTTATGGGTCCCGGCCTGCGCCGGGACGACGGTGGAGAGTGCCGCTACCGCCCCTTCGCCTTCCGCCACACTGCAAAATCCTTCAGCGTCTGCTCGTCCGTCGCAGGATAAAGACCGAAGATGCCGCGGCCGTTTTGCACCTGCTCGGTGACGAAATCCTCGAACGCGGTCATCTCGAAGGTCTCGTTGGCGATCTCGTCGGCGAGATGGGCGGGGACCACGATGACGCCGTCGCTGTCGCCGAGGATCACGTCGCCGGGAAACACCGGCGCGTCGCCGCAGCCGATCGGAACGTTGATCTCGATCGCCTGATGCAAGGTGAGGTTGGTCGGTGCGCTCGGGCGATGGTGGAATGCCGGGAAGCCAAGCCGCCCGATCTCGGCCGAGTCGCGAAAGCCGCCGTCGGTGACGACGCCGGCGCAGCCGCGCTTCATCAGCCGCGTCACCAGGATCGCGCCAGCCGACGCCGCACGCGCATCCTTGCGGCTGTCCATCACCAGCACCGCACCCACGGGGCAATCCTCGATCGCCTTGCGCTGCGGGTGCGCTCGATCGCGAAACACCTCGATCGTATTGAGATCCTCGCGCGCCGGCATGTAGCGCAGCGTGAAGGCCTCGCCGACCATGGTCGGCTGATCGGGGCTCAGGGGATGCACGTCCTGGATCATCTGGATACGGAAGCCACGCTTGAACAGCGCGGTCGCGACGGTGGCGGTGGAGACAGTTTTGAGTTTATTGCGGGTGGCGTCGCTGAGTTTCGACATGGTGCTCTTTCGTCATTCCGGGGCGCGCGCAGCGCGAGCCCGGAATCCATCGGGCCGCATGCGCTGTGGACAAATGGGTTCCGGGCTCACGCTTCGCGTGCCCCGGAACGACAGCTAGTAAATCGACGGCTCGCCCACCGGCTTGCCAAACCCGGTCTCGAGGAAATCGAAGTCGCAGCCCTCATTGGCCTGCTTGATGTGCTTCGAGAACATCCAGCCATAGCCGCGCTCGAAGCGCTTCTCGGGCTGCTTCCACTCCGCGCGGCGTCCGGCGAGCTCGGCCTCCGGCACGTCGAGGTCGATGGTGCGCGCGGCAACGTCGAGCGTGATACGGTCGCCGTTGCGCACCAGCGCCAGCGGGCCGCCGATGAACGATTCCGGCGAGACGTGCAGGATGCAGGCGCCGTAGCTGGTGCCGCTCATCCGAGCATCCGACAGCCGCACCATGTCGCGCACGCCCTGCTTCACCAGCTTGGTCGGGATCGGCAGCATGCCCCATTCCGGCATGCCCGGCCCGCCCTGTGGGCCAGCATTGCGCAGGATCAGCACGTGATCGGCCGTGACGTCGAGATCGGGATCGTCGACCGCCTTCTTCATCGAGGGATAATCGTCGAACACCAGTGCCGGCCCGCTGTGCTTGAGGAAGCGCGGATCGCAGGCGCTTGGCTTGATCACGCAGCCATCGGGGGCGAGATTGCCCTTCAGCACCGCCAGTGCGCCCCCCTTGTAGATCGGGTTGTCGACGGTGCGGATGACGTCGTCGTTGTGGACCTCGGCGCCCGCGATGTTCTCGCCAAGTGTCCTGCCGGTGACGGTGATGCAGTCGAGATGCAGATGCGGCTTGATGCGGTTCATCAGGCCGGGCAGCCCGCCGGCATAGAAGAAATCCTCCATCAGATAGAGGTCGCCGCTCGGCCGCACATTGGCGATGACAGGCACCTTGCGGCTCGCGATCTCGAAATCATCGAGCGAAATGTCCTGGCCGGCGCGGCGCGCCTGCGCGATCAAATGGATGATCGCGTTGGTCGAGCAGCCCATCGCCATCGCGACCGTGATGGCGTTCTCGAAGGCCTTCCGCGTCTGGATCCGCTGCGGCGTCAGATCCTCCCACACCATCTCGACGATGCGGCGTCCGGCCTCCGAGCTCATCCGGATGTGGTTGGCGTCGGCCGCGGGGATCGACGAGGCGCCGGGCAAGGTCATGCCGATGGCTTCGGCGATCGCGGTCATCGTCGAGGCGGTGCCCATCGTCATGCAGGTGCCGTAGCTGCGGGCGATGCCGGCCTCCATGTCGACCCAGTCCTTGTCGGAGATTTTCCCCGCACGCCGCTCGTCCCAGTACTTCCAGGCATCCGAGCCGGAGCCCAGCGTGCGGCCCTTCCAATTGCCGCGCAGCATCGGACCGGCCGGCAGATAGATCGCCGGCAGGTTCATGCTGGTGGCTCCCAACAACAGCCCGGGCGTCGTCTTGTCGCAGCCGCCCATCAGCACCACGCCGTCGACCGGATGGCCGCGCAGCAGTTCCTCGGCATCCATCGCCAGCATGTTGCGGTAAAGCATCGTGGTCGGCTTCAGCAGCGATTCCGACAGCGACAACGCCGGCAGCTCGAGCGGAAAGCCGCCGGCCATCAGCACGCCGCGCTTGACGTCGTCGACCCGACTCTTGAAGTGCATGTGACAGGGCTGCGCATCGGACCAGGTGTTGATGATCGCGATCACCGGCCGATCGCGCCATTCCTCCGGCGCGTAGCCCATCTGCATCGCGCGGGAGCGATGGCCGAAGGCTCTGAGATCGTCGGGAGCAAACCATCGCGCGCTACGCAATTGGTCTGGGGTCTTGGTCTTTTTTGTCATCTTCCTTGCGCCAAGTTTGATGCCGAGTTTTTCGATGCCAGGTTCTTTGCTGCCAGGCTCATCGCAACGATGTGTCTGGATATTGCCGCGCATGCGCGGGGCCTCTGCGTATATGCCCTGTAGCATGCATAGGCTCGAATTTCGAACCTGACGTCCGGCGCTCGGTGTTGAGCAGCGTGCATCGCACAAACTGCGCGATGTGGAAGCCACAATGACAAACGGGCTTTTGTAGTCCCGATCAACCCTGGCGCTGCGCTGTCATCACGATCCGGACGAGATCGGCGGCATTGCGCGCGCCGAGCTTCTTCATGATGTTGGCGCGATGGTCCTCGATCGTGCGCGGACTGATACCGAGCTGACGCCCGGCCTCCTTGTTGGAGGCGCCCGCGGTGAACTGTTCGAGCACCTCGCGCTCACGGCGGGTCAGCGGTTCGCGCCCCGGAAAATGCAGCGAAGCGACGCGCGACGCCGAAGTCTCGGCCTGGCGTCTCGTATAGGCGTCGATCGCCTCGTTGAGACGGCTGACGATTTCATTGCCACGGAACGGCTTTTCGATGAAATCGAGCGCGCCGTTCTTGATGGCGCTGACCGCCATCGCGATGTCGCCCTGCCCCGAAATCATGAAGATCGGCGCCGGATAATCCTCACCGTGAAGCTCTCTGAGGATATCGAGACCGGATTTACCGGGAATATGCACGTCGAGCAGGATGCAGGCCGGCGTCCTGCTGCGAGCCACTGCAAGCAGTGCGGCGCCGTCCGCAAAGCAGATCACCTTGTAGCCGGCGGTCGACAGGACCACGGAAAGCGTCTCGCGAACGGCTGGATCGTCGTCGACTACGAAGATTTCCCCGCGAGGAGCGCCATTCTCAACCATATGCATCGTCCATCAGTGGTGAAGCGTGCTGACCTGACCGCACAAGAGATGTCTTGACCAAATTGATCAATGGACCCGTATTTGTACGGGACGTCCGCTTAACGCACAAGTAGCACCACGCTCCCTAAAAGTGGGGGACAGTGGAGAAGCATGCATGGAAAATGCAGCCGCGGAAAGCGTCACGGCGTGTTCGGACGACGGCAATGATCCCTACAATCTGATCATGGCGGACCTGGTCGCGCTGATCGGTCACGTCCAGGCGAGCCTGCGGCTGATCGAGGCCGCGATCGCGCGCGAGGCGTTGCTGGCCGAGCAAGACGCCGCCGCAAACATCTTCCTTCTCGACGACGTCAGCCCGCGATACGTCGCCGCGTCCACAGCCCTGAAGGCATGCGACGCCGGCCTCGGCGTGGCACTCGATCGGCTACACGTTTCGGACGCACCGGCGCGCCTGCTGAACTGATCCGCCGGACCAGCAACCTCCCGCCTTTTCACGATCGCGCAAATCGTCCCAACGACGTCCCAACCCATGGGGCGGCGATCCGTTCCACACATCCGGATTGACTAAAGACCGCGCCGTGCCGGCGGCGTCGGGCCCTCGACGTCAAGCTCTTGCCCGCTCGTCGTCGGCGGCGGATCGCCGCTTGCTCGGCTTGCCCTTGAGGAAGCTGATGTCCATGTCGGCACCGTTGACGCGGACCAGTTCGCAGCGGCGATAGGCAAGTCCCGTCGACGACAGCAGCAGGAAGAATTCCTTCAGATTGAGCCCCTGAATGGAACCTTCGACGGTCAGCGCCGCATCATTGTCCGAGATGGCATTGAGCTGGCAGTCACGCCGCCAGGTGCCGTCGATGGCCATGATGCAGACATCGACCCCGCGGCTGAACGTGACACGCTCGATTGATCTGCCGTCCTCGGTCATCGCTCAATATCCGACCGCCATGGCGGCCCGTGGCATCGCAAGCGCCGGCCGCACCCCGCTCGGCCGGTACAGGCCGCGCCGCTCGGGAATCGGCTTGAACGTATCGGTCAGGCCGACCACCGTTTCAGCCGCGCCCAGCACCAGGAAGCCGTCGGCCTCCATCAGGCGGGCAAGGCGGTTGAAGATGTTGATCTTGGTGTCCTGGTCGAAATAGATCAGCACGTTGCGGCAGAAGATCACATCGAACGTGCCGAGCTGGGAGAAATCGTGCAGCAGGTTGAGCTGGCGATGCTGCACCATCGAGCGCAACTCGGGATTGACCTGCCAGAATTCTCCCGACTGCTTGAAGTACTTGACCAGCAACTGGATCGGCAGCCCGCGCTGCACCTCGAACTGGCTGTAGATGCCAGCCTTCGACTTCTCCAGCACCTCCTGCGACAGATCGGTCGCGATGATCTCCACCCGCCATCCGGCAAGCGCGGCGCCCATTTCCTTCAGACACATCGCCAGCGAATAGGGCTCCTGCCCGGTCGAGCCGGCGGCGCACCAGATCCGGACGCTGCGGCGCGCGGCACGCGCCTTCAGCACGTCGGGCATGATGGTGTCGCGGAAGTGGTCGAACGGCACCTTGTCGCGGAAGAAGAACGTCTCGTTGGTGGTCATGGCCTCGACCACCTGGACGGTGTGCGAGGACGAGCCGGCCCTGATCTTCGTCACCAGGTCGGGAATGCCGGACAGGCCGCATTTGCGCGCCAGCGGCAGCAGGCGGCTCTCGATCAGATATTGCTTGTCCGCGGACAGATCGAGACCGGAATGGTCCTTGAGGAGCTTACGCAGATACTCGTAGTCAGGGGGCGTCACGGGAGCCTCGCAAAGGCAAAGGGTGAAACTGGGTATTAGGCTTCGGCCGACGCATCGAGCGCCAGCAGACCCACTTCCTGGAATTTCGCGATCACGATGTCCTTGTCGAATGGCTTCATGATGTACTCGTTGGCGCCGGCATGCAGCGCGCGCGAGATGTGATCGATGCCGTTTTCGGTGGTGCAGAACACCACCTTCGGCGCGTCACCACCGGCCATGCGGCGGAGTTGCACGAGGAATTCGAAGCCGTCCATCACGGGCATGTTCCAGTCGAGCAGCACCGCGTCCGGCATCGCGCGCTTGCAGGCCTCGAGCGCCACCGCGCCATCCTCGGCTTCGATGACCGCGAACTGCATGGCTTCGAGGATGCGGCGCGCGATCTTGCGCACCACACCGGAATCGTCGACGACAAGACACGTCTTCATGTGTTGGCCTCCTTGTAGAATCCACCGTCTCCGCGGCGGAGCGTTACGCTGCGGCAGCTGCCTTCACAGCCGTCTTGGGCACCAGTTCGAGCACGCGATCGACATCGAGGACGACCATGAGCTGGCCGTCGAGGCGATGGACGCCGCCGGCGAGCTTGGCCATGCGGGGATCGAGATTGACCGGGTTGTCCTGGCGGCTGTCGT
>Ga0268288_10071_pt1 | contig 77310 bp, 76 predicted proteins | sample BraspS3V5C_FD_191349 | JGI IMG/M metagenome (GOLD analysis project Ga0268288, IMG submission 191349) | Soil microbial communities from Anza Borrego Desert, Southern California, United States - Bradyrhizobium sp. S3-V5C | ecosystem: Environmental > Terrestrial > Soil > Desert | place: USA...
CCCATCACGGTGGCCAGCACCACCACCCAAACGGGCAAACCAGCTGGCCACCAGTGGGCAGTTCTGATGGCCACCAGCGGGAAGAAACACTGGCCGCCTATGGGCAGAACTCAATGGCCCTTGACACTCGACTCTGTCGAGGGCGAGGCGCCTCGACGGGGTCGAATCACGCACGTGACGTCCGCGCCCGTCGTCACGCGTTCGCGAGGTCTTGGGCGTGGCTCCATGGAGTGAGCATCAGTAGCGAATCTGTTGGCTCGCAGCCAAGGCTGAAGGCGAGTCGGGGAAAGGCCATGCCCTGGGCCAATGCCCGGCGCATGGCGTCACGTGCTGTCCCGCGTTGAAGTTCATCCGGCATCTCCCCTACCCGCATGCGCGACCGGCGCGCAGCCAGCTGCAGCAAAATTTCGGCGACGAGCGCGGTCTATATCAACGCGGCCGTCTAGCCCGCGGGAAGCAGTCGGCCCCGTCTCGCCCCCTCACACCACCAGGGACAGGAACGCGCCGAGCGCGAAGCCGACCACGGTGAGGAGCCCGGCCCTCTCCCCGCCCTTCTCGCGGGCCTCGGGGATCATCGTGTCGATCAGCATGACCAGCAGGGCGCCGGCCGCGAAGCCCTGGATGCCGCCGGTCAGGGCGGGGGAGGCGACGTCGGCGATCAGCCCGCCGCCCCACGTCGCCAGAGCGCAGACCACCGCCACGAGCGACCACTGGATCAGCAGGTGGCGCCGCGTCTTGCCGCCGTCGAGGGAGTCGGCCGTGGCGGCGATGGACTCGGGCAGGTTGGACATGAAGATCGCCACGAGCAGCGCGAGGGACACGCCCTCGCCCGCGGCCAGCCCGATGCCCAGCACGATCTGTTCCGGGATGCCGTCCAGCAGCGCGCCCACGGTCAGCGCCGCGCCCGAGGACGAGCCGCCGGACCTCGCGGCGGAGCGCTCCACTGCACGATCTCCGAGGAAGTAGGCGGCCGCGCCGAGCGTCAGCCCGATGCCGACGGCGGCAGGTCCGGCCGCCTGCACGCCCGCCTCCGCGAGCTCGAAGGACACGGACGCGATCAGGGCGCCGGCGCCGAAGGCGAGCACGAGTCCGATCGTGCCCATGTGCCAGCGGCGCAGGGTCGCCAGGACGGCGCCCACGAGCAGGGAGGACGCGGCGACTGCGCCCCACATCAGGGTCATCACGGCAGCCAGGCTACGCGCTGACCGGGGACGACGCCGGGCCGCCGCCTCAGCTCAGCGCACGACCTCGTCCGCCTCGCCCGTGAGACCGAGCTTCTCGGCCACGTAGTCCACGTCCTTGTCCCCGCGGCCGGAGAGGTTGACGAGGATCCGCTCGTCCCGAGTTCGAAGCGAGGTGCTGCGCTACCCAGCACGACAACCAGGCCCTGGTTTAAATCACATGACGAGTGCCTTCACCACGCCCAGAGCGGCTCAGGATCCGGTATCGCCCGTCCCCGCCTGCGGAGACGCAATATCCATGAGGTTCTCAGGTGAGGGGGGAGAGTTCCCTGACGGGTGTTTCGGGGCGGCCGGTCTTGCTCCAGGCCAGCACATTGCGGGCCTGGATCATGGGGTACTCGACGAACGTGCGATCGGAGAGAAAGCCGATGTGTGGAGTGACGACGACCCGGGGGTGACGCACCAACGGGTGGTCCGGTCCGGCAGGCTCCTCCGAGAGCACGTCGAGGGCGGCACCGCGCACGCGACCTGATCTCAGACTGCGCAGCAGGGCGTCTTCATCAATCAATTCCCCCCTGGAGACATTGACCACGACGGCCTGGTCCGGGAGCAGATCCAGCATGGCTTCGTCGAGGAAGTGGCGGGTGTCTTGGGTCAGTGGCATGTGCAACGAGAGCACGTCTGCTTGGGCGAGAACCTCTTCCACACCAGCAAGTTCAATGCCGGCCGCTCTCTCCTTGTCCGTCAGCTCTGTGACTAAGGGATCGTAGGCCAGAACTTTGTCGAACACTGCGGCAGCCAGTGCACCGAACGCCCTGCCAATCTTGCCGTAACCCAGTACACCCACACGGGTTTCGTGCAGGCCCTTGGGAAGGGCCGAGGACAGCAGGCTCCACTGACCCTGGCGCACGCCCGATCCGAAGGAGGAAACCTGCCGACAGAGGTTCAACGCCAGGGCCAAGGCGTGGGCCGCTACCTCTCGAGTGGCGACACCGGGGACGTTGGCCACCCAGACTCGCGAGTCAGTGGCGGCGTCGACATCGACGTTGTCTACGCCCATCGACAGCAAGGCGATGATCTTGAGCCTGGGCAGCGCGCGGATGAGATCTGCGTCGATGCGTGCGTAACCGACCATCAGGGCGTCGGCGTCCTGAGCGCCCTCGAGTATCTCTCGGCTGTCTCTGGTCCCCAGCACGCGCACGGTCCAGCCATGGCTTTCCAGCAGTTGACGTCCGGGGGTGATATCGAGTTCGTCGTAATCGGTGTACACGGCAATGGGTGATGCCTTCATGCGTGATCCTTTCAACGGGTTGGGTGATTCGCCGCGGCTGGTTTCCCGCTCGGCAGCGGAGGGTGAGATTCCGCATTGACGCCGGAGGTGAAATAGGTCCGCCGTGCGTAGTCCTCCTTGACGGAGCGCAGGTGAAACCAGGAGTGGAGTTCCGCAACGCCCCTGAGTTCCCTGATCGAGTCCAGGGCTCGGTCGATGTCCCGCGGCGTGGACCCGCGCACGGTGACGAGGGCGTCGAAGCGGCCCACGGTGGCCGCGGCGAACTCCACGTCCGTGGACTCAGCAATGCGGTGCAATGTGTCCAGGGTGTCCCCTCGCAAACTCAGCCCGACACCGGCGGTGACGATTCCTCCGCTGTATCCACGCTGTTGAACCACGAAGATTTGAGCGATGCCAGCCTCCAGTATGCGATGGGCCCGGTTACGCACCACCGAGGGTGATCTATCCACTCGCTCAGAGAGCTCTTTCCAACTCAACCGCCCGTTTTGTTCCAGATGGGCCAGGAGTTGACGGTCGATGTCATCGATATCCATGGTCTCGAAGGAGCGGTGCTCGATGTTGCCCTTGACAATGTCGGTATAAATCGCGGTGTTAACGCGGATGACCTGGGGGTTACCACGTAACCGCGTCAGTAGGTGCTGCATCTCTACCTGGTCGTGTACTCGTACTTCGGCGATGAAGTCGAACTCGCCGGCCGTGACCGAGACCAGAACGCACTCCTCCCAGGCCGCAACCATGGCAGCGATGTCCTGCACGGGCCCGCTGGTGGACACCGAAAGGTGGCCGATGAAGTCCAACCCCATGAATGCCGGATGCACCGTCGCGACTACCCGCACCACCTGGGAGGCCAGCAACCGCCGCAGTCGTTGCGCCACCACGGAGCGTGGCATGAGCAGTCGGTCTGCCAGCTTGACCGCGCTGGCGCGTGGATCCTCCCGGAGGGCACTGATGAGCTGCTCGTCGAGCTTGTCGAACGGGTCCATGACATCCTCAGAACAATCGGTACGGGCTTCGATCAGAGCTGATGCTAAACCCCCACATCTCCCACTGAACCGTCGTCGCAGTGCATTCAAGGGCCAACAGAACAGTGGAATCGGTTCGAGTCTGCAGTAGATCTGGTTCGCCAAGTGATGAATCTCACTATACGCTGTCGGTCACCTCACATCCCCAACGCAAGTGCCTACCCCAGGCGGTGGGCGCCCGTGCGGCTCAGAAGTCAGGCGGTCTACGCATGAGCACCTCACCGAACCCCAGGCAGCAGTTCACCCACAAGAAGGCGGTACGCGCCGGGATGGCCTCGTTCATGGGGACGACCATTGAGTTCTACGACTTTTATGTCTACGCCACGGCCGCTGCCATTGTCTTCGGTCCCTTGTTCTTCCCGGACGCCGATCCCATCCTCGGGGTGCTCTACTCCTTCGCTACTTATGCCGTCGGATTCTTCTTCCGCCCCCTGGGAGCCGTCCTCTTTGGCCACATCGGTGACCGTCATGGTCGCCGGGTCTCGCTGGTGCTGACCCTCGTGCTGATGGGGGTGGCCACCACCCTGGTTGGGCTGCTGCCGACGTATGAAACGGCGGGCGCCCTCGCCCCGGTGTTGCTGATCATCCTGCGCGCCATGCAGGGCCTGGCGGTCGGTGGGGAATGGGGCGGGGCCGTGCTGATGTCCACGGAGAGCGCCCCGGAGAAGTTCAAGGGCTTCTATGGGGCCTTTCCCCAGCTCGGCAACCCGATGGGGGCCCTGCTGGCCTCGCTGATCTTCTCGGCGCTGACCGTCAATGGCAATGAGTTCCTGCTGAACGGTGGTTGGCGGATCCCGTTCTTGCTCTCGGTGGTGCTGATCGGCATCGGGTTCTGGGTCCGTTACCGCGTGGAGGAAACACCGGTCTTCCAGGAGGAGGCCGCTGTCGATCCGGCCGCCCATCGTGAACTGCCGCTGAAGCTGGCCATCCGGCGCAATTGGAAGGCAATGCTGCTGGGCATGGGCTTGATCCCGGTGTCCACCGGCGGGTACTACATCGTCACCACCTTCGCCACCTCGTACGGCACCGAGCCAGCCTTCGGCATCGGCATCTCCGAGCACTTGATGCTCAACATCCTGTCCGTGGCAGCCCTGGGCGAGCTCGTCTCGACGTTGTTCATCGGAGTCATGGCCGACCGTATTGGCCGCAAGAAGACGATGGTCGCTGCACTGGTGCTGACCTCCGTGCTGGTGATGCCGATGTTCCTCAGCATGTCCCCGGAGAATCCGCTGCTGATGTTCGTACTGTTCACGGCCTTCCGGATCGCGATGAACGGCACTTGGGCTCCCCTGGCGTCGATCATGTCCCAGATGTTTGACGCCGAATCGCGGCAGAGTGCGCTTTCCGTCTCCTACGGCTTGGGCAACGCGATTTGGGCTGGTCTGTCACCCGTCGTGGCCACGGCCCTGTTCGCAGCGACTGGGACCATCTGGTCGGTGATCCTGCTGTACATGGGCATGGCCACGCTGAGCATGGTGTGCCTGGTGCTCGCCCCCCAGATCCGCGACAACGTCTTCGACGTCGACCACGAGACCCCGGCCGCTGCGACCGTCGCGCGCTGAGACACGAAAGGACACGGCTTGCGCAAGATCAACACCTTGGACGCTCCCCCCACCGACTACCGCCCCACCCTGGTCACCGCCTCTACTATCCACGCTGTCGACCCTGCGTTCGCCGACACGCGGCCGACCGCGTTGTTGCTGGCCGGCGATCGCATCGTGGCAGTGGGTACTGAACAGCACTGCCGCGAGGTCAATGAGGGCAAGGGGCTGCCCGCCCCCCGAGTCCTGGATTTCGGCGCGAGCACGCTGATTCCGGGTTTCATCGATCCCCATGCTCATCCTTTGATGCACGGGCAGATGAAGACCTGGGTAGACTGCGGGCCCGCCCAAGCGGCATCGATACCGGAGATCGTCCAGCAGCTGCGCCGGCGCGCTGATCAGGCCGCCGGCAACGGGCCGATCCGCGGCTACGGCTATGAACACCGCAACCTCGTCGAGCGGCGCCACCCCACTCGGCATGAACTGGACCAGGTTGCCACGGACCGTGAGGTGTATCTGATGAACGCCTCCGGCCATGGCGGCGTGGTCAACACCTTCACCCTGAACAAGTACGGCATCACCCGGGACACCCCCAATCCCCCGGGCGGGGAGTTCTTCCGCGACGAGGCCGGGGAGCTGACCGGCGAGCTCTCCGATGCCGCCTGCAACATCCTCACCGGAGTGGAGGGCGTCAAGGTCGGCAACCACGGTCCTAACCTGCACCTGGGCGACAGTCTCGAAGACCACATCCAACAACTGGCGCTGGCCCAGCAGTCCTTCGCTGCCGGAGGCGTGACCACTGTCGGCGACGCTCAGGTCACACGTCGTGAGTTCGACATGTACCTGCACCTGGCCGAGCGGGGGGAACTGAAAATCCGCTACGCCATGTACCTGCTGTCCTCCCTCCTGGAGGAGGGACTCGAGATCGGCATGCGCGGGGCCTTCGGCAACAGCATGCTCTCCTTCGCGGGGTTCAAGTTCTACGCAGACGGCACCCTGGGTGGGTGGACCGCCTACTTCCCGGACGGGTACGTGGGCGACCCTTGCCGCACCGGCATGCTCTACCACGAGCCGGCCGAGTACGCCGAGCTCGTCGGCAGAGCCCATCGCGCCGGGCTGCAAACCGCCACTCATGCACAGTCGCCCGATGCGATCGAGATGGTGATCAGCACGATCGAGCAGGTTCAGAGGGATCACCCGCGCGAGGACTGTCGGCACCGCATCGAACACTGTGGACTGCCCACCCCCGAGCAAATCACCCGGATGGCCGCCGCCGGCATCCTGCCGGTGAACCAACCTCAGCACTATTACAACTGGGGATCCGGTGTCACCGACGCGATTGGCACCCCAGGGGAGAGGTTCAACCCGCTCGGGGAATTCGTCGACGCCGGTGTCCCGGTCACGCTCAGCTCAGACGCCCCCGTTGCCGATCCGTTGCCACTGCAGGCCGTCCAAACTGCGGTCACCCGAACTACTGCCCGTGGCGACCGGCTCGGTCCGGACACGTTACGAATCAGCGCCGAGCGCGCCCTGCAGGCCCACACCCTCGCCGGTGCGCGCGTCCTGGGGCGGGAAAGTGATCTGGGCAGCCTCACCCCGGGCAAGCGCGCTGACTTCGTGGTGCTCGGCGCTGACCCACTGGCCGTGGACGCCGCGACCATCCAGGACATCCCGGTGTTGTCGACGTGGGTGGGCGGGGTTTCCGTCTACATCGCGGACAACGCCTGAGCAAGTAGAGCGCCCAAGGAACCAAGGAACATCATGATTAACTCCGCCACGACCGACAGTGCCATGACAGAGACCACGTGCCAGAACAATGTGGCCCTCGCCGTACTGACCACCCTGCGCAACTACGGAATCGACACTGTCTTCGGCATCCCCGGAACGCACAATCTGGAGCTGTACCGGGCCCTGCCCCGGCTGGGCATTCGCGCGGTGACGAACCGTCATGAGCAAGGCAGTGGGTACGGAGCTGACGGCTGGTCACTGCAGACCGGCCTTCCCGGTGTGGTGATCACGACCTCAGGGCCGGGTTTGCTGAACGCGTTGTCTTCTGTGGCCACCGCATATGCTGAGTCCCGACCGATGATCGTGCTCACCCCCGGACCCTCGCTCGGGGAAGAGTTCGCGGACATGGGTGCCCTGCATGAGACCAAGGACTCTCAAGCCGCAGCTGAGGCCGTCGCCGAGTGGTCCCGCCGGGTGTCCAGCGCTCCGGAGGCGGTGCGGGCCGTGCACGAGGCCTTCGAGCTGTTCCGCACTGGTCGGCCCCGTCCGGTGGTCATCGAGATCCCCCTCGATGTCCTCGAGGCCCCCATTGACCTCGGCCAGCTCGACTTGGGGGCGCGTCCATTGCCCGCTGCCCGGCGCGCACCTGAGGACCAGGTCCAGGAGGCGGCGCGCCTGCTCAGCTCGGCCACCAGCCCTGTGATCGTCTACGGCGGCGGGTCCCTGGGCGCCGGACACCGATTGGTCACGCTTGCGGAACTGGCCGACGCCCCCGTGGTGACCACGCTCAACGGGCGCGCTGCCATCCCTGAGACGCACCCGTTGTCCCTGGGCGCCGCGCTCAGGTTGAAGACAGCCCAGGCCGTGGTGAATGCCGCGGACGTGCTGATCGTGGTCGGGTCCAAGGTCGGCGAGGCGGAACTGTGGTGGGGGCCCCTGTCGCCCTCGGGCGTGGTGGTGCGCATCGACCGCCTGCAGTCCCAGCTGCACAAGAATCTTCCAGCCCAAGTGGGCATTGCCGCAGACGCCGAGGCTGTTGTCGACCAACTCATAGAGGCGTTGACGCCGCTTGATCGAAAGGAGCGGAGAGTTAGTGGCGCCCGGCGCGCCGCCGAGGTGCGCACGGCCATTGAGGCCGAGTCCAGGGACTGGAGTCCGGCCGTGGTCGCAGTCTCCGAAGCCATCGCTGCGGCACTGCCGGATGATGTCATCCTCGGGGCGGACTCATCACAGATCTGCTACTACGGCACGGCGAACCATATTCCGCTGGCTCGGCGGAACTCCTACCTGTACATGGCAACCTACGCCACGCTGGGGTATGGGCTGCCGGCCTCGATAGGGGCGGGCATCGCCGACGATTCCCGCCCGGTCGTTTGCGTCGTCGGAGACGGCGCGCTCATGTTCTCCATTCAGGAGCTCGTCACCGCTGTCGAACAGCGGCTTGACCTCGTTGTCGTCGTGGTAGACAACGGCGGATATAAGGAGATCGAGGAGAACGAGGCTTCCGTCGGCATCGCCCCGATCGGGGTCCGCCTCACCCAGCCCGATTGGGCCGCGCTAGCTCAGGCATTCGGGGCCACGGGTCGTCGTATCGCGAGTCCCGGGGAACTCGAACCAGCCGTGGCCGCGGCGGTCTCCGCTGGCGGCGTTCAGCTCGTGCACGTGCCGCTGGCCCTGTTCTCTGAGGAGGCCACCCGATGAGCATCCTCACATTCCAGGCCAAGCAGACCGCCCGGCAGTGGATCGACGATCACTTCACCGAGCTCTCCACCTGGCATCAGCACATCTGGAACCTGGCCGAGCCAGCTTGGCGTGAGTTCGAATCCGCCGCCTGGTATGTGGACCTGTTGACCTCTTACGGGTTCACCGTGGAGTCCGGCTCGGCGGGTATGCCCACCGCGTTCTGCGCGGAATGGACCCACGGCGAGGGGCCCACGCTGTTGACCTATGCCGAGTACGACGCGGTCCCGGGGAACTGCCAAGCACCCGACACCCGGGCCGCCGCCCGGGAGGGGCTGGACACACATGCGCCTGGGCACACGGACCCGCATTCGGTGCTTGGGATCTCTACCCTCGCCGGGCTCTTGGCCACCCAGCACGCCATGCGCCAGCACGACATCCCCGGCACGCTGCGGTACACAGGTGAACCGGCCGAGAAGATGCACGGGTCCAAGGTCGTTCACGGGCTGCGCGGCTACTACGAAAACGTGGACGCGATCGTCAGCTTCCATCCCTTCTACATGCTGCCTCTGTGCAACACGGCCCGCTGGGACACCCAGTGCGGTGCGTATTACTCGAAGGTATACGAGTTCGTCTGCGAGGAGCCCGAGACCTGGCAGACGAGTGGTAGCCCGGAGTCCCCCATCCCCGCCTCGCACTCGGCCGCCCGTGCCCCCGGGGCCAACGTTGCCCTGATGCAGATGTATTCGGCCTCCCGGATCATGCAGGACGCCATGCTGCCCAGCTTCGGCGGCTGGAGTCTCTCGGACGCCATCCTGGCCTCAGGCCAGGCCACCGCCGACAACCTGCCCGCCCGTGTGGCCCGCATCCAATACTCATGGCGCACACCGGACATCGACATGGCCGAGCACATCCTGCAGGTGCTCGACCGCAACGCCGAGCATGCCGCCGCGATGGCACACTGCCGGGTCGACGAGACGTGGGTGGCCCGGTCTCGGCCCGGGCTGACCAATCACGCGCTCGCCCAGGCCCTGTACGCCAATCTCGAAGAAGTCGGTGCCCCCCAGTACGGTCCGGATGCGGTTGCCGTTGCGCAGTCCATCCAGCGCGAACTGGGCCTGGCGCCGATGGACCGGCCCTTCCTGGAGGAATGCCAATCGCTCATCACCCCGCAGGACGCCGAACGGGGCCTGCGCGAGCACCTGGCACCCTGGCAGTTGAACTGGACCAGCGACGACTACGTGGAGATGACCCACTATGCCCCGACCGTGCGCTTCTACATCTCGCGTCCGGCCCTGAAGCAGGCCCAGGGGGAAGCTCCCTACCCGGCTTGGGTGATGAACGCCCTGGGCGGCATCCCGGCCACCATCGATCCGACCATCGACGTGGCGGGCAAGACCATCAGCGGGACCTTCATCGATCTGCTGACCGACCCTTCTCTGTTGAGTGACGCCGCCGAGGAGTTCGCCCGCCGCAAGGCAGGGCGAGGTTGCGCACCGCTACTGCCGGCCAGCTTCGAACCGCCCATCAATGTCCTGTGGCCCGAGTACGTCCGGGACCGGGAGGGGCAGCGTCGGTGGCTTGGCACTGCGGACGTGTGAGCTTCCACCCGTACCCGTCGTGCAGTCCGGGCTGACCCGTCGACTAGAGGGTCACCATGTCTAGACCACGCGACGGCGCATGCCGCGTGAGGCTGGCTGTCGCCGAGACATGCACCAGCGTCTCGTTGGCACCTCGCGGGCGGCGGCGTCATGGCGCCAGGCTAGCCATGACGCCGCCGCCCCAGCTCACCGCACGACCTCGTCCGCCTCGCCCGTGAGACCGAGCTTCTCGGCCACGTAGTCCACGTCCTTGTCCCCGCGGCCGGAGAGGTTGACGAGGATCCGCTCGTCCCGGCCCATCTGCGGGGCGAGGCGGATCGCGCGCGCCACGGCGTGCGCGGACTCGAGCGCGGGGATGACGCCCTCGAGCCGCGTGAGCCGCTGGAACGCGTCGAGCACGGCCGCGTCGTCCTCGGCCACGTACCGGACACGGCCGACGCGCGCGAAGTGGGCGTGCTGTGGGCCGACGCCCGGGTAGTCCAGGCCCGAGGCGATCGAGTGCACGGGGTCCGGGGTGCCGTCGTCGTCGGCGAGGACGAGGGTGGCCATGCCGTGGAGAACGCCGTCGCGGCCCTGGGTCATGGTCATCGCGTGCTCGCCCTTGGCCGAGGAGCGTCCGCCGGGCTCGACGCCCACGAGCGCGACGTCGGCGTCGTCGAGGAACGCGGTGAACGCGCCGATCGCGTTGGAGCCGCCGCCCACCGCGGCGACGACGGCGCTGGGCAGCGCCCCGAACCGCTCCTGGAACTGGGCGCGGGCCTCGCGGCCGACCACGGACTGGAAGTCGCGGATCATCGTGGGGAACGGGTGCGGGCCCACCACGGAGCCGATCGCGAACAGGTACTTCTCCGGGTTCGCCGCGTACACCTCGAACGCCGAGTCCACGGCCTCCTTCAGGGAGCGGCCCTCGCGCTCCACCGAGACGACCTTCGTGCCGAGCAGGCGCATGCGCACCACGTTGGGGTGCTGCTTGGCCACGTCGATCGCGCCCATGTGGATCTCGCAGTCGAGGCCGACCATCGCGGCCGCCGTCGCCAGGGCCACGCCGTGCTGGCCGGCGCCGGTCTCCGCGATCAGGCTGCGCTTGCCCATGCGCTTGGCGAGCAGCGCCTCGCCGATCGTGTGGTTGATCTTGTGGGCGCCCGTGTGGTTCAGGTCCTCGCGCTTGAGCACGATCCGTGCGCCGCCGAGCTCGTCGGAGAGGCGGTCCAGCGGGGTCAGGGGGGAGGGGCGCCCGACGGCGTCGCGCAGCAGGCGTCGGTATTCGGCGTAGAACTCGGGGTCCTGGCGCGCCTCGGCGTACGCGCGGGCGACCTCGGCCATGGGGCCGGCCAGCTGCGGGGGCAGGTGGGCGCCGCCGTACTGGCCGAACATGCCGTCCGCGGAGACGTCCAGGTCCGGGGTGGTGACGAGGTCGCAGGCCTCGGCGAGGGTGCGGGGCTCGGGGGCGCCTCTCAGGGCGTTGTCCTCGGGGTTGCGGTGGGTCATCGGGGGTCCTCCTGGGATGGGGCCCGCCGGAGCCGCTCATGACCGAGTCGCCCGGCAGGCGAGCGGCTCGTCGTGTCAGATGCGCATGACCGGGGCCGCCCTCAGGCGGTCCACCACTGCTGCGCGTGCATCTGCATGGGGCCAGCGTACTGCACGTCGGGGGAGGCGTGAGTCTCACCATGTGGCTGCAAATCTCAGAATATGGACGCCGCTCCCCGTCTCAGTGAATCGCGATTCACCCTGGATCCATGACCATCACCGCCGTCGACACCCCGTCCCTGACCGCCGAGGCCGCCGCTGTGCTCGCCGCCACTCCGGGCATGCGGTACGCCGAGTTCCTCACCGCCGCCCCCGCAGTGCCCGGCATCGTGGCCGTGGTGGCCGAGGAGTCAGCCCGTGCCGCCCTGGGCCTCACCCCCGCCGCCGGTGACGTCCTCGCCGTCGACGTGGCCGACGAGAGCCTGCAGTGCCGCGAGGTGCGCGCCGCCTTTCAGTCCGGTCGTACCGGCGTCTCACCGCTGCGCCAGGCGTTCGCCGCCCTGCTGGCGGGCGAGCTCGGCCTGGATGTGGAGCGCACCAGCCCGGGTGCGGCGGGGGTGGGCTTCGCCCTCACCCCGGAGTCCGAGGAGACGCTCACGGCGTGGATGCGGGAGCACCTGACGCTGCGCGCCTGGGTCGCCCAGGACGCCTCCGCCCTCGAGGGGGTCGCCCGAGAGGTGGCCGCCGATCTCGCCCCGGCCCTGCAGCCGGGCGCTCTGGAGGCCCCTGTGGCGCAGCGGGTCGCGGCCATGAGGGCCTCCGCCCGCCGGTCCGCCACGCTCTGAGCCGGCTGGTCGCCTCGGCCTCAAGGGAGTGGGCTCGGGGGCTGGAGTGCCCCTTTCTCGTTTAGAGTTCCTTACGCGTTCATCGCTTCCCGTTTCTTCTTCGAGAATGGACCACTATGACTCAGCCCGCGTCTATCCCAGAGGGATCTTCCGACACCTCGGCGGAGCCTGCGACTGCCCCTCATCAGTGGGGGCACGGCTTCCAGCCCGGGGGAGCCCCCGGGTCGGCGTCGAAGAAGGGAAAGGTGAAGAAGTCCCGCGGGGGGAAGTTGCGGGTGAATTGGCCGGTTGCTCGTTTCTGGTGGGCCTTGGCTATGCTCGTCGGGTTCTTTCTATCCTTCATCGCGACTGTTCCCAGTGGGGCTGCGGGGGACTGGTCAAAGGATTTGAGCGCTGCCGAGATGAAGTATTCCTTTCAGGCGAATGAGGCGAACGGCGCGCCCCAGCAGGCCGTATTGAACGGCTGGCACACGAATGACCTCTTGGGCATCCAAGCCAAGATCGCCGGGGACCAGCGCGATCAGTCCCATCGTCTTACGGCACTTGTCTTCTTCCTGGGGCTTGGTCTCCTGGGGGACCTGGTACTGCGTAATGCAGAGGCCTTTCGGGAAAGCAAGGGGAGCTGAAGCTCAGCTCTGCTCACCATGGCAGGGCGTCCTGATCCCTGGCGGTTCCAACAGGAGGCGGCGTGCGAGCACCCCTTGGCCACCCGAAGGGCACCTCCAGGACATAGAACGCAGAGGGGAGAGTCGGATGCATAGCGTCCTCCCTCACTGTCGCCCAATGAGCTCCCACGGGGCAAAGGTGACTGAGTTGTAGGCCCTTCCCTTGTTCCTTTGCGAAGTTCACAGATGCAATGGGGATGTTTTTCGGGACTGGTAAGGCCCGGGGCGTGCGGGCAAGGGCTCGTCAGTCCGCGGCGCTGAGCATCAGTGCGATGTTCCGCCGGGCTCGCAGGGTTTCGCGCGCATCGGCGGCGGGGGAGCGTCGGGGCGCTCGGTCTCGTCATACTGCAAGGGGCCGTCCTTGAGCCGGCCGATGGCCTTCTCGGGCTTTCTCGCAGTACTCGCCGGCTGGGCCCAGATGTTGAGGGAGGAGAAAGCCCTGCAGCATGAGGGTCTTGGTCGCCGCCCACCTTGTCGAAGTAGACGTCGATGCCGTCCGGGGCCGCCTCCGTGCGCGGATCCGCCACGCCGAGGCAGGCGGGGTCGGGCACGGAGGCGCCCACGGCGATGTCCGAGGCACGGGATTCGGTCACGGTGCGGACCCCGCCGCCGTCGAGGGGGCGTCCACCTCGAATGGGGCCACGTCGGACGCGACGTCGTTCATGTGGCCACCCATGCACGGGCCCACAGACATGACGGTGCTGGTGACGAGCACCTGACCCTCCTCCAGCTCCGCGAGGGTCATGGTCTCGAGTCGGAAGTCCTCCGGGGTGGGGGACGCCCCGAGGCCGCTGACAGGATGGGTGCATGAAGCACGAGATCGTCCTCACCCGCGGGGACCTCACCCTGCGCCCCCTCTCACCCACCGACGGCCCCGCCCTGCGCGAGCTCGTCGACGCGGCCATGTGGGCGGGGAACAGTGCGCCCCTGCCGGTGGACGGCGCGGCCATGTCCGCGCACCTCGCCGAGCTGATCGAGCGGGAGGGCGCCTTCGCGTTCGCCGTCGAGCAGGGCGGGGAGCTGGTGGGGCGCACGAGCCTCTACGACCTGGTGCCGGGGCTGCGGGTGGAGGTGGGGCACACGGTCTACGCCCGTCGGGTGTGGGGCACCTCCGTGAACCCCGGCTGCAAGCTGCTGCTGTTCGGGCACGCGTTCGAGGAATGGGCGCTGGAGCGGGTGGCCCTGCGCTGCGACCACCGCAACGCCCGTTCACACGCCGCCATCGCCCGCCTGGGGGCGACGTTCGAGGGCACTCTGCGCCGCTTCCGCCCGGCGGCGGACGGCACGATCGCCGACGTCGACTACTTCAGCGTGGTGCGCGAGGAGTGGCCCGCGGTGCGCGCCGGGCTCGAGGCGCGCCTGACCGCCTAGGAGTGTACAACGGGGGGATGCCACCCGAATCCTCTGTCCCGTCCGCCGAGCGCGGGCCCTCCCGCCCCCGCCCGGCCGCCGTCGCCGCCCGCCCGGAGGCCCCTTCCCCGCGGGCGACCGCCCTGCTGTTCGCGCTCGCGGTGGCCGCCGGCTCCGTGATGCCGTTGCAGGGCCGCATCAACTCCCGCCTCGCCCACCTGACGGGCGACCCCGTCCTCGCCGCGCTGTGCTCCTTCGCGGCGGGCCTGGCCGTCATGGTGCTCGTGAGCGTGCTGACGCCGCGGGGTCGCCGGGGCCTGGCCCGCATCCGCCCGGCCCTGGCCGCGGGGTCCGTGCGCCCGTGGTACGCGGTGGCGGGCATGATCGGCGGGCTCCTGGTGCTCACCCAGTCCGCGACGATCGGTCCCCTCGGCGTGGCCGTGTTCACGGTCGCCGTGGTCACCGGGCAGGTGGTCGGCGGGATGGTCGTGGACCGGCTCGGGCTCAGCCCCGCCGGGGTGCAGCGCCTGACGCCGCGGCGCCTCACGGGGGCGGCGCTCGCCCTGGCCGCGGTCGCCCTCGTGGTGTGGCCCTCGCTCGGCGAGGCCGGCGGCGGGCCCGGCTGGGCGCTGCTGGCCCTGCTGCCCCTGCTGGCAGGCCTGGCCACCGCCGGGCAGCAGGTGTTCAACGCCCGTCAGACCACGGCCTACGGCACCGCCATCCCGGCGACCCTGGTCAACTTCACCGCCGGCGTCCTCTTCCTCGGGATCGTGTGGGGCGGGATCGCCCTGGCCTCCGGCCACGGCATGCCCGCGCTGCCGCACGACTGGCGGCTCTACCTCGGCGGCCCGCTGGGGTGCGTGTTCATCGGGGTGGGGGCCATGGTCGTCCCGCGCCTGGGCGTCTTCGCCGCCACCCTCGGCCTGGTCTCGGGCAACCTCCTGGGCTCCCTCGTGGTGGACCTGGTGGCCCCCACCGACGGATCCACGGTCACCACGACGACGGTGCTGGGCACCCTGGGCGCCCTCGCCGCCGTCGCGCTCGCGTCCTGGCCGGCGCGGCGCCGGTAGCGCCGCCCGCGGCGGCAGGCCGCCGTCACCGCGCGGGACTCAGGCGCGGGCCACGGTCTCCCGCCGCCCGTGCCGGCGTCCGTGCATCACGAAGTAGTACCCGGCGGCGACCACGAGCACGCCCGCCAGGGCCGCGTACATGGCGCCGTAGCCGGCTGAGGCCACAAGCCCGCCGAGGAGCACGGGGCCCAGGCCCAGCCCCACGTCCGCGAACAGCATGAGGGTGGAGATGCCGGCGCCGAGCTGGTGGGAGGGCACCGCGTTCACGGCGATCGCCTGGGCCGCGGGCATGAGCGTGCCGTAGCCGAGGCCGCTCAGCGCCCCGGCCAGCACCACGTGCCCGTCGCGCGTGGCGAAGGCCAGCACCAGGAGCGCGGCTGTGAAGCAGAGGAGGGCGGGGTAGACGACGGCGTCGTCCCCCCGGCGGTCCTGCAGGGTGCCCAGGGTGAGGCGCATGACGAGCATCGCCGCGGCGTAGGCCAGGAAGAAGAGGCCGGCGCCGGCTGTGAGCCCGCGCTCCACCGAGTAGGCGTTCAGGTAGGTGAGGATCCCGGCGTAGCTCAGGCCCACCAGCAGCATGAAGCCGCTGATCGGCAGCACCGCCGGGTGCAGCACGGAGCGCAGGCGGAAGCCCACCGCGGGGGCGGGGTGCTCCAGGGGGGCCTCGCCGGCGGCGCGCTCGCCGTCGACGTCCGCCGCGGCGGGCGCCTCGCGCACCAGCAGGCCCAGCACGAGGCTGACCACCGTGATCCCCAGAGTCGCCCGGAACAGCCACGCGTAGCCGATGGAGCCGGCGAGGAAGAGTCCCAGGGCGGGGCCGATCGCGGTGGCCAGGGTGGTGCCCAGCGCGAGGTGGCCGGTGGCCTCCGCGCGTCGCCCGTCGGGGATGGCCGCCTGGGCCAGGGCCATGACGGCGGTGCTGGCGAAGGCGTAGCTGGCGCCGTGGAGCATGCGCACCGCCACCAGGGCCGGCAGCGAGGAGGCGACGAGGTAGAGCGTGCAGGACAGCGCGACGGCGACCAGGGCCACCACCAGGACGCGGCGCTTGCCGAAGCGGTCCACCACGTGGCCGGTGACCACGCGGCTGACGGTGGCGCCGATGACGAAGGCGCTCGAGGCCAGCCCCGCCCCGGCGTCCGAGGCGGCGAACTGCCGGACCGCGTACACGGCCATGGTGGTGACGAGGGCGTAGAACGCGAGGAACTGGAGGAAGGAGACCACCCAGGCGAGGACGAAGGTGGGGGAGGCGATGCGTTCCTGCTCGGCGATTTGCATGATGCAAAAGGTAGCATCGTTTGCATGATGCAATCATCTGAGGGGGCGTGGGTCGACCCGGTCGAAGGGATCATGTACGAGCACATGCTCCTGCTGCGGGTGGCCACGCAGGGGGTGGCCCCCTACGGCCGGTCGAGCGCGCTGGAGCGCAGCGCCACCGTGCTGCTCGCCCGCCTGGAGGCGGGCGGGGCCATGAGCATCGCCGAGCTGGCCGAGGCCTTCGACCTCGACGTCTCCACCGTCCACCGGCAGGTGGCCGCCGCCATGAAGGCCGGCCTCGTCGAGCGGGTGGCGGACCCCGACGGCGGCTCCGCCCGGCTGCACCGTCCCACGGAGGAGGGACGCGCCCGCCTCGCCGCGGAGCTGAGCTCCCGCGCGGACAACGTGGCGCAGATCGTCTCCTCCTGGCCCGCCGAGGACGTCGTCGAGTTCAGCAGGCTCCTGCGTCGTTTCAACGAGGGGGCGGAGGCGCGCCGGGGCCACCCGTGGCCCCGGCCGCAGACGGGCCCCGGTGCGGAGGACCCCCGGCTCTGAGCACCGCGCCCGCCCTCAGGCGCGACGGATGCGGGCGGCCAGCGCGGCCGATTCCGCCGGGTCCAGCACGGCCGCCGGATGCGGCCCCGCCGCGGCGAGGCGCTCCGTGCAGCCGGCCTCTCCCAGCGGCGCCCCCGCGGCCAGGACGACGTTGCCCCAGTCCAGTCGCTCCAGCATCCCCTGGTCCGCGAGCGTCCACGGGCCGGGCACCCCGGCCTCGGCGGCCGCCTTCTCGAGGGCGCCTAGCTCGGCGCCCAGGAAGCGCAGGCCGGCGTCGTCGCCGATGTTCACCAGCAGCACCCCGCCCGCCGTCAGCAGCTCGAGCAGCTCCCCGTAGAACACGGCGCCGCGCAGGTGCTCGGCGCCCTCCTCGCCGGTGCCGATGTCCAGCACGACGGCGTCGAACCGCTCCCCGTCCATCGCGAGGTCGACGGCGGCCAGGCGCGCGTCCGCGACCACGGAGACGAGGTCCGTGCCCGCCGGCAGGGGCAGCTCGGCGAGCACGAAGGACACGAGCTCCCGGTCCAGGTCGACCACCGTCTGCTCCGAGCCGGGCCGGGTCGCCTGGAGGTAGCGCGGCAGGGTCAGCGCGCCCGCGCCGAGGTGCAGGACCCGCACCGGCGCACCCGCCGGGGCGACGCCGTCGAGCACGTGGGCCATGCGGCGCAGGTACTCGTAGCGGATGCGAGCGGGGTCGGCCAGGTCCACGTGGGACTGGACGGCCCCGCCGATCTCCAGGACGAACCCGCCGAACTCGTCGGGGGCGATGCGGGCGTCCACGCCCGACGTGGACAGGTGGACGGTGCGGCCGGAGGGGGAGGGCTGGGCGGGCATGCCCCCAGCATCCCACCCCTCAGTACGCTGGACGGATGAGTCAGAACGTCCTCACCGTCTACGGCGCCGACTGGTGCCGAGACTGCCTGCGCACCAAGCGCCAGCTCGATGAGCTCGGCGTCGCCTACGACTATGTGGACCTCGTCGCCGACCCGGCCCAGGCCGATGCCGCCGAGCGGATCTCCGGCCGGAAGAACATCCCCGTGGTCGTGTTCCCCGACGGCGACCACCAGGTGGAGCCGACCAACGAGGAGACCGCGGCCAAGCTCACCGCGCTGGGCCTGATCTGAGGTCGGGGGCCGCTCCCGGCGCGAGCCCCGCCGGCGCTCTCGGCGGGTGCGCATCGGGGTCTACGCTCTCCCCATGGAGCACTTCGACGAGACCGCCCTGCCCGCCCCCGAGGACCGCGTCGTGTCCGCGACCCGTCACGTCGACGCGCCGGCCGGCGTCGTCTTCGAGCTGATCGCGGACCCCTCCCGCCAGCCCGAGTGGGACGGCAACGACAACCTGGCCGAGGCCGCCCCCGGGCAGCGGGTGACCGCCGTCGGGGACGTGTTCGTCATGACCCTGCAGAAGGGCGTGGACCGCGCGAACCACGTGGTCGAGTTCGAGGAGGGCCGCCGCATCGCCTGGAAGCCCTCCGAGGTCGGCGGGGAGCCGTTCGGCCAGCTGTGGCGGTGGGAGGTCGAGGGCGACGACGAGGGCGGCTGCCGCGTCACCCACACCTATGACTGGACCGCCCTCACCGACCCGAAGCGCATCCAGAAGGCGCTGCGGACCGGCGAAGAGCAGCTGCGCGCGTCGATCGACCGGCTCGCGGACCTCGCCGAGCGCCAGGGCTGAGGGCAGGCGACGCCCGCCGCCGTCGCGCCCCCCGCGCCGCCGTCAGCGGTTGAGTCGCTCGCCGGTCTCGGCGTGGAACAGGTGCACGCGCTCCGGGTCCGGGACCACGTGCACCACGGACCCCTTCTCCGGCGCTGTGTAGCCCACCGTCCGCAGGGTGATGAGCCGCTCCTCGCCGCCGATCGTCGCGTGACCGTACACGTATGCGTCCGCGCCGAGCTCCTCCACGGTGTCCACCTCCACGGGCAGGCCGGCGGCGTCGTCGCTGACCACCAGGTTCTCGGGGCGCACGCCGAGGTCCACCGCCGTGCCGGCGTCGGCCAGATCCTCCCGCGGCACGGGGATGACCGTCTCGCCCCAGTGCACGCCCTCGTGCGTGGCGGGCATGCGGAAGATGTTCATGGCGGGGGAGCCGATGAACCCGGCGACGAACACGTTCATCGGGCGCTCGTAGAGGTTGCGCGGCGTGTCCACCTGCTGTAGGCGGCCCTCCTTGAGGACCGCCACCCGGTCGCCCATGGTCATGGCCTCGGTCTGGTCATGGGTCACGTACACGGTGGTGGTGCCCAGACGGCGGGTCAGGTTGGCGATCTGGGCGCGGGTCTGCACGCGCAGCTTCGCGTCCAGGTTGGAGAGCGGCTCGTCCATGAGGAACACCTGCGGGTCGCGCACGATCGCCCGGCCCATGGCCACGCGCTGACGCTGGCCCCCGGAGAGGGCCTTCGGCTTGCGGTCCAGGTACTCGGTCAGGTCCAGCAGCTTCGCGGCGTCCTCGACGCGGCGGCGCCGCTCGTCCGCGGGGACGCCGGCGATCTTCAGGGCGAAGCCCATGTTGTCCGCCACGGTCATGTGCGGGTACAGGGCGTAGTTCTGGAACACCATCGCGATGTCCCGGTCCTTGGGGTCCACATCGGTGACGTCCCGGTCGCCGATCAGGATGCTGCCGTGGGAGAGCTCCTCGAGGCCGGCGAGCATGCGCAGGGAGGTGGACTTGCCGCAGCCGGAGGGGCCCACGAGCACGAGGAACTCGCCGTCGGCGATCTCCAGGTCGAGGGAGTCGACGGCGGGGCGGGGGGAGCCGGGGTACTGGCGGCTGGCGGAGCGGAAGGTCACGGAGGCCATGGTGGGGTTCCTTTCACGGGCAGGTACGTGCCCGACGATCCAAGGTGAAGGAGAGGGGTGGGTGGGGGGTCGGGGCTGACGGTCTACGGCGGCGCGGTGCTCGCCCTCGGCCGCAGGGCCAGGTGGTGCATGATCCGGTGGGGGTGGGCGGCGCCGTCGAGGGCGCCGAGCGCCAGGCGGACGGCGCGGCGGCCCTGCTCGAGCGGGTTCTGGTCCACGGTGCTGATGCCCAGGCGGGCGGCCTCGGGGTGGCCGTCCAGGCCCATCACGGACACGTCCTCGGGCACGCGCAGCCCCAGGGAGTGGGCTGCCATCCACGTGCCCATGGCCATCTCGTCCGAGATGCACATGACCGCCGTCGGCCGGCGCCGCGGGTCGGCGAGGAGGGCGCGCGCCTGGTGGTAGGTGCCGCCGATGGTGAAGTCCGCGGGCACCATCCAGTCGGCCGGCGTGCGCACCCCGGTGGCGGCGAGGGCGTGCAGGAACCCGCGGGTGCGCTCGGTGCTGACCTGGAACTCGATGTCCTCGTCTACGCGGCCCACGTAGGCGATGTCCCGGTGTCCGAGCTCCAGCAGGTGCTCGGTGGCCATCCGTGCGGCGCGGGCGTGGTCCACCTGGACGGCGGTGAACCAGTCCGGCAGGGTCTCACCCGCCGGCAGGCGGCCGCCGACGGCGATCACGGGCAGGCCGAGGCGTTCGAGTCCGGCGAGCTCGAACATGCTCAGCCGGAACGAGAGGGTGATCAGGGCGTCCAGCCGCCGTCGGGGCAGCAGGTCTGAGATGACCGTGGACCGACGCTCCGGGTCCTGGCCGACGTCGTAGAGCGTCAGGTCGTACCCGTGCCGCACGAGCTCGTCCGCGGCGCCCTCGAGCACGGCGGCGAAGAACCACCGGTGGACGGAGGGGGTCACCAGCCCGATGTTGCGGGTGCGGCCCGAGGCGAGCGAAGAAGCGGCGGAGTCCGCCACGTAGCCGAGCGTGGCGACGGCCTCCTGGACTCGGGTGCGCGTGGCGGCCGCCACGGGGCCGGAGCCGGTGAGGGCGCGGGAGGCGGTGGCGGTGGAGACCCCGGCCATGCGGGCGACGTCCTTGATGCCGACCATCGGCGGTCCTCCTCCCGGTTCATGGGGTTCTGCGGCGGGGCGGGTGCACGACGGCGGCGGGCCGGGGGTCGATGCGTGGCACCAGAGTACGGCACGGCAGGCGCGGTGGTGGAAGCGCTTCCATTCCGGTTTCAGCCGGTCTTGACCTCCGCCCCCACTCCCGCATGCCCGTGTTCATGCGGGAGCGCACCTCTGTGTGGCATATCACAGTGGAAGCGTTTACACTCCTGGGGACTGACTCCTTCAGCCGCCGGGGGCAGGCGCCGTCTCACCGCGGGGCCCACGTCGGCGACGCAACGGCCGGCGCATGCCGCGGGCCACCCCTCGTGAAAGGCACATCATGCAGTCGACGACGACCGGCGGCCTCTTCCGCCGCCCGCTCAGCCTGACCCTCACCGCGGCGTTCTCCGCCCTCGCGCTCACCGCGTGCGGCGGCGGCTCCTCCGCCCCGGCGTCCTCCTCCCCGGCCGGCGCCACCGAGCAGGGCACGGCCACCGCGTCCCCGAGCCAGGACCTCTCCGAGGCCGGCGCCAGCACCATCACCATGTGGGTGGACCAGAACCGCCAGGAGCCGCTGCAGGCCGTGGCGGAGGACTTCAAGGAGGACACCGGGATCACGGTGGAGCTCGTGGTCAAGGACAACTCCACGATGAAGGACGACTTCATCACCCAGAACCCCACGGGCGAGGGCCCGGACGTGATCGTCGGCGCCCACGACTGGATCGGCTCGCTCGTGCAGAACGGCACCATCGAGCCCCTTGAGCTGGGCGAGAGAGCCGGCGACTTCGTGGAGTCCTCCGTGCAGGCCGTCACCTATGAGGGTCAGACCTGGGGCGTGCCGTACTCCGTGGAGAACATCGCCATCCTGCGCAACACCGAGCTGGCCGAGTCCACCCCGGCCTCCTTCGACGAGATGATCGCGGAGGGCCGGAAGGCCGTCGACGCCGGCGAGGCCGAGTACCCGTTCGTGGTGGGCCTGGACGCCGTCAACGGCGACCCGTACCACTTGTACCCGTTCCAGACCTCCATGGGCGCCCCCGTGTTCAAGCAGGCCGAGGACGGCTCGTACGACACCGGCTCGCTGGCCATGGGCGGGCCCGAGGGTGAGGCCTTCGCCGAGAAGCTGGCCGAGTACGGCGAGTCCGGGGTGCTGAACCCGAACATGACCGCGGACATCGCCAAGGAGCAGTTCAACTCCGGCAACGCGGCCTACTTCATCACCGGCCCGTGGAACATCGAGGAGGCCGAGGCGGCCGGCGTCGACTTCGAGGTCGAGGCCATCCCGTCCATGGGCGACCAGCCGGCGCAGCCGTTCGTGGGCGTCAACGCCTTCTTCGTCTCCTCAGAGTCCGAGAACCAGCTGGCCGCGAATGAGTTCGTGGTCAACTACCTCTCCACCGAGGCGGCCCAGGACGCGCTCTTCGCCGAGGGCAAGCGTCCCCCGGCGCTGACCGCCTCCTTCGACAAGGCGGCCTCGGACGAGACCGTGAAGGCGTTCGGCGAGATCGGCGAGAACGGCGTCCCCATGCCGGCGGCCCCCGAGATGGGCGCGGTGTTCGAGTTCTGGGGCGGCGCCGAGATGAGCATCATCAAGGGCGAGGGCGACCCGGTCCAGACCTGGCAGAAGATGATCTCCGACATCGAGGGCCGCATCGGCCAGTGATCCGGCGCGGTCCACCTCCGGCGTCCCCGCGGGGACGCCGGAGGCGGACCGTGGCCCTGCGCCCTCGGGGCGCGCATCCCCCCCTTCCACGGCAGGCCCTCGGGCCGGATGAGGAACCATGAGCCCGTCTTCCACCGCGTCGGACCGGTCCGACGCCGCCACCGCCGCCCTCGACGACGCCGCGCGCCGCACCGGCCCGGGCCGCCGTCGTCGTGCGGACGCCCGGGGTACCGAGGGCCTCGGCGGCACGCTGGCCAAGATCGTCCTGCTGGGCCTCGTGGACGCCTTCGCGGCGTTCCTGCTGTTCCAGCTCGCGGCCGCGGGGGACTGGGTGGTGTTCGCGCTGACCCTGGCGGTCACGATCGGCATCAACTGGATCTACCTGCGCCGCGGCGGCCTGCCGGCCAAGTACCTCGCCCCCGGCCTGTTCTTCCTGATGCTGTTCCAGGTGTTCGTGGTGGTCTACTCCTCCTACGTCGCCTTCACGAACTACGGCGCCGGGCACAACTCGGACAAGGCCGCGGCGATCGAGATCATCCAGCGCTCCTCCTCCATCCGCGTGCCGGACTCCCCGGTGTACGACATCACGGTGCTGGAGGAGGGCGGCGACCTCTACCTGCTGACCCTGCGGGACGGGGAGCCCGTCCTCGGCGGCGCGGACCAGGCGCTGGAGCCGGTCGAGGCCCAGATGCAGGACGGGGAGCCGGTGGGGGTGGAGGGGTACACCACCCTGCGGTTCGGCGACCTGCTGCAGCGTCAGGACCAGGTCGCCCGCCTGAAGGTCCCGCTGAGCGACGACGCCGCGGACGGCACCCTGGAGACGCGCGACGGCTCCCGCGGGTACGTGTACGCGCCGCGTCTGGAGTACGACGAGGCCCGGGACACCTTCACGGACCTCGAGAGCGGCGTGGAGTACCGGGACAACGGCGAGGGCCAGTTCCAGGCGGACGACGGCAGCACGCTGCAGACCGGCTGGCGGGTGTTCGTCGGCCTGGACAACTTCACGCGCGCGTTCACCGACCCCGAGCTGCGCGACCCGCTCCTGCGGGTCACCGTGTGGACCTTCGCCTTCGCGTTCCTGAGCGTGGCCACGACGTTCGCCGTCGGGCTGCTGCTGGCGATCGCCTTCAACCGTTCGGACATGCGCGGCAAGAAGGTCTACCGGGTGATGATGATCCTGCCGTACGCGTTCCCGGCGTTCCTGTCCGGCCTCGTGTGGGCCGGCCTGCTCAACCCGGAGTTCGGCTTCGTCAACACCGTGTTCTTCGGCGGCGCGGACATCCCGTGGCTCACCGACCCGTGGCTGGCCCGGCTGTCGGTGCTCGTGGTGAACCTGTGGCTGGGCTTCCCCTACATGTTCCTGGTGACCACGGGCGCCCTGCAGTCCCTGCCCGAGGACGTGGACGAGGCCGCCCGCATGGACGGCGCCGGCCCGTGGCGCATCTTCCGCTCCATCAAGCTGCCCCTGCTGCTGGTCTCGGTGGCGCCGCTGCTGATCTCCTCGTTCGCGTTCAACTTCAACAACTTCAACATCATCTACATGCTGACCGGCGGCGGACCGCGGTTCCCCGACGCGGGCTCGAACATCGGCGCCACAGACCTGCTGATCACGGTCGTCTACAAGACGGCGTTCAGCGGGGTGGGGCGCGACTACGGCCTGGCCTCCGCCCTGTCCATCGTGATCTTCCTGATCGTGGCGACCATCTCGGCGATCAGCTTCCGGCAGACCAAGGCGCTCGAGGAGATCGACAAGTGAGCATCCCCCAGGATTCCGGACGGCCCCGGCCGGACGCCCCGACCTCGCCCCTCGCCGCCGCCCTGGCGCAGCAGGAGACGGACCCGCTGCGCTGGGAGGAGGACCCGGCCCCGCCACGACGCCGCCGCTCGTTCGGCCGCTGGATGCGGGAGCTGGGCTGGCGTCACGCGGTGGGCGTGCTGGCCAGCGCGTTCGCACTGTTCCCGCTGCTGTACGTGCTGTCCGCGTCGCTCGACCCGACTGGCACGATGGCGAGCTCGAACCGGCTGTTCTCCTCGTTCAGCGGGCAGAACTACGTGGACCTGTTCAGCGACCCGAACCGGCCCTTCGGCCGCTGGTTCCTCAACACGATGGTGATCGGCGTCATCACGTCCGTGATGACGGTGTTCCTCGGCGCCCTGGCCGCCTACGCGTTCTCCCGGATGCGGTTCACGGGCCGCCGCGTGGGGCTGCTGACGCTGCTGCTGGTGCAGATGTTCCCGCAGCTGCTCGCGGTGGTGGCGATCTTCCTGCTGCTGACCTACATCGGCAACCTGGTGCCCGTCCTGGGCATCGGCTCGCAGCTCGGCCTCATCCTCGTGTACCTGGGCGGCGCGCTCGGGGTGAACACGTACCTGATGTACGGGTTCTTCAACACCATCCCGCCGTCGCTGGACGAGGCTGCCAAGCTCGACGGCGCCTCGCACGCGCGGATCTTCTTCTCGATCATCCTGCGCCTGGTGACCCCCATCCTCGCGGTGGTGGCCCTGCTGTCCTTCATCACCACGGTCTCGGAGTTCGTGATCGCCTCCGTGGTGCTCACGGACCCGTCCGCGCAGACGCTCGCGGTGGGCCTCTACGGCTACGTCTCGGAGACCCGCTCCGAGAACTGGGGTGTGTTCGCGGCCGGCGCCGTGCTGGCAGCCCTGCCCGTGATGGCGCTGTTCCTGTTCCTGCAGCGGTACATCGTCTCCGGCCTCACGGCCGGCGGCGTGAAGGGCTGAGCCGAGGGCGGCGGTGGGAGGGGCGCCCGCCCCTCCCGCCTCACGGCAGCGCCAGCCGGAACACCTTCTTCCACGCGGAGCCCACCTGCCGCAGCAGCGGGCCGGTCGTGTACGGCAGGCCGTAGCGGGCGCAGATCTCACGGACCTGGGGCGCCACCTCGGCGTACCGGCTGGACGGCAGGTCCGGGAACAGGTGGTGCTCCACCTGGTGGGAGAGGTTGCCGGTCATGAAGTGCATCAGCTTCGAACCGGAGATGTTCGCGGAGCCGATCATCTGCCGCACGTACCAGTCGCCGCGGGTCTCACCGTCCACCATCTCCTCGGAGAACGTCTCCGCCCCCTCCGGGAAGTGCCCGCAGAAGATGACCGAGTGCGCCCAGATGTTGCGCAGGCCGTTGGCCAGCAGCGTGCCCGCGAGCGTGGCCTTGCCCGAGCCGGTCAGCACCTCGGCGACGGCTGGCGTGGCCACGTAGTCCTTCGCGAACTGCCGGGCCGCCTTGACGCCCACGGAGCGCAGATCCGTCATCAGCTCCTCGCGGGACTTCTCCCCGCTCTGCACGCGGTCCAGCTCGAGGTCGTAGAGGGCGATGCCCCACTCGAAGATCGGGGCCAGCCCCGCGTTGATCACGGGGTTGAGCAGGTGCCGCGGCTGCCACGGCTCGGACTCGTCCATGCGCAGCACGTTGTAGCCCACGTCCCGGTCCTTGCCGACGACGTTGGTCCAGCGGTGGTGCAGGTCGTTGTGGGTGTTCTGCCAGGCCCGCGACGGCGTCACGAAGTCCCACTCCCACGTGGTGGAGTGGATGTCCGGGTCGCGCATCCAGTCCCACTGGCCGTGGAGCACGTTGTGCCCGATCTCCATGTTCTCCACGATCTTCGCGACCGTGAGCATGGCTGTTCCCGCCACGAACGCGGCGGGGTGGCGTGCGTTGAGCAGGAGGGCGCGGCCGCCGAGCTCGAGCCGGCGCTGCCAGCGGATGACGCGGCGGATGTAGGCCGCATCGGAGGCGCCGCGGCGGGAGAGCACGTCGTCGCGGATCGCGTCCAGCTCCCGGCCCAGCTCGGCCACCTGCGCGTCCGTCAGGTGGGCGGCGCCGGGCGGGCGCACAGCCGGGCTCCCGACGACGCCCGGCAGCCCCGGCGTCGCGGTGGCGGTGGTGGGGCGGGACTCGGGGGTGTGCGGAGCCCAGCTCGTGGTGTCGGGGCGGTCCTGTGGCAGGACCCGGGCGGCGCGGCCGCGCACGGTGGTGCCGGGGATGGCCAGGGCCAGATCGTCCGGGGCGGTGGCGCCGGTGCGGCTGGGGGTGGTGGGGGTCTGGGTCATGCGGTGCTCCTGGGGACGGGAGGCGGGGGATGGTCGGGGAGGCCCGGGTCGCGGGCCGGGCGTCAGGTTCAGAGGTCGAGGCTCAGCGGGCCGGCGGCGGCGCTCACGCAGGTCTGGACCAGCTCGCCGGGCTCGCCGTGCACCTGCCCGGTCCGCAGGTCCGTGACCTGGCCCGAGCGCAGCGGCGTGAGGCACGCGTGGCAGATGCCCATGCGGCAGCCGGCGGGCGCGGCGACGCCGGCCTCCTCGGCCACCACGAGCAGCGGCACGTCGCCGGGAGCGTCCACTTCGACGTCGGCGTGCTCGAACACCACGCGGCCGCCGGCCCCCGCCACGCCCGGGGCGAAGTCGGCCTGGAACCGTTCGATGGTGAGGTCTGCGGCCGCCTCGCGCCGCCACAGGGCCTCGGCGTCGTCGAGGAACCCGGACGGCCCGCACGCGTAGGCGGCCCGGTCGCGCCAGTCGGGGCACAGGTCCTCGAGCTCGGCGGGGGAGGACAGGTCCAGGCGGCCCTCGTCCGCGGTGTGGCGGTGCACCACGCGCAGGCCCGGGAACTGGTCGGCCAGCTCGGCGAGCTCCTCGCGGAACAGGGCGTCCTCGGGGGTGCGGGAGGAGTGGATGAGCACGACGTCGGCATCCCGGCGCGCCGGCACGAGCGTGCGGATCATGGACATCACCGGGGTCAGGCCCGAGCCGGCGGTGAGCATGAGCAGCGGGCGCGGCTCATCCGGCAGGGTGAAGTCGCCCTCGGGGATGTCGAGGAAGAGGACGTCGCCGGGCTTCGTGCGGCGCACGAGCGTGCCGGAGACGAGGCCGATGTCGGACACCGTGATCTCCGGGTCCGCGCCCGCGGGTGCGGAGAGCGAGTAGGAGCGCCACTGCCGCACCCCGTCCACGTCGACGCCGACGCGTGCCCACTGGCCGGCGTCGTGGGCCCGCCAACCCGGTCCGGGGCGGAACGCGATGGTGGCGGCGCCGGGCGTCGCGCGGGTGACGGAGGTGACCACCCCGCGCAGTTGGCGGGAGGAGTGCACGGGGTCGAGCAGGCCGAGGACATCCTGCGGCGTGAGCGGGTGCAGGAGCGTCGACGCCAGACGGGAGAACAGAGACGGGCCGACCATGGCTCCAGTCTATGGCTCGGCATGCCGCAGTTCTTCGTCTTCAGCGTACGATCTGGGCCATCACTTCATCGCGAGGAGACAAGATTGAGTGTGACGCAGACCACCCCCGCCCCCGACTGGCGCCCGCCCTGGCAGTCCCTCCCCGACGACCTCGCGGAGCGCCTGGCCCCGGCGATCCCCGGGATCATGGAGCGCATCATCGAGACGGTCCCGGACCAGATCCCCGCCTACGCGGCGGCGCGCGACGGCCACTACGGCAAGAACCTCACCGCCGGCGTGACCACCGCCCTCGAGCAGCTGATGAGCCTGCCCGGCACCACCCGCCCGGCCCTGAACAGCGAGTCCCGCGTCCTCATGGCCCGCCTGGGGGCCGGCGAGTTCCGCGAGGGGCGCTCCATGGACGCCCTGCTCGGCGCGTACCGCACCTCCGCGCGGATCGTGTTCCGCGAGCTCTCCGCCGAGTGCGCGCGCCTGGGCCTGGAGATGTCCGTGGTGATCGAGCTGGGCGAGTCCATCTGGGCGTACATCGACGAGCTCTCCTCCGTCAGCGCCCAGGCGTACGCGGAGGCGCAGTCCGCCCAGGCGGGCGTGCTCGAGCTGCACCGCGCCGCCCTCGCCACCGCCCTGGTCCGGGGCGGGACCGAGGAGAAGGAGGTGCAACGGCTGGCCGCGCTCGCGGACTGGCGGCTGCCGCGCCGGCTGGCGGTGGTGGTGCTGCCCGCGGACGCCGGCGTCGCCGTCCGGGAGAGGCTGGGCCGGGCCGGGCCGGGCTCGTGGTGGAGCGGGACTCGGAGGTGGTCGCCGTGATCGACGCGACGCCCTCCCAGGGCCGCCGCGAGCGCATGCTGCGCCTGCTGGCGGGGACGGCCGCCGTCGTCGGGCCGGCCGTGGACTGGCCGCTCGTGCCCCACTCCTACCGGGTGGCCCGCACGCTGGCCGTCCAGGAGGCGGCGGGCCGGACGGCGGAGCCCGCGCAGGGGGAGGACGACGACGGCGCCCCGTCCCCGATCCTCGCCGCGGACCACCTGGCGCGCGTGGTGCTGGGGGCCGAGCCGCGCGTCGTGACGCAGCTGGCCGAACGCGTGCTGGCGCCCCTGGACGAGGTGAGCGAGGCGAAGCGGGCGGTGCTGGAGGAGACCCTGCTCGCCTGGCTCACGCACTGGGGCCAGCGGGCGCCGATCGCCGCGGAGCTCGGCGTGCACCCCCAGACCGTGGGGTACCGGGTGGGCCGGCTGCGCGAGCTGTTCGGGGAGGCCCTCGAGGACCCCGACGCGCGGTTCGACCTGGAGATCGTGCTGCGGGCGCGGCGGGACGGGGTCGGGTGAGCGGGGCGGCAGGGGGTGCCGTCTGACGGGGGCCTTCACTAGCGTGGGTGGACCACGCATCCCGACGAGGGACCCCGACGAGAGAAGAGGGACAGTGCCATGACGAACGCCCCGAACCGCGACGAGCTCCCCCTGCCGGACTACGACCACATCCCCAACGGCACGCTGCCGACCCGGATCACCGGCCTCGACGAGTCGCAGGTGGAGCAGCTGCTCGCCTACGAGCGCGCCCACGGCGACCGCCTGCCCGTGGTGCAGGTCCTCGAGACGCGGCTCGAGGCGCTGCGCTCCGGCGCCCAGCCCTCCGGCGATCAGGTGCCGGACACCCCGGAGGTCGGCGGCTCCCGCACCGGCTCGCCCGTGACCCCGGAGACGAGCGGCCCGCCCGTGGAGCCCCTGAGCCGCGGCATCCCGGCCGACCCGCAGCACCCCGGCAACCGCTGAGCCGGCCGGGCGTCGCCTGACAGGGCGGCCCCCCGCGGAACGCGGCCACGACGCCCCGTCTCCTTCCTGTGAGAGGCGACGCGTCGTGGCCGCCTCGCGTTCCGGGCGATCCCGCGGTCCGGCCACGGAGCGCCTGCGAGGGTCCCCGTAGCGTGTTTGTGAGCTGGGTTATATTTCGACACAGCTGCGGCGGGCCTTCGGGCGCTGACGTGCGAGGCTGCCGGATTCCCGGCTGTCCGGCTCCTACTCACGGATGGGTGAAACGGCATGACTGAATTCGAGGACAAGCTTGCGCAAGTGGCTCGGCGAGCCCGCGACTACGCAAGCTCCCTGGACACGGAAGAGGCGACGAAGAACGCGCTCGTCATGCCATTCATCTCGCAGGTGTTGGGCTACGACGTGTTCGATCCCCAGGAGGTCGTCCCGGAGTTCGTCGCAGATCTGGGCCTGAAGAAGGGGGAGAAGATCGACTACGCCATCATGCGGGAGGGGAAGGTCAACATCCTCGTGGAGGCCAAGAAGGTCGGCTCGGAGCTGTCCCTGGCGCACGCGAGCCAGCTGGTGCGCTACTTCCACACCAGTGAAGCGCGGATCGGCGTGCTCACCAACGGGCGGGTGTGGAACTTCTACACGGACCTCGACAAGGCCAACATCCTCGACGAGCGTCCGTTCCTCGTCCTCGATCTTCTGGACATCGACCCGGTCACCGTGCCGAAGCTCGAGCAGCTGGCGAAGGGATCCTTCGATCTCGACTCGGTCATCGCCGCAGCCGAGGAGCTGAAGTACGTATCGGCCATCAAGCGCGAGATTTCTGCCGAGATGGCTGCGCCGAGCGATGAGTTGGTGAAGGTCCTCGCCAAGCGCGTGTACTCCGGGTACATGAACGCCAAGGCGGTGGAGACCTTCACCCGGCTCACCGAGGAGGCTGCGCGCCAGTACATCAACGATCGCGTCAACGCGCGGCTGAAGACTGCCCTGGGCGACCAGGTCGCTCCGGTACTGGCGGCTCCCGCTGAGCCCGTGGCCACCGGCGATCAGACGGTCCTGTCCGACGAGGAGAACGGTCAGGAGGGCCAGCTCAAGCCGGGCGTGGTGACGACCGAAGAGGAGATCGAGGGTTTCCGCATCATCAAGGCGATTCTCGCCGGAATCGTGCCGATGAACCGCGTCTACATGCGCGACGCAGCCTCGTACTGCAGCGTCATCCTGGACGACAACAATCGGAAGCCGATCGCGCGCCTTCACTTCGACGGGAAGGTGAAATATCTGGTGCTGTTCGATGCGGACAAGAACAGGACGCGGGCCGACCTCGAGAACTTGGAGGACATCTACGAATCCGCCGAGGCACTGCGGAGCGTCGTCAGCTCCTACGTCGGGGCCTGAGCGGACTCTGACCCGCCTACTGACCGGATCCGGCCCGCGGGCGGGCAGGACTGTGCCCCGCCGCCGTCGATGCGCCACCCTGGTGCGCACGCCCCGGTGGGACAGACCCGCCGGGCGCCGACCCGAGAGGACGTCATGACCCATCACGAGCGCGACGACCGCCAGGCCCTGGCCGCCGGCGAGACCTACCTGATCCACGTGCTGGAGACCTCCGACCCGCCCGGCAACCCGGACCACTACCGGATCACGGACGCGGTCGAGGCCCACCACGCGTCCACCGGCTCCTACGACGTCGAGGCCGGCGGCCTGGACGCCGCCCGCGAGCTGCTCGCCCGCCACGCCAAGTGAGCGACCGGGGCTGAGACGTCCGGCCGGGCCGCGCCTCACGCGCCCGGCCGGAGCCTCATCCCCAGCACGGTGCGCGCCTCGAGCCCCAGAGCCGCGCGGGCCTCGGGCGCGCCGGTGCGGTCCTCGCCCACCACGGTCATCCCGATCCGCTCGGCCACCCGGCGCGAGGCCGTGTTCTCCGGGTGGATGATCGCCACGAGCTCGTGGTGCCCCAGCACGTCCCGGGCGTGGTCCCGGCAGGCGGCGGCCGCTTCGGTGGCGTAGCCGCGCCCCCACAGGTCGGCCCGCACGTGGTAGCCGACCTCCAGGCGAGGCTCCCCGTTGACCTCCTGCCACGTCAGGCCGCAGTCGCCCACGAAGCCGGACCCGCCGTCGTCGTGGGTCTCGATGATCCACAGCCCGTGCCCGTCCTGCGCGTACCGGCGCCGGTTGCCCGCGATCCACGCCGCCGCCTCCGCGCGCGTGCGCGGGGCGGGGTAGAAGCGCATCACCACGGGATCGGCGAGGAGGCCGGCCAGGTGGTCGAGGTCGGCGTCGGCCATCTCGCGGAAGCGCAGACGGGCGGTGGGGGCGGGCGGCATGCGCCCAGGCTAGCGGCGGGCGGATGCGCCCCGCCTCTTGTCTGCGCGGGGCCGGGCTGGTCGACTGTGCCCATGCCGCATTCCCTCTCCCTGCGCCCGTTGCGGGTGGATGACGCCGAGGCCATGGCCGCGGTCCTCGCCGACCCGGACCTGTACACGTACACCGGCGGGACGCCGCCGGGCGAGGAGGAGCTGCGGCAGCGGTACGCGATCCTCGCGCGCGGTCGCTCCGAGGACGGCGCGGAGGACTGGGCCAACTGGATCGTGGTGCTGGAGCCGGAGGGCCGGCCGGTCGGCTACGTCCAGGCCACCATCCCCGTGGACGGGGGACCCACGCAGATCGCCTGGCTGATCGGCACGCCGTGGCAGGGCCGCGGGCTGGCGAAGGAGGCCGCCGGCCTCCTCAAGGGCGAGCTGCGGGACCGGGGGGTGCGGCGCCTCGTGGCGGATGTCCACCCCGAGCACACGGCCTCCCAGCGGGTCGCCCAGGCGATCGGCCTGGCGCCGACGGACGAGGTCGTGGACGGGGAGGTCCGCTGGGCCGGGTCCGTGGACGACGGCGGCGGCCCGGTCACCGGCTGAGGCCGCGGCGCCGCTCCGGGTAGGAGCCGCCGAGCTCCACGCCCCGCTCGGCCAGGTAGGCCTCCGGGTCCACCGGCTCGCCGTCCACGCGCAGCTCCAGGTGCAGGTGCACGCCGGTGGCGGCGCCGGTCTGCCCGACGCCGGCCAGGTGGTCCCCGGCGGAGACGCGCTGGCCCGCGTCCACCACGGTGGAGTCCGGGGCGGCGTGCAGGTAGCGCCACACGTGGCCGTCCCCGGCGTCCACGGCGAGCAGGTTGCCGCCCGCGTCCCCGCCGGCCTCCACGAATAGGACTCGGCCGTCGGACACCGAGTGGAAGGGCGTGCCCTCCGGCACCCCGCCGAGGTCCACGCCGTCGTGGCGGGTCAGGGCCTCCTCGGACACCCCCGAGGGCACCACGCCCTCGCCGAACGGGTTGGGGCGGGGCCCGAAGCGGGAGGTCACGCGGCCCTGCACGGGCTCGGCGTACCCCTGCGTGTTCACCGTGGGCGGGGCGGGGGTGAAGCCGCCGTTCCAGCGCCGCCGCTCGGCGCCCGCGCCGGCGTCGTCCCGGCCGGCCGGACCGAACGCGAGGACCAGCGCCAGGACGGTCGCGATCAGGGCCAGCGCCCCCACTGCGGCCAGCACGCCCCCGGCCACACCGCTGCCCGGGGAGCCGGCGCCGGGGGTCGGGGTGGTCATCCCCTCAGTCTGTCATGCAGGGTCGGGACGGCCCCGGCCTTCGCCCACGGCATCCCGGCCCGCCACCAGCTCCCGCCCGCGCTCGTAGTCCTCGTCCGCGTTGTAGGTCAGCACGCCCACCACGCGGTCCTGCGCGTCCGTGTACCAGAGAGTGAACCCGCCGGTGCGCTCCACCATGCGGGCCTGCTCGTGGCCGTCGCCCCACGCGGCGTGCTTGAGCGTGTGCTCGCCGATGGTGCTCCAGAACCCGGGCACGGCCTCCCACCGCCGCAGGGACTCCGGGTCCGCCGTCGCCGCGTGGGCCAGCACGGAGGCCTGGCCGGCGCCGCCCGGCACGCCGACCTCGGTGCGGGCCGCGTTGTGCCCGGCGACCTCGCCCATGCCGAGGGCGTCGCCCCAGTGCTCCACGGGGATCGGCCGGCCGGCCACGGCGTGGTGGGCGCGGGCCACGTCCCCGGCCACCCACACGCCCGGCGCCGCCGCCAGGTGCTCGTCCGCCACGATCCGCCCCTCGTGCATGGTCAGCTCGGAGTCCTCGAGCCACCCGCCCCCCGGCTCGACCCCCACCGCGGCGAGGATCAGGTCCGGGGCGAGCGTGGCGCCGTCGTCGAGGTGGACGGTGCGCGGGGCGCGCACCTGCCCCACCCGCACGCCGGTGCGCAGCTCGACGCCGGCGCCGATCAGCCACTGCGCGATCCGATCGCCCGCCTCGCGGCCGAGCCGCTTCTGCTGCGGCACCTCGTCCGGGGTGACCAGCGTGGTCTCCACCCCGCGCAGCGCCAGCGAGGCCGCCGCCTCGCAGCCGATGAACCCGGACCCCACCACGACGGCGGAGCGTGCGTGCCCGGCCGACGTCACCAGGCGGCGGGCGTCGGCGAAGGAGCGCAGCAGGTGCACCTCGGCGTCGGCCTCGACGTCCGGCAGGGGGACCGGACGGGCGCCCAGGGCCAGGATGAGCCGCTCGAAGCGGATCGGCTCCTCGGCGGCCCACAGCGTCCGCGCACCCAGGTCCGCGTGGGTGACGGTCACGCCCCGGCGCAGCTCGACGGCGTCCGGCAGCTCGTCCAGCACCGTCGGGTCGGGTTCGGCGGTGCCGCGCAGCAGCTCCTTGGACAGCGGCGGGCGCTCGTAGGGGTGGTCCACGTCCGAGGTGAGCATGAGGACGGGGCCGGGTCCCCCGGCGTCGACGTAGGCGCGGGCGGCGCTGACGCCGGCGGGGCCGCTGCCCACGATCACGAGCGGGTACGGAGTGGAGCTGTGCTGGGCCATGCGGCCAGCATGCGCACCCGTCACGGGCGGGCGCCAGGGCCGACGGGCACCCCCGGCTCCGGCATACTGCCCGCATGGACCCCTCCCTGGTGTGGCTGCCGGCCGTCGTCGCGCTGGCCGCGATCACCCTGGGCGGCACGCTCCAGCGGGTGAGCGGAATGGGCGTCGGCATGATCGCCGCACCCACGCTGTCCCTGCTCCTGGGCCCGGTGGCGGGGGTGACGCTGTCCAACGTGGCCGCCTCGGTGTCCGCGGTGCTGCTGTTCGCGGTGCTCCACAGGCACGTGGACTGGCCGCGCTTCGTCCGCCTCGCACCCCTGCTCGTGGCCGGCTCGTTCGCGGGGGCGTGGGCCGTGCGGGTCCTGGACGCCCACGCCCTCGAGATCCTCCTGGGGTCCTCCGTGCTGGTGGCCGTGGCCGCCGTCCTGGGCCTGCAGCAGCGCTTCACCGCCCAGGGGAACGGGGCCGTGTTCGCCTCCGGCGCCGTGGCCGGGTTCATGAACACCACCGCGGGCATCGCCGGGCCGGCGCTCGCGGTCTACGCGGTGGCGAGCCGGTGGGACCAGCGCTCGTGGGCGGCCACCCTCCAGCCCGTGTTCCTGCTGGCCAATCTCACCTCGCTGGTCACCAAGTCGCTGTTCGGCGCGGCCGTGCCCGCGGGGCTGCACGTGCCGTGGCCGGTGTGGGTCGCCGTCGTGGCGGGCGGCCCGCTGGGTGTGCTGCTCGGTTCGGTGGTGGCCCGCCGGGTGGACCCCGAGAAGGCGCGCGTCCTCGCGATCTGCCTGGCCGGCGTCGGGGGCACGGTGGCGCTGGTGCGCGGTGTGGCCGGCACTCTGGGCTGAGGCGGGGCCGGCGCGCAGGCGTCAGGGCAGGAGGGAGCGCACGGCCGCGGCCAGCGTGTCCCGCACGTCGTCCACCGTCAGGTCCTCCGGGGCCAGGTGCCGCTCGACCGACAGCGTGTGCACGAGCATCAGGAGCATGGCCGCAGTGTGTGTGACCTGCTCGTCCGGGACGTCGGCCAGCACGCGGTGCTCACGCAGCAGGCCGGCCAGGAAGTCCCGCCGCCGGACGGTGAGCGTCCGGTAGGCTCTCCCCACGGCGGGCTCGCGCAGGCCCACGGCCTGGAACTCGTGGAGGAGCAGGGGCCAGGAGCCCGTGGTCTCGAGCACGACGTCGGCCAGGGCCTCCGCCACGCGGGCCACCAGGTCCTCGCGCGGCAGGTCGGGGTCGTCCAGGGCGTCGGCGACGCCGTCCATGGCTCGGGTGGTCGCCCGCTCGAACTGGACGGTGCAGGCGGCGGCGAAGAGGTCCGGCTTCCCCGCGAAGCCGGAATAGACGGCGCCCTTCGTGTAGCCGGCCTCCGCCGCGATGCGGGCGAGGGAGGAGCGCGCGTAGCCCTCCCGTCCGAACACCCGGGCCGCGTGGTCGAGGATGGCCGCGCGGACATCCTCGCGGCGGGGTCGGGTGGCCATGTTGCCCTCTCGATGCCGATGGTATTGAATACCGATGGTATTGAATCCGCCTCGACTCGGCAAAGAGGGCCTATGTCTTCCACTCCCACCGACGCCGATCACCATGGCCCCGGGCCCGCCCCCGTCCCGGCGCACCTCGACGACCTCCCGCCCGCCACCCTCGTGGCGCGCGGTCTGACCCTGCGCGGCGGTCGCGGGCCGGTGTTCGGCCCCCTCGACCTCGTGCTGCCCCCGCAGACCCACCTGGCCGTGCTCGGAACCCAGGGCTCGGGCCGCTCGGCCCTGCTGCTCGCCCTCACGGGGCGCCTGCAGGGCGTGCGGGGCGAGCTCGTGCTCACCGGCGGCCCCGTGGACGTCGCCCTGGACGGGCCGGAGCGGCCCGCCGCCCGCGCGTACCGGCCCCCGATCGACGCCGCGCGCCACCCGCACGCCCTCCGCGCCCGCACCGCCGTCGCCCACACCACCGACGTGGTGGAGCTCGAGCCGGCGCTGACCGCGGCCGAGGTCGTGGACGAGCGCTGCCTCGCCGACGGCGTGCGCCGCCGCGCCGGCCGCGCGCGCTTCGCCCTCCTCGCGGACGCGGTGAGGCTGAGCGTGGCGCCGGAGGCCGTCGTCGGGGAGCTGTCCGCGCCCGATCGCGCGCTGCTGGCCGCCGTCGTCGCCTGCCTGCGCCCGGCCCGCCTCGTCACCTTCGACGACGTGGACGCCACCCTGACCCTCGATCAGCTGGTCGCGCTCCACGCGGCCCTGGACGTCCTCAAGGACCACGGCCACCCGTTCGCGGTGAGCGCCGTGGCCTCCGCGCCCGTGCCGCGCGACGCCGTCGTCCTCACCCTGCCCCCCGTCCGGGAGAACTGATGCTGTTCCGCTACGAGCTGCGACGCTTCCGCCGTGGCCTGCCCCTGCTCGCCCTGCTGTTCATCTTCCTCGTCCCCGCCATCTACGGCGCCCTCTACCTGTCCGCGAACTGGGACCCCTACGGGGCCATGGACCGTCTGCCGGTGGCGATCGTCAACGAGGACGAACCCGTCCAGCGCGGCGACACCACGCTGCGCACCGGCGCGGACATGACCGAACGCCTCAAGGACGACCGCGCCTTCGACTGGCGCGAGACCACGCGCGAGGAGGCCGAGGAGGGACTGCGGGAGGGCCGGTACTACCTCGTCCTGGAGATCCCCGCCGAGCTCAGTCGTGACCTCGTCAGCCCCGAGGGCGGCGGGACACCGCGGCAGGCGCAGATCACCCTGCGCCGAGACGACGCCAACGGCTTCGTGATCGGCTCCGTCACGAACGCGAGCCAGGCCAAGGTCGAGGCCGCCGTGAACCGGTCCGCGATCGAGGCGTACTTCGAGGCCGTCTTCTCCAGCCTCGGCGAGCTGCGGTCGGGCATGGTGGACGCCGCCGACGGCGCCGCGCAGCTGGCCGACGGCACGGCCTCCGCGGAGGACGGCGCGAGCCAGCTGGAGGACGGGATCGTCCAGGCCCACGACGGCTCGGGCAAGCTGGCCGAGGGCGCGGGCCAGCTCGCCACGGGTGCGGGTGACCTCGCGGACGGCGCCGCCCAGGCCGACGACGGCGCCCAGCGACTCGCCGAGGGCGCCGCATCCGCGCAGGACGGGGCCGGCCGCCTGGCCGACGGGCTCGACCAGGCGCGCGAGGGATCCCAGGCCCTCGCCGACGGAGCCGGGCAGCTCGCCGAGAACGCCCCCGCCCTGCGTCAGGGCGCCACGGACCTCTCCGACGGGCTGGCCCAACTGCAGACCGGATCGGCCGAGCTCACCGACGGCGCCACGCAGGTGGCCGACGGCACCCAGCAGCTCTACGACACGGTGATCCCCGGCCTGGACCAGGTGATCGAGCGGCAGGACGCGGTGGCCGCCGACGTCGCCGCGGTGGACGAGGACGTCCAGCGGGTCGCCGAGGTGGCCGGCACGGCCGAGGACGGCGCGGGCGCCCGCATCGCCGACGCGCAGGCCGCCCTGGCCGAGCTCGCCGAAGAGGACCCGACGCTCGCCGAGTCCGAGCAGTACGCCGCGCTCCAGGAGGCGCTCACCGGCGCGGACGAGCGGGTGACCGCCGTCGCCGGCCGCGCCGAGGAGGCCGCCGCGACCTCCGCGGCCGCCAACGAGCGCGTCCAGGGCTTCGTCGAGGACGACGTCGCCGCCTCCGCCAAGGCGGATCTGACGGACCTCAACGACGGCGCCCACGCCGTGGCCGCGGGCGCGGAGAAGCTGCAGGGCGGGATCGGTGAGGCGAAGGACGGGGCCGACTCCCTCGCCGACGGCGCCGGGAAGTTCGCGGACGGCCTCGAGCAGCTGGGCTCCGGCGCGACCGAGCTCGACGGCGGCCTGGCCCAGCTCCAGGACGGCGCCGGGGAGCTGCAGTCCGGCCTCGGCGAGCTGACGGACGGGGCGACCACCCTCGCCGAGGGCAACGCCGCGCTCCACGACGGGGCGCTGACCCTGCAGGACGGTGCGGGGCAGCTGGAGTCCGGCGCCACCGAGCTCGACGGCGGCCTGGCCCAGCTCCAGGACGGCGCCGGGGAGCTGCGCGCCGGCCTCGGCACCCTCGACGACGGCGCCCACGAGCTCGCCTCCGGGCTCTCCGACGGCGTCGACCGCGTCCCCGCCCTGACCGAGGACGAGCGGGACGAGGCCGCCCTGGTGATGTCCCGGCCGGTGGAGGCCGTGATGCAGGTGGACAACTCCGCGGAGGTCTACGGCCGCGGCATGGCGCCGATGTTCTTCTCCATCGCGCTGTGGGTGTTCGGCATCGCCGCGTTCAACATCATGCGGCCCATCAGCGGGCGGCTGCTGGCCGGGCGCCGCAACCCGGTGGCGATCGCGCTGGCCGCGTGGCTGCCCGTGGGCATCGTGGCCGTGGGCGGCGGCCTGCTCATGCTGGCCGCCACGCTGCCGCTGGGCCTGGCCCCCGTGCACCCGGTGCGGGCCGTGGCCCTGACGGTGCTCGTGGCCGTGGTGTTCTCCCTCATCGCGCACCTGATGCAGACGGCGCTCGGCACCCCCGGTTCGGCGCTGCTGCTGGTCCTGCTGGTCCTGCAGCTGGCCTCCACCGGCGGCACCTACCCGGCCGAGGTGCTGCCCGGCTTCTTCCAGGCGCTGCACCCGTTCATGCCGATGAGCTACTCCATCGAGGCGTTCCGCAACGCGATCTCCGGCGGTCCGGACCAGCGCTTCTGGGTGCCGGTGGTCGTGCTGATGGGCATCGGGGCGGCGGCGCTCGCCCTGGACGTGCTCGTGGTGCGGCGCCGGCGTCGGTTCCGCATGAAGGACCTGCACCCCGCGCTGCAGGCCTGAGCGGGGATGACTTCCGCACCCCGCGCCGCCGTCGTCCGTCCGGCCCGCCCCGAGGACGCGCCCGCGATCGCCGCGATCGCCGCGGCCACCTTCCCGGACGCCTCCCCGGCCTCGCTGCCGCGTGCCGCGGTGGAGGCGCACATCGCGTTGCACCTGAGTGAGGCCGCCGTGGCCGCGTGGATCGCGGACCCGGAGCGGATCGTGCTCGTGGGCGCCGCGGCCGACGCCCCGGAGACCCTGCTCGGCTACGCCATGTACGAGACCGCCGCGGCCCCCGAGGCACCCGTCACGGAGCGGCTCGGCGACGTGCCGGCCGGCCACCTCTCGAAGCTGTACGTGCTCGCCGAGGGGCGCGGCACCGGGCTGGCCGAGGCCCTCGTGCACGACGGCGTCGAGCGGCTGCGGCGGCTGGGGTTCCGGCACGTGTGGCTCGGCACGAACGCGCAGAACGCACGGGCCAACCGGTTCTACGAGCGCCTCGGCTTCGAGACGGTCGGGGCGCGGCAGTTCGTGGTCGGCGGGGAGCGGGTCGAGGACGACTGGGTGCGGCTGCTGACGGTGGCGTGAGCCGGTCGCCGCTCAGCAGGCCTCCGGGCCGTCCGGGTCCTCGTCGGGGTCGAACCACGCGGACGGGTGATAGTGCACCGCGGCGAGCCCCTCGTCGTCGGCCAGGTGGGTCTGGGCCCCGGGCACGGAATCCGTGTTCTGCCCGGCCACCGCCTCCCACGCCCCGGTCTCGGTGCGGCGCACCACGAGCAACAGGACGCCGGTGCGCTCGCCGGCCTCGTCGCCGTCGGGCGCGGTCTGCCCCGTCATGGTCCACGGCGCGTGCACCACTGCCACGTCCCCGAGCTCCCGCACCCGCACGCGCCCGAGCTCGAGCCGCGAGTGCGGGAACATCCAGCGGAAGCCGAGCGCGTGGTTCACCCGGATCTGCCGACGCCGCCTCCACCACACGCCCACCACGTTCACGAAGTCCGCGTCCTCGGCGAACAGCTCGGCGAGCGCGTCGGCGTCGGCGGCGTTCCAGGCGGCCGCGAAGGCTTCGGCCACCGCGGCGGGGCCGGTCGGTCGGGCCGCGACGTCGGCGGTGGGGTCCGCGGGGGACATGGCTGCTCCTGGATCGGGGAAGGGCGGGTTCAGCGGGCGGGTCCGTAGGCCAGCGTCAGCACGACGGCGGCGAACAGCACCGCCATCACGGCCAGGACCGTGAGCACGGCGCGCAGGGCCGCACGCGTGCGCGGGTCGGCCGGGGGCGGTGCATCCGGACGTCGGGTCACGCTCGCCAGTGTGGCACGCGGCACGGCGCGAGGGGCGCGTGCGTCGGCGCGCGTCGAAGGCGCCTCCCAGCCGGGGCTCAGTCGACGCTGAAGCTGCGGATGTGGTTGCTGAACACGAAGCGGTCGAACACGGTCCGCGCCGAGCTCGGGTCGTCCGCGTGACCACTCTGGGCCGTCTACGGCGGATCGAGCCCCGCCGCCGGCCGGCCTCCCATGCCCGGCCGGTTCCCACCTCCGCCCGCCCGCCCGGCAGGGGTGGTCTCGGGCCGGGCGGCCTTGGGATGATGGGTGCCCCCAGAGAAAGGTGCCCGATGCCCCCGCCCGTGCCGCAGCCGACCCGTCGACAGATGCTCCTGGCCGGTTCCGCCCTGCTCGGATCGGGACTGCTGGCCGCCTGCGGGCAGGACGGGGAGGACGCGGCGTCGTCGTCCGTGCCGACCTCGTCCGCGCCCACCTCCGCCGCCCCCGCTGGTCCGCCGCCCGCCGGCGAACCGGTGGCCTGGCCGGACGTGGCCCGGGTTCCGCACCTGTTCTTCCACTCCCTGGTGGTGGACCCGGCGCGCGCCTTCGACGGCGACGACAAGGCCCGCGGCTACCTGGACTTCATGGTCACGGTGGACGAGTTCGACGCCGTCATCCGGCAGGTCTACGAGCGCGGTTACGTGCTGGTCTCCCCGCACGAGCTGTACGAGGTGGGGGAGGACGACGTCGTGCGCCCGAAGACCCTCATGGTCCCCGAGGGCCGGACCCCGCTGATCCTCTCCTTGGACGACTGCTCGTACTACCTCTACATGGACGGCGACGGCTTCGCGGACCGTCTGATCGTGGCCGAGGACGGCCGCGTCCGCAACGAGTACACGGACGCCCAGGGCACCACGCACGTCGGGGCGTTCGACGTCGTCCCGCGTCTGGACGACTTCCTCGCCGAGCACCCGGACTTCAGCCTCAACGGCGCCCGCGGCGTGCTGGCCATGACCGGCTACGACGGCGTGTTCGGTTACCGCACCTCGGCCCGCGAGTTCGGGGACAGCCCCACGTTCGACGCCGACGTCGCGGCCGCCACCGAGGTCGCCGACGCGCTCAAGGACAGCGGCTGGGAGTTCGCCTCCCACACGTGGGGCCACCGGACGGTGCCGAAGCTGACCATGGAGGAGCTCGAGTTCGACATGGGGCACTGGCACGAGGAGGTCGAGCCGATCCTCGGCCCCACGGACATGCTCATCTACCCGTTCGGCGCGGACGTCACCGGCCCCGGCAAGTACACGGAGGACAACGAGCGGTACCGCTACCTCCGCGAGCTCGGCTACCGCTCCTTCTTCCTCGTGGACGGCACCTCCAAGGCGTGGGGCCAGCTCGAGCCCGGCTACTACCGCGGCTCGCGCATCAACGTGGACGGCATCAGCCTCGCCGCGGCCGTCTCGGGCGAGCGGCCCGTGCTGGAGGAGTTCTTCGACCCCCGGTCCGTCCTGGACCCGGCCCGCCCCGAGTCCATCCGCGGCCCGAAGAAGCCGAGCCCGGCGCCGTCGTCGCCCGCCGCGGCCCCGAGAACCCCGCGACCCTGAGGAGAGCACCATGTCCATCCCCGCCACCGAGGTCGAGGCCCGCTGGAACGCGGCCGCCGAGCCGTTCACCGCCGTCGTCCGGGAGGTGCGGGACTGGGACGCCGCCACCCCGTGTGAGGGCTGGGACGCGCTGGACCTGCTGGACCACGTGATCGCCGGCCAGCGCGACTTCGCCGCCCGCCAGGGCCGGGAGGTGCCCCTCTTCGACGGGTCCCGCCAGCAGCTGGCCACCCAGTGGGCCAAGCACGCCGCCGCCATGTCCGCCCTCGCCGGTGACGAGGAGTTCATCATGCGGCCCATGAAGACCGCGCTCGGGGAGATGCCCGTGGGCGAGGCGTTGATCCGCTTCCACGCGTTCGACGTGATCGTGCACCGTTGGGACCTGGCCCGCTCGCAGGGCGTGGACGCGCGGTTCACGGACGCGGAGATCGACTGCGTGGAGGAGTCGCTGGAACTGTTCGGCGACGCCGCCTACACGCCCGGCATCCTGGGCGAGCCCGTCCCCGTGGCCGACGACGCCGACCGGCAGACCCGCCTGCTCGGTCGCCTGGGCCGTCGGGGCTGAGACCCGGGCAGGACCCGTCCCCGCACCCCAGGAGGCACCGTGAGCGAGTCCACCGGTTTCAGCGCCGCGGAGCAGGCCGCGATCGCCGAGCGCGCGCAGGAGCTGCGCGCCCAGCGCGGCGGCAGGAAGAAGGCCGACGCCCTGCAGGACCTGCTGGTGAAGATCGAGGAGATGCCCGAGCCGGACCGCGCCATGGCGGTGGGGGTGCACCGGATCGTCACGGAGGCGGCCCCGGAGCTCGAACCCCGCACCTGGTACGGCATGCCCGCCTACGCGCGCGGCACGGACGTGCTCGTGTTCCTGCAGGTCAGCAGCAAGTTCGGCGTGCGGTACACAACCCTCGGCTGACGTCCGGCGCAGAGTGGTCACGACACGCCGCGTCGCGCACGCGGAGACGGCGTGTCCTGACCACTCCGCGGGCTTTCCGGCCCCTCCGAGCCCGCCGGCTCCTCCGCGGACCGGGCCGCCCGTCGCCAGTGGCGCACCGCCCACAGGGTCAGACCGCCCACGGTGAGCCAGCCCACCCCGAGCAGCACGCCGTTCACGACGCCCGGGCGCACCGCGAACGCCCCCATCGCCACGAGGGAGAGCTGTCCGGGGATCACGCCGACCGCGGTGGAGCCGGCGAAGATCCCCAGCGGCACGGCGAGCGCGCCCGCCCCGTAGTTCACGGGCCAGTACGGCAGCCCCGGGGCGACGCGCAGGGTCAGCAGGGCGAGGAACCCGGTGTCCTCGAGCCGCCGCTCCACGGTCTCGGCGTGGCGGCCGAGCCAGCGCAGGGCCACCTCGCGCCCGACCGCGCGCGCGATGCCGTACGCCCCGAGCGAGCCCAGCAGGGCTCCGACGACGGACAGCACCGTCCCCTCGATCGCGCCGAAGAGCACACCGGCGGTGACCGCCATGATCGTCACGGGGATGGGGGTGAGCGCCACGGCCGCGTACAGCACGGTGAACGCCAGCCAGCTCCACCAGCCGAAGCCGTCCAGTTGGGCGCGCAGCTCGTCCACACCGGGCAGGCGCACGGTGAGTGCCAGCCACACGAACGCCGCCACCACGAGGACGAGGGCGGCGGTGCGCAGGATCGACACCCCGCGGTGCCCGGTGCGGGCGGGCAGGGTGGAGGCGGCGCCGGAGTCGCGCGGCGGCACGGCGGTGGAGGGCATCGACTCAGGCTACCGGGAGTCGCCCCGCCCCGTTCCGTCAGCATGTCCTCCCCGGTCTGCGGCCACGCCCCGCGCTGCTTCGGTGGATCACACGCGTGTGACTCATCCACACCTGTGGACAACTCTGTGGAGAACCCTGTGCACGCGGCCCGCCGGGTGTGGACGGAGGGGCTCAGACGGTGGACGCGCCGGGCGCGTCGTCACCCGGCCGCGCCTCACCCGGACCCGCGCCATCCGGCCCCGCCGCCGGCTCGTCCTCGAAGGCGGGACCGCCGTCGTCCTCCCAGGCCGCGGCGGCGTCGTCGTCCCTGTCGGTCTCCTGCACCTGGTCATGCAGCCGCTCCATGCGGGTGTCCAGATCCGCGGCCACGCGGGCGGCGGCCACGAGCTCGGTCGCGATGTCCGGGGGCACGCCGCCGTCGAACTTGTAGTTGATCTTGTGCTCGAGCGTGGCCCAGAAGTCCATGGCGCTCGTGCGGAACTGCATCTCCACGGTCACCGGGATCGTGCCGGTGGACAGGTGGATCGGCACCTGCACGAGGCAGTGCAGACTGCGGTAGCCGGAGGGCTTGGGCCGGGAGATGTAGTCCTCCACCTCGAGCACCCGGATGTCCGGCTGCTGCGTGAACTGGCGGAACACGCGGTACACGTCCCGGGCGAAGCTGACGATCACGCGCGCCCCGGCGATGTCCGTGACGTTGGTGCGCAGCGCGTCCAGGTCCAGGGACAGCCCGCGGGCGGAGGCCTTGCGCAGGATCGACTCCGGCGACTTCACCCGCGTGACGATGTGCTCGATGGGGTTGTAGTCGTGCAGGTGTGTGAACTCGTCCCGCAGCACCTCGAGCCGCGCCTCCACCTGGAGCAGGGCCGAGCGGTACTCGAGGTCGAAGCGCTCGACGTCTCGGCGCAGCCGCTCCAGCGCCACGGACGTCGCGGGGGAGAGCTGCGTCAAATCGGATACGGGGGTGCCGCGCAGCGCCTCGACGTCCGCCGAGGGCGCGGGCGCGTCCGGGGAAGGGTCCTGCTCCATGGCCTCAGAGCCTACGGCGGGATCCTGCGAGACGGCGGGCCGTCCACAGGCCCGACGGCGGCCCGTCAGTCCTCGGCGGGGATCAGCACGCGTTCGAAGACGGCGCGCTCCTCGTCGGAGACGGCCACGGGCCGCCCGGCCGCCGGGTCCACCTGCACGAACACGGCGTCGCACAGCACGCAGCGCCGCCCGTCCTGCCACAGCTCGTGGCGCAGCGTGAAGGACGTCCGGCCGATCCGCAGGATCCACACCCGCGCCGTCACCTCGGGCCCGGCGTAGACCACGGGCGCCTCGTACTGGACCTCCATGGACCGCACGACGCGCTGGACGTCCCCGGACGCCGTCGTCGTGGCCCACGCGGCCAGGGCGCGCACGCGCGCCTCCTCGGCGAGGGTGAGCAGGCGGGCGTTGTTGACGTGGCCGTAGCGGTCCTCGTCGGACCAGCGCAGCTGCAGCCCGACCTCGAACGGGGTCGGTGTGCCGGCGTCGGCGGGGGTCTCGGGGGTGGTCGGCTGAGTCACGGGGTGAACACCTTTCCTGGGTTGAGGATGCCGTGCGGGTCGAACACGGCCTTGATGCGCTGCTGGAGGTCGTGCTGGGCGTCGCCGAGCTCGTCCCGCAGGAACGCGCGCTTGAGCAGGCCCACGCCGTGTTCGCCGGTGAGCGTGCCGCCGAGTTCCAGGCCGGCGCGGAACAGCTCGCGGGCGGCCTCCCACACGTCCGCCGGGATCGACGCGGCGTCCTCGGCCGCGCCGCCCACCTGCGCCGCCGCGCCGAACAGCAGGATCGGGTGCAGGTTGCCGTCCCCGGCGTGGGCCGTGGTGGGGATGGCGACGCCGGTGCGTGCCTCGATCTCACGGATCCGCGCGAACATCTCGGCCATGCGGCTGCGCGGGACGGCCACGTCCTCCACGAGCGGGGTGCCGAGGCGCTCGAGCGCGGGGAACGCGGTGCGGCGCAGGGCCATGAGGGCCTCCCCCTCGGCGGGGTCCACGGTCACGGTGACGTCCCCGCCGTGGGTACGCATGAGGGCGGCCATGGCCTCCCCGTCCGCCTCGGCGCCGGCGCCGTCGGCCTGCACCAGCAGGAACGCGCCGGACTCGGGCAGGGCGGCCCCGCGCTCGGGCCCCGCGTGCGCGCGCACCGCGGCGAGCGTCGCCTCGTCCATCAGCTCCATCAGGGCGGGCACGTGACCGGCCCCGGTGATCGCCTCGGCCGCGGCGGCGCCCGCGACGACGTCCGGGAAGAACCCGCCGAGCGTCACGGGCACGCCGCGCACGGCCGGCCGCAGCGCCAGCGTCGCGCCCACGATCACGCCGAGCGTGCCCTCCGAGCCGATCATCAGCGCGACCAGGTCGTAGCCGGTCACCCCCTTGACGGTGCGGTGGCCCAGCCGCAGCAGGGTGCCGTCCGCGAGCACCACGTCCAGGCCCAGCACCGCCTCGCGCGTGACGCCGTACTTGGCGCACAGCAGCCCGCCGGCGTTCATCGCGATGTTGCCGCCCACCGTGGAGATGTCCTTCGACGCGGGATCCGGGGCCCACCACAGCCCGTGCTCGGCGAGCGCGGCGTTCAGCGCCCCGTTGAGGATCCCCGGCTCGACGACGGCCACGCGGTCCGCGGGGGAGACCTCCAGGATCCGGTCCATCGCGGTCATGTCCAGGACGATCTCGCCCGCCCCCGCGACGGCGCCGCCGGCCAGCCCCGTGCCCGCTCCGCGGGTGACCAGCGGGGTGCGGGTCCCGTGCGCGATCCGGCACGCGGCCTGCACGTCCTCCACCGTCCGCGCGCGGACCACGGCCAGCGGCGCGGCGGGGGAGCGATGCCCCGAGCGGTCCGCCCGGGCGGCCTCGAGTGCGGCGGCGGAGACGTCCACGCGGCCGGGCAGCTCCGCCTGCAGGCGGGCGACGACGTCGGCGGGCGGGGCGTCCGCGGCAGGCGGGGCGGCGCGGGTCGGGTCGAGGGGTGCGGAGGAGTCCATGTCCACCAGTGTCGCCGATCACACGGGGTGGAACGTGCGTCGGCCGGTCCGATGACGCGCCCGGCCCCGTCCCTAGACTGGCGACCATGACCTCCCCGGACCCCGCTGCGCCGCGCCCCCGCGTCCACGTGCTCACCCTGCGCCCGGGTGGAGCCCGCGAGGACACCGCCCGCCGCGTGGGCGCCGTCCTCGCCGAGGCCTTCGCCACGGACCCGTACACGCTCGGGCTCGTGCCCGAGGACCGGCGCGAGGCCCGCCTCGAGCGCAAGTTCACCGCCGCCGTGCGCCACGGGCTGCGCGCGGGGGCCGACGGCGCCCCGCTCGGCGCCGTGGACGTCGCCGTGGACGCCGACGATGGCACGCTGCTCGGCGCCGCCGTGTGGACCTCCCCCGCCGCCCCCCGCGGGGTCGACGTGCCGGGCCTGCTGGCGGGGCTGCCCACCGCGGTCGCCGTCCACGGCCGCCACACCCTCGCCCTGAAGCGGATCCAGGCCGCCTGCGAGCGTGCCCGCCCGGCAGGCCGGCACTGGTACCTTGAGGAGGTCGGCACCGTCCCGTCCGCCCGCGGGCGCGGGGCGGCGAGTGCGCTGGTGCGCCACGGCCAGCGCCGCGCGTCGGGTCTGCCCGTGCACCTCGAGGCGTCCGTGCCCGCCACCGTCCCGTTCTATGAGCGGCTCGGCTTCCGTGCGACCGGCCACGTGCCCGTGCCCGGGGGCGAGCCCCTGACCTGCCTGCGCTGGGAGGCCTGAGATGAGACACCCGATCCCCGACTACCTGGCGAGCCTGATCACCGAGCTCGGCGCCGTGAACCCGGGAGAGACGGCCCAGTACATCCCCGTGCTCGCGGAGGCGGACCCGGACCGCCTCGGCATCGCGCTGGCCACCCCCACCGGGCGGCTGCACTCCGCGGGGGACGCGGACGTGGAGTTCACCATCCAGTCCGCGTCCAAGCCGTTCACGTACGCGGCCGCGCTCGTGGACCGGGGCTTCGCCGCCGTGGACCGACAGGTGGGGCTGAACCCCTCGGGCGAGGCCTTCAACGAGCTCTCCCTCGAGGCGGAGTCGCACCGCCCGGACAACGCCATGATCAACGCGGGCGCGCTCGCGGTGCACCAGCTGCTGGTGGGGCCGGAGGCGAGCCGGAAGGAGCGGCTGGACCGGGCCGTGGAGATCATGTCCCTGCTCGCCGGGCGTCGGCTCGCGGTGGACCGGGAGACGTACGAGTCCGAGATGGCGGTCTCGGACCGCAACCTCTCCCTGGGGCACATGCTCCGCAGCTACGGGGTGCTGCAGGACTCGGCCGAGGAGATCGTGGCCGGGTACGTGGCGCAGTGCGCCGTGCTCGTCACCGCCAAGGACCTCGCCGTGATGGGCGCGTGTCTGGCCACCGGGGGCATCCATCCGATGACGGGTGAGCGCGTGCTGCCGTCCATCGTGGCGCGGCGCGTGGTGTCCGTGATGACCTCCTCCGGCATGTACGACGCCGCCGGGCAGTGGCTCGCCGACGTCGGGATCCCGGCCAAGTCCGGGGTGGCCGGCGGTGTGCTCGGCGCGCTGCCGGGCCGCGTGGGGATCGGCGTGTTCTCGCCGCGCCTGGACGAGGTGGGCAACTCGGCGCGCGGCGTGCTGGCGTGCCGCCGCCTCTCCGAGGACTTCCGGCTGCACCTCATGGACGGCGACAGCCTGGGCGGAACCGCCGTGCGCTTCGTGGAACGCGAGGGTGACCGCGTGTTCCTGCACCTGCAGGGCGTGATCCGGTTCGGCGGCGCCGAGGCGGTGCTGGACGCGCTCACGGACCTGCGCACCGGTGCGGAGAAGCCCGGCACCGGCTGGGACGCCGCCGTCTACCCGCGGTGGCAGGAGGCCGCGGCGGACAGCGCGGCGCTCGCGGCCGCGACCGGCGGCGGGGCGGTGTACGAGGCCGCCGCCGTGGCCGCCCGAGATGAGAACGACGGGCCCATCCGCACCGTGGTGCTCAACCTCACGCGGGTGGACCGGATCGACGACGTCGGCCGGCGGCTGATCGCCGAGGGCGTGCGCCGGCTGCAGGCGGACGGCGTGCGCGTGGAGGTCGAGGATCCGGAGCGCATCCTGCCGCTGGAGGAGGCCGGCGCCCACTGAGGCGGCGGGGCGGGCAGGAGGGGGGGCGTGGCGGTGCTCTCCGTCTCGCTCCCTTTCGTTCAACTGCTGTTCATGTGACAATGGGCGGTCTCATCCCTTGACCCCGCTGTTCGAGGACGACCCCCATGCCCCTTTCCACCCTCCGCGTCAGCCTGCCCTCCCTCCGCCGCACCCGCCCCGCCCCGCAGGGGGTCCGTGGGCGGATCGCGCACGCCGTCGTGTCCCGGCTGCAGCCGCGTCCCGTGCCGCCGGTGGACCGTCGGACCCGCCTGGCGTGGCAGGTCTCGGGGGCACTGCCGCTGATCGGGTGCCTGACCTCGTTCCCCATCGGGATGTCCAAGGACTCCATGGTGATCCCGGGCGTCGGCTATCAGGGCGGGTTCCCCGCGGGCTGGTCCCACGCCCTCAACCAGCCGGCGTACTTCACGTGGCTGTCCAACGCGCTGGTCGCGGGCACGTCGCTGACGCTGGCCGCGCGTCGTGAGGCGCCCACGTCGGACGCGTTCTGGGCCGTGCGCACCGCCGGACTCGGCTCGGTGATGGTCACGGGGATCGTCTACAACGCGGTGCTGCGCGGCCGCGAGCAGGACACCTTCCTCTACCGGTTCAACGACGCGCTGCAGCACATCGTCAACCCCGTGCTCGCCCCGGCGGTGTGGGCGCTGTGCGACCCCCGCGGGCAGATCACGCCGCGGCGCGCCGGGCTGGCCTCGGTCATCCCGCTGATGTGGGCGGCGGCGACCATGGCGCGCGGGCCCCGCATCGACTGGTACCCGTACCCGTTCCTGGACGTGCCGCGGCTCGGCCGACGCAGCGTGGGCGTCGTGCTCGCCGGGATCCTGGCCGGCTTCACCGGGCTCATGGGCGTGCTCGGCACCGTGGACCGCCGCCTCGGCCCGGCCTGAGCGAGGGCGGTCCCCGGCGCTTTCGAACGTGAGAGAGGGCCTATCTCACGTTCGAAAGCCCCCATTCGCCCCCTTTCACGTTCGAAAGCGCGGGTGGGAGGGGCCGACGACGGCGGCGGCGCGTCAGTCGCCGCGGACGGCCTCGGCCACGGGCACGTCGCCGTCCACGAAGTCGATCTTCCGGCCCACCGTGCCCGGCTCGCTGAGCACGGCCACGATCGCCCGGGCGACGTTGCCGCGGCTGGCCCCACGCTGCGGGGCATCGGAGTCGGAGAGGTCCGGGTCCACGGTGATGCGGCCGGACGGCTCCTCGTCGGTCAGGGCGCCGGGACCGAGGATGGTCCAGGCCAGCCCGGAGTCCCGCAGCGCCTCGTCCGCCTCGGCCTTGGCCTGCGCGTAGGTGTAGAAGGGGTCGTCCTCGGGCACGTCGTGGTGCAGGGACGCGCCGAGGTAGGACACCATCACGTAGCGCCGCACGCCCGCGGCCTCGGCGGCGCGCATGCTGGCGACGGCGGCGTCGTGGTCCACGGCCCGGGTGCGCTGGGCGTCCCCGCCGCCCGCGCCCGCGGAGAACACGACGTTGTCCGCGTCGCGCAGCGCGTGGAGCAGCTCCTCCTGGTCCGCCTTCTCGATGTCCAGGACGAGCGGTTCGGCGCCGGCGGCGCGGACGTCCTCGGCGTGATCGGGGTTGCGGATGATCGAGACGACGTCGTGGCCGGCCTCCGCCAGCAGAGGTGCGGCGAGCAGGGCCACCTTGCCGTGGCCGCCGATGATCACGGTGCGGGTCATGGGAATCTCTCCTTCGGTTCGATCGGGTGCTGAACTCCCACAGTAGGGAGAGCCCGACGCCGGTGCGAGGGCGGAGCGGCGCTCCACCACCCCACTCCTCAGCTCTCCGCCTGGCCCTCCCGCCAGTAGCCCATGAAGGAGACGTGCTTCTTCGGCACGCCGCCGGGGCCCACGCTGAGCCGGCGCAGGGCGCGCACCATCGCGGACTCCCCGGCGAGGAACACGTAGGCCTCGGGCCGTTCGTCGGCCTCGAGGGCGGCGACGGTCCACTCGCGCTCGACGGAGGCCGCGGGCGGCGCGACCGGCCCGCCGGCGTCGTCGGGGTCCACGCCCAGCAGGGCGGCGAGGCGGGCGTGCGCCCAGGACCCCGACGGCGCCCCCGGCGCCCGGCGGCCCACGTGCAGGCGCACGCGGCCCCGGTCCGTCAGCTCCGTCACGGCCCGCCAGTCCCACGGCTCGGGGACGGCCAGGCGCTCGGCGATGAGGTCGGCGGCCTGCCCGTCGTGGGGCAGCTCGAGCACGAGGTCCGCCTCGCCGTCGAACCCGCCGAACGGGTCCGCGAGCTCCTCCGCCACGGACACCAGGGCGGGGACGGCGGTCTCGTCGCCCACGGCCAGCACACGGTGCGCCCCCGTCTGCCGCCAGCCGGACCACGCCGGCGCCTCCGCCGAGGGCACCAGCACGTTCACCGCGTCCCCCGCCTGGACGGCGCGCGCCCAGCGCAGGCCCGGCCCCTGATGCGGGTCGGCGGGGTCGTCCGGGTCGCCGTGCAGCACCACGTCCACGGTCAGCGAGGGCACCTGCCGCCCGTCGAGCCGCACGAGCCCGGCCGAGCGCACCGTGTACGTGCGCATCCAGCCGCGCTCCTCCTCGGGGATGGCCAGGAACCCGGCGCGGAACCCGGCGGACAGGTCCGGGTCCGCCGACGTCCCGCCCGGCGGGGGGATCAGCAGCTTCACATAGGCGTCCCGGCGCGGCCGCGCGCCCCGGTACAGGGCGTGCAGGTCGGCGACGCCGGGCGGCAGCAGTCCCAGCAGGTCCCCGCTGGCGGCCTCCAGGTCCGGGCCCGCCAGCACGATCCGCCGGAACCCGCGGCACGGCTGCTCCACGGACACCACGCGCGTGTGCGCCACGATCATGCCGTCGGCGCTCATCGGCGGTCCCCGTCCCCCCGCGGCAGCACCACGGGGTGGCCCAGCAGCGGGTCGGCCACCACGTCCGCGTCCAGGCCGAACACCTCGGCCAGCACCTCCGGCACGATCACCTCGCCCGGCGTGCCCTGCGCCACCACCCGGCCCGCGGCCATCGCCACGATGTGGTCCGCACTGCGCGCCGCCAGGTTCAGCTCGTGCAGCACCGCGACGACGGTCGCCCGGCCCTCGCCACGCGGGTCCGGGAGCGTGCGCACCAGGTCGAGCACCTCCACCTGATGGCTGAGGTCGAGGTAGCTCGTGGGCTCGTCGAGGAGCACCACCGGGGTCTGCTGGGCGAGCACGAGGGCGAGCCACGCCCGCTGCCGCTGCCCGCCGGAGAGCGTGCCGGCCTCGCGCTCGGCGAGCTCCACGAGGTCGGTGCGCTCGAGCGCCGCGGCGACCGCGGCGTCGTCGCCGGCGGCCCGGCCGCCCAGGAGCCCGCGGTGCGGGTGACGGCCGCGCGCCACGAGCTGCGCCACCGTCATGCCCTCGGGCGCCACGGGATGCTGGGGCAGCAGCGCCACGGTGCGGGCGTAGTCGCGCGCGGACACGCGGGCGGCGTCCCGACCGAGCACCTCGATGCTCCCGGCGCGCGGGGCGAGCTGGCGGGTCAGGCCGCGCAGCAGCGTGGACTTGCCGCAGCCGTTGGCGCCGATGATCGCGGTGACGCGCCCGGCGGGCACGTCCAGGTCGAGGTCCGCGACGATCGGCGGCGCCGAGACCGGGCCGTAGCCGAGCGTCAGGCCGCGCAGGCGGATCGCGACGTCGTCGGCGGCCCCGGCGCGCGGTGCGGCGGGGGACGGGACGGTGAGCGGGGGAGCGGTCATGCGGAGCGCACGCCTCCTGGGGTCCGGCCCTGGCGCAGCAGCAGCCAGAGCATGAGCGGGGCGCCGGCGGCGCCGGTGAGCACACCGGTGGGCAGGGCGGCGCCGGTGAGCAGGGGGACGGCCTCGCCGGCCACGAGGTCCGCGAGCAGCACGAGCGCGGCGCCCGTGAGCGCCGCCGCGGGCAGGGAGGGCAGGCCGCGGGTGAGCCCGCGCGCCACCGGGGTGGCCAGCAGCGCCACGAACGCCAGCGGTCCCACGACGCCGGTCGCCACGGCGGCCAGCACCGCGCCGAGCCCCAGCGCCGCGGCCGAGGTGGGGCGCGGTCGGGCGCCGAGGGCGTGCGCGAGGTCCGGGCCGACGTCGGCGGGGGCCAGCCGCGCGTGCAGCACCCCCGCCAGCGGCAGGGCGGCCACGAGCACGCCCGCGAGCAGCGCGATGCGCCCCCACGTGACGCCGTTGAGCGAGCCGGCGATCCAGACGGTGGCCGACTGCAGGTCGTGCTGGGCCAGCGAGAGCATGGCCCCGGCCACCACGGCCTGGCCCGCCGCCGCCACCGCGATGCCGGCCACCACGAACCGTTCGCCGCCCACCGAGCGGGCCGTGGCGAACACGGCGACCACCGCCGCGAGGCCACCGATCAGTGCCGTGGCGGCGCGCATCAGGTCCGATCCTCCGCCGGTCTGCCCGGCGGTCGCCAGCATCCCCAGCACGACCGCCGCCGCGGCGCCCTGGGTGACGCCCAGGATGTCCGGCGAGGCCAGAGGGTTGCGCAGGGTGCGCCGGTAGAGCGCGCCGGCCGCGCCCAGGGCGGCGCCGGTGAGCACCGCGGCCACGGCGCGGGGCAGCTTCTCCTCCAGCACGATGAAGCTCGCTCCCGGGATCGTCTCCCCGCCCAGGATCTGCACGAGGTCCGGGACGGTCACCTGGTATGTGCCCCACACCACGCGCAGCAGGGCGAGGACCAGCACGGCCACGGCGAGGCCCGTGCAGGCCCCTCCGAGGCGGCGCCGGTCGGAGCGGCGCAGGCGGGCGACGACGTCGTCCGAGGCGGTGCGCTGGACGCTCATGCGGCCACCCCCGGGCGGCGCAGCAGCGCCAGCAGCACGGGCACACCGAGCAGGACGGTGGTCACCCCGAGGTGGATCTCCCCGGGCGCCACGACGAGCCGCCCGGCGAGGTCCGCGAGGATCACGAGGACGGCGCCCCACAGGGCGCAGCCGACCATCAGGGCCCGCGTGCTCGGCGGCCGCAGACGGCGCAGCGCGTGGGGCACGAGCAGCCCCACGAACCCGACCGGCCCGGCCAGCGCCACCGCCGCGGCCGTGAGCAGCACGACCGCGCCCAGCAGCACCGCGCGCACCCGCTCCGGGCGCCCGCCCAGGCCGTGCGCGAGGTCGTCGCCGAGGGCGAGGGCGTCGAGCCCGGGGGCCACGGCGACGGCGGCGAGCAGCCCGACGGCGATCACGGGCGCCAGGGCGAGCGCCTCGCCGAGGTCGGCGCGGGCCACCGTGCCCACGGCCCAGAACCGCAGTCGGTCCTGGACCGTGGGGGAGAGCACGAGCAGCGCCGTGGTGCCGGCGGTGGCGCCGGCGGTGATCGCGGCGCCGGCCAGCACGAGCGCCATGGGGGAGGGGGCGCCGGGCGTCCGGCCCCCCCGCGTGGCGGCCGCGGCCACCGCGTAGCCGAGCGCCGCCGCGACCAGCGTCCCGACGGCGGCCAGCGCCAGCACCCCGAACGTGGAGCCGGCGACGCCGAGCGCCATGCCCGCCGCCACGGCCAGCCCCGCGCCGGCGGAGAGCCCGAGCAGCCCCGGGTCACCGAGCGGGTTGCGGGTGGCCCCCTGCAGGGCCGCGCCGGCCACGGCCAGCGCCGCCCCCACCAGCGCCCCCGTCACCACGCGGGGCACGCGGGAGGCCACGGCCGCCGCCTCGATGCCCTCCGGCACGGGGTGCCCGGTGAGGACCGCGCCCAGGGTGTCGAGCGCCGTCGTCGCCGGCACGGTGCGCGCGCCGAGGGCGACGCCGGCCACGAGCGCCGCCAGCAGCAGCGCCGCGGGCAGGGCGCCCATCAGCACGCCCGCGCGGACGCGGGCCGGGGAGGCCAGGGCCGTGGACGGCATGGGGAGGGATCAGCCCTGCGCGGTCTTCGCGGCCTCGGCGATCGGCGGGACGACCTTCTCGAGCGCGAACGGGATGGACAGCGGGGAGATCGCGGAGACGGAGAGGACCTCCTGCTCGTCCGTCTGCAGGACGAGGGCGCCGGCCTTCACGGCCGGGATCGAGCCCAGCAGGGGGTCGGACTCGATGGCCTCGCGGACCGAGTCCTGGGCGGCCCAGGAGACGAACACGTCCGACTCCAGCTCGTCCGCGCGCTCGGGCGACCACGTGAAGAAGAACGCCTGGTCCTCCGGGGAGTTCTCCGTCACCACCGGCGCCTGCTCCATGCCGAGCAGCTCGAGGAACTTCGGGCGGTTGTCCACGTCCGTGTAGATGCTGATCTGGTCCGCGGCGGCGGGGTCGATGGTGCCGTAGACGAAGGACGCGCCCTGGAGGTCCGCGTGCTTCTCGCCCGCGTCCTTGATCTGCTGCTCGAGGTCCGCGATGAGCTCCTCCGCCTCCTGCTCCTTGCCGAGCACGCGGCCGATGACCTCCGTGGACTGCTGCCACGAGGTGCCGTAGGCGGGGACGTCCTTCGGGTAGGCCACGGTGGGGGCGATCTTCGAGAGGCGGTCGTAGTCCTCCTGCGTGATGCCGGAGTAGACGGCGAGGATGACGTCCGGCTTCACGGCGGCGATCGCCTCGGCGTCGATGCCGGAGGCCTCGGACCACTGCACGGGCTTCTGGGCGCCCTCGGTCTCGGCGAGCTTCGCGTCGAACCAGTCGGTGGACTTCTCCGCGTTCCCCCCGAACTCCACGGCGGCCATGCCCACCGGCACCACCCCGAGGGCGAGGGTCACGTCCTGGTTCACCCAGGACACGGTGGCCACGCGGGTCGGGCGCTGCGGGATCTCGGTGGTGCCGTAGACGTGCTCGATGCTGCGGGGGAACGCGGCGTCCCCGCCCGCGGCGTCCGACGACGACGCACCGGCCGACGAGGACGAGGCCGAGCCTCCGGCCGGGCCGGTGGAGCACGCGGCGAGCAGGAGGGTGAGGCCGACTCCCCCGCCGGCGAGGAGGGAGCGGCGGGACAGGGGGGACGGTGCCATGGTGGTGGCCTTTCACGGTCGCGACGCGCGGGCGCCGGGCGGAGGGGGTCGGGTCTGCGGTCGGAGGATGCGTCGGCCCTGCCGGGCCGGCATTAGCAAACACTGACGTGAGGTAACTCCTGAAGGTTAGGGCAACCTAACGCCTCTGTGCAATCCCGGGGAGGGCCGTCGTCGGGGGGAGGTGGGCGGGATACGGTGGCCTGGTGAGCCAGAACCCCCTCCCCGCCCCACGCGGCGACGCGCAGCGCGGCGCCGCCGACCACCACGACCGGGTCTCCGCGATGTTCGACGCCATCGCCGGCCGCTACGACCTGATGAACGCCGTCATGACATGGGGTCAGGAGCCGCGCCTGGTGCGCCACACGGTGGCGCGTGCCAACATCCCGGCGCAGGCCCGCGTGCTCGACCTGGCCACCGGCACCGGCGACCTCGCGTTCGAGGTGCTCAAGCAGCACCCCGACGCGCAGGTGGTGGGCGCGGACATCGCCGCCGAGATGATGGAGGTCGGCCGTGCCCGCGCGGGCGGGGACCGCATCGAGTGGGTCGTCGCGGACGCGACGGACCTGCCGTTCGAGGCCGGCTCGTTCGACGCCGTGACCCACGGCTACCTGCTGCGCAACGTCGCGGACATCCCGGCGACCCTCGCCGAGCAGTTCCGCGTGCTGCGCCCCGGCGGCTGGGTCGCGGCCCTCGAGACGTCGCCGGCGCCGGACAACGTGCTCAAGCCCTTCTCCTCCTTCTACATCCACCGGGTGATGCCACAGCTGGCGAAGCTGATGGCCGACCGGCCGGAGGCCTACGCGTACCTGTCCTCCTCGACGAAGGCGTTCCACACGCCGGACGAGGTCGCGGACCTCTTCGCGGACGCCGGCTTCGTGAACATCGGGCACGAGACCCACATGTTCGGCACCCTGGCCACGCACTGGGCCATGAAGCCGGTCGACTGACGCCGGCCACGCGGCGCGGCGTGGGCGTGAGGCGGCCCCGGTGGCGCCGCCGGATGTGTCAGGGCTGTGACGAGTCACGCTGATGTCCGCGTTCCGAGAAGACTCTGGGCCGACCCGGCTGGTCCGCGTAGCATGGGGCCCCGTCGAGGGGGATCCGCGCACCCCCGGCCTCCGGTCGCCGCCCGTCCATCATCCCCCGGAACGGCGTCGCCCTCCGTCGCGAGGCGCTCGTCCCCGCAGTCCGCGACGTCCGCGTGGGCACCGTGAACCGTCTCCAGAACGTAGAGGAACCTTGTGAGTCCCATCCAGAGCACCACCGGCCCGTCATCCATGGCGGAGCTGAAGAAGGTCCTGCCCGAGCTCTCGCATCCGGACGGCGCACCGGTGCGGGTGCTCGTCGTGGACGACGAGCCGATGATCGCCGACCTGCTCTCCATGGGCTTCACCCTCTGCGGCTGGGAGGTGATCGTGGCCCACGACGGCGCGACCGCCGTCGAGCTGGGCACCGCCGGCCGTCCGGACCTGGCGATCCTGGACGTCATGCTGCCGGACATGGACGGCCTGGACGTCCTGGAGCGCCTGCGCGCCCACTGGTCGGAGATGCCCGCCATGTTCCTCACCGCCAAGGACGCGACGGAGGACCGCGTGGCGGGCCTGGCCGCCGGCGGCGACGACTACGTGACCAAGCCCTTCTCCATGGAGGAGGTGCTCATCCGCGCGCACCGGCTCGTGCAGCGCTCCGGCGTGGTCTCGGGCGGCTCCGAGGTGCTCGTGGTCGGCGACCTGGTGATGAACACCCGCACTCACGAGGTGACCCGCGGCGGCGACGAGATCGAGCTGACCGCCACGCAGTACAACCTGCTGCAGTTCCTCATGGCCAACGTCCGCACGGTGCTCTCCAAGGAGCGCATCCTGCAGGACGTCTGGGGCTACGACTTCGGCGGCCGCGCGAACATCGTCGAGCTGTACATCTCCTACCTGCGGAAGAAGATCGACGCGGATCGGGATCCGATGATCCACACCATCCGCGGCGCCGGGTATGTCATCCGGCCTGCCTGAGACCGGCGCGGTCCCGTCGGGGCACGGCAGCACCCGCCGCAGGCGGCCCACGTCGCTGGCCCGCCGCGTCGGCGCCGGCGTCCTTCTGATCCTGGTGGCCACCATCACGGCCTACTCGTTCTTCGCGGCCGGCATCACGAAGGCCCTGCTGACCGAATCCGCCTCCCGGGACGCCTCCGAAGCATGGATCCGCGCCTCGGAGCAGCTGACGGTCCCCTCGCCGGGCGGAGGGGACGACGTCGGCCCCGGGGAGGGGTACCTGCGCGCGCCAGGCACCCTCGGCCAGCCCGAGGGCACGGTGGTCGCGCTCGTCCCGCTCTCCGGTCTGGAGGAGCATCGGCAGGACGCCCTCACCGGGCACCGGGTCGGTGACGCCGGGCAGTCCGTGCCGCTCACGGCGCGGGAGGCCCACGACCTTCTGCGCGCCGTCCGGGACCGGCCGGGTGGGCCGATGCTGGACGCCGTCGTCGGTGACGTCTCCTATCGCGTCCAGGCCCAGACCCTGACCGCGCCGGGCCCCTGGGTGGCCGCGGACCAGGGACTCGTGGTGGGGGCGCCGACCGGCGCCATGTCCGACGTCGCGCGCCAGGCGCTGGTCGCGGTCGCCGTCGGACTGTCCGTCACCGTCCTCACCACCGCGATCCTGGTGACCCTGTGGCTGCGTCGGGGACTGGCCCCGCTGCGCGAGGTCGCCGCCGTCGCCGAGCGGGTCGCCCAGGTGGACATGGCCCGCGCCGGGCTCGATCCGGAGGACTCACGCATGCCGCCTCGGCTCCTGCAAGGGCCGGACGAGGTGGCCGTCGTCGCCCAGGCGCTCGAACGGTTCACCGGCTCGGTCGAGGCGGCCCTGGAGCAGCGACGCGTGCAGGAGCAGCAGATGCGCCGGTTCATGGCGGACGCCTCCCACGAGCTGCGCACGCCGCTCGCCTCGGTGCGCGGCTACGCCGAGATGATCGCGATGACGGAGGAGCTCTCCGCGACCGGCCGGCGGTCGCTCGGCCGGGTGCTGTTCCAGGCCGACCGGATGGCGGCCCTCGTGGACGACATGCTCCTGCTCGAACGGCTCGAGTCCGTCTCGCGCGGCCGGGCCATGGGTCTGGAGCCCTCCGAGGAGGTGGCGCTGGCCGAACAGGTGGACCTGTCCGAGGTGGTCCTCGAGGGCGTGATGGACGCCCGCGCTGCGTGGCCGGACCACACGTGGGTGGTGGACCTGCCCGAGGGGGCGGAGCCGGGCACCCAGCGGTCCGTCACCGGCGACCGGTCGCAGCTGGCCCGCGTGGTCGGCAACCTGCTCTCCAACGCGGCCAAGCACACCCCCGTCGGGACCACCGTCACGGCCTCCGTGCGGGAGGACCGGCCCCGGCCCGGCCTCATGCTCGTCAGCGTCCACGACGACGGCGGCGGCATCCCGGCCGACCGACACGCCACCCTCTTCCACCGCTTCGTCCGCGGCCCCGGGAAGGGCCGGACGGACCCCCCGGGCACGGAGCCGTCCACGGGTCTGGGTCTGGCCATCGTGCGCTCGATCGCGCGCAGCCACGGCGGGGACGTGACCGTGGCGTCCGAGGACGGGTGGACGCGCTTCGACGTCGTCGTGCCCTGCACCCCGGGGCGCGCCGGGCCGGGGGCTGCGGGCTCCTGCTGCGGCTCCGCCCGGGGCGGCCGGCCCTGACCCCGGGTCGGCAACCGTTGACGGACCCCCACCCCCCTGTACGTACGGTGCCTGTGTATGACCGAAAGGGTCGTCCGGGACTTCCGGCCGATCCACCCCGACGCCGGTCGGCGAAGGCCGCCGGTGAGAGGAGCACGAACATGACTGACATCCGCCGAACCGCCACTGCCCTGACCCTCGCCGCCGCCGTCGTCACCGGCCTCGGTGCCCCCGCCGCCGTCGCGCAGACCACGGCCCCGGCCACCGAGGCCGCCACGACGGCACCGGCCTCCGAGTCGCCCGCCCCCCAGGAGGAGGAGAAGGACGACAACGGCAACTGGGGCCTGTGGGGCCTGGCCGGCCTGCTGGGCCTGGCGGGCCTGGCCGGCCGCCGCAAGCGTGAGGTGCACGCCGAGCCCGTGCGCCGCGACCACCACGTGGGCGGCGCGCACCGCGACCATGACGTGCACCGCGTGGACGACCGCGCCGGCGACGTGCGCGCCGAGGGCGCGGACACCCGCCGCCCGGGCACCGGCGACGCCCGCTGACCCGACCCCGGCCGCCCCGAGCGGCCCGTGACCGCGACCCCCGCCCCTCCGGCGGGGGTCGCGGCGCGTCCGGGGCGGGTCTCGAATGCGCCCGTCAGTCCGCGGTGTCCCCCGCCGAGGGCGCGGCGCGCAGCACCGCGTCCGTGAGGCGGTCCAGGGCCGCGGTCCCGGCCGTCCAGCGCTGCCAGTGCAGGTGCACGTCGGCCGCGCCGAGGGCCGGGATCGGCTCGAGGTCGGGGTGCCGGCCCTCGAGCACGCCCGGCGGGATCTGCACCGAGGGGAGCATGCCCCAGCCCAGCCCGAGCTCCACCGCCCGCAGATACGCGTGCACGGACGGCACCAGGTGGGTCGGCGGGACGATCGCGGGGCGGCCCCGGGTGACGCGGCGCAGCACCGTGCGCTGCAGGCCGTCGCGGGGGCCGTAGTCCACGATCGGCAGCGAGCCGAAGTCCACCCGGCCCCGCGCGTCGCGGTGCAGCTCCAGCAGGAAGGACGCGCACACCGCGTGATAGCGCATCGTGCCCAGCGGGGTGGAGGTGCACCCGGCCACGGGCGTGGGGTCGTCCGTCACGGCCGCCACGACCGCGCCGTCCCGCAGCAGGACGGCGGTGTGCTCCTGGTCCTCGGACTGCATCTGCAGGACGACGTCGTCCCACGTCGCCGCCTCGCGCAGCACGGGCTCCCACCACGTGTCGAGGGAGTCCGCGTTGAGGGCCACGCGCAGCGGCACGCGGCCGCCGTCGCCCCGGCCGAGCGCGGCGAGCGTCTCGTCCTCGAGCACGAGGGTCTGCCGGGCGAGACGGAGCATGCGCTCTCCGGCCGCGGTCGGCCGGACGGGGACGGTGCGGGCCAGGAGCACCTGGCCCACCTGCCGCTCCAGGGCCTTGATCCGCTGCGAGAAGGCCGAGCCGGAGATCCGCAGGGAGTCCGCGGCGGCGTCGAAGGTGCCGTGGTCGACGGCCGCGACGAGGGCGCGCAGGTGGTCGGAGTTCATGCGGTCCAGGGTAGGGGTGGCCATGAAGGATGTCTTCAGATCCTGAAGAAGATCGCGATGGCACGGACGTGGGGCGACTCCTATCCTCGCTCGGTGACCATCTTCGCCACCGGATTCCTGACCTACCTCGCCCTCATCGTCGCCATCGGCGCGCAGACCCTGTTCCTGTTGCGCCAGATCGTCCGACGCGACCGCGTGTGGACCGTCCTGACCGTGTGCTTCGTGGCCGATGTGGCGCTGCTCGTGCTCGGCGCCGGCGGCGTGGGCGTGGTGGCCGAACGCTGGCCGTGGCTCGTGCCCGCGCTGACCGTGGCCGGCGTGGTCTACCTCCTCGCGTTCGCCGTGGGCGCGCTGCGCTCCGCCTGGCGCGGGGACCGGACCCTCACCACCGCGGCCGCGGACGTCGAGGGGACCGGGCACGGCCCCGACCGCATCGACCTCGCGGTCCTCACCGGCGAGCTGCCCCTGATCGACCCGGCGACCGGCCGCCTGGCCGAGCGCGACCGCGAACCGGCCAGGGCCGGCGTCGGGCAGCACGACGACGGCGCGCCCGGCTTCGGCGCCCCCTCGGGCGGCGGGTCGGTGACGGTGCGGCAGCGCGTGCAGCCGCGCCGCATGGCGCTGGACCGTCCGCAGACGCCGCTGCCGCGGATCATCCTGCTGGCGCTGTCCGTCTCCCTGGTGAACCCGCACGCCATCCTCGACACCGTGGTCATGATGGGCACCTTCGCGCAGACGTTCGGGGCGGCGAAGTGGACGTACGTGGGCGGCGCGGTGGCGGCCTCCCTCGTGTGGTTCACCGCGCTCGGCTGGGGCGGCACCAAGCTCGCCCCGTCCATGGACTCGGCGCGGACGTGGCGGATCGTGGACGCCGTGGTGGGCGTGCTCATGCTGGGAATCGCCGTGAAGGTGGGGCTCACGCTCCTCTGAGCCGCGCGGAGAGGATGATGGGGGCATGAGTCCTTCCCCTTCCGACTCCGCCCGCACGCCGACCGTCGCGGCCGGGGAGGTCATCCGCGTCTCCGCCGTCGTGCTGGCCCGCCCGGACCGCCGCGTGCTGACCGTCCGCAAGGCCGGCACCGCCATGTTCATGTTCCCCGGCGGCAAGCACCTGCCCGGCGAGGCCCCCGTGGACACCGCCGTCCGCGAGGTGGCCGAGGAGACCGGGCTGCGCCTGCGCCCGGACGAGCTGACCCGCCTCGGCGCGTGGGACACCGCCGCCGCCAACGAGCCCGGCGCCGCCCTGCACTCGGAGGTGTTCGCGCTGTGGCGGCCCGTCGCCCGGCACGAGGTCCCCGAGCCGACGGACGAGATCGTCGAGCTGCACTGGATGGACCCCGCCGCCCCGGCCGCACCGGGCGGGCACGGCGTGGCCCCGCTGCTGCACCCCGTGCTGGCCGCCGTCGCGGCAGCGCCCCCGTTCTGACCTCCAGGCGGGCCGACCGGCCCGCGCTGACGTCCGCACCGGCCACTAGCCTGGCCGGGTGACGTCGCTGCTCCGCATCCTGCGCTTCGCGCCCCAGCTCCACCGCCTCTACCTCGGCATCGCCGTCAGCTCCGTGCTGGCCGCGGTGCTGGCCCTGGCCACCCCGTTCCTGATCGGTGCGGCCACGGACCGGATCGTCGCCGCCGTCGCGGGGGAGACCGACGTGGCCGAGGCCGTCACCGCGGTGACCTGGCTGGCGGTCGCGTTCCTCGCCGTCGAGGTGGCGACCACCCTGGTGGTGAGCGTGGGCGGCTACTGGGGCGACGTGATGGCCGCGCGCATGCGCACCATCCTCTCCACGCGGTACTTCGAGCAGCTGCTGCACCTGCCCCAGCGGTACTTCGACACCGCGATCACCGGGCGGGTCGTCAACCGGTTGAACCGCACCATCAACGAGATCACCCAGTTCCTGCAGTTCTTCGCGAACAACGCGTTCACCATGCTCGTCACCACCGCCGCGGTGCTCGTGATCACGGCGTTCTACTGGTGGCCGCTGGCGATCCTGCTGGCCGTCGTCTTCCCCGTGTACATGTGGCTCACCGCGCGGACGTCCGCGAAGTGGCAGGTGTGGGAGGGGGAGAAGAACACGGAGGTGGACGTCGCCTCGGGGCGGTTCGCCGAGGTGGTCTCCCAGATGTCCGTGGTGCGGGCCTACAACCGGCAGGACCACGAGCTCACCGGGTTCCGCGACCGGTTCCCGCGGACCGTGGAGATCACCCGGCAGCAGTCCCGGTTCTGGCACGGCATGGACGCCGGGCGCCGGCTCGCCCTGAACGTGGCCTTCGGCGCGATGTACCTGATCGTGTTCGTCCGCACCGCGCAGGGCCTGTTCTCCGTGGGCGACATGGTGATCCTCCTGCAGCTGATGAACATGGCCCGGCAGCCGATCTTCTCCATGAGCTTCCTCGTGGACTCCGCCCAGCGCGCCGTCGCCGGGTCGAAGGACTACTTCGAGGTGCTCGCCGAGGAGCGCGAGCGGGCCGGCGGGGCGGCGCTCGCGGCGGCGAGCGCGGAGGAGCCCCGCGCGCCGGCGGAGCCGCGGGCCGACGTCGTGCCGGGTGCGCCGGACGTCCCCGCGGACGTGCCGGCCGTGCGCTTCGACGAGGTCTCCTTCGCCTACGACGCCGACGCCTCCCGCCCCGTGCTGGACCGCGTGTCCTTCGACATCCCGCGGGGTGCCAGGGTGGCGCTCGTGGGCGAGTCGGGCGGCGGGAAGTCGACCATCGCGCACCTGCTGCTGGGTCTGTACCCGGTGACGAGCGGACGCATCGAGGTGTTCGGACAGGACGTCGCCGGGCTGGACCTGGCCGCGCTGCGCGGGCGGATCGCCACCGTGTTCCAGGAGCCGAGCCTGTTCTCCGGGACGGTGCGCGAGAACATCGCCTACGCGGACCCCGACGCCTCCGACGAGCGCGTCCGGGCCGCCGCCAAGGCCGCGTACGCGCACCGGTTCGTGGCGGCGTTCGACGACGGCTACGAACAGGTGATCGGCGAGCGCGGGCTGCGGCTGTCCGGCGGGCAGAAGCAGCGGATCGCGGTGGCGCGGGCCGTGCTGAAGGACGCGCCGATCCTTGTGCTGGACGAGGCCACCTCCGCACTGGACACGAAGTCAGAACGGCTCGTGCAGGCGGCCCTCGAGGACCTGATGGTGGGGCGGTCGAGCCTGATCGTGGCGCACCGGCTGAGCACGATCGCGTCCGTGGACCGGATCGTCACGCTGCGCGGCGGGCAGGTGCAGGAGATCGGGACCCCGGCCGAGCTGGCCGCGTCCGGCGGGATCTACGCGCAGCTGCTCGAGCTGCAGAGGGCCGGCACCCAGGAGGCCCGGAAGATGCTGAAGGAGTACGGGCTGAGCGGGTGATCCCGGAATCTTCTGCGGATCCGACCCTTCCGAGCGCTGCGCGGCGGCCCAGAAGGGTCAGATGTGCAACGGATTCCCAGCGCGCGGCAGGACGTCCACGACGACGTCGGCCCGACGCCTCCGCAGGGCCTGTGGACAACCGGGCCCGCCGACGTCGGGAGCGAGCAGGATCGGGGCCATGCGCGTGCCCGGACCCTTCCCCGCCCACCTCCAGGACGCCCCGTTCACGCGGGCGCAGGCGCTGGCCGCCGGGGTGTCCGGGTCGCGGCTGCGCAGCCGGGACGTCGAACGCGTCGCGCACGGCCACTACCGCTGGATCGGCCCCGTCACCGGGGCGACGCCGCCCGCGCGTCCCCTCGCCACCGAGCTGTCCCGGCTGCAGGACCTGGCGGCGATGCGTCCCGACGTCGTGGTGACCGGAGAGTCCGTGGCCCGGTTGCTGGGCTGGCCCCTCCCGGACGACGTGAAGGCCCGGGTGCGTCCTACCGTCCTGCGGTCCCGCACCCGCCGGGTGCTACGGGAGCCCGGCGTGCGCACCCGGCTCGTGGACCTGGACCGCGTCCTCGTGCGGAGGGACCGGCTGCACGGGCTGCGATGGACCTCGCACGCCGACACCTGGTTCCACCTGGCCACCGTCCTGGACCGAGACGCGCTCGTGGCGGTCGGAGATCGGCTGGCACGGGAGGACGAACGGCGGGGGAAGGTCGCGCTGGCCACCCGCCGGGAGCTCGGCGCCGCGCTCGAGCGGCACACCGGCGAGGCCGGGATCGTGCGGGCGCGGGAGGCGCTCGCGCTCGTGCGCACCGGTTCCGACTCCCCGGCCGAGACCGAACTGCGCCTGGCGCTGATGGCCGCGGGGCTGCCCGAGCCGGACCTGCAGATCGAGCTCTGGGACCCGGACTACTCGCTGTGGCACCCCGCCAGCGCGGACCTCGGCTACCGGCGGTGGCGGATCGCGATCCACTACGAGGGCAAGACCCACGACGGCGCCGCGCAGGTCGGCAAGGACACCCGCCGGGACGCGGTGTTCCTGCGTCAGGGCTGGCTCAACATCCGGGTGGCGGGGACGGACCGGTGGCGGGGATTCGTCGAGACGGCGGGGCTGGTGCGGGCCGCGATCGCGGAGCGTGGCGGTCTCGACGCCGGTGGCGCGGAGGATCGTCTGCGGAACTGACCCTTCTGGGGCGGGAGCGGACGTCCAGAAGGGTCAGGGGCGCAGAAGATTCCGGAAGGCCGACGACGGCGCCGCGTCACGCGACGACGCACCGCGGTCGCGCTCCTACCATGACGGGATGACCGCACCGGATCCCGCCCCCACCGACGCCCGCCGCGCGGAAGACCGCTCCGCACGCATCGCCGTCACCGTCTTCCCGCTGCTGGTGCTCGCCGCCGCGCTCGTGGGCTTCCTCGCCCCGACCGCCGCGAAGACGCTGCTGCCCCAGGTCAACCTGTTCCTCGGGATCATCATGTTCGGCATGGGCCTGACGCTGACCCTTCCGGACTTCGGCCTCGTCGCCCGCCGGCCGCTGCCCGTGCTGCTGGGCGTGGTGGCGCAGTACGCGATCATGCCGCTGCTGGGGCTCGGCGTCGCCGTCGTGCTCCAGCTGCCGCCCGAGCTCGCGGCGGGCGTGATCCTCGTGGGCTCGGCCCCGGGCGGCACGTCCTCGAACGTGGTCAGCTACCTCGCCCGCGCCGACACCGCCCTCTCCGTGGCCATGACCTCCGTGTCCACGCTCCTGGCCCCGCTGCTCACGCCGCTGCTCACCCTGTGGCTGGCCGGCCAGTACATGGCCGTCGACGGCGGCGCCATGGCCAAGTCCATCGTGAACATCGTGCTCCTGCCGGTCCTAGGCGGACTCGTCGTGCGCCTGCTGCTGCGCCGCGTCGTCGACCGCGTGCTGCCCGCCCTGCCGTGGGTCTCGGTGGTGTTCATCGCGCTGGTGGTGGCCGCCGTCGTCGGCAACAGCGCCTCCCGCGTGCTGTCGGCGGGCCTGCTGGTGTTCGCAGCGGTGGTGCTGCACAACGGGCTCGGCTACCTGCTCGGCTACGGCGCGGCGAAGCTGTTCCGGCTGCCCACGCCCGTGGCGCGCACGGTCTCGATCGAGGTCGGCATGCAGAACTCGGGCCTGGCCGCGGGCCTCGCCGCGCAGTACATCTCGCCGGCGGCAGCCCTGCCGGGCGCCGTGTTCTCGATCTGGCACAACCTCTCCGGGGCCGTGCTCGCGATGGCCTACCGCCGTTCCGACGGCCGCAGGGCCGCGGGCGCCCCCGGCTCGGCCCCGGCGAATCGTCTGCGGAACTGACCCTTCTGAGGCGGGATCAGACCCCCCAGAAGGGTCAGTTCCGCAGACGATTCCGGACGGTCGACGACGACGCCGGCCGCCGGGCAGCGCGCGAGTGAGGGCCGTGGCGTGGCCCGGCTCACACCGTGGCCCGCCCGCTCACACCGCGCCCCGCTCGCTCACACCGCGGCCAGGCCCGCCACGGGGCTCAGCCGGGCCGCCCGACGCGCGGGCAGCAGCGACGCCGCCAGGCCGGCCAGCGCCGCCACGGCCACCACCAGCCCGAGCTCGAGCCACGGCACGGCCGGGCGCACCGCGGTCCCGGCGCCCGCGGTCGCGGAGAGGTCGGCGAGGACCAGCTGCGCCCCCGCCCAGCCGTAGCACACCCCGAGGGCGCAGCCCAGCACGGCGGCCACGACCGCGATCAGCACGGCCTCGATCGCGATCGCCCCGCGCAGTCCGCCTCGCGTCAGGCCGAGGGCCCGCAGCAGCGCGTTCTCGCGCGTCCGCTCGATCACGGACAGGCTCAGCGTGTTCGCCACGCCGATCAGCGCGATCAGCACGGACACCGCCAGCAGCGCCACCACGATCCCGAGCATCGCGTCGATGATCCGGGCGTAGAGCGCGCGCTCGCCGGCCCCGCCGTCGATCACGGCCGCCCCGGCGCCCGCGGCCCGGGTCACGTCCTCGCTCAGGCCCTGCAGGCGGTCGACGGGGACACCGGGGTCGAGCGCGACGAGCAGCTGGCCCGGCACGGCGGCGCCCGCGGCCCCGTCCCACCCGGTCTCGCGCAGCGGCTCGGCCGCCACGTACACGCCGGAGCTCAGCGAGCCCGCGCGCACCGGGACGAACGTCCGCTCGGCTCCCGCCACCTCAGCGCGGACCTGATCCGCGTCGACCCAGTCGGGCACGAGCGCCGTGCCGGGGTCGCCGAGGCCGGTCACGCCCTCTGGCAGGCGCGCGACGACGGCGCGCAGGTCCGCGGCCGACGTCGCCAGCACGGGGGTCCCGTCCTCCGTGGCGCCCACCGAGGTGGCCAGGGCCACCGCCTGCACGTCCGCCGTCGCGGCGACGGCCTCGGCCGCACGGGCCGGGTCCGCGTCGGCGGGCAGCTGCACCACGAGGTCCACCGGGTAGGCGGTGTCCAGGGCGAGGGCCGTCTGCTCCTGGGCGGTGCGCCCGCCGGTGAGCAACAGCGCCACGAGGGTGGTGCCCACGAGCAGGGCCGCGGCGGTGGCGGCGGTCCGGGACCGGTGGCGCACCGCGTTCAGCCCGGCCAGGCGACCGGGGACGCCGGCCGGACGGGCCAGCACCGCCGCCCCCCGCACCGCGGCGGGCACGAACAGCCGCGCCAGCAGCAGCACGCCCACGAAGGACAGCGCGCCGCCGCCGATCGCCGAGACCGGCTCCCGCGTGGACACGCCCCACAGCATGAGAGCGGTGCCGCCGAGGGCCAGCATCAGCCCGATCGCCGTGCGGACCCGGCCGCCGCGCGATCCGGCGGTCACCTCGTCCCTGGGCCGCAGGGCCTCGAGCGGGGCGACGCGCGTCGCGGCCACCGCGGGGGCCAGCGCGGCCAGGACCGTCACCGCCACGCCCACGGCCACCGAGACGGCGAGCCCTGCCGGGTGCAGCCCGAACGTGAGGAACGGCAGGTCCAGCATCGCGCGGGCGGCCGCGGCCACGCCGGCCACGATCGCCACGGCGAGCCCGGCGCCCAGCACGGAGCCCACCACGCCCACGACGGCGGCCTCGGTCAGCACGGACGCCCGCACCTGGGCCGTCGTCGAGCCGATGGTGCGCAGCAGCGCGAGGTCACGGGTGCGCTGGGCCACGAGCACCTGGAAGGTGTTCGCAATGACCAGCGCGGTCACCAGCAGGGCCAGCGCCGCGAAGCCGCCGAGCACCCAGCCCAGCAGGTCGGTGCCGCCGCTCAGCTGCGTCACCGCCGAGCGCACGGCCTCGTCCGGGGTCGCGACGTCGACGTCCGCCCCGGCCGCGGCGGCCTCGGCGCGGGCGGCCTCGGCGACGGCGGGGACGTCCGCCCCGTCGGCCAGGCGCAGCAGCAGGTGGGGGGTGAACCCGGCCTCCCCGTCCTGGCCCTGCACCGCGGTCAGCGCCGCGGGCGAGGCCCACACCTGCGCCTGCCCGGAGAGCATCGGGTCCGGGGAGGGCTGGGTCAGGCCCGTGACCACCGCGTCGACCGGCGTGGTGGCAGGGGCGGGCCCGGACTCGCTCGCCAGCGCGACGACGTCGCCCACGGCCACCCCGTGCCGGTCCGCGGTCTGCGCGTCGAGGGTGACGCCGCGGGCGTCGTCGGCGGCGGGCAGGGCGCCGGCGGTCACGGTCAGGCCCGCCAGGGCCGGGTCGCGGGGCAGGGGCATCACCGCGGCGCCGAACTCGGCGTCCGCGGCGCGGGCCGCCGCCCACGCCATCCGCAGGGCGTACGCCTCCTCGACGCCGTCCAGGCGGGCCAGCGGGCCGGGCTCGGCACCGGTGCCGGCGAGGTCGGAGACGTCCTCGGACCCGCCCGGCAGGACCACGAGGTCGGCGCCGGCGTAGGTGCTGCCGAGCGTGGCGCGCAGGGTGGCCTGCGCCGTCGAGGAGACGAGGAAGGAGGCCGCGAGGAACAGGGTGCCGATCAGGATGGCCAGCACCAGGGAGACGTAGCGGCGCGGCTGGGTGCGCAGCTGGGAGAGGGCGACGGTCCACATGGTCAGCGCACCCCGCCCTCGGCCGGGGCGGACAGGGCGGTCAGGGCCGCGGTGACGGACTCGACCGTGGGGTCCACGAGCTCGCCGGCCAGGTGGCCGTCCGCGAGCAGCACGACGCGGTCGGCGGCGGAGGCGGCCACGGGGTCGTGGGTGACCATGATGACGGTCTGGCCCATCTCCCGCGCGGACCGGCGCAGCAGGCCGAGCACCTCGGCGGAGGTGGCGGTGTCCAGGTTGCCGGTGGGCTCATCCCCGAACACGACGTCCGGTCGGGTGAGCAGGGCGCGGGCGACGGCGACGCGCTGCTGCTGACCGCCCGAGAGCTCGTGCGGGCGGTGGCCCAGCCGGTCCGCGAGGCCCAGGGTCCGGGTGATCTCCTCCAGCCACGCGCGGTCCGGGGCGCGGCCGGCCAGCTCGAGGGGCAGCACGATGTTCTGCTCGGCCGTGAGCGTGGGCACGAGGTTGAAGGCCTGGAACACGAAGCCCACGCGGTCGCGGCGCAGGCGGGTCAGGGCGGTGTCGTCCAGCCCGGTGATCTCGGTGCCGCCGATCCGCACGGAGCCCGAGGTCGGCGCGTCCAGCCCGGCCAGGCAGTGCATGAGCGTCGACTTGCCCGAGCCCGAGGGCCCCATGATCGCGGTGAACGCGCCCGAGGCGAAGTCCACGTCCACCCCGCGCAGGGCGTGCACCTGCGCGTCACCGCGCCCGTAGGCGCGGGTGAGGCCGCGGGCGCAGACGGCGGGCGCCGTCGTCGTGGTGGCGGACGACGACGGCGTGCCCGGCCCCGGCGCGACGGGGCCGGGGGTCGTGGGAGAGGCGGGGTGCGAGGTGCGTGGGGTGTCCATGGAACCCACTCTTCCGCGCGGACGCGGCGGGGCGGATCGGAGGAGGGGACCACCTCTGCGGGCGGCGGGTCATGCCCGGGGATGAGGCGGGCCGGCGAGGCGTGGACCCGAGGGCGTCAGGTCCCCGCCGCCGGGCGGTGCGGGGCGGAGTGGGATGATGGGGACATGAGAGCCGACGCCCGCGCCAACCGCCAGGACCTGCTGGCGGCCGCCGGCCGTCTCATCGCCACCCAGGGGGCGGCGATGTGCCTGCGCGGGGTGGCGCAGGAGGCCGGGGTCGGCGTGGGCACGCTGTACCGGCACTTCCCCACGCGTCGGGATCTGCTGGACGCCGTGCTCGAGGACGTCGTGGCCCGCACCGGGGGGATCCTGCAGGCCTTCCTCGACGGGGCGGGCGGGGACGAGCACGGCGGCGGGGCCGAGGCGCGGTGGCGGCAGCTCGCCGAGGACCTGGGGGCCGTGAACCTGGCCTCGCTCGCGGCGGCCCGGGACGACTTCGACCCCGCCGACCGGCCGCCCGAGGCCCTCATCGCCGAGGCCGAGCGTGTGATCCTCGAGCTCGCGGACCAGGTGGTGGCCGAGGCGCGGCGGGCCGGGCTCGTGGGCCCGGACGTGACCGGGGCGGACTACCTGTTCGGCCTGCTCATGGTCACCCGGTCGCCGGAGTGCGCGCTGCTGGGCCACGGCCCGGACCAGCGGGGCTGGCTGCTGGACACGTACCTGCGCGGCCTGCGGCCCTGAGGGCGCGGCCGGGTCAGTCGCCCGGGGCGTCCTCCTGGACGGGGCGGGCGGTGGCCCACGCGACGGCGCCGGCGAGCAGGCCGGCGCCCGCGGTGAGTGCCAGGCGGAGCAGCCCCTCGACCCCCGTCAACAGGCTCAGGCCCAGCATCACGACGGCGGCCGTCACCAGCGCGACGAAGAAGGCCACGCATTCGCTGTCCCGCTGTGCCTGCTCGGTGGCTGCGTCGGAGGCGCGGGACGTCGTCGGGGTGGGGTGGTCCAGGATGCTGCCGGTCATGGTGCCTCTCCTCCAGTGCGCGTCGGGCCGGGGCGGCCGTCGGCGCGTGCACCCCGGCGGCGGACCCGCTGCGGGGCCTGCGTCCAGCATCGCGGAGGGGGTGGGCGCACCGGCAGGGCCATGAGGATGAACCTCGGGGCGTCCGACTCATACCCAGGTATGACCTGTGATTGTGCTGGCAGGCGCCTGGGGAGTGGCTCAGGGAAGGGCCCCGCCGCCCCGGCCGACCGCCCCGGCCGACCGTCGAGGCCGGCCGTTGAGGCCCGCAGACACGCCGCTACGACGACGGCGTAGCGGCGTGTCTGCGGGCCTCGACGAGGGGTGGGGCAGGGGCTAGGGCGGGGGCTGCAGGGCGTGCCGGAACGGCGGGTCAGAACTGCACGAGGCCCGCGCGGTGGGCGATGAGCACGGCCTGCACGCGGTCGCGGGCGCCTAGCTTGGCCAGCACCCGGCCGACGTGCGTCTTCACCGTGGCCTCGGAGAGCACGAGCTCGGCGGCGATCTCCAGATTCGCGGCGCCCTGCGCCATGAGCACCAGCACCTCGTGCTCGCGCGGGGTCAGCGACGCCACGGCCGCCTGCTGCTCCTCGCACTCGGCGCTGCGGACCTGGTCCGAGCGCAGACGCGGGGCCATGTGCGTCAGGAGCCGGCGCGTCGTGGACGGGGCGATCACGGCGTCGCCCCGGTGCACCGTGCGGATCGCGGCGAGCAGCTCCTCGGGCGGGGCGTCCTTGAGCAGGAAGCCGCTGGCGCCCGCCTCGATCGCGTCGAAGGCGTACTCGTCCAGGTCGAAGGTGGTCAGCACCACGACGCGCGGGGCGTCCGGCCGGCGCAGCAGCGCGCGGGTGGCCTCGATGCCGTCCATCTCCGGCATGCGCACGTCCATCAGCACGACGTCGGCGCCCGCCACGGACACCGACGCCACCGCCTCGCGCCCGCTGCCCGCCTCCGCCACGACCGTCAGGTCCGGCTGCGAGTCCACGAGCATGGCCAGCCCGGAGCGGATCAGTGCCTGGTCGTCCACCAGGGCCACGCGGACGGGGACGGTCTCCTCAGAGCTCATGGGGTCATCCTCTCAAGTCGGGCGGGGTGAGCGGGCGAGACGGGGGCGGCCACCCCTCACACCGCCGAGTACGGCAGGTGGGCGGACACGCGGTACCCGGCCCCGACGCGCGGCCCCGTCTCGAGCGTCCCGCCGAACAGGGCCGTCCGCTCGGCGGCCCCCCGCAGACCCTGGCCGCTGCCCCGGGTGGCGGGGTCGGCGGCGGCGCCGCAGCCGTCGTCGTCGATCTGCAGGTCCAGGCCGTGCGCCGTCCAGGCGAGCGTGACGAAGGCGTCCGCGTCCGGCCCGCCGTGGCGCAGCGTGTTGGTGAGCGCCTCCTGCACGATCCGGTACGCCGCCAGCTCCCCACCCGCCGGCAGCGTGCGGCGGGGTGTGCCGGTCTCCAGCAGGGACACCTCGAGCCCGGACAGGCGCATCGTCTCCACGAGGGCGGGCAGGTCCGCGAGTCGCGGCTGGGGCCGGCGGCCCGGGGGCAGGCGGGTGCCGCGGCCGTCGGGGGAGGCGACGACGTCGGCGGCGGGTCGCCGGGCGTCGTCGTCGGTCACGCCGGGCACCCCGGCCACGGTCTCGCCGGTCTCGCGGAGCACGCCGAGCAGCTGGCGCATGTCCGCGAGCGCGGAACGGCCGGTCTGGCCGATGGTCTCGAGCGCGGTGACCGCGAGCGCGGGCTTGGCGGCGGCGGCGTACCGGGCGCCGTCGGCCTGGGAGATGATCACCTGCAGGGAGTGGGCGACGATGTCGTGCATCTCCCGGGCGATGTGGCTGCGCTCGTCGGCGGCGGCGAGCTCGCGCTCCTGCCGGGACTGCACCTCGAGGCGGTGGGCGCGGTCCTCGAGGGCGCGCACGGCGAGGCGGCGGTTGCGCACGACGTCGCCGAACGCCCACGCGGTGAGCACCACGAGCCCGCAGCCGATCGCCATGATGACCATGGCCAGCGGCTCCGCGGGGGAGCGGACGGTGAGGCCGTCGGGGGTGACGAACTGCGCCGGGAACAGCCACACCTTCACCCCGTTGGCCACGCCGCCGACCAGCCCCAGGAGGAGCCCGGCCACGGAGACGCTCCGGGGCGCGTTTGCAGCGAGGTTGTAGACGGTGAGCGGCACCATCAGCAGGGACAGGCTGAACTCGGGCCCGGCGAGCAGGTGCAGGACGGCCGCGGCCGTCACGACGGCGGCCGAGGCCACCGGGCGCACCCGACGCACGGCCCACGGCAGGACCATGCCGGCCCCGGCCAGGAGGGAGACGGCCGTCTGCCGGCCCTGGGGGTCCGGGGCGACCATCGGCCCGAGCGCGATCCACGGCAGCGCCACGAGCACGGTGAACAGTGCCGCGGCGGCCATCACGTCGGTGCGCACGGGGTGCAGGCGCGTCCACTGGTCGAGGCGGCGCAGGGGGTTCACGCGGGCCAGCCTAGGCCGCAGGCCGAGGGGCCGGCGTCAGTCCGCGGGATGATCCGGGACGGTCCTCAGGGCGCGAGGGAGGCGAGGACGTCGGCGGCCGGCGCCTCACGGACCCGGTGCGCCTCGGTGCCGGCCCACAGGTGGACGCGTTCGAGGTCGCCGGCGGCCGCGGCGGCGGCGCGCAGCCCCTTCGTCAGGACGTTGACCTCGGGGTACGCGGCGGGGGCGTCCGGGTGCTCCGCCATGAACGCGGTGGCCAGCGACCGCGCCCACCGCCCCGTGTAGGCGCGGGTCAGGCCGGTGCGGGCCCGGCCGTCGTCGGCGGAGAAGCGTGTCCCGGCCGCACACGCCGCGACGGCGGCCCGGTGCGCCGCCGAGGTGCCCGCCTCCGGGGTGAGGAGGAACGCGGTGCCGGCCGAGACGGCGTCCGCGCCGGCGGTCAGCAGGGCGCGCACGTCCTCGGCGGTGCCCACGCCGCCGGCGGCCACCACGGGCGCGGCGCTCGCGGCCCCCGTCCCGACGACGTCGCGCACCGCCGCCAGCACCGTCGGCATCTCGGCGCGGGTCGGCTCCGCGGCCGGGTCCGACGTGCCCCGGTGCCCGCCGGCGCGGTGGCCCTGCACCACGAGGAACGCGGCCCCGTGGTCGAGGGCGGCCCGCGCCTCGGTCGCGTCCGTCACGGTGGCTCCGGCCGGGATACCCGCGGCGGCCAGCCGGGCGAACACGTCGGCGGCCGGCAGGCCGAACGTGAAGGAGACCAGCGGCCACGCCTGCTCCTCGGCGGCGGTGAGCAGGGCGTCGAAGTCGGCCCGTTCGGCGTCCGGGTCCGGGACGACGTCCGCGGCGGTGGGCAGGCCGGCGGCGCCGTCGGCCGTCAGGCCCGCCCGGTACGCGGCGACGGCCGCCGTCCGCGCCGACCGTGCCGCCTCCGTGCGCGCCGCGTCCGGGATGGCCGTGTTCACCGCGTCCGGCACGAACAGGTTCACGCCCCAGCGGTCCGGCCCCTCCGCGCCCAGCAGCGCGCGCAGCGCGTCCACCTGCGCGCGCATCTGCGCGGCCGTCCGCATGCCGCCGGCGAGGAACCCGCCGCCGCCTGCGCCCACGACGGCGGCGACCAGCTCCGGGGTCGAGGGGCCGCCGGCCATCGGGGCCACCGCCACGGGCACGGGCGGGATCAGGCGGGCGCGGGTGACGTCGTCGGGGTGGGATGGCTGCGTCATGACCCCCAGAGTAAGGGGAGGGGTGTCGGCCCCACCCCGCGCCTACAGTGGGGCGCAGTACACGAGGGAAGGGGGTGCGCCGTGGAGGTGCTGCTCGCGCTCTCACCCATCCTGCTCACCCTCGTGCTGCTGCTCACCCGACTGCCCGCGTGGGTGGCCCCGGCCGCCGGGACGGCCGTGGCCGTGCTGCTGGCCCTCACGGCCTTCGGCGTGGCCCCGGGCGACCTGGGCGGCGCGATCGGCGCCGGCGTGCCCACGCTGCTCGAGATCCTGGCGATCATCGCGGGCGGCATCACCCTGTCCCGCGTCATGGAGTACTCGGGCGGGCACGCGCGCCTGGCCGCGTGGCTGTCGGCGGGCAACGGCCCCACGATCGCGACCGCGCTGCTCATGGTGCACGGCGTCATCCCGTTCCTCGAGACCGTGACCGGGTTCGGCGTCTCCCTGATCGTGGGTGTGCCGCTGCTGCTGGGTCTGGGCTACACGGCGTTCCGGTCCGCGCTGATCTCCGTCCTCGCGCTCACCATCGGCCCGTGGGGGTCCATGGCGCCGGGCACGCTCATGGGCGCCCGCCTGTTCGGCCTGGACTTCCGGGAGATCGGGGTCACCGCCGCGGTGTTCAACCTGCCGGCCTGCCTGGTGGCGGGCGTGGCCACGGTGCTGCTGCTGCGCGGGGCGCGCGGCATGCGAGTCGACGTCGGCCCGGCCCGGACACTGCCCTGGCTCGGCGTCGCCGTGCTCTCCGGGGTCGCCCAGTGGGCGCTGATCCTGGGGGCGAACCTCGTGGTCGGCACCGCGCCGGCGGGCGCCGTCGCCACGTTCGTGCTCACCGTGGCCTGGCTGCTCGTGATCCGCGGCGGCCGGCTGCTGCCCGGGCCGGGGCGGGACGTGGTGCCGTACCTGACGCTCATGGCCGGCACCGTGCTGGGCACCACCGTGAAGGGCGCGTTCGGGCTCGAGGGGGCGGCGGCCCTCGTGGGGACGCCGGCGCTGTGGGCGTTCGTGGCGGTGGGCGTGGGCGTGTGGCTCCTCCACCTTGACGCCGCCGCCCGCCGCCGAGTCCCCCGCGAGGCCGGGAAGCTGTGGGTGGGCACCGCCATCCCCAACGCGCTCTACGTGGCGTTCGGGCTCATCCTCTCCGCCGGCGGGGTCTCGCAGGCGCTCGCGGGCGCACTCAGCGGGATGGGGGAGTCCTACCTGGTGGCGATGCCGTTCCTCGGCGCGTTCGCCGGCTTCATCACGGCCTCGAACACCGGGGCCATGGCCCTGATCGGCCCCCTGCAGATGGACACAGGCGCCGCCCTGGGCGTCCCCCCGCCCTGGTCCAACGGCCTGCACAACGCGGCCGCGGGCTGGGGCATCGTCGCCGGGCCCGCTCGCATCCAGGTGGCCCACGGCATGGCCGCGGGGGCGCAGTCGCCGCAGATGCCCGGCTGGGCCGTGACGCGGCGGAACCTGTTCGTGGTGCTGCTGCCGGCCATGCTCGCCGGGATCCTCGGCATGGCCGTGATGGGCTGGTTCCTGCTGCCGCGGTGACGCGCGGGGGGTGGAGCGGGGCCCGGGTGGGGCGGCCCGGTTCCGTGGGCGGAAGCGGCAGGCCAGAGCGTTCCGTGGGCAGAAGTGCCCTCTCTTCTGCCCACGGAGGCGACGGGGTTGTGGGTTCTGCCCACGGAGGCGACGGGGTTGTGGGTTCTGCCCACGGAGGCGCCGGGACTGCGGTGGCCGGCCGGGCGCGGGAGCCGGCCCGGTCCGCCCCGAGGCGGGGGCCGACGTCGACCTTCGGTGGACGCGCGGCGGCCTGTGCGCCTCCTAGGTGTTGTGGGTCATGAGGTTCTTGCCACGGGGTACGGGCTGAGATGAGACGAGCGGGCCCCGCCCGGCAGGATGGAAGTTCCTCAACAACCCACCTGCCAGAAGAGACCCGCTCATGACTCACGCTAACGCACCCCTGACCCCGACCGGCGGGCGTGTCAACTTGTCTGTGTAAGCGGGGTGGTCACAGGTAGGGGTTGATCCGGTCGGGGTAGGCCGCGGCGAGCTGGGCGAGGGCCTGCTTCCAGTTCGTGACGGCCTGACCTTCGACGAGCCGGCCCTGGGCTTTGCGCTGGCCGGCGGGTTTGCCCCGGTCCCGAGCGCGTTCGGCGGCGCGTTTGTCTTCGATGTTGCAGATCGCCAGCCAGAGCAGCTTCACCGCCGCCTCGG
>Ga0268288_10072_pt1 | contig 76150 bp, 81 predicted proteins | sample BraspS3V5C_FD_191349 | JGI IMG/M metagenome (GOLD analysis project Ga0268288, IMG submission 191349) | Soil microbial communities from Anza Borrego Desert, Southern California, United States - Bradyrhizobium sp. S3-V5C | ecosystem: Environmental > Terrestrial > Soil > Desert | place: USA...
GGACGACCTGCTCGGGGGTGTGACGCTTCCTGCTGTTCGTCATGATCTGACCAGTCTCCCTGCCCGCGACCGCGGGCAACAGGACGACTCTCATAACGACTGGACCTACGAAACGGGGTCAGCCCAATACGTCGTCGGCCGAACCTTCAGCAGTCCCAACCGGCACATCCAGCGTCTCGAGACCACTACCTCGATGCCGGGTGTGAGTGGTCGTTGACGGTGTAGGAGCACACACCCAAGCGTCCACCCTCCGAGGACGAAGCCGTGTTAGACCCGACTCCCCGACTCCGCCTGACGCATCAACCTGCCCACCCACCGAAATACCGGAGGTGGAGACTGGTGCGCTGACCGTTCACACCACAGCGTCCCTCCTCGATTTTGGAACTGTTCGCCGCGTGTCGTATGAACTCTTCGCTGCATCTCTACACCCGTCCTTCAGGATTTCCCGATGGGTGGAGGCGCTCGACTCCCGCTCTTCCCGCGGGCTTCCCGCTCGCGTTATGGCACCTGAACGGCACTCCTGCGGTGCCGTCTCCGGCGCACTTCCCGCTGTCGAGATGCAACGAAGATTTCAGAAACGCGCCAATTTGATTCATACGCCGATCAGGGTCTGAAGGGTTGACACCGACTCCTCCTGCCCCTCGCTTGACCAGCGCACGGGATCACGGTCGCTACGCTCGATCCATGCCCGTCCGTCTGCGCCCTGCCGTCCTCGACGACGCCGAGGCCCTCGCCGCCCTGACACGGAGCCAACGCGAGCACCTGGGCCCGTGGGAGCCGGAGCGCCCCGCGGCGTGGTTCACGGAGGCCGGGCAACGCGAGGCCCTTGAGCAGGCGGTGCGCGAGCACGCCGCGGGCCGTTCCTACGCCTTCGTCATCACCGACGACGCCGACGCGATCTGCGGTCGTCTCACCCTGGCCAGCGTGGTCCGCGGGGCCGGGCAGTTCTGCTCACTCGGCTACTGGGTCGCCCGCGAGGCGACGGGACGCGGCGTGGCGACCGCCGCCGTCGGGCAGGCCCTGCAGATCGCCTTCGACGAGCTCGGACTGCACCGGGTGCAGGCCGAGATCCTCCCCCACAACCACGCCTCCCGCCGCGTGCTGGAACACCACGGGTTCCAGCGGTACGGCCTGGCTCCGCAGTATCTGCGGATCGCCGGTCGCTGGCAGGACCACGAGCTCTGGCAGGTCCTCGCGCCGGTTGAGGGCCAGCGATGAGGGCTCAGCCGCGCGACGCCCAGGGAGCGCGCACTTCGAGCACGGGCGCCTATGCCGCCCGAGCCGCTGAGTACGCCGAGCTGCTGGGGACCATGGCCTCCGTGGTCGAGGACGACAGGCTTCTGGTCGAAGCCTGGGCCGACCGGGTGGTTGGGGTTCTGGCCGACGTCGGCTGCGGGCCGGCCCACTGGACCGCACACCTGGCCTCACTGGGCCATGAGGTGACGGGCATCGAGCCGGTCGAAGAGTTCGTCACCCATGCGCCCCGAACCCAGCCGGAGGTGCGCGTGAAGCCGGGCTCGTTCCAGACCCTGCCCGTAGCCGCCTTCAACGGGATCCTGGGCTGGTACTCAATCATCCACACGCCGCCGGTGGAGATGCCTGCCCTCCTGGAGCGCGCGCACCAGGCGCTGCACCCTGGCGGGTCACTGCTGCTGGGGTTCTTCGCTGGCGAGCACGTGGAACCGTTCGAGCACGCCGTGGTCACGGCGTGGTACTGGCCGGTCGACGAGCTCGCGGGCGTGATGACCGCGGCGGGGTTCACCGTGGTCGACCGCGGCACACGGCAGGACTCGGGGGCCCGCCGGCACGGGTGGATCGAGGCTGTCAGGGACTGAGTCGTCTGGCGCTCTCCGCACCAAGCCTTCCAAGGAACCGTCCTTCGCGATTCGCGTGCGATCTTCACCGCGTCTGGATAGTCAGCGAGCGCTCCCCTTGGGCGCCGCGAACCGTCGTTTGTGGCCGGCGTTCCGGCCCTCCTGCCGCGGGCCGCCCCGACTCCACGCGTCCTGCACCGCCACCTTCCCAATGCCGACAACGACGCCCCCGACCCGCAGGGTGAAGCGGTCCCCCGCCGTGAGGTAAGACCCCCGTAGCATGTTCGCGCTCTCCGGACGACCGGAGCTCCTGGACCACGCCTACTCAAGACGGCAGAAGCCCCATACGGCGGGTGCCTCGAGACCTCTGGACAGGGTGGCGGGGGTAACCGACGGGCTCGCAGCAGGAAGCAGACGCCTCGACTCCCGGCAAGCTCCAGTGGAGGGGTGGCCATGACAGACAAAATACGAACACAAGTCCTCGAGCCAGCCCCCGGGCAGGCCAGTGCCCACACCCGCAGCCGTCAACGAGTAGGGGATGGGCACCATTGCGGCCGTGCAGCCTCAGTACCGGGTCACCTTAAGGGTGGTGTTCGCGCAGGACGCGGCCTTCTTCACCAGAAACGCCTTCTCCGTGGCGTCAGCCTTCAACCCCCAGCGGATCTTCACCGCAGTCCAGTCAGCGATGTACTGGCACTGGTTCTTCGGCGGCAGCCACGCCTCCGGACCCCGAGCCTGCTTGGACGAGTTCAACGCCGAAGTCTGCGCATTCAAGGACCGGGTATCGTCCAGATCGTTGTAGAACGCCACCCGCTTGGCCTGCGTCCAATACCGGGCCCCAGAACCCCACGCCTCATGCACAGGCACCATGTGATCGATCTGCACCGTCGAGGCCGAGGTGTGCGTGACCAGATCCCAACCGGTCACCCACTTGCCCTTGGCCACCGTGCACTTACGGGTCGTGGTGTACGTCGGGGACACCTTGGACTCGGCGATCAGCACCTCAGCCCGCGTGTTCTGGCAGTCCCCGTTCGCGTCCTTCCAGCCACCGAACTGGGCGTCCCGGTCATAGCCGGTGTTGTTCTCCGCCGCCACCGCCAAAGACGACACCGCCGTGCGCAGCGGGGCCGAATACGTGGTGCCGGCCGAAGCCGGGGCTGCGCCCCCGAAGACAGCGGTGGCAACGAAAGCAGCAGCAGTGGCCAGAGAAGCCAAAGAGTGTCGTGACATAGGCGAGGTCCTTGCTCGAATGAGGGGGATGCGCGACTGCATCAGCGCTGATCCTAAGCAGAACCAGCCGGCACCCATGAACGGCCCTTCTACGCCGCCCCCAGCGCCTTGTAGATTGTGGGCCGGGAGACTCCGAACGAGCGGGCCACAGCGGCCACGGGCTGCCCGCCTGCCACCGCCGCCCGCACAGCCTCGACCTGCTCCGCCGAGAGCTTCGGCTTCGGGCCCGGGAGCCGGCCTGCCGCACGGGCGCGGGCCACACCCTCCCGGGTGCGCTCACGCAGCAGATCCCGCTCCCACTCAGCCAACATCAACAGCATGTTCAACATCAGCCGGCCCGAGGCTGTGGAAGTGTCCAGGTCAACGTCCAGGGCCTGCAACCCGATCCCCCGATCAGCCAGAGCCTGCACAGTGCGCAACGCATCCGGCAGGGACCGGCCCAACCGGTCCAGACGCGCGACAACCAGAGTGTCCTCACCATCGCGCAGGTACCCCAGGGCGTCCTTCAGACCGGGCCTGTCGGCCCGTGCGCCCGAGAGCCGGTCCACGAACACCTTGGCGCACCCAGCGGCCGTCAGAGCGGCCTCCTGGCCCTCCAGAGAGCCCTCCTGGTCCCGCGTACTCACCCGGGCGTAGCCGACCTTCACTTCCGCTCGCCGCCGCTCATCAGTAGTGCTCCGCGATGTAGGCGTAGGCCTTCTCGAAGAGACCGTCGGCCGTGTGGAGCTGATGCTTGCGGAGTACCTGGCGCACGTGCCGGCGCACCAGCTTGTCTCCCTCGAGCGTGGCCTCCCACCCGTCGTAGGACACCTGCTTCACGATGGCGTCGATGTCCTTCACGACACGTTCGACCAGCATCGGCGCATCGGCCGGCGCGTACTCCTGGAAGATCTGGGTCAGCGCTCCGAGCCGCGGGTCCGGCAGGAGCTCGAGCGTGCCCTCGTCCTCGGCCTTCTCCGCGGCCGTGAGGTCCTTGGCCAACGTGAAGGCCTCACGCAGCCACTCGATGGACTGCTGGGCGGCCGCCATCGTGCGCTCACGCAGACGGTCGAGCCGCTCCGCGAGGGACTTGAACTGCGGGCTCTGTCCCGAGGGCCCGGCCAGCCGCTTCTTCAGCCGCTGAGCGATCGAGTCGATGAGGTCGTCCGCGCTCTTGCCCTCGACTTCCTTCGGGTCATCCAAGAGGCCCTCGTCCATGAGCGTGCGCACCGTGTCCTCGTCGGCGACCACCACCTCGTCCGCACGGGTGACGGTGATGTCGTCCATATGACGGTGGACCAGCTCGAGCGTCTTCACACCCAACCGGTGCCACAGGTGCTCTCCCTCGCCCGGGGAGGGCTGCAGGGAGGCGTAGACCTGGGACAGGAACCGGTACGCCCCCCGATGCGGCCGCAGGCCCTCGGTCGGCCACAGCGACTCCCAGACGCCCTCGAGCATCGCGTAGTCCGCAGCGAACCGCTCCTGGTCGGCCTGGCCCGGGATGCGCGCCTGAGCGTCCATCAGCGTCTGGGGCCCGGGCTCGTCGATGTCGATGCCGGCGAAGCGGGCCATCATGTGCTCGAGCTGGCCCTTGAACATCTCGATCAGCCCGGACACCTCGATCTGCGGTGCCACCTGGTCGGGATTGGCCGGGGCCATCGCCTTGGCGAACCCGGCGCCGAGACCGACGTAGTCCACGATGATGCCGTAACGCTTGTCCGCGTCCGTCTCCGGGTTGCGCCACGTGCGGTTCGCACGCGTGATCGTCTGGAAGAGGGTGTGGTCCTTCAAAGGCTTATCCAGGTACATCACCCCCTCAATCGGGGCATTGAACCCGGTGCCCAGCTTCGAGGTGCACACCAGAAACTTCAGCGGGTCATCGAAGGTGCGGAACCGCTTGAGCAGTGCCGCCTCCTGGGCGTCCGTGAGGGCGTACTTCTGCCAGGCCGGGTCCTCACCCTTAGCCGTCCCGACGGTCATCACGACCCCGACCTCATCGCGCACGGGGCTCTCCGCGGAGGGATCCGTGCGCGCGGCGACGTTCTGGCGTTCGTACCGTTCCTGGAGCAGACGGTCCAGCTCCTCGGTGTAGGCCACGCACGCCGCACGGTCGATCACCACGATCTGGGCCTTCATGCCCAGCGGGTCGACCGTCTCGTAGAAGTGGTCCACGATGTCGGCGCAGACTGCACGGATGCGCTCCGGGTTGGCGAAGAACGTCGCCGCCCGCGAGGCCCGGCGCGCGATCTGATCCTGCTGCTCATCGTCGAGGTTCTCATCGGCGGCCATGACGGCGAAGGCCTGGTCCAGAGCCTCCTTGTCGAGGGAGAACTCCACCTTCCGCGGGGCTACATGGATCGGCACGGTCATGCCGTCACGGATGGACTCATCCGTCCCGTAGGTGTGCAGCGCGCTGCCCGGGTCGAACTCGTCCCCGAACGTGGCGAAGGTGTTGCGGTCCACGTCGGCGATCGGCGTGCCGGTGAACGCGAACAGGTTGGCGTTCGGCAGGGCAGCGCGCATGGTCTGACCCAGGTCGCCCTCCTGGGTGCGGTGGGCCTCATCGACCATCACAACGACGTTCTCCCGGGTGTTCAGCACACCTGCGCCGGCGAACTTGTGCACCGTCGTGAAGATCAACCCGCGCCGATCCGAGGACAGCGCAGACCGCAGGCCGGCCGCGGTGCCAGGCACCTGCAACCTCGGCATCGACGTGGTGCGGAACTGATCCCACAACTGCTGCACGAGCTGCACACGGTCCGCGACCAGCACGATCGTCGGGTTCTTCAGCTCCGGGTCGCGCAGCAGCTTGCCGGCGGCGAAGACCATCGCCAGGGTCTTGCCCGAACCCTGGGTGTGGTAGATCAGACCCTTGCGCTTGTCCGGGTCCTTCACGCGTTCCACGATGCGGTTCACGGCCTCGTACTGGGTGTAGCGGGCCAGAAGCTTATTCAGCGAGCCGGCAGCCGACTGGGAGGCCTCAAAGATGCTGAAGTCCTGCAGGAAGTCCAGCACGACGTCAGGCGTCAGCATGGAGGCTGCGGTCTCCAGGACGTGACTCAGCCGCGGCTGGTCGGAGACAGCACCCCACGTGTACCAGTGCTGCAAGGGGGTGCCCACGCCAGCGTACCGGTATTGCTTGCCCTCGGTGGCGAAGCACAGCACGTTCGACACGAAGAAGGGCGCCCATCCTGGCTGATAGGTGTCCACCAGCTCCCGCGCGCCCGTGGCCCACGACTTGCCCTTCTGCAGGGGCGTCTTCAGCTCGCCGACGACGAGCGGGAAGCCGTTGACCCACAGCACGACGTCGAACCGGGCGATGTGTCCGGGAGTGCCGTAGCGGACTTCCTCCGAGACGATGTAGGTGTTGTTGGCCGGGTTCTCGAAGTCGATCAGCCGCACGGGGACCGACCCCTTCGTACCCACGTACTCATGGGTGATCTCGCCCTTGAGCCAGGCGGCGAAGTCCTGGTTCGCCTCGGCCAGGCCGGACTCGAGGGCCGTCAGCGGCAGTGTCCGCAGCCGGCGCAGGACCTCATGAACCCGCTCGGGTTCCTCGGCGATGGCCGGGTTCAGTCGTACCAGGGCGGCCTCGACCTCCGCCGTGGCGAACGGGTCCTCGTCGGGGCGACCGAGCTGGTCGCCCGGGACGTGGTCCCAGCCGTTCTCGGCCAGGGTCTGGACCAAGGGCGTCTGGACGCTGAGGAGCTCTCCCATGCCGCTCACGCGTTCACCTCCAGAAGCTCGTCGTAGGACGCCGGGATCTCGTGCTCACCAGACAGGAGTGCCGTGAGGAGGTTGGAACGCAGCTCTCGAAGCTCACCCCCACCGCCCAAGCCATTGAGGCGTCGGTGGTGCTCGATGACGTTGTCTACGGCGCCGACCAGGTCCACGATGCGCCGCTGTTCCTCCATAGGAGGAAGAGGAAACTTCACCCCGGCAATAGCCGCCGGCGAAAGTTCGGTCTGATTGGTGCTTCCACCCGCGAGCGATTCAAACTCCCGGACACGCTCGCTGAGCACGAGACCGAGGTAGTCACCTCTGAGGCTATCCCCGTCGGCCCGAACAATGGTCACGTGGCCATCCACGGTCATGTCCTCAGGTACTGCTGAGACGCCCGCGGCGCGCCCAAGAGTCCCCCGGCCAGTAGAACAGATGAGGACGTCACCGACCTGGACGAACAGCTCAGGAGGCACCGGCTTCACGGGGTCGGTTCGCCGGAGCGGTGCCCAGTCCAAGTAGTTTCCGGCGCGGATGCACTTCTGATTGACAACCGCCACGCCACCAGTCTCGACGTATCGGGGTGCCTTTCCTCGTCGTAGCAGAGAAGTATGCTCGCCGACCTCTGCGAGAATCCACCCGTCACGCACCGAAACCAGCCGCCTTCAGCTTCTCGTCCAGGATGCGCTCCGCTGCCCGCAGCTCCATGCGGGCGTCCTGGTAGGCCGCCAGGGCCGCGTCCACGTCAACCTCGACTGCCGCCTCGGTCGCGATGTACCGGCCAATGTTGAGATCGAACCCGTTGTCCGCGATCTCGTCCATCTCGACCAGTCGAAGGTGCAGGCCCTGATCCCCGCCGTCGATGTCCTCGCCGCGAGCATAGGCGGCATGGACGGCCTCGATGTCGCCCTCGTCCATCGTGTTCTGGTTCTTGCCCGGCTGGAACTTCGCTGAGGCGTCCACGAACAGGACCTTGCCCTGCCGCTCGGCCGGCTTGGTCTTGCGCAGGATCAGCAGGCAGACCGGGATCGACGTGGAGTAGAACAGGTTGTTGGGCAACCCGATCACGGCCTCGATCAGGTCCTTCTCCAGCAGGCACTGGCGGATTGCCCCCTCCTTACCTCCGCGGAACAGCACGCCGTGCGGCATCACGACGCCGACCCGGCCCGTGTCGTCTTTCATCGTGGCGACCATGTGCTGGATCCAAGCGAAGTCGCCGTTCTTAGCCGGCGGGACGCCGCAGACCGCCCGCCCCCACGGGTCGTTCGACCACTGCGCCGCCCCCCAGTTCTGTAGGCTGAACGGTGGGTTGGCGATGACCACATCGAATTGGTCCAGCCGGCCGCCGGCCACGAAGCGAGGCTCGCGGAAGGTGTCGCCGCGGCGAATCGAGAAGTCGTGCAGCCCGTGAAGGTACAGATTCATTTTGGCGATCGCCGAGGTCGTGAGGTTGACCTCTTGGCCGTTGAGCTTGAGGGTGCGGGGGTCTCCACCCGCGGCGCGCACGGCGTTGACGGTCTCCACGAGCATGCCGCCGGAGCCACAGGCCGGGTCGATCACGGACTCACCGGCCTGGGGGTCGAGGATTTTTACGAGCAGGTGCACGACGTGGCGGGGCGTGAAGAACTCGCCGGCCTTCTTGCCCGAGGCCTCGGCGAACTCGCGCAGCAGATACTCGTAGGCGGCGCCGAGCATGTCGCCGCGGACGTGGTCCGCATCGAGCTGCACTTCGTGGAAGGTGTCCAGGAGGGTCACCAGGGCCGTCTCCGGCAGGCGGTCCTTGTTCGCCCAGTTCACGTCGCCGAACACGCCGGTGAGGTCGGGGTTGGCCTGTTCGATGCGCTGCAGGGCGCTGTTGAGTTCTACGCCGACGTTCGTCGTCTTGTTGTGGACGTCGCTCCAGTGGCAGCCGTCCGGGATCGTGAAGGGCTGGTAGTCGGCCTCGATCTCCTCGGTCAGCTCATCACCCCACTCCTCGAGCGCGGTCGCGTGATGGAAGTCCCAGGTGTCGGAGATCCACTTGAAGAACATCACAGGGAAGACGTACGCCTTGAAGTCCCCGGGTTCGACCGGGCCGCGCAGCGCGTTCGCCGCAGCCCACAGGGTGGACTCCAGCTGCCGCTGGGTCATGTAGGTGCCGTGGGTGCTCTCCAGGGACACGCCGTCTCCTCACGCTCAAGCCGACCTGTCGATAATCGGTCGATCTGTTGACAATCTCCCACGAGGACGACCACTCGCCCCCAGACAGGGCGCAGGCCGTCAAACATCTACGTAGAAGATAACTGCAAACCAGGTGCCATCTACGACGCCATTGCCTTACACGCTCGGCGCGTATGTAGGGTCAGCTGAGCGGAGGAGAGCGCGGCAGGGAGCTGTCCACGTGCCAATCATGCCTGCCCCGTCCCATCAAGGCCCCTCCGCCCAGGTTGCCCTGCGGGCAGGCGAGATCAGACGTCACCAATCAGTGCGGCGACCCCCTCAAGCTGGCCTTCATCCTTTCCTCTCGGCGTTCATTGCCGAGGAGACGGCCGGCCGATACAGGGCCGGTTGGCTGAGTTGAGTCCCTGATAGTGGTGTAACCCTCCCCGGTCGCCAGCATGGTCCTCTACGCGGACGCGGTCACCGTGGGAGCCTTCGAGTCAACCTTCCACAGAATCCTCGAAAGGGACATCACCACGATGACCGCTCCCCACATTGTCGACCCTGAACGCCTGCTCTGCGAAGCTCCCGGCGAAGCCTCCCCCGACCTGCTGCGTCACCTGCTGCAGACCGTGATCAACGCCCTGCTCTGCGCGGACGCGGACGCGGTCTGCGGCGCCGAGTACGGCAAACCTTCCGCCACCCGGGCCGCGCAGCGCAACGGCTACCGCCACCGACCCCTGGACACCCGCGTCGGCACGATCGACGTGGCCATCCCCAAACTCCGGACCGGCACATATTTCCCTGATTGGCTCCTCGAGCGCCGGAAGAGAGCCGAGTCCGCGTTGATCACCGTGGTCGCGGACTGCTACCTGGCCGGGGTCTCGACCCGGCGCATGGACAAGCTCGTCAAGCAGTTGGGCATCGACTCGCTCTCGACGTCCCAGGTCTCCCGGATGGCGCAAGAGCTGGACGAGCACATCGAGGCGTTCCGGCACCGGCCCCTGGGTGAGGCCGGCCCGTTCGTGTTCCTCGCTGCGGACGCTTTGACCATGAAAGTCAGGGAGGCCGGGCGGGTGATCAACGCCGTGGCCATGCTCGCTACCGGGGTCAACGCTGACGGGCGCCGGGAGGTGCTCGGGCTGAGGGTGGCCACCACGGAGTCGGGTGCGGCGTGGAACGAGTTCTTCGCTGACCTGGTCGCGCGGGGCCTGACCGGGGTGAGACTGGTGACCTCGGACTCCCACCGTGGCCTCGTGGAAGCGGTGGCCGCGAACCTGCCCGGGGCTATCTGGCAGCGGTGCCGCACGCATTACGCGGCGAACCTGATGGGGGTCACCCCGAAGGCCATGTGGCCGGCGGTGAAGGCCATGCTGCACAGCGTGTATGACCAGCCCGACGGGCCGGCAGTGCACGCCCAGTTCGAGCGCCTGTTGGACTACGTGCAGGACAGGTTGCCCGCGGTGGCTACGCACCTGGACGCTGCCCGGGAGGACATCCTGGCGTTCACGGGCTTCCCGAAGGACGTGTGGTCCCAGATCTGGTTGAACAACCCTGCCGAGCGGCTGGACCGGGAGATCCGGCGTCGCACGGACGCGGTGGGCATCTTCGGAGAACCGGGAGGCTGTGATCCGGCTCGTGGGAGCCGTGCTGGCCGAGCAGACCGATGAATGGGCCGAGGGCCGCCGCTACCTCGGGCTCGAGCTGCTCGCCAGGTGCAGCGAGCCCTGCACGCAGGAATCGGCCACCGGGATGGGCACGGAGGTGATGCCGACCCTGGAGACCTGACCGACTCACGCCCCCATTGCTTCGAAGGCTGTTACACCACTTCCAGGGACTTGACCCGGTGGCTGCACCTACGGCCTCGTGAAACCGGCGTAGCCCGAGCGTAGTGTCGGCTGTGCCACATACTCTTGCGGCGTGAACACGTTGCAGCGGTCCTCCTGGGTCGACCAACGTTCGAGTCGATTGGAAGGATGACAAGTGACGACAGCAGGACTGGAGCGGGCGCGCGGCACGGCGTGGCGGATTTGGGACCTTCACGTACATACACCCGCCTCGATCGTCCAGCACTACGGTGACCACAGCGCCGAGACCTGGTCCCGTTTCATCAGTGAACTTGAGTCGCTGCCAGAAGATATAACAGTCATCGGGATAAATGACTACTGGTTCCTCGACGGGTACAAGCGCGTCGTCGAGGCCCGAAAGAGCGGACGCCTCCAGAACCTTGAAGCGATCTTCCCGGTGATAGAAATGAGGCTGGACCAATTTGGTGGCACTGATGGCGATCTGTCCAGGGTCAACCTGCATGTCATTTTTGACCCAGATCTCGAACCGGAAGTAATTCAAGCGCAGTTCATCAACGCACTCCAGCCAAAGATGAAGCTCTCTCCGGGCTGCTCCTCTATCCCATGGCAGGGTGTAATCACACGAGAATCCCTGACCAACCTCGGCCATAGAATCAAAGAGACTATCCCCGCTGATCACCTGTCGAACTACGATTCGGACCTCCGCGAAGGATTCAACAACCTAAACGTCGGGCTCGAAGACGTTCAGGAAATTCTCGCCGGCCCTTACTTTAAAAACCGGGCGCTTATCGGGATCGGCAAGACCGAGTGGCGCGACATCAAATGGAATGACCAATCAATCGCTGCGAAGAAGAATGTCATCAACTCGGCACAGTTCATCTTCACCGCCTACGAGGACACGGCCCGGTGGCAGGCAGACGTGGAAGAACTCCGTCACAGCAACGTCACGCATCAACTCTTGGACTGCAGCGACGCGCATTACTTCTCAGACTCTGATCAGCACATGCGCCTCGGCGCCTGCCAGACCTGGCTCAATACGACCCCAACTCTTGCTGGCCTTGCCTACGCGATTAAAGAATTCGACCGCCGCGTCTTCGTCGGACTAGAACCGCCCGCCCTTGCAAGAATGAGAAAGAATCCGGAGCGGTTCATCGATAAAATCAGAGTTGGCTCCGAAAATGAAGATCGCGACCTTTTCAACCACGACCTCGCACTCAACTCGGGATTCGTTGCAGTAGTCGGAAACAAGGGCCAAGGTAAATCTGCCCTTCTTGACTGCATCGCCTTAGGAGGAAACTCATCGCGCAATAGCGAGTTCGCCTTTCTGAGTCCCACTAGATTCCTCAGCGCGCAGAATCAAAAGGTCGCAAAGGACTACCACACGGAGATAGTTTGGGCCACAGGAGCCGCACGGCAAGCCCCCCTGAATCAGGGACACGACAAGGCGGCTCCAGTCCTGGTCGAATACCTGCCACAGATGTTCGTCGAGCGTGTATGCAACCCCGACCCGGGGGCAGATGCCGACGAGTTCGAACGCGAACTTCGCACAGTCCTCTTCACCCATATCCCCGAGGACGAACGCGCGGGGGAGAAGACCTTCGACGCTCTCCTGGCTCAAAAGACTCGCACCTCCCAAGACGACCTGACAAGGCTCCGCGAAGAACTACGGTCCGCGGTGCGCGGCTATGTTGCGATCGCTGCCTTCCGAGCAAGCAATCAAGCATCCGAAGTCCAGAGCCGCTTGGACCTCAAGCAGGCTGACATCGACGCAGCAAATAAAGACCTATACACGGCGAAAGCCGCACTCGCTGACATCGACACCGCTAGCAAAGACAATGGGCACCTCACTGAGCTGATGCAACGCAGTGAGGAGATCGAGGCCTTGCGCTCAGAACTGACGACCCGCCGCAGTGCTAACGAACAGCAACAAGCCAACTCACGCCAGCGGCTTGGCAAGATGAAGGCAATCGCGCACCGGGCAGAAGCGATTAAGGCCGACGTTGCAACACTTAATAGTGAGGCCGAGGCGCTTCTCGACGACGCAGAAACCGACAGCCCCTACATCGACCTGACAGTCAATGACGGGAGATATCAGGCATGGCTTAAAAAGGAGGAAGAGTCGCTGGTCGATCTGACACGAGAACGCGATCAGATCGACCAAGACCTCGAAGTGCAGGAAAAAGCAAGACTCGAAAACGCAGAAGCACTTGCCGCAGCCGACAGCGCGCGTGAACGCGCGCGCCAGCGCGCCCTCCAATCAGAGGAACGGGTGAGGACGCTCGTGGGAGACGAGGATGACGAAGAGTCTCACGCTGGACTCTCCTCATTGCTGCGCCGCATCGACGAAGCGCCGGCGAAGATGTCCGAACTTCGCGACGAGATGATGCTTTGCTCGCGTCGAGTCTACGAAGCGCTAGAAGCCCAGCTGCACGCGGTCGAAGGTTTATACGCCCCCGCTTCCACCTTCATCGCCCAATCTGACGTGGTCAAGAACGCAGGGCTTGAGTTCAACGCCGAACTACGCATCCTCCCGGGATGGCGGAGTGTCGCAGCCAGTCTGCACGGCCGCAAAAACGGGGAGTTCTCAGATTGGCTGATGGAACTGCCACAGCGCGTGGAGGACACGAGCTGGACCCAGCTCGCTACCCAACTTCAAGAGTCGTTGGACCGTCTAGAGCACGAACGAGGAGAAGTCAGCGGTGAGTACCGGGACCCGGCTGCTGCACTTCGCACCAACACAACGGTCGAGGACTTCCTCATGAGCATGTTTGACTTGTCCTGGCTGGAGGTCCGCTTTGGCCTCACCGGTGACGGACTGCCGCTCTCTCAGCTGTCGCCCGGACAGCGGGGTCTCGTACTCGCACTGTTCTACCTTGTCGTGGACCTACGAACCACTCCGTTGTTGCTGGACCAGCCCGAAGAGAATCTCGACAACGAGACCATCGCATCCAAGCTCGTGCCAGCGATTCACGAAGCCGCAGGACGCCGACAGACGATCGTGGTTACTCACAACGCTAACCTCGCCATCGTTGGCGATGCCGACCAGATTGTGCACTGCCAAATGAATGATCGACGCTTCACGGTAAATAGCGGGAGCATCGCTGAACTCGACGTGACAAAGTTCGCTCTCGACGTTCTGGAAGGAACCAAACAGGCATTCGACAACAGGCGACACAAGTACGAAGCATTCCCCGAGCTGCCTTGACCCTTGCGCTTGCATATCTCTGCGCGCCTTGACTCACGGAGGTGATCGTGCTGTGGGTGTGCTCACGGGCTGAGCGCATGAGCACACTGAGGAGTTCGGGCGCTGTGTCGGCTGTGTCGGCGGGGTGCTTTGGATGGTGGTTCAGACGGAGTCTTCCTCCCTCAGCTGGGAGGTCAGGCGCAGGAACTCCTCTTCGAAGATGCGACTCTCGTAGGCGGTCGTCTGCTGGTGCCAGTGGTGGGCTTCCAGCAGGGGAAGCATCGCGGAGACGGCCATGCGCAGGTAGACGCCTCGGGACCGCCCAGTGCGTTCCGACAGGGTGTCCAACCGTTGGATGATGTGCTCGGGTAGACGGACAGAGACCCTGCAGGGTGACACGCTGGCATTGAAGAATGTCCAAGCCGTCCTCTATGAGGAGCGTGTCTACTCCGAGTTCGGCGTTGCTTACAGCTGGTGGGGGGCAGAACGGGACCCCGTCCGAGAGAAACCCGATCAGTACCTCCGCGCCGATGAATTTCCCGCCGTGCCAGTGGACCAGGCCTACAGGGACGCCACCGGAGCGGGGCGACCCCGATGAGAGGCATGTCATTACTCTTCGACGTCAACTGACGACCGACACCGCACAGACACCAGATCCGGATGACGAGGGCGGTCCCCGTTCAGAAGGTTCGCGTATGCGGAACAAGCCCCTGCGCATGGGGGCAGATGCGCTCGATTGCTATACCAGGACCACCGGCTCGCCGCGTCACTCACCCAGGTCAGCTCGACGCGAGTCGGCGCAACGAGGTATACAGCGTCTGCCGGCTCACCCCGAACGTGCGCGCCACCTCCGCCTTCGGAATCCCCATCTCGATCATCACCTTCGCCTGCTCCACGTCCGTGTCCGAGAGCTTCGGGGCCTGCACATACTTGCCCCGCGCCTTGGCCAACGCGATGCCCTCAGCCTGGCGCTCCTTGATCCGCCGGCGCTCGAACTCAGCGAACGCCGCCAGGATCCCCAGCATGAGCCCATCCACTGGGGAGGTGCCGGACTTGTCCACGGTGATCCGCTCGGACACGAACTGCACCGCGCACCCCTTGTCGGTGAGCTCGTCCACGATCGCGTACAGGTCCCGGGTGTCACGTCCCAGCCGGTCCATGGAGGCGACCTTCACCAGGTCCCCCTCGCGGACGTACCGCATCAGCTCGGCCAGGCCCGCGCGCTTCGCACGTGAGCTGCCGGAGATCTTGTCCTGGAAGATCCGGTCGCACTCCCCCACCGCCTCGAGCTGCCGGTCCAGGTTCTGCTCGGCCGAGCTGACCCGCACATAGGCCACCGTCTGTCCAACCACGTCTAAGACCCTCCGTCAGATGTGTTCAACGGGTCCGAACTGAACCCACTCTGACGTGATGATCTCGTAGGGCCGGGGGGGTGTGTAAAGGGGTATACCCGGCTTGACGCCGGGATGGGGCAATGAACACCCAGCTGGATCGTGAGGCATCCCTCTGTCGGAGCGTTGACGTTTACTTTACTAACCTGTTAGTATAGTTTCGTTGATGCGACTACAGGCAGAGGACAGGGGTACAACAGTGAACGACGTTGGATCATCGCCGCGGCGGTGGTGGCTGCTCATGACCGTGGGGGCCGGCCTGCTACTCATCACCCTCGACAATTCGATCCTCTACACCGCCTTGCCTACGTTGACCGCAGACCTCGGCGCGTCCGGATCCTCGACACTGTGGATCATCAACGCCTACCCCCTGGTCATGGCTGGCCTCCTCTTGGGAGCAGGCACACTGGGCGATCGCATCGGCCACCGCCGAATGTTCGTCGTCGGCCTGTGGATCTTCGGTGCCGCATCACTGGCAGCGGCATTCTCGCCCAACCCTGCCTTCCTGATCGGCGCCAGGGCACTCCTCGCTGTGGGGGCCGCAGCGATGATGCCCGCCACGCTTGCTCTGATCCGCCTCGCGTTCGACGATCCTCGTGAGCGCAACATCGCCATCGCCATCTGGGGGAGCCTGTCGATCGCGGGGGCAGCGCTCGGACCCATTCTCGGCGGCGCCCTTCTCGAACGGTTCTGGTGGGGATCTGTTTTCCTCATCAATGTCCCCGTTGTTGCCATCGCACTTGTGGCGACCGCAATCATCGCGCCGCACAACCATCCCGATCCGTCGAAGAAGTGGGATCTCGTCTCATCCCTCTATGCGATGGTCGGGCTGGTGGGCACCGTGCTCGTCATCAAGGAACTGGCCCATATTCCACAGAACTGGGTTCTGATCGCAGGGGCGCTGGCGTCAGCAGTCATCGGGTTCGTCCTCTTCGTGCGACGCCAGGGCCGATTGGAAGAACCACTCATCGAGTTCTCCATCTTCCGCAACCGCGCCTTCGCTGGCGGCTCTCTGGCAGCCTTCTTCGCGATGTTCACCATCGCTGGCGCCCAGCTCGCGACCACACAGCGCTTCCAGCTCGTCGAGGGCTTCACCCCCCTGCAAGCAGGCCTGCTAGTCGCAGCCAGCGCGCTTGGCGCCCTGCCCTCTGGTGTCCTAGGGGCCGCGATCCTGCACATCGTGGGCCTGCGGATCATTATCTCCGGCAGCCTCGCCATCGCCGCCCTAGGACTAGCTCTCGCCGTGCTGGCCTCTGCGAACGGATCACTACCCCTGCTGGTCGTCAGCTTCATCGTGACCGGCTTCGGCCTGGGCGGCACCTTCGCCGTCGCTTCCGCCGCCATTATGGGCAACGCGCCTCCGCGAAAGGCCGGCATGGCGGCCTCGATCGAAGAAGTCTCCTATGAGATGGGCTCCCTCTCGGCTGTAGCACTCCTCGGGAGCCTCCTGACCTTCGTCTACGCCACAGTCGTCCGACTCCCGGATGGCACTCCCGCCGCAGCGGGGGAGAGCATTGCCGATGCCCTCGGGATCGCCGACGGAGATCTCGACGTGATCGCAGCCGCCACCTCCGCCTACGACACGGCCTATTTGGTCACGATGATCGTCCTCGCTGTCATGCTGGCTAGTGGAGCCGCTCTGACCAATCGGCTGCTCCGCGCTTACGGGCGCGGCAGCGAGGCAATGGAGTACGCCGAAAACCACTGAACCAATCGGAGGGGCGCATGATGGTGCGTGAGAGCAAGAAGACCATGATCCTCGACGCCGCGATCCAAGTGATCGAGGAAGACGGGATCACAGCAGTCACGTTTGACTCTGTCGCGGCCGCTGCAGGGATCACCAGGGCCGGGATCATCTACCACTTCCCATCACGAGACGACTTGATCGCTGCGATCCACCAGAGACTCGCTGATCACTGGGAGCGGCAGTTAGAGATCGCCTGTGGAAAGCCGACCGCTGAGGCAACGCCGATGGAGCGCCTGACCGCCTACATACTCACTTGTTCGACAGCCGCCTCCCGCGCCGAGTTCCAGATGATTCTCGACAGCCAGCACACCCAGCACAAGGCGATCTGGGAAGACCTCATCGACCGATGGACCGGACGTAGCGAACGAGACGAAGCTGAGCGCGACCAGATGACCTCGCTCGCCCTGCTCGCTGCTGACGGGCTCTGGGTCAACGACCTGATCGGAAGCAGGCCCATCTCACAGGACCACCGGAGTGAAACCGCAAAGCAGATCATCGCGCTACTCCAGAATGACGTCCATGAATCCGAGGCCAAGCCCAACGGGTAAGCGAGCCAGCGCGCGGTTGGAGAAGGCCGGATCGACGAATCCGTCGAGCGCGATGATGGGCAACCCTGTCAAGCAAGATCGCACCCTGGCACCTCTCTCCAGCAGCACCCAACTGGCTCTGACACATGCGCCTAGTGGGTATACCCCCTTGGACAGCCTGCTTCTCGACGGGGGCGGCACCGATGCGCAATGAAGGTGAGGACGATTCATCCTCGAGTCGCGCTCGGCACCAGCCAGATGGCAGCCGCATCCGTCTCGATGAGTTCCACGGGCCCGACTGCGACCACGCGCAGTCGGGAGTGGCCCGCCTCGGTCACCTCGACGACAGTGCCGGGAACGAGTCCGGCCTGCTGGAAGCGGACCAGACGCTGCGGGTCGGCGTCGGAGATGCGTAGGACCCGGTAGAACCCCGGCTCGGCCACGTCCAGGCGGACCGCGTGGGCTGGCTGTGCCCGCTGCCCTTCGGGAGTGGGAATGGGGTCGCCGTGGGGATCGCGCGTGGGGCGGCCCAGCATCTGGTCGATCCGCTCGATCAGCTCGTCGGAGGCGGCGTGCTCGAGTCGTTCGGCTTCCGCGTGGACTTCGTCCCAGGAGTAGCCCAGGGTCGCGGCGAGGAAGCTTTCCAGCAGCCGGTGTCGGCGCACCATCGCGATCGCGTGCTCGCGTCCCTTCCCGGTGAGGGTCACGGGCTTGTAGGGCTGGTACTCGACCAGGCCCTGAGCTGCCAGGCGCTTGACCGTCTCGGTGACGTTGGGCGCGGTGGTGCCCATTCGTGCGGCCAGGCTATTCGTGCTCAGCGGCGCGTCTCCCCACTCCGTGGCAGACCAGATTGCCTTGAGGTAGTCCTGGGCCACCGGAGTGATCTCGTCAAGGCTCATGGCCTGCACGATAGCGGGGCCTCCTTCACTCCTGCCCGGTCAACGTCAGCCACAGCAGCACGGCGTTCAGGGCCACGATCAGAGCCACGACCACCCATGCCGCCGTCTGCAGGGGCGCGGAGTTCACGTGTCGGCCCATCACGGCCCGGGCGCCGGTCAGGCGGACTAGGGGGATCATGGCGAAGGGGATGCCGACACTGAGCAGCACCTGGGAGAGGACGAGCGCCCAGGTGGGATCCACCCCGGAGGCGATGACCAACAGCGCGGGGATCAGCGTGAGCACCCGTCGCACCATCTGAGGGATGCGCCAGTGCAGCAGCCCGCCCATGATCTCCGACCCCGCATAGGAGCCCACCGCGGTGGAGGCCAGCCCGGAGGCCAGCAGGCCGACGCCGAAAAGGACACCCACCGTGGGGCCCAGCGCGGCCGTAATCGCCGCATGGGCACCTTCGATGCTGTCCGTCCCGGAGACCCCGGAGAGGTTGGCCGCCGCCAGCAACAGCATCGCGATGTTCACCGACCCTGCCACCAGAAGGGACAGTCCCACATCCCACCGGGTGGCCCGCAGCAGCCCGCCAAGCGTGGCCGGATTGGTGTGGGCTCCCTGATGGCGGTCACGCGCCAGAGCTGAGTGCACATAGATCGCGTGGGGCATCACCGTGGCCCCCAACATGCCGGCCGCCAGGAGCACCGTCTGGGTTCCCTCGAACCGGGGGACCATGCCCGCCACGGCCTCACCCCAGGAGATGGGCCCGTAGAACAGTCCCGAGACGAACCCGAGGGTGATCACGGCCAGCAGGCCCACGACGACGAACTCGAAGGGCTGCTGCCCGCGCCGGGACTGCACACCCAACAGGATCATCGAGACCACCCCGACGATCACCCCGCCGGCCAGCAGGGGGATACCGAAGAGGATGTGCAGGGCAATGGCCCCTCCGATCACCTCGGCCAGATCCGTGGCGGCGGCCACGATCTCCGCCTGCACCCAGTACGCCAAACGCCGCCCGCGCGGCAACCGGTGCCCCAGCAGCTCCGGAAGCGAGCGGCCGGTGACGAGCCCGAGCTTCGCCGAGAGGTACTGCACAAGCATGGCCATCAGGTTCGCTGCGACCAGCACCCAGACCAGCAGATATCCGTACTGGGCCCCGGCCGTCAGGTTCGCCGCGACATTGCCGGGGTCCACATAGGCCACCGCCGCCACGAAGGCTGGTCCCAACAGCCGCACTCCCTGACGACTTGGCCGATCCGATCCGACGGCCATCCGGAGCTCGCGTGACGATGCAGGCATAAGATTTAATATAGCTGAACTCTTGGGGCGCCGGCCCTACGCTCACACAGGACGCGGACCGGCGTCCAAGCGAGTTGCGGGCTCAACCCTTCTTGCCGCGGTTGCGGTAGGCGTCCATGACCTCGACCGGGATGCGTCCGCGGTCCTTGACGTCGAACCCGTTCTCCACGGCCCACAGCCGCACGGTAGAGGCATCCACGCCGGAACCCGAGGAACGGCGAGCCGGGGTCCGCCCGGTGGACGCGGCGCGGCCGGCCGGCCGGGCGACGTCGGTGAACTTCTTCAGCCGGTCCTGGAACTCGGCCATGATCGCGTCCAGCTCGGCCCGGTGCTCCTTGGACAGGTCGATCTCGTAATCACGCCCCGCCACGGAGAAACGCACCGCCTCAGCAGGGGTCGAGCCGTCGAAGTCATCGGCCACGGTGGAGATGATCGCCATTGTCTTTCCTTTCACGAAATGGATTCTTTCCTGATGAACGTATTCCCTTATAAAGTGGACGTCAAATTCCACCCCACCCCCGAGAACGCTCACCGTAATTCCTGGGCGGATCGGAAGACGCCGTGATAGGCGACACCAGCCCGGGCCTTACCCGGCGCTGTTCACCTCGTGGGATCCTGTCCCCAAGAAGTCCGCCTCCGACACCGGGAATCTCCGCCTTCCAGACGAAGGGATCCCCATGCCCCGCAGAGACTCACACCAAGACCTCCGCCAGAAGCTCGAGGCGGTGGAGACGAAGATCTCCCACCACCTCTTTCAGTCACCGGGCATCGCAGAATCCCTGCGCATCGTGGACCAGTCCACGGGAAAGGAGGCCGACGCCGTCGATGCCGTCCTCACATCGCGCGGCCCGGCCTGAAAGAGCTGGGGGCGGAGGCAGCTTCGTACGGCAACCGCCTGGCCAGTCTCGGAGCGAGAATCACTCTCGAGCTCACTGAGGGGGCCAACCCCGAGCTGCACGTGCACGCGCCGTTCTACTCTCGCGCCATCCCTGTCCATCAGATCGCCACGATCACCTGCGGACCCGACGACGGCATGAACCATGGCCTGCTCAACTGGTTCGTCACCGGGCTGGCCACCTCCCCAGACGGGCTGCGGATCAACAACGGAGGCCAGGCCCACATCGACATGAGCACCACTGAGGGGCTGCGCTCTGTCGTGGTCGTCGACGACCTCAGTCAGACCGAGCAGCTCATATGTGCCGTGCGGACGACTTGCTCGCGTTGAGCCAGCCCAAACGGTCGTTTGTGGCGAGGGACCCCGCCATGCGCCGTGCGCGCCACATCCGACCCTGTCCGCCCGCCACATGACTCGCCACAACCGACCCGCCAGAGCGGCAGCCGCCCGTACGTTTCTGGCGGGCCCTGGGGCGCGCGGGAGCGCCCACCGGGACACCCAGATTTCACGCCGACCGGATCCCGCCTGATATGCGAAGAGTTCACCGCGCGTCGTGTGAACTCTTCGCTGCATCTCGACACCCGCCGCCGTGTGGCCCATGCACATCGCCTCGCCACTGCAGTTGAGTCCCGCATAGTGGTGTAGCGCCCGGTGGTCGGGCACGTCGTTCCAGACGTGGACGCGGCCACCGTGTGATCCTTCGAGTCAACCTCTCACAGAATCCTCGAATGGAGTCATCACGATGACCGCTCCTCATATTGTCGACCCTGCCGGCCTGCTGGGCGAAGCCCTGTCCGAGGCCTCCCCGGACATGATGCGCCACCTGCTGCAGACGATGATCAACACCCTGCTCTGCGCTGACGCCGATGCGGTGGTCGGCGCCGAATGGGGCAAACCCTCCCGTGACCGCACGGCCCAGCGCAATGGGTACCGGCACCGGGACCTGGACACCCGGGTCGGCACCGTGGACGTGGCCATCCCGAAGCTGCGCTCGGGCACCTACTTCCCGGAATGGCTGCTCGAGCGGCGCAAGCGGGCCGAATCGGCGCTGATCACCGTGGTCGCAGACTGCTACCTGGCCGGTGTCTCTACCCGGCGGATGGACAAGCTGGTCAAGACCTTGGGCATCAATGCCCTGTCGAAGTCCCAGGTGTCCCGGATGGCCGCGGACCTCGATGAGCAGGTGGAGGCCTTCCGCCACCGGCCGCTCGGGGAGGCGGGACCGTTCACGTTCGTTGCCGCGGACGCGTTGACGATGAAGGTGCGTGAGGGCGGGCGTGTGGTCAACGCGGTGGTGCTCATCGCCACCGGGGTCAACGGCGACGGCCACCGCGAAGTGTTGGGCCTGCGGGTGGCCACCAGCGAGACCGGGGCGGCGTGGAACGAGTTCTTCGCCGACTTGGTCGCCCGGGGCCTGGCCGGGGTCCGGCTGGTCACCTCTGATGCCCACCCCGGGCTCAAGGACGCCATCGCCGCGAACCTGCCCGGTGCGGTGTGGCAACGCTGCCGCACCCACTACGCGGCGAACCTGATGGGCATCACCCCGAAGAGCATGTGGCCGGCGGTGAAGGCCATGCTCCACTCGGTCTACGACCAGCCCGATGCCGCCAGCGTCAACGCCCAGTTCGACCGGCTGCTGGACTACGTGAGCGAGAAACTGCCGGTGGTGGCCGAGCACCTCGATGCTGCCCGGGCCGACATCCTGGCGTTCACCACATTCCCCAAGGACGTCTGGACCCAGATCTGGTCGAACAACCCGGCCGAGCGGCTCAACCGCGAGATCCGCCGCCGCACCGACGCGGTGGGCATCTTCCCCAACCGGGCGGCCATCGTACGACTGGTGGGCGCGGTGCTGGCCGAGCAGACAGACGAGTGGGCCGAGGGCCGTCGCTACCTCGGCCTGGAGGTCCTGGCCCGCTGCCGACTCACCACCGTCAGCAACACGGGAAGCGAGGTGAACCCCGACACCGCGCCCGCCCTCGAGTTCAGCGCCTGACAACCCCAACGAAGGAATCAGCCGCTACACCACTTCATGGGGCTTGACCGCCACTGCTGCTCATCCCCCGAACGGAGCCGCCCCTGATCCAGGCCCAGAGGGGGTCTCTGGGGCGTGGATCAGGGGCGGCTCGCTGGCCTGGATCTGGCGGGCCTACCTCGAGGTTCCCGTGGATCTGTGGCCGGGCAGTGGCGGCAGACTCCCCTCCCCCTGTGTCGAGATGCAGCGAAGATTGCACAAACGCGCGAATATGTTGCATACCGCGACACGCCGTTCGGAGCTTGACACTTAAGGCCCTGTAGCTCTGACCCTTCGCAACGACGTGATCGGATCCGCTGCAGAGGCTCGAGGCGGCAGCAGGGGTACAGGCTCCGATCAACGTCTCCGGTCAGTACATCTAGCAGCCCAACGAAGAACCCCCGGTCACAGACCGGGGGTGGCGTGGCTACCAGGTATCAGCGCCGCCACACCCGGACCGTGTCCGTCGTCAGCAGAGGGGCGTCGTCGAAGCGGCCTACACTCACACCCCGACGACCGCGCCCGCGACCGTCTAACCACGGAACGAAACCCAGTGCGCTTCACGAGTGCCAGGTTCGCGGGTCACCACCCGAGCACTCCACTGGGGATCTTGACGTGCGCGCACCACGGGACTGCCATGGGTTCATGGAGAGCCCGCTGACCCCTCACCCAATCGGCGCCACGCTGTTGCCCCGTCTTCCCGGCGCGGTCCCGGTGCTGCTGGAGTTCGAGGACGTGCAGTTGGGCGGGTACGCCTGGTGGCGTGACCGGCAGGCGCAAGCAATCCTGTTGCTGCACGGGTGGGGTGAGGACGCTTCGACTATGGCCCCGGTCGCACACCAGGTGCTCGAGCGTGGACGGCACGCGGTGAGCATCTCCCTGCGCGGCTGGCACGGTTCCACCGGCGTGGACGACTACGGGCTCAGCGCCTCCCTCGACATCTCACGAGTCCTGGCCTGGATCCGCAGGCAGCCGGACGTGGCAGGCATCGTACTGGTGGGGTTCTCCATGGGAGGGCTGATGGCAGCCCTGGCCGCGGCGGATCAGCCTGCCGGGGCCCTCGAGGGCGTAGTGCTGGTCAACGCCCCAGCTGAACTGCGCTCCTTCGCGCGGGACACGGCTTTCGGCGGGGCCCGTCGGTATCTGGAAAAGACCCTGCAGCCGCGGCAGTGGCAGGACTCTTCCCCGCTGAATCACGCGGATCGGCTGAGCCATCCGCTGCTGGTCGTGGTCGGAACAGAAGACACCATGACGCCACCTGATCAGGGGCGCAGACTCGCCGACGCCGCCCCGGCAAGCGCACTGTTCGAGGTCGCCGGGATGGGTCACCACCCAACGCACGCGGAGTGGGCACAGATCTTGGAAGCGGCAGGTACGCAGTTCGACTTAAGACGTGGACTGCCTTCGCCTGCCCGGTGAGACGAGTCCGTGCGAGTGGGGGACTAACCGACGCGGTGATGGAGCTTGCGGGATGACACGGTCGTGCAATCTTCGCTGCAGCTCGACACCCTGGCCCTCGTGCGGCTTGGTTTCCTCCGGGCCCCTGGCTGCCTGCTCCCGGTCTGCTCGCCCGCGCACGGCTGCGCTCTGGCTCCCGTCTACCTTCGGTGCTCCTTGGATGCTCGCCGGTCGCTGGTGCTCGTATGGCACGGCTTCCCGCTGGGGAGCTCGCGTGAAGATGTCGCAGCCGCTGGTCTACGTGTCGTAGGGCCCGGCCGGGGGCGTCTCAGAGGCCGCCGTGCGGGGTCATGTCGATCTGTGCAACAACCCGGTTCTGGGTGGTGTCCACGACGACGGTCATGGGGCGCTCGGTCCGCGGCGCGGTGACCCAGGGGTCCTCGCCGGTGGTCTCGGTGGCCACCATGAGCGCGACGTCGACGCGCTCGCCCTGAACGGTCTGCGCGCGCGCCTCGAGCACCTGCACCGACGTGCTGGCCCTGGCCTGTACGAAGCGGTGCTGGGCCTCGGATTCCCAATCCCGATCGACGTCGAGCGTCTTCAGCAGCTCAGGGCTCACCGTGGGCGCCAGCGCCTCCCGCCACTGCTGCCGGCTGGTCTGCCACGTGCGCGCGTTCATGGCCTGCGCAAACCGGCTGGCCACGTCCTCGGCACGCTTGCGGGCGTCGGGATCCAGACCCTGCACGGCTCGCTCCTGGGCGGCCTTCTCCACCTCGATCTGGGAGCTGCGAGCCGCACTGGCCGATGACGGGCTGACCTGGGCGTTTCCAGATTTCGACGGCCCCGTGGAGGGGGTCGTTTCCCGATTCGTTTCTTGACTCGCAGCGCTGGCCGGGACGGTGCTGGCCGACGGCTGAGGCCAGGCTCCGGCCGTCGAGCTCGCGGTCGCCGCGGGGGTGGGGGCCGGCGCCTGCTCGCCGGGGGTGCCGGTGAGCAGCCACGCGCCGGCGCCTGCCGCGGCGAGAGCGCCGACCAGGAAGGGCCAGGCCCGCCCCGTGCGGGGCTGGGGGTCCTGGGGGTGACGGGTGGTGTCCGTGCGGCTCACTTCTTCTCCTGGATCACGTCGAAGTAGACGGTGTCGGTGCCGGTCTGGGTGACCGGGTGCTTGCGGGTGCCGGCGGACTCGTTGATCGCGGAGATCATCATGCCGTCGCCGACGTAGATGCCCACGTGCTCCCACCGCCCGCGGGTGGGGTCCCACTTCTGGGCGACGATGTCGCCGGGCTGCGGGGTCTCGGTGCGCTTGCCCACGGTCCACGGGGCCTGGCGTGGCATGTCGATCCCGTTGTCCTGGTAGACGCGCGAGACCAGCCCGGTGGCATCCCAGGAACGGAAGTCCGCGGCACCGTAGGTGTAGGTGCCGCCGATGCCGGCTTCGGCGCGGGAGACGATCTTCGAGCGCGAGAAGTCGGCCGGGATCTCCAGGCGCTTGGTGTCCTCGTCCAGGGCGTGGTTTCCCTCGGGGGCGGTGCTGGAGGTGGCACTGGCTGCGGCCGCAGCCCCTCCGGCGCCCTGGCACATCATGGGGGTGGTGCCGGTGACCTGGCCCAGGATCTGGTTCGCCGCGTTCTCCCACTTGTTGTACTCGTCGGGGTGGCGCGAGTTCTGTACGGCCTGGGCAGCCGACCCGGGGGCCATGCCCTCCCAACCGGGGATGTCCAGCAGGCCCGGGGGCATGCCCTTGTTCGGGCCGGTTGGGCCGCCGAAGAACGCTCGTGCGGCGTACTCGGGGTTCATCAGCTCCGGCACGCTTCCCCAGCCGGCCACGGTGCGCTGCTGGAAGACGTTGACCGAGTCCTTGTTGGTGCCGGTCTTCTGGTGCGGGAAGTTCATGGACTCCGGCAGGGTCGGGTTCGCCATGTTCTGGAGCATGGTCTCCTGGAGCCCGGTCATCAGCGCCACCTGGATCCCCTTGTCCGAGATGTTGAGCTCGCGCGCCACCCCGATGATCAGGGCCGCGTTCTCCACCTGCTCCGGGGAGAGCGTCCACTCGCTGCCCTCGGGCAAGGTGATCCGCACCGGCCCGTTGACCTTGGGGGGCTGCCCGTCCGAGGCGGCGGCGCCCGCGGGCGAGGATCCGCTGGCCAGCTTGGCCGAGGGAGCCGCACTTGAGGAGGCTGCTGCCGAGCTCGAGGACGCCGCCCCCGCGGCACCGCCGCCGGCCGGAGAGGTCAGCCGGGGCATCTGGCCCTTCTCCAGGATCAGGCCGCGCTCGGCCAGCCAGGTCTGCGGGTTGGACCGCTCGCCGTTGACATAGAGCATCAGGTGTAGGTGCACGCCCGTGGCCACGCCGGTCTCGCCGGCTCCGGCCAGGTGGTCCCCGGCCTTCACCTGCTGGCCGGGCTTGACCACGGTGGTGCCGTTGGCGATGTGGACATAGCGCCACTCGATCCCGTTGCCCGAGTCGATCTTGAGGATGTTGCCGCCCTCTTCACCCTCCATGTTGGTGCCGATGACCGTGCCGCCCATGACGGCGTTGATGGGGGTGCCCTCGGGGATGCCGCCGATGTCCACGCCACCGTGGAAAAGCAAGGGCGCCTCGCTCGTGTAGCCCGGGGGGATGTACCCGGGCCCGAAGGGGTTCGGGCGCGGCCCGTAGTCGGAGGTGACCCGGCCCATCAGCGGGATGGCCAGGGACCCGTCCGCGGCAGTCAGGCCCCCCACGACACAGGAGAGAGAGGACTGCTGCATCTTCAGCTTCTGCTGGGCGCCACCGATCATCAGGATGATCAGCAGGATCAGTACCACCACGAAGGCGACGACGGCCACCACGGCGCCGGCCCCGATGAAGACGGCGCGGCGCTTCATGCGTGCTGCCCCCGCGGGCCCTGGGCGGCCCGGAGGCGCTCGCGCATCCGCTGGGTGGCCTCCGTGCTGTCCGACCGCGGCCGCCGCGGGGGCTGCTGGGGGCCCTGGCTCGAATCCACGACGGTGCCCTCCACGACCTCGGGCCGGCGGGGGGTCACGGTGGCCTTGCCGTCGCTGCCCACCGTGATCCGGGACTGGCGGGGCACCCGCGGGGGCTTGCCGGGGCCGGTGAGCTCCTTGCGGTTCTGGCGCTCGATGGACCAGGCCGCGCCCTGGGCAACGACGTTGACCGCCCCACCCATCGGACCACCGATGGCAGCCGCCCCGACGCCGACGGCACGCACCAGCGGAGCCGGGGGCAGCTGCCCGCCCGGACGGCGCCGGCGCGCGGGCCCGCTGCCGCCGTCGGCGCGCGCGGCACGGCCGAAGACCTGGGGGCCGCGGGGATCCGGCCGGCGCGGTCCTCCGCTGGGCGTATCGGAGCCGCCCGAGGGGCCGCCGCCGCCGGTCGGCCGGGAGCGCGCAGGCCCGTCCTGGCCGCCGCCCTTGGCCAGACCGAGGCGGCCGAACTTGTAGCCGCCCAGGGCCGTGCCGGCCATGCCCACCAGCGACTTCATCGGCACGCTGGACTTCTTCTCCTGGCCGGCGCCCAAGCGCGAAAGCCAGCGGGCGGTCTGGTCGCCCTTCTTCATGATCCCGTGACGCACGCGCAGCACCAGCCAGATCAGCGCGACCAGCATGAGCACCAGCAACAGCATCTGGAGGGTCACGCCGAGGGCTGCGGTAGTCAGCAACATGCTGGCCACCAGGCGTAGGGACACGGCCACGAGCACGATCGCGGCCACGATGACCACACCGCAGGCAATCACGCCGACGAACGCGCCGAAGAACTCCTTGCGGGAGGTGCCCGGCAGGATCGAGATCATCACGGCCAGCACCTGGTAGACCCCGTAGAACAGGGCCATAAGCACGGCCAGGAACAGCACTACCGCCATGGTGGCCACGAGCACGGCGAAGGCTGCCGAGCCCAGGTTGGTCATGAGCATGGGGGCGACCTTGGTGAAGGAGGTCGACTCGGACCAGCTCTTGGCCGAATCACTGCACCCCTTGACCGGGTCCATCACCGACTTGGACTCCACATCCATGGGGTCCGCGGCCTTCATCGTCTCGGTGAAGGTGCTGGCGCAGCCGCCCTCGAGCAACTGGCCGAAGGCGACGGCCTGGGAGGGCCCGCGCAGCATCGCGTCCGTCAGGTCGGCCATCACGGACTGGCCCAGGGCCGAGGAGGCGTCCGCGCCGCCGTCCATCGCGCCCTTACCTCCGGTGGCCTCCACGGCGATCTGCGCCGCGGTCTGCTGGGAGGTCTGGAGGACGCCGTCCGGGCCGGTGATGTAGGCGACCGGGTTCAGCGCGATGTTCGTGGCGACCACGACCATCATCACGGAGACGAACATCTCCCCCCAGGCCGCGCCGCGCTTGCGCATGAAGAACAGCAGGCCGATGGTCGTGCCGGAGATCATCGCCGCCAGCGGGATCCAGTGGATCTGCGCGACCAGCTGCCCGAAGTTCTGGCCGAGGACCTCCATCGGGCCGGAGAACCAGGAGACCCACTGGAAGCCGAGCAGGGTGTGCAGCAGCCACATGCACGTGGTCACGCACATGTAGTGCAGGCCCCAGAAGAAGTCGAGCACGGAGACCAGCGCGTCGCGGGCGGGGTTGATGTCAATGCCGCCGGCGCCGTGGTCCAGGGGCAGTGCCTCGTACTTGGAGATGGGCACACCGGAGGAGTCGGTGACCTGCTGGGACCACTCCTCCAGGCCCATCACCCCCGACTGCGCCGGGGCTGCCGGGGCCGCAGAGGCGGCCGGGGCGGCCCAGAGCATGCTCAGCAACACGGCAGCGCTGACGCCAGCTCGTCGCATCCATCCGCGTGCGCTCATGCGTGCACCAACTCCTTGGCGGTCTCGGTGAAGGCTCCGCGCTTGGGCGGGGAGCTCATCACGGCCTTGAAGCGGGCCGGCGAGAGCGGAGGAAGCACCTTGATCTTGGCGACGTTTCCGTAGGCGTCACGCATCAGCGCCTCACCGCGGCGCTCGGGGGCCACCTCCTCGTTGTCGTCCAGGGGGGAGAGCCCGGAGGTGACCAGCTCGACCCACTCGTCCTGCCCCATGTCGGCCATCCAGTCGAGGTTGCGCTGGGCCATCTTGGAGTCGCGGGAACGGCAGACGATGCGCACGGGGATCAGCGCCTGGAGCTGCTGGGATCCGAAGTCCGTTGACGCGTCATGCGAGCCCAACGCCACAGCGGCCTTGTGCTTGCGGCCGTAGCGGACCACGTTGGACAGCTCCAGCTCGGTCTCCGGGGAGCCGGTGGCGTGGTGGGCCTCGTCGACGATCATCAGCGACTCGATAGAGTCGTCGGCGTAGAGCACGACGCGGCTGACGGCCACGATCAGGGCATAGAGGGCGCGGCCGATGACCTTCTCCACCGGCAGCTCCGCCTTCAGCGCGGCGGACTCCAGCTCCTGGCGTCGGGGCAGCTCCACGCCGCGGGTGCAGAAGGTGAGGAAGCGCGAGGACAGGTCCAGGGTCGGCAGGGACTCGTCGAAGAGCAGGGGCCCGAACTCGGTGGACTGCACGTTCTGGAGGCCGAACGCGATCGCGCGGGTCTGTTCCGGCTCCTCCCCCGCCAAGCCCTGGCCAGAGAGCAGGTGGGCTACCAGGGACCCCATGGAGGTGATCTGATGCTCCTCCGCGTAGTCGGGGTGCAGCAGCTGGCCGAGCAGCCGGCCCTCGGCGGAGTTCGAGCCGAAGCCCAGCAGCACGGAGACCAGGGAGCGGGTCACGCGCGCGGCGACCTTGCCCGGGAACAGGCGCAGGGGGTCGATCGACCAGCGGGTGTCGCCGAGCTCGACGACGGTGGGCTGGGAGCCTTCGCGCTCGGTGAGCAGTCGACCCAGGGCCGCCCACTCGGTGTTGTCGGAGCGGTCGATGGCCACGATCTGGCCTCCGCGGTCGAAGACGTTGCCGGCCACGATCTTCAGCAGGGTGGACTTGCCGGAGCCGTTCTCGCCGGTGACGGCGAACGAGCCGGACATGTCGGCCTCCATGAGGCCGCCGATGTTCATGAACACCGGACTGCGGCGCGAGGAGGAGATGTTCGTGCCCAGCCGGAATCCGGTGCGGGTGCCCAGCGCGTCGGTCACCAGGGGCACGCCGAAGGCCAGGTGCCGGCCGGTGACCAGCAGCTCGAGCTTCTTCACCACGGAGGAGGCCGGCGTGCCCGGCAGGCACGCCCACCACAGCGACTCCTGGTAGCCCAGGGGCGTGATCACCTTGAAGTCGCGCGCCGAGTAGGCCGCCTGGATCATCTGGGCCTGGCCCTGGGCCTGTTCGGGGGTCTCGGCGCCGACGATAAACATCACCGCGACGTCGATGGAGACCTCGGCCTCCGAGGAGTTCAGTGCGGCGTGGTAGGCCTTGAGGTCCTCGGCGATCGCGTCCAGGCGGGTGGATCCGCCGGTGATCGCGTGGGAGTCGCCCTCCTGCTGGTTGTACTCCTCGTTGAGCTTCTCCTCGGCACGCTTGTTCCGTGCGGCGGCGCGCTTGGCCGGCAGCACGTTCATGCGCATGATCCAGTCCGCGTTGACGCTGAGGGAGTCGATGTAGGAGACGTACTCGTCGTCGGGGAAGGTGAAGCCCTCGCGGGGGCCGGCGGTCAGGGCCATCACCACCTGGTACGAGGCCTGTCCTGCCGTGGTCTCGGAGGCGATCTTCACGTACCGGCGGCCGAAGGGGTTCAGCCGTTCCTTGGCGCTGACGTCGGACTGGCCGCCCTCGTCCACAAGCGGCTCGGGAATGCTCGCCCCGGAGGTGAACGCCTGCACGTCCTCCCCGCCGGCGGGCGCAGTGGGATCCGATCCCAGGCCCCGGCTCTGGGAGTGGGCGTAGATCCAGGCGACCTCGGCCGGAGAGGAGGGGACGGCCTTGAAGGCGGCGGGGATGGCCCGGCCGATGTGCTCGGCCGTGCGCCCCAGAGCCTGGATCTCCGCCTCCGTGGGTCGCCAGGTGGGCAGGGCCAGCTGCTCGCGCAGCTTGCCGTCGACGGAGCGGATCAGGGTCTGGAGGCGGTCGGTGATCGACTTGGACGGCAGCGGCACGGCCAGCCAGTAGGCTCGCTCGCCCACGGGGATCGTCTCGAGCTCGTCCAAAGAGAGCTCGACCTCCTCGAGGTAGTTGGGGCACTGCTCCAGGTCGACACCGTCGAGCATGCGCTCGACGACGGCGGCGGGGTCGAGCTCGGCGCACAGGCCCATGAGCATGGCCTCCCCGCGCAGGCCCTGGAAGAGGGCCTGGTGGGCGAGCATGGCCCGCTCCTTGTGCTCGCCCTTGCCGAAGCCGTAGGGCAGCCCGTGCACGCGCCACATCGCCCACACCGTGCCCGTGGAGGTCCACATGAGGTTCTCGCGCAGGTACAGGAGGGAGTTCTTCATCGCTGGGTGTCCTTGTTCTCGGTCGTGCTCTGCTGGAGGAGGCGTGCCACGGAGGAGGTGCCCATCGGCCGGTACGTCGGCGCGGGCTCGCCCTGCGGTTCGTCGGTGGCCGGCGCGCGGGTGAGAGCGGTGGGACTGGAGGGCTTCTCGGGCATCCCTGCGGGAGCCTTCTTGGGGGCGAACGTCTCGCCGCGGTAATGCCCGTGCGGGGGCTTGGACCAGGCCAGGAAGGCTCCGGTGATGACCAGGCCCAGCTCGTGGAGGTTGTCCGGGGCGAAGCGCAGCAGCCAGGTGACCGCCAAGCCAGCGGCCAGGGCGCCGGCGAAATCGAACAGGTCGAAGCCGGTGGACCAGGACCCCCGGACGGCCCACAGCAGCGCCACCGTGATCGCCCCGCCCACGCCCTGCACGAGCGTGTAGGGGCCCCCGGGCACGCGGGTGCCGTCGGGCAGCCGGTAGAGCGTGGTGGGGATGCGGCGGATGCTGCTGTAGAACCGTCCGGTCTCGGTCATGGCTTACTCCTGGCCGATCACTTGATGGTCGAGCCGGCGGAGTCCGCGGCCCACTGGACGCCGGCCACGCCGCCCCAGATGAACAGGCCGCCGGCCAGAGCGGAGAGCAGGATCGCCGGCAGGGTCCACTTGCCGCGGGCCGAGCCGATCAGGAAGATCACCACGCCCAGGAAGATGATCAGCGCATTGAGCACGGTCTGGGCCTGGGCGATCAGGTTGTTGATCGAGGTGAAGAAGTTGGCGCCGAGCGTGAGGGAAGAGTGGAGGTACGGGGTGAAGACGTTCACGAGGTCTCCCTTTCAGAGATGAGGGGTCAGTGGGTCGGGGCGGACTGAGGGGCTGAGGTGTCGATCAGGGGGGCCGGGTCGAGGGAGGTCACCTCCCATCGGCCGTCGCGGAAGGTCACGGTGACCGGCACCGTCACGCCCATACGCGAGTTGCGCTCATCGGGCAGCTCTGCCTCCGCCTGGATCAGGGCGCGCACCGGGGTGCCAGGCTGGACGGAGTCCAGGGCCTGATCGGTGCGGATCTCCTGGATGAACAGGCGGGTGTAGGGGGCGGGGTCGATGGCGGCGAGCTTGTAGCCGGGGGCCAGGAAGCGGGAGACATCCGAGCGGCCGGCGCCGTAGGCCTGGAGGAAGCCGTCGAGCATCTTTCCCAGGTCGGTGTCCGGGCCGACCCGCTGGGAGTAGTTCAGGGTGACGGGGTCTCCATGAGCCGGCCCCGGCACCGGGGTGGGGTAGCCGATGACCTGCAACTGGCCGGGGGCCTGCTCGTGAACGGCCACCTGGTAGTACCGCAGCGTGTAGGGGACCGGCTTGGCGGTGGCCCCAGCCGCCGGAGACGGACTGGCCGAAGACGGCGAGGGAGACGGCGAGGCGGAGGACGTCGGCGAGGCGGTCGCCTGCTCCAGCAGGGACAGGCTCTTGGTCGCCTCCGCTCCCTGCGGAGCGCTCGGCGCCCCGGAGCGCTGCTCCACATGGGCAGCGACGGTCACGGAGGTGATGCTCGGGTCCTTGCCGCGCTGGACGCCGGCCACGGCGACGTCGCGCACACCCAACGGCTCCACGGGCAGCTGGGGGATCTTCGTCCCCCCGATATAGGGCTCCAGCAGGCTCTGGTCGTCGCGGGTAGCACGCAGCCACGCCGAGACGTAGGACGTCGCCACGCCCTCAGCGGTGGACGTGTCGGGCACCTCCACCGTCGGCGCCGGCTGGGATGCCGTCGAGGCGGCCAGGACGACGGCCAGGCCGGACAGGCCCAGGCACAGCACCATCGCCCCGTAGAACCCGTAGAGCAGGACCCGGGAGGCCAGGCTGTTCACCTTGGACTTGGCCGGCGTCGGGCTGTTCTGCTCCGGCGCCTCCGCGGCGGGCTCGGTCTTCTTCTTGCGAGAGAGCAGTTTCACCGATCCTGCCCTCCCATCCGCCGGGCGATGAGGGTGGCCTCGCGCAGCTGGTCGGAGTCCAGGAGGCGACGCATCTCCTCCTGGCTGGCCTGGTCGAACGGCCGCGCACACAGGTCCGCCAGACCCGCCTCCAGGACGGCCTCGGCCTCCCGCATGGTCTGGCCCTCACGCACGAAGCTGGCCAGCTGCTCATCGGTCACGATCTCGGGGGTCTGCTCGGACATCACGGGGGCTCCTTGGACGGGCGATCTCTCACCGGACTAAAGGCCGCCCGCGGGAACCGATGTCCCTCCCGTGCGGGAACTTTTTCTCCGCCCCTCCCCCACATCCGCATGATTACGCCGATCTCCTGCGGTCCAGGTTCTGGAAATCCAGACGATCGGCAGATCCAGATCCAGATCCAGATTCGTTTCCCGACCTGCTCGTTTGGCTGGTCAGTGACCCGTCCGGGACGCCCGGACACCACTGATGGAGGGACCGAGTCCGATGAGCACCACCACCTACGCCCCGACCGTGATCGACCGCCTGAACGCCGAGTGGGCCGTGCGCTACGCCGAGACCTCCCACCCCTGGCCTCACGGCGCTCAGACCGGCATCGAGCTCGTCCAGACGGTGGCCCGCAGCACCGTGGAGGTCCGCGAGCAGATCATGCGCGGCCTGCTCGAGCAGGCCGCGGTCGGCGACGAGGACTGCGCCCGCGCCGTCCTCCAGCTGATGCTGCCTCGCTTCACCCTGATCGCCGGCCGTCACACCCGCATGCGCATGGCCACCATGCACGGAGACCACTCCGCCCGCGAGGAGGTCTCCGCCGCCGTCATCGCCGCAGCGTGGAAGTGGATCCGCAGGCCCTCCCTGCACCGGGCTGGCTCGTGCATCGGCAACCTCGCCATGGACGTGCTCAAGGACTCCCTGCTCGAGCGCAAGCTCTACGACGGCCAGTCCGACGTCGAGGCCCTGCCCTCCTGGCTGCCGCAGCTGGCCGAGGAGCCGGCCGACGATGAGGCCGCCGACAACGGCCGTGCCACCCGGGACCTGTGCGCCCTGATCGCCTGGGCTCGAGACAACGCCGTCTTCTCCAGCCGCGACGCCGCGGTCTTCCTGCGCTACCAGCTGGCCGACGAGGCCGAGCGCGCAGCCCTGAGCGACGAGTACGGCTACAGCGGCCGCGGCCTGTGCAAGCGCATCAACGTCCTGCGCACTCGCCTGACCCAGGCCGTGAAGGACTACGCCATGGAGCGCAGCGGGCTGGCTCCCGACTACGCGGCCCTCATGGAGCAGGCCCCGGCCGCCTGAACCCCAGACCGCGACCACCTCACCGAACGGCTATCCACGGATGCACAGCGAAACCGCCCCCCACTACAGGAGGAATACATGTGGTTTTACTACATGGGGACCCTCCAAAATCGTTGCAATCATGCCGATTCTGACGGGGTGGCCGTCACAAGATGCACACACTGGCCGTCACAAGATGCACGTGGATAACCTCCGGCCCGACCGGCGCACCGTCAGAAGATGCACACACGCGATCGGCTTGATCCCGCCGATTTCGCCCCCAATCTGCGTCCACTCCGCCGACTATGAGCCCCCGTCACAAGATGCACGTGGATAACTCCCCGGCGACCGAAGTTCTCCACACCCGCTCCGTCCCCTCCACGCCCACCCGTCATCGGGTCCGAAAGGTCACCTCAGCCATGAACCACACGCCGGACATCACCTCCATCGACGCGGCCCCGCGCCCGGCTCTCTCGCCCAGGCGCCTGCGGCTGCTCGAGCTCAGCGAGGAGATCGAGCAGAACCCCGGCGAGGTCGCCTTCTCCACCCGCATCTGGGCCCAGCTGAGCCTGCCCTACCGCGACCCTGGAGCCACGGTCCCCCACTGGAGCCGACGCAACGGAGACACCACCCTGACGCTCTCCCCTGGCCCGGCTGGCTTCCCCTTCGGCGTCCTGGCCCGCTCCCTGCTCACCTGGATGTCCACCGAGGCCGTGCGCACCCGCTCCCGCCACCTGGACCCCGGCCCCTCCCTGCGCGCGTTCCTCTCCAGCGTCGGCACCTACCCCTCCGGGGCGAATCAGCGCCGTGTGATGGACCAGCTCCACCGGCTCAGCACGACCTCGATCATCATTGAGACCAGCCGCGAGACGCCCGACCGGCGCACCCTCAGCGGCCAGAACATGCACGTGGCCCACCGCTACGAGCTCACGTACCAGCGTGGGGCCGACCACGCGCGCATCGAGCTCAGCGAGCCCTACTTCGAGGAGGTCATGCGCTCCCCCGTCCCGGTCCTCTCCTCCGCCCTGGCAGCCCTGGGCGGCTCCCCCATGCGCATGGACCTCTACGTCTGGCTCTCCTACAGGATGTCCACGCTCCAGCGCACCACCACCGTCTCCTGGCGCCAGCTGGAGACCCAGTTCGGCGCCCAGTACGCTCAGCCGCGCCAGTTCAAGGCCGCCTTCTTGAAGAACCTCGAGCCCGTGAAGCTGATCTACCCCCAGGCGAAGGTGGCCGTGGTGGACTCCGGCCTGCGCCTGCACCCCTCCGCCACCCACGTCCCGCGGGCAGCCCACCAGCGCCCCCGGCACCTGCGCGTGGGCTGATGCACCACGAAGGGGGGCGGCCCTGCCGGGCCGCCCCCCTTCTCATGCCGGCTCAGCTCTTCGGCAGCCAGGCGTCGTACACCGAGGCGACCATGGCGCTCCGGGAGGGGGCGCCTAGACGGGCCACCTGCTCATCCAGCCAACCCCGCTGCTCCTGATCCAGGCGCAGCTGCACCTGCACGCCGCCCTGGCCGCGCGCGGCACCTCGGCGCCCACGCGGCATCCCCCCGTCCCCACGCGGCTTGTGCCCGCAGGCCGCCAAGAGCTGATCGTCGCTGAGCTCGTCGAACGCGTCGATCAGCAGGTCCGTGTAGGTCCGATGCCGCTTGGCGGCCGCGGTCCGCAACCGATCCAGGACCGGGACGGGGAGGTAGACGGCCGTGTTGCGCACGACCAGCTCTTCCTCTTCGGGGACGTCCACACGGTCCAGCTCGACCACCTGCGCGCCTTCCTGCGGGACCGCGCGCCTCACGTCTGGCATCAGTTCCGGTGCGGTATCCCGCGTGGCGACAGGCACCGTTTCCGGTGTGGTGTCCTGCGTGGATTCCGGTGTGGCATCTGGCGTGGTTTCTGGCATGGCGTATGGCACAGAGTCGACCTTCTCTGCCGGCTTCTTCTTGCCCCGGCCACGCGCGTTGAACACAGCGCCGAGTCCGTCTGCTCGATTGGGGGTCTCCATCTCAGGCGTCCTCCTCCTCGTCCTGGCCCAGGGCGCTCAGGCGTCCCAGAATCTCCTGGGCCAGTGCGGCGTAGTCCCCTGCCAGGCCATCCATGGTCGACGCATGGAAGGTCGAGGCTTCACCGGCCTTGATGCGCGCGAAGCGCTCTCGGTGAGCGCGGGCCACATCGCTCTCGAGCTCGTGCACCAGGCGTCCGCTCTTGCGCAGGTCCTGGGCGGCGCCGGCGGCGTGCCGAATACGGGCGGTGAAGACGGCCTCGTCGAAGGCCAGCCCCTGGAGCATCTGCTCGAGCGCCTGGCGGGCCTCTCGCTCGATCTTCACGGCGCGCGCCTCCACGTCGAACAGCGCCAGGCCCAACAGCTGCACGTCGGGGTTCGTGGTCTCGTGAACGGCCTGGAAGCGCTCGGCCGTCACAGCGACGCCATCGAGGGAGCGGAGATCCGTCTTGGAGACGATGACCACGCCCTCGGCGACGCTGAAGGCGGCCTCGACCAGGGCGCGGTCTCCCGGGGGCGTGTCGATGACGACCAGGTCCCACTCCTCCATGACCTGGCTCAGGCTCCGGTGCAGAAGAGCCCCGAGGGGCGGGGCGTCGTAGCCGCGTGCCACCAGCAGGCTGATGATGTCGGCCAAACGAGGACCGCCGCGAACGACGCCCAGGCCTGGGCGCATGGGATCCGTGGAGATCGGCAGCGGCGCCCCATCTTCGAGGGCTCGACGCAGCTCGATTCCGTCCGACTTCTCTAGGCCGAGGTCGGGGGAGAGGTTGCCCTGGGGATCCAGGTCGATGGTGAGGGTGCGGATGCCGGCGGCCGCGGCCAGACCGGAGAGGTTGGCGACCAGCGACGTCTTGCCGGTACCGCCCTTGCCGTTGGCGACCGCCAGGACGCCTGGGATGGCGTATGAGCGCGCAGGGGTGGACATGAGGACCTCCTAGGTTCCCTGTGATCTGACTCCTCCAGTCTACTGCATCTCTCGGGAAATACCGAGAGATTTCCCGCAGTGTTATGGCGTTCAACTGGTGTAGCGGACGGTTGGGGACTGGCGCGCAGACGGCGGTGTTATGGCATGCACGGCACTCCTGATGTGGCGCCGGTATGGCATGAGGTCACCGCTCGACGATCGCGCCCAGGGCCTCGATCATCGCGCTGTAGGCCTCCCGGTTGAGGCGGTAGGTCAGGCGTCGGCCCCGGCGCGCTTCGGAGGTGTCGCTGGAGGTCAGCAGGCCGGCCTCCTCGAGGGTGCGCAGGTTCAGGGAGAGGGTTGCGCGGGGGACGTCCAGGGACGTGGCGAGGTCGTGGGCGCCGAGGCCGGGGGAGCGGGCGATCAACACGAGGATGCGCATGCGCAGCGTGGAGTTGAACGCGACGACGGCCGTGTCGAGGGGGGATGCGGGGGCGCTCATGCAGAAATGTCTACCGTACAGAGGGACATGAGGGGGCGGTCCGGGCTTTATGTCTGGTGAAGGACCAAGCCACCTGCCATTACGGCTGGCAGGTTTGATACGCTCCCCGTGCAGTCCCCTCAGTAGCGAGAAAGGCAGGCCAAGGTGGCTCTGAGAAAGCGGTCGCCCAAGGTGACCCCCACCGAGAACCCGCGCGTCAGCGAGGCCGGCTCCAGCGCGGCGGCTCCCGTGGGCCGTCCTGCGCCGACGCCGGTGGCCAAGCGCCGCGTGGGCGGTGTGGCTGTCGCCGTCGCCCTGGCTGCCCTGGGCGGCCTCGGCGCGTTCGTGGGGACCCAGGCCAACGAGGCCAAGCCCTACCTGGTGGTGAACGCTCCCGTGGAGCGAGGGCAGAAGATCGAGTCATCCATGCTGTCGTCCGTGCGCGTGGCTGGCGACCCCAGCGCGCTGGTCCCTGCGACCGAGGCCCAGCAGATCCAGGGGCAGGTGGCCACGACCGACCTCCAGCCGGGCAGCACCATCACGCGCACGTCCACGGCAACGTCCTTGGGTGTGGAGGACGGCGAATCGCTGGTGGGCCTGGCTCTGGAGGTCGGGCGCCTGCCTGCCCGGGAGATGGCCGCAGGAGATCACGTCCAGGTCCTCTTCACCCCGGGCAACCAGAACACCAAGGCCGGTGACGAGAACCAGAATCACGACCCCGTCGCGGCCGTGATCGAGGCCAGCCACCATGACCAGAACAGCGGGAAGACCACCGTGGATCTGCGCGTGAAGCAGGCCGACGCCCAGAAGGTCGCCACCTGGGGTGCCGCCGGCACCGCCAGCGTGATCATGCAGGGAGCGCAGAAGTGAGCATCCTGACCCTTGCGGCCTTCGGCGTCAGCCCGGGGGTGAGCACCACGGCCGTGGCCATGACGTTGCAGTGGCCGCGCCCTGTGCTGCTCGTGGAGGCCGACGTCAGCAAGCCCTCATCCGTGCTCGCCGGGTGGTTGCAGGGCAGCATGCCGGCCGACAGCGGCCTGATGGGCATCGCCCACAACTCCATGCGACAGGCCCTGACGGAGCAGGACATCTGGGACTACGCCGTCGACCTGGGAACGGGCCAGGACGCTGGCCAGCCTTCCCGCTGGCTCCTGCCCGCCATGTCCGAGCCGCTGGCCGCGCGATCCATGCGGGGCCTCTGGCCGGAGTTGATGATGGCTCTGCGCGCCGTCTCCGGCCAGGACATCGACGTGATCGTCGACACTGGCCGCTCCGAGAACGCCCACGGCCGGGAGGCGCTCTGGCGCGACAGCGACCACCTGAGCGTCGTGGTGCGCAGCGACCTGGTCTCCGTGGCCGCGGCGCGTGCCTATCTGCCGGCCGTGCTGGAGGCCCGCGCCACCGCGGGGGCAGTGGACACGTCCTCCCTGCTCGTGGTCGAAGATCGAGCCCAGGAGTTCCCCTCCAAGGACATCTCCAAGGTGCTGGGCCTGCCGGTGCGTGGACGCCTTCCCCAGAGCCCGGAAGCCGGCGCTCACTTCGGCGGGGGCGCCCAGGCGACGTCCTGGAGGCTGCGTTCCTACACGCGGGCCATCGGTGCCGCCAACGCCTCCCTCGCGGACGCGCTGATGGCCCGCCGCCAGCTCATCGAGGCAGACATGCCCACCGAGACCGGAGGAGAGCAGCGATGAAGGATCAGACCCCCGACATGTCCCTGGACCTGCTCAACCTCCCGTTCCTGACCGAGAGCACCCCGGCCAAGCCGGCCCGGCCGTCCCTGATCCCCGCCTCCGCCGGCGCTCACCTGGCTCGCCCGCTGGGCACTACCCCGTCTCCCACCGATTCCGCTGAGCTGCCCGGGCTGTCCCGGCCGCTGACTGCTGTGCCCGAGCCGGCACCGCAGGCCGAGCAGAGCGCCCCGGCCCGGCCGAGCAACACCACGGAGCTGACGGGCTTCTGGTCGATCGTCGACGTGCTGCGCGCCAAGGCCGTGGACTGGCACGCCGAGGAGACCGCCGACCGCATCGACCTGCCCGAGAGCGAGCTGCACGCCATGGGCTGGCGGCACATCGACCGCGCGATCATCGAGCAGATGCGTGAGAACGTGCAGACCGGCGGCCGCGACGCCGCATGGACTGCCGAAGAGCAGGCGGCACTGCGCCAGGCCACCTTCGATGCGATGTTCCGTCTGGGCCGATTCCAGGCACTCGTGGACGAGCCCGGGGTGGAGAACATCCACATGATCGGTTCCGACCACGTCTGGGTGGAGAAGGCCGGCGGCAGCATGGAGCGCCGCCCTCCCGTCTTCGAGACCGATGAGCAGATGATGGCCGAGCTCCAGTTCCTCGCCGCGAACGCGGGGGAGGAGTCCCGCCCCTTCTCTGCGGCCCACCCCGACCTGGACATGGACCTGATGGGCTCGGTCCGTCTGGCCGCCACCGCCCGCCCGGTCTCCACGCGGCCCACCGCCGTATTCCGCATCCATCGGCTGGTGAACATCACCCTGGAGCAGCTGGTCGACAACGGCACCCTGAGCCCCCTGGCCGCCGAGTTCCTCACGGCGCTCGTGCAGGCCGGCAAGACGATCGTCATCAGCGGCTTCGGCGGCGACGGCAAGACGACCCTGATGCGCGCCCTGGCGGAGAAGATCGGCCCGCTGGAGCAGATCGTGACCATCGAGAAGGAGCGCGAGCTGCACCTGGACCGGCTCGACTCTCGCCTGGTCCCGCCGATCGAGCTTCAGGCTCGCCCCGGATCGGGCGAGCGCGCCGCCGACGGCAGCACCATCGGCGAGTACACGTTGACCATGGCCATGGAGAAGGCCCTGCGTCTGAACTCCGCACGCATCCTGGTCGGCGAGGTCCGCGGTTCGGAGATCGGCGCGATGATCTCCGCGATGCAGACCGGCGCGGGAACTTACTGCACCGTCCACGCCTACTCCGGCGAGGAGGCCGTGCGCCGTCTGGTCGGCCTGGGCATGAACGAGTTCTCCGAGACCTACATGGCTCGCCAGCTGGGCTACCACATCGACGTCGTCGTGCAGATGCGCAAGGTGCCTCAGCCCGATGGCTCGGTGAAGCGCAAGATCATCTCGATCTCCGAGGTGCTGCCCGGCGACACCGACAAGGGCATTTCGGTGGCCGACCTGTTCCGCATGGGTCCCGGCGACGAGAACGCCGTGCCCGTGGCCCCTCCCGTGGACAACCGCCTGCGCAACGATCTCGAGCGCACCGGCTTCGACCTGCTGCGCCTGGCCGGAGGTGCCCGATGAGCTCGCTCCTGCTCCCTCTGAGCTTTGCCCTGGGCATCCTCGGCCTGGGCATGGCTGCCGTGAACTGGCTCTGGCCCGCCCCTCCCAAGGCCCCTGCACCCGATCCGCGCTGGCTCACCGCCCTCAAGGGACTCGGCCGCCGCATGGACCGCAACACGTGGATCATGGTGGGCATCGCCGCCGCCGTGGGCTTCTTCATTGCGCTGTTCACCGGCCTGCTCGTCTACCTCGTCGCCCTGCCCGGCGCCGTCATCCTCCTGCGCTTGGCCTTCGGCTCCGGCGGGGGATCGGCCCAGATCGAGAAGCTGGCGCAGATGGAGATGTGGACGCGCTCGCTCTCCGGCCTGATCGTCGCAGGAACCTCCCTGGAGACCGCACTGGCCGCTTCCATGCCCAACGCCGGCGACCTGATCCGGGACGAGATCGCCACGATGAATGCCCGCATCAAGGCCGGCTGGCCTACCGCAGACGCCCTCAAGCGCCTGGGCCTGGAATGGGGAGACCAGACCGGCGACCTGGTCGTCATGCAGCTGATCCTGGCCGCCAATCAGCGCGGCCAGGGCCTGGCGAACGCCCTGGACGACCTCTCCACCTCCGTGGAGGAAGAGGTCTCCAAGCGCCGGGCCATCTACGCCGACCGCGCCGGCGCCCGCCGTGAGGCCCGCATCGTGATCACCATCGTGGTGATTTCCCTGTGCCTGGTCCCCGGAATGGGCGGGCCCATGGCCGCCTACCAGACCCCGCTGGGCCAGGCGCTCTACCTCGTCCTGGCTCTGGTCACCGCAGGGCTCATCATCTGGATGACCCGCGTGGTAGCCCCGCCGCCGCAGGTCCGCCTGCTGACCGCTAGGAGCTCGTCATGATGATGATCATCATCGCCGGCATGCTGTTCGGCCTGGCCGCGACCGCGCTGATCTGGCCCCTGCTGCCCCAGCGTCCGCGCCTGCGCGCGGCGGCCTTCGACGGCATCGTGACCAGCACCTCCGGAGGCGGCGCGCTCTCTTGGCAGGAGCGGGCCTCGCAGTGGACGATGCGCACGCTGCCGCCGGCCCTGGTCAACGGCCTCACCGACGCCGACCTGGACATCCTGGGCACCACCCGCAGCCGCCACACCTGGGCCAAGATCTACGGCGCCACACTCGTGTTCGTGGTCTGCCTCGCCCTGAGCGTGGCCGCACAGGTGCTCTACTCCCTGCCGCTGTGGCTGTCCCTGCTGATCAGCCTGCTCGTCGCCGCCGTCGCCTGGCTGGCACCTGACTCGGCCGCCCGCAAGCGAGCGACCAAGGCACGCACTGACTTCGCACGCGCGGTCGCGGTATTCGTCGAGCTGCTGGCCTCTGAGCGCGGCCGCAACGCCCAGCCCACGGTGGCTCTGGAAAACGCAGCCGCCATCGGCGACACCTGGGCTTTCCAGCGGATCCGTCAGGAACTGGTCCGGGCTCGCTTCACCAAGGTCCAGCCCTGGACCGCCCTGGAGACCCTGGCCACGCAGCTCCACGTCCCCGAGCTCACCGATGCCGCCCGCATCATGCGCCTGAGCGGAGACAATGGGGCCAGCGTCTACGAGCCTTTGCGCGCGTTGGGTCGCAACATGCGCGTGCGGATGCTCAACGCCGAGGCAGCCCGTGAGAATGAGGCTTCCGGCCGCATGAAGAACATCATCATGTTCATCGCGTTGATGTTCACGCTAATCGTCCTCACCCCTCTGATGCTGACGCTGATGAGCGCGTGAGACGCGCGAGCTCCTCCCGGAGATCGTGATCTCCCATCCACCCACCCACCCGCATCGGGACCGTCCCGAGGCCATTTCCACCACACGAGGGGACTCACCATGAACAAGCTGATGCAGCAGTACCTGATCCTCCGCGCCTGGATCCAGGACAAGCACGAGGACGAGGCCGGCGCCGAGACCATCGAGATCATCCTCGGCGTGCTCGCCGCCGTCGTGCTGGCCGCCCTGGTCTGGGCCGGCATCAACACCTTCGCTACCAACAAGGTCGGCGAGCTGGGCTGACTAGACCAGCCAGGGACGGAACACCACGAGCAGGGGGGGTCACCATGAACATCACGGCACCGCTTCGAGCGCACCTCGAGGCCCATGCACGCAACGAGACGGGTTCCTCGAACATCGCCTCGCTGCTGATCGTGCCGGTGGCCCTCCTGCTCGTGTTCCTCGTCCCCCAGGCCGGCGCCTACTACCAGGCCTCGACCGTGGCCCAGTCCGCGGCCAACGCGGCCTACGCAACTTCCCGAGTCATGGGCGGCTCGAGCGCCGAGGGCCAGGCGGCCGCCCAGCAGGTCATCTCCCAGCACTCGGGCACCCTCCAGGGCGCCTCCGTGAACATCAGCACCACCGGGGAGCGGATGACCGTCACCGTCACCGGCACCGCGCCGGCCTACACCGGGCAGTGGATCAGCCCGTCCGTCTCCCGGTCCGTGACCGGGCCCGTCGAGAGGGTGGTCAAGTGAACCTCCGCGACACGTCCCTGGCCTGGCTGCGTGATGAGCGCGGCGAGTCCGGCGTCGGGCTGCTCATCGTGGCTCCGGCCATCGGACTGCTCATCGCCATCGCCGTCATGGGCGGCCGCATCGGAGCAGCACAGACCTCCATCGAGTCGGCGGCCGGCGTCGCCGCCCGCGAGGCCACCCTGGCCCGCAACCCCGGCCAGGCCGAGTCCAATGCGCGCCAGTCCGCCCGCATGACCCTGGACCAGACCGACTTCACGTGCGGCTCCCAGAACATCACGCTGGACACCTCCGCCCTGCGCAACGCCCCCGGCATCCCCGGGTCCGTCTCCGCCACCATCACCTGCACGGTGCCGCTCTCCGACCTGGCCATCCCCGGCACTCCCGGGTCCTGGACCATCACCGCCGACGCCACGTCCCCCGTGGACACCTATCGAGAGAGGGGCTGAGCATGATCGCCCGCTTCCGCGCCTGGCTCGGCCGCGAGCACGGAGAGTCCTCCCTGCTGGTCCTGATGCTCGTCCCCATCATCGTGCTCGTCGGCTTCGGCATCGGCATCGACTGGAACGGCAAGGTGCGCGCCTCCGAGGAGGCCGTCACCATCGCCCACCAGGCCGCCCGCGCCGGCGCCAACGCTGGCACCACGGCCGGAGCCGCCCGCGGCGAGGACATCACCCTGGACAGAGCGGCCGCCGCGCGCGCCGCCCAGGGGATGATCGCCGAAGCCGGAGCCACCGGCACCGTCAACGTCACCCCCACCAAGGTCACTGTGGACGTCGACGTCCCCTACACCCCACGCTTCATCCCCACCGGCGTCCTGACCGGCCACGGCCAGGGCACCGCCCAGATCCACTCGAACACCCGCTGACCGCAAGGAGACACCATGAGCCGCGTCACCAAGACCACCGCATACACCGGAGCCGTCCTGGCTCTGGCGCTCACGCTCACCGGCTGCAACGGCGGTGGCACGCCGGGTGGCAACTCCACGTCCGCGAGCGCCTCGCAGTCTTCGCTTGCGCCGTTCGAGGACGGGTCGTCGTCCGCGAACGTGTCTTCGTCCTCCGCTTCCTCGAGCTCGACGAGCGCGTCGTCGTCTGCGCTGCCGGAGTACAAGCCGGTCACCTCGAAGAAGCCGGGGGGCCAGGAGGAGGCGAAGGCGAGCGCGTTCAAGGCGGTTGAGCTGCTCTACACGGTCTCGTCGGACGTGCTGAACAGCGGTGACGCGAAGAACGCGGATCGCCTGTCCGTGGCGGCACAGCAGGGCGAGCTGACTCAGCAGAAGGCCAACGTGGAGAAGACGCTCGCCACGGGGGCCACCTACCGGGGCGCCTCGAAGGTGGAGCTGATCGACGGCCTGGCGGGCCCGTCCGTCCATGCTGATGGCACCTTGGTCGAGAACGCCTCGGTGAACCTGCGCGTGTGCGAGGACAACTCGGGTGTGAAGATCACCGGCAAGGATGGCAAGCCTGTGGACACCGGCGCCACGCAGCGGTTCATCGTGAAGTACGCGGTGCTCTGGAACGAGGACGACGGCGTCTGGAGCGTCGTCTCCAGCGAGCTGCCTCCGCTGAACGGACCGGAGGAGACCTCGTGCTGACCCGTAACAGGTGGGCCGCCATGGCGGCCGCGGGGGTTCTGACCGCGAGCGCTCTCGTCGGCGCGACGGGGGCAGCGGCCCAGGCCACGGGGACGACCGCTGATGGGCGATGCCGTGCAGGCAGCACGGGTTCTAGCTGCCTGGTGGAGGCCACGGTGCCGGGTAAGGGACAGAACGCGCAGCCCGTGCTGGGCCGGGACGGGAAGGCCCCGAAGCGGGCGAACTTCTGCGAGATCAACGAGCCTCTGCCTGGCGACAGCGTCCCGTACCGCTGTGACGTGAACTACGACCCGGTCAATGACTGCGTGTGGGTGAACATGTCGCCGCAGCCGACTCCGCCGGCGGGCAAGGATCCAGAACGGGGCGCGTGGGAGCAGTGCAACCCGAGCGATGGGCTGACGCTCGGTCAGCCAGTGAAGACGCGCTGGATGGATTCCACGCAGGCCGGGCCGGGGGAGATCCGCCAGGCCGCCCAGACAGTCGTGAAGGAGATGCAGCTCAAGGGCATCGAGATCGGCATGGTGCCGTACCCGGTGGCGGAAAACGGCACGGGTGCTGTGGGTCTGCCGGCGTGGATGTGGGTCGGGAACCCTGACGATCCGCAGGCGTGGGGGCCGTACACGGTCTCCAAGGACGTGAACGGGATCGCCGTGCAGGCCACGGCGCGGCCGGTGCACGTCACCTGGGACATGGGCGATGGGACGCAGGTGGTCTGCGACGGTCCCGGCACCGTCTACGAGGACCGCTTCGGCAAGCAGGAGTCCCCGGACTGCGGGCACACGTACATGAAGATGTCCAACCCCACCTACAAGGTCACGGCGATCACGACATGGTCCGTGGAGTGGACCGCCCAGGGCCAGTCCGGGGTGATCGAGACCCTCACGCGCTCCTCGCAGGACGTGCGGATCGGCGAGTTCCAGGCGCTGAACGTGCGGCCGTAACGTGCGCGCCGGGGCAGGCCTTTGGTCTGCCCCGGCGTGTTGTTTCCAGATGCAGGCTCGGACGAATCGGATTGGGATACTCTGTGACCATGCGCACGCCCCCGTCGAACCCTCGCCCCACCAGGCGCACTGGCGGTCGCCCGTCCAAAGGAGACCGCTTCAGCGTGACCACGAAGCTCCCCAGGTCCTACGAGGAGAAGCTGCACGCCCGCGTGGACTACCGGGGCGAGACCGTCACCGACTACGTCGCATCCCTGATCCTGGCCGACCTCGACGCCAACGAGGTCCCCGAGTCGAACGGACAGGAGGCCTTCGACGTGAAGATCGCCTGAGCATGCAAGAAGGCGGCCCCGCGCCAACGGAACCGCCTTCTTGCGACTAGCACCCCGCCAAGGGTGCCTGTCTGAAGATTTCAGTTGTTCGAGAGCTGCTTCTCACTCGCCAGTGAAGCTCTCGATCTCGGGTGGATCCCCGCCAAGGGATCCGGCTCTGTCCCTCCCTGGAAGGAGGTACGTCGCTCTTGTCGTGCCCAAGTCTACCCAAAATCCCTCTCCGCGACACGTCCCCCCTCCCGTCGGCCGTGTCCTCGGCGCCGTGCCTGGGGGAGTCCACCCTCGCCCGACTGCTGCGCCATCGCCAGAAACCAGCCCGGCCCGTGCGGGGTCGGATCACGAATCCGTGTCGTCAGAACTGGCGCCGGCCCTCGCGTGCCCGGGAGGGCGACATCGACGTGATCTTGGCCGCGGTGCCCGCCGGGTCCCGGCGTCTGGAGCACCTGGGCGACGCCGTTCCCGCCCTGCGGGCACTGCCTGCCTGGCAGGACCTCTCCCGGATCCGTCGGCGGCTGATGGAATCTCTGGTGGGTGCGCTGGCGGCCTGCGCGGACTGGTCGAAGATGATCTCCCGTCCCGGGCACAAGCGCCTGGCGAAGATGATCGGCCGGAGCGCCTCGACGGTGACCGCGGCCATCGCCTGGCTGATGCGACACGGGGTGATCGGACGCGTCGCCGCCGGACGCTCTGCCGCCTACGCGACCCCGGACGAGCGTGGCAAGCGGATCAACGAGGCGGCGGTCTACGTGCTGTGCTGCACCGCCCACCTGAACGTGGAGAAGATCCTCGCCAGGCACCGTGCCGACGCCGCGGCCGAAGCACGGGAGCGTGCAGGTCAGCGTCGGATCCGTGGGGCTGTGGAGAAAAACTGGCACCCTTCCTCGCTAGAGGATTCACTTACTAGAACTCGTAGAGGAACCACGCACGCGCGCGACCGCGGACTCGTCGAGCTCTGGCCCTGCAACCGCGCAGTGGCCACCCGTCGTCAGCAGCTGGCCGCCGCCCGCACCGTCCAGGATCGCGCTCTGGGTCTGCGCGTGCTCTCGGCCCGGGACGTCCGCTCGCTGATCCGTCCCTTCCTCGAGGCCGGCTGGACCCCGGCCGACCTGCTCCACGCCCTGGACCACACCCCCCAGGGCGCGCACCGGCTCCACAGCCTGGACGCCGGCCAGGACGCCGCTCGAGCTCGCGGCTACCTGCGGTGGCGCCTGGAGCACTGGAAGGACCCCGGCGGGCTCGTGCTCGCCTCAGCCTCTGCCCGAGCTCGTGAGTGGGCGGAGGCGGCGCGCGAGGCGATGCACCGGGATCGCCAGGCGGATGCGCGAGCGCGCGCGGCGGCCGCGGGAGTGGAGTCTCCGGCTCGAATCGCGGCCCTGGCGGCCATGCGGATGCTGTTCCGGCAAGGTGGCGCGGAGCGTGACAGCCTTGAGGCGGCCCACCTCACCGCCTAAACTGACCTCAGATCAACTTAGAAGGGACATCGGGGGACCGCCCCAGCCTTCTACCCCGTGAAGACCTCTACCCACGCGAGCGGAGACACGCCCCATGCGCACCCTCAAAGGCCTTGCGGCCCTGCTGGCCCTGACCGCCCTGGTGGTCGGCATCCCCGCCGCCCTGATCCTGCTGGTCAGCAACCCCATCCCCAGCACCGCCGAGCTCCAGCAGGCCCTGACCGGCATCGACTTCGGCGGCACGTTCCTGATGGGCACCGTGCTGCCCCTGATCGCGTGGGGCTTCTGGGCCTCCTTCGTCTACTCGCTCGTGGTCGAGGTGATCAGCCTCATCCGCCGCGTCGAGACCCCCAACCTGGGCGGAGCGCTGCGCCCGCAGCAGGCCCTGGCCGGCGCGCTGATCGCCGCCGTGCTCGCTCTCGGCGGTGGCAGCCCCGCCTTCGCCCTGACCCCACAGGACACCGCCTCCGCTCCCGCCGCCGTCGCCATGGCCCAGGAGGGCCAGACCACCCAGGACACCCCGGCCGCCGCGGGGGAGCGGACCTACACCGTGCAGGAGGGAGACACGCTCTGGGGCATCGCCCGGGACGAGCTGGGCCAGGGCAGCCGGTGGGGCGAGCTCGCCGAGCAGATGCGCTCCACGCCCCAGGCCGACGGCCAGACCCTCACCGATCCCGACCTCATCATGACCGGCTGGACCGTGGAGCTGCCCGACGGCCCCACCGGCGCCGGCTCCACCTCCGCGACACCGTCCCCCTCCCAGCAGGCACCCGCCCCGGCGCAGACCGGCACGGACGCCCAGCCGGCCCCCGCACCGGCGGCGCCGAGCCAGCCCGCCCCCGCTCCTGCGGCCCCCTCCGTATCGGCGTCGGCCGAACCCTCCGCCCCTGCCGACGACTCGGCCACGCCGGCCCCCGAGGCGGCCGCCGCCCCGAGCGCCGCCTCGGACTCCACGCCGGCCCAGGACGCGCAGCACCCGCTGCCCGGCGAGGCCGTGTCTGCGGCACCCTCCACGGCCCCCGCCGAGCAGGAGGGCCCCTCCGCCGTCCCCGGCGGCGCGTTCACGCAGACCGCGCCGGCCCCCGCCGATCTGTCCTCCCACCAGGAGCAGGCTGCCCCGGAGGAGGTCCCCGCATGGGCCACCATCGGCGGCATCGGCGCCTTCGCCGCGGCCGGACTGCTGGGCATCGTCGGCCTGCGCCGCCAGCTCCAGCGCCGCCGCCGCCAGCCCGGCCAGTCCGTCCCCATGCCCGAGGAGCAGACCGCGCAGCTGGAGACCCAGCTGCGCGTGGTCGCCGAGCCCGAGCAGGCTGAGGAGCTCGACGTCGTCCAGCGCTGGCTGGCCCGCTGGGCCCACGAGAACGGCCAGGACCTGCCCGAGCTGTTCCTCGTGCGCGTCTCGCCCGAGCAGATCGCCCTCTACCTCATGGCCCCCGCGCAGCTGCCCGAGCCCTTCGTGGCCGAGACCGACGACGGCGTCGTCTGGACGCTGGCCTCCGGCTCCATCGACATCGACCCCGACCTGCCCGCCGCCCCCTACCCCTCGCTGGTCACCGTCGGCCAGGACGACACTCGCTCCCAGGTCCTGCTCGACCTCGAACGCCTGGGCACCCTCGGCATCGACGGCGACCCCCAGCTGACCACCCAGGTCCTCGATGCCATGGCCGTGGAGCTGGCCACCTCCAGCTGGTCCGAGAACGTCACCATCACGCTCGTCGGAGTCGCCGACGGCCTGGCCAAGGTCGTCAGCGACGGCCGCGTCCGCCAGATCGACGACCTGGACCAGCTGATCGGCCAGCTCGACGGCAAGGCCAAGGACATCCGCCGCGCCCTCGACGAGCAGGACGCCGCCACCCTCGACCAGGCCCGCGCCGCCAACCAGGAAGAGGCCTTCGGCCCCGAGATCGTCCTGCTGGGCCTGGAGCCCACCCCCGCCCAGGCTCGTCGCCTCACCGACCTGGCCGGCGCCATCCCGCGGCTGGGCATCGCCGCGGTCACCACCGCCAACCCCCTGGCCTCCGACTGGATCCTGAACCTCGAGGACGAGGACCACGCCGACCTGCTCCCGGTCAATCAGCACCTGCGCCCGCAGAAGATCACCCCCGAGGAGGGCGAGCGGATCAAGGAGCTGCTGGCCACCGCCCTGGAGGACCCCCGCTCCACCGGCCGTGGGACGACCGCCACGATCGACATCAACACCGTCCTGGACGAGCGCCCCCACCTCAGCGCGGTGGCCGATCTCGAGGAGATGCTCCACGAGGAGGAGAACACCCAGGACCTGCCCCTGACCCCCGAGCCCGCGGTCCCCGCCGCTGAGACCGCCGAGGACGAGACCGATCCGGCCGAGGAGAACAAGGAGGACGTGCTCGCCGCCCAGGCCGCCCGCCACACCCCGACCCCTGCGCCCGCCCCGCACGACACCATGGACGAGGACGAGGACGAGGACGAGGAGAGCCAGGACCAGGCCGCGGCGACCGCCGTGCCGACCGAGCCCGAGGACATCACCCCCGAGGCCCAGGACCAGACCCCGGCCGTCGTCGCAGTCACCGAGACCGTAGGACCCGCCGAGACTGCCCCCGAGCCCGAGCCCGAGCCCGAGCCCGAGCCCGAGCCGGCCGCGACCGCCGAGCCGGCGCAGCAGGACGCGGCCACCGATCTCCACGACACGTCCCCCGCGGAGGACGAGGACGAGGACGAGAAGGACGCCGCCCCCGAGCAGCTGGCCTCGACCGACCCGCAGAAGCAGATCGACCTGGACGCCGCACACCTGCTGGAGCAGGCCACCACTCAGGCCCCGATGATCCTGATGCTCGGCGAGCTCAAGCTCGTCGGTGCCCAGGGCCAGGCCCCCGTCACCGCGGCCACCGGCGAGGTCTCGACGACCCAGACCGCCCGCTGCGTCGCCCTGGCCGCCTACCTGGCCCTGCACCCCGGCGCGAGCGCCGAGGCCGTCCACGCCGCGTTCTGGCCCACCCAGCGCTCCGACGGCAAGTCCGCCTCCAGCAACCGCAACAAGCTCACCGGCCAGGCCCGCCGACTGCTCGGCCAGGCCGCGGACGGCACCCCCTACCTGCCCGCCGTGGGCAGCGAGGGCTACCGCGTCCACGAGGACGTGCTCACCGACTGGCAGGTCGTGCAGTCCCTGATCGGCGATGACCCCGTGAAGGCCTCCACCCCCGCCCTGGTCGCCGCCATGCGTCTGGTGAGGGGAGTGCCCTTCGAGCACGCCAAGGCCTCCAACGTCGCCTGGACCGAGACCCTGGTCCAGGAGATGGTCCAGACCATCTGCGACGCCGCCCACGAGCTCGTGGCCCGCTCCCTGGCCGCCGGCCACCGCGAGCACGCCCAGCTGGCCGCCCACGTCGGCCGCGCGATCGACCCCGCCAACGAGGCCGCCTGGCGCGACGCTCTGGTCACCGAGGCCGCCGCCGGCAACCACACCGAGGTCACCCGCCTGATCGAGAAGCTCTACTCCTACCTGGAGTCCTTCGAGGAGGACCTCGAGCCCGAGGGGGAGACCACCGCCCTGATCGAGGAGCTGCGGGCCCATGGCTACCGTGTCGCCTGATCTCCACGACACGTCCCCCGCGGCCACCGACCCCGCGCCGGCGCCCTACACGGTGCCGCCGCGGACGGTGCGCACCCTGATCGGCCCCGGCGTGGCCCTGGCTGCCCTGCTGGGCATCGCCGGCGCCGCGGTCGCCGGGCTGCCCGTGCTCATGGTCCACGCCGCGCTCGCCCTGATCGCCGTGGCCTGCCTGGGCATCTACATGGCGCGCGTGGACCGGGCCTACCGGCTCATCCCGAACTGGGCCGTGGCCGCCCTGGGCGCCATCAACCTCGGCGCCGCGGTGGGGCTGCTGGTCACCGGCTACGGCGCCTGGGCCCTCCAGGGGCTGGTGGTCACCGTGATCGCCGCCGTCGTGCTGATGGTGATGCACCTGATCGGCGGCACCGGCATGGGCGACGTCAAGCTCGTCACCGTGGCCGCCCTGGCCATCGGTGTCCACGGTCCCGGTGCCTGGGTGCTGGCCATCCTGGCCAGCTACGTGCTCGCCGCCCTGTTCGGTGCGGTCCCGGCCCTGCTGCGCGGCCAGCGCAAGACCCGCGTGCCCATGGCCCCGTACCTCGTCGCCGGGCACGTGCTCGCCTTGCTCGCCGTCCTGGGCTACCTGGCATCCTGACCAGGTGCCCCGCACCTTCTCCGCCCGCGACCGCCGTGCGCTGACCGGCCTGCTCACCGCCGGGCTCAAGCACGCCCAGCTCGACGACCTCACCGCGGCCCACCCTGTTCCCGGCGACCCCGGCCACGACTCCGGCAAGGCCGGTCGCGTGGGCCTGATCGTGGCCACCTGGCTCGCCAGCGGCGACCACACCGGACTCACCAGCGCCCTCGAGCTGCTCGAGACCGCCAAGCTGCCCCCGGCCCGCCACGCCGACCTCGCCCGCCTGCAACGGAAGGCCGGCCTGGACTCCACGCCACAACCCACGCCAGAAGCCGAGCCAGAAGGCACCCTCGCCGCGGATGGTGCGACGGAGTCGCCGCTGCCGGCCGCGCCGGCCGAGGAAGCGGCGCCGGCCGCATCTCCGCGACACGTCCCCCTGGTCCTCCTCCAGGACCTGGCCGAGGACCATCCCGCGGTCCAGGCCCTGCTGGCCGCCGGCCTCGAGGTCGGGCACCTCGAGCACACCTCGACGATCCCCGCCGACGCGTTGCTGCTGCACCCGGCGCATGAAATCTGACCCCGGAACGGGGAGGGACATCAGCGCCGGATGCCGGCCTTATGGGAAGTGAGGGCCGGCCACGGCCCCGACCATCTCCGACCGAGGAGCACCCATGTACACGATCTACACCAGTCCCGGCTGCGGCCCCTGCATGACCGTGAAGGCCCACCTGCGCGCCCACAAGATCCCGCACACCCTCGTCGACGTCTCCCAGGACCCCGCGGCCGTCGAGAAGCTGCGCAAGATGGGCTACTCCAGCGCGCCGGTCACCGTGGACGAGGCCACCGGGGAGCACTGGCACGGCTACCTCCCCGACCGCTACGCCGCCCCGGCCCCGGAGGCCGCGCCGGCCGCCGACATGCAGGCCACGATCGACCTGGGCCCCGTCGAGGCCGGAGAGCATGTGCTCTGGGACCCCCACCAGGGTCACCTGCTGATCATCGGCGACCGCGACAGCGGCAAGAGCGTGATCCAGCGCGGGATCATGGAGACCGCGGTCTCCGTGGGCTGGCAGGCCTGGGGCCTGGGCCTGCCCGGGGAGCTGGACAAGGTCGAGGACCATCGGTACGCGCAGGTGGTCACCGCCGACGTCAGCGACCAGCTCGAGCGCATCCGTGCCGCCAGCGAGCTGATGCGCGAGCGCTACCACCTGGTGGAGGTCGCCTCCCTCGCCAAGGAGCACCCCGAGCCCTTCCAGCCCATCGTGCTCGTCCTGGACGACTACGCCCATCTGCGCCAGCGCTGGGCCGACCTCGCCCCGGCCGGGGAACACGAGGCCGACGTCGCCGAGAACCTCCTGCTGGGCATCCACCGCCTGGGCCGCTCCGTCGGCATCCACCTGTCCGTCTCCTGCCGCGGCATCGCCCACCACCTGGGCCAGATCATGGCCGCCGGCTCCACCGTGGTGCACACCTCGCTCTGGCGCAGCTCCCTGGCGACGGAGATGGCCCATGCCAGGTGACCGTCGCCGCCTGGCCCGCCACCGCAGCCGCCACGGCGGCGCCCACACCCTGGCCGCCGAGCTCGCCCTGCTGGCCCACGCCGGCCAACCGACCCCGGAGGCCGGCACCGACGATCTCCACGACACGTCCCCGCCCGCGGTGCTGCCCGGCCAGCTCGACGCGCTGGACCTGCTCCCTACCGAGGAGGCTTAGCGCAATGTAGGGTTGCCCTAACTGTCAGATCGACCGGAGGTCCCCATGGCCTACTCCAACCGCGAGCGTCCCGGAGGGCGCGCTGGCCTGCGCGACAACACCCCCACCACGTTCCGCCCCGTGGCCTACCGCAACCTCGCCGCCCGCAAGAACCTGTGGGCGGACTACACCACGGGCCGGGGCGTGTTGGACAACGGGCAGGCGGTGCCGCCGAAGATCGGCCCGCGTCGGAAGAACCCGAACCTCACCGACATGCTCGACACTGCGGCCGCCGTCGGTGTGGACCGGATCTTCTTCACGGGCAAGACCCCTGTGGCCACGCCGGGCAAGCGCCACTGGCTGCTGGTGCAGACTCCCGGCTGGATCGACGGAGGACACAACCTCGGCTCCCCGGCCACCGGCCGTTTCGAGCACCGCCAGACCGGCAAGCGCATGCTGGTGCAGTTCGTCTCCGGGTGGTTCGGCGACGCCCCGCTGAGCCCGGAGCAGGCCCGCCTGGCCTGGCAGGCCACCGAAGGCATCATCGGTGCGCACTTCCGCGGAGCCAAGCTCATGGACAGCCCCACCGCCACCGGCGCCAACCTCTGGGCCCTGACCCTGCCGAAGAACCTCGAGCCGTACCCGCTGACCGAGGACATCGCCGAGGAGCTGCACCGCACCTCCGGCCAGCACCACGTCGAGCACCTCGTGGCCGGATCCTCCTCGGACACTCACCCGGACTGCATCCCCCTGCACGACCCGGCGAAGACCCCCAAGATCGACGGCTTCGCCTACGTCGACGGCCGCTTCATGTACGGAGCCATGTGCAGTGAGCTGGGCATCGGCCCCGGGTACCGGCTGCGCCGCGACGACACCGCGGACATGCTCCGGGAGAACCCCTACGCCCGCGCTCGCGTGCACGTGCAGTTCAAGGTCCCCGACACCTGGGACCACATCGGCCTGATCGGCGTCCAGCACGAGAAGGCTTCCGAGGGCTGGTACTGGCCCAACCGCCCCGGCGCCACCGGGAGCGCCTGGATCGACGCCGCCGAGTTCTTCGTCGCCGCCCGCCACGGCTGGCAGCTGGACCCGATCGAGTCCGTCGCGTTCACCACCGATGTCCCCGGCGCCCGCGACCGCGACCGGCGCGTGCGTGCACGCCCGCTGGACACCTGGAAGGACAACCTGGTCAAGGCTCGCGCCGCCGTCGCCGGCGACCCGCTGATGGACGAGATCATCAAGACCGCCGTCTCCGCGGCACTGCGCTCGATCCTGATCAACACGATCGGCAACTTCGCGGCCCGCGGGCGCGTGCAGACCCACATCACCTTCGACCCCAAGGAGGTCCCGGCCAACGCCCCCGACGTCAAGCAGCACGGCAAGGCCTTCATCTGGACCACCAAGCCGCGCTTCGACGGCCAGGCTCAGCGCTACTACCACCCCGAGTTCGCCGTGCAGGTCTGGGGCCGGGCCCGGGCGCGCATGCTCTCCGGACCCATGGCCGGTGGCCTCCAGGGCGGGGCCCTGCACGTGCCGGCCCACACCCTGCTGGGCGTGCGCGGCGACGCGATCTACACCACCGAGGTCCCCGCTTGGTCCCTGACCGAGGAGCGTGGCGGCGGCGATGACGGCCGGGTGGGACGCATGCGCCTCCAGGGCTACGTCCCCGGACCGCTGAAGATTCCCGCCGACGAGACCGCCCGCAATAGGCTGCGCGCCAAGGCCGCGCGCCTGGGCGTGGACGCCGCCTACTCCGAATACGAGATGCAGGCCGCCCCCGTTGACGGGACGGACTACCTGCCCGGCGACGACGAGCAGGAGGCCGACGGTGAGTGACCCGGCACTGCTGAGCCCCGCCGAGCTCGTCACCCGGGTGCGCTCGGCCTACGGACTCACCTGGGCCGAACTCGGTGCGGCCATGAACCGCTCCCCGCGCATGATGCAGAAGATCGCCCGCGGGGAGACCTCGGGTGAGTCCTACCGGGACGCGCTGACCGAGCTGCACGAGACCGGCGCCGTCTCCAAGGCACCCCGACGTCGGCGCAACGCCGCCGGCAAGATCGTGCCCGTGCGAGCCAAGCGAGGTGCCAAGAAGCCCACCGTGGTCCCCAGGGACACCCGCCGTGGCCCGTCCCTGACTCGCCACTCCGCCACGACCACCCACCTGCCCGACGGCAACCGGATCGTGCGGATCCAACTGCCCAAGACCGTCGGATCGCCCGAGCGCGGGGCCGGCCTGCACGCGGCCCGCATGTCGATCGTCAACGTCGCCCGCGGCGCCCGTCACCAGGACAAGCGCGTGCACATCCGCGCCACCGTGGACATCGGCGGCGGCCGCACCCGCACCTTCGACGTCGGCTCCAAGGGCGGCTACCTGGCCGCCGACGTCGTCTCCGATGTGCGCGACCGCAACGGCGGGGACATGGGCGGCTGGATCGCCTCCCAGATGGGCGACCGCTACGCCCGCGACGCCGTCACGCAGGGCCAGCTGGTGGGGCTGTCCGTGACCAGCTTCAACGCCGTGCGCTCCAAGGAGGAGCGCGTGGCCCAGGATGAGGCCGGCGCCCGCCGGTGGGGACGACGAGGAGGACGCACCCGATGGGGATGAATCAGCACGAGAAGCCGGCCCCGCCGGAGCGCCGGTGGGACGAGGCCCTGGACCCCCACGCCCACCAGGGCCCCTACCGGCCCCCCGCGGCACTGCTGGACATCCTCGCCCGCGCGGCCGGGGCCAACTCCTACGAGGCGGCCACCACCGCCGTGCGCCACCGCGCGGCCAGTGCGGCCACCGAGCTGCACGAGGCGGGCCTGGACCCGCGCGTGATCGGCCTGGTCGCTGAGCCGCGCGTGAACGAGCTGCTGGGCGTGGCCGAACGCTCCGCGCGCTCCCTGCGCCAGCGCGACCACCAGTTCCCCGAGCCGGTCACCCGCGGCCGGCTCTGGTCCGAGCCCGACGTCGTCGACTACCTGGCCTTCAAGCACGAGACCTCCCCCCGCCCCGGAGCGCTGCACAGCGCGCGTGTGGCCCAGCGTGAGCAGGCCCAGACGCGCGGAGCCCGCCCCTAGACTGCCCGGCATGAGCGAGGACTTCACCGACGGCACCGGCCTCTGCCCCCACTGCGGACACCATGTGGCCGCGACCTTCGCCGGCAAGATCCAGGTCAGCCCGCGGTGGGACATCAACTACGCGCGACGCTCCTCCGTGGATCCGGCCTCGGCGGCCCGTATGCCCGAGGCGAGGGACACGATCGCGGGCTACGCCTGCCAGTTCTGCAGGGGAACGATTGCCTTCCTCGAGCACTGGCAGAAGGTCGAAACCGACGCCGCCGGGCTTCCGTCTCTGGAGCGCGTCAGGCGGACGATGATCGTCCCGGCCAAGCCTCCGCGGCAGCTACCCGAGGCCGCCCCAGCGGGCGTCGCCTCGCTCTACGAGGAGGCCAGCATCTGCGAGGATGCCGGGGCTCTGCGCGCCGCCGGCGTGCTCTACCGCGCGGCCACCGAGGAGATGGTCAAGGACCAGGGCGGCACCGGCCGGGACCTCAAGGCCAAGATCAACAGCCTCGCCCAGCGCTTGGACGCGGAGCTGCTGGAGGACCTGCACGAGTCCCGCGTCGTGGGCAACGACAGCATCCATGTCGGCGTGCAGTACGCCGCCGAGGAGATCGCCGACGTCGCCGAGCTGCTCTGGGAGGCCGCCTTCGTCCTCTACGAGCAGCCGGCCCAGAAGGCCAGCATGCGCGCGGCCCGCAAGGCTCGCCACGACGCCGCCCGCGGCCCGCGCGCGGCGTCGTGATCCCGGTCTACGAGCCGCCGGCCTTCCGCAGTCCCGAGGAGGTCCACTCCGCGCTCTACCAGGACGCCCCCTACGTGCGGGTCATGCTCCCCGACCGGGGACGGGTCGATGCGATGGCTGCCCGCTGGTCGAGCACCCATGTGCTGATCGCCTGGGAGGAGGCGCCCGGCACCGAACGGTTGCAGGCATGGGTGCCCGCTGGGTGGGTCACCCGCATTCGGGCAGAAGAATCGGCCTGGCGCGCCCCCTACGGGCGCACGCACGGCTAGGCCGCGGTCAGCACGGCGCCTGCGTGCGCGGGCACCAGCCCGTGGGCGGCGGCGTACTGGAAGCGCAGCATCTGGGCCAGGTGGGCCTGGGCTTGCATGAACGCGAGGACCTGGGCGGCGTCGGGCCGGTAGGCGGTGCCGTCGGGGGTCTGGGCGCGCACCATCTCGGGGCGGTCATGGGCGACCCAGCGGGCCACCTCGGAATCTGTGGTCGGCAGGGACGTGGTCATCCGCCCTTGCCAGGACACCTGGATCATCAGGGACACCTCCACCCTTACGTTGATCTGACATCAACATACTAGGTGGGCTGGCAGGTGGAGGGCAACAAGCTCTGGGCGCGCGAAAGCGCCCCGCGAGGTTCCTGCGACTGTCAGATCAACGGGAAAGCGGGGCGCTTCTGGGGTCCAGTCTAGGCGACCGGCGCCGCCGGCGGGAAGGCGTCCGGGGTGTCGATGAACCGCCGCAGCACCTGGCAGCAGTGCCACCAATGGCAGGCTGCGGTGCTCGCATGTGCGCGCTCGCTGTCGGTCACCACCTCGCTGGCCTCGGCCAGGGCGGCCTCCAGGTGCTCGACCTCGATGCTCATGGCTCCTCCGATCCGCGGGTGTCCTTCACCGTGGATAAGGCCGTCGCGCGGCCGTGATGTCCCTTCTGGGCGCCAGGCAGAGCGAAGCCCTCCCGGCGCGGAGGGGGGATGGCCAGGAGGGCTTCTAAGTCGCAGGCCCTACGGGATGGGCTCACGTTCGACCTGTGTAAACCGTAGCAGGGGCAGTGGTGACGGGGGGAGGGTTGTGGATAAGGGTTGCGGGTGTATGGCATGACGCGTATGGTTTGACGTGTATCGCTAGACCTACGTGAGGTGATTCTGTCGCCTCCAGATTGAGAGAGCACCCCCATGACCACCTTCTACTACTCCGTCAACGAGATGGCTCGGCAAGCCGGCTTCACCTCGCCCTCCACCTGGACCCGCATCAAGAACGACCTGCGCGCCCCCGACGCCGTCATGGTCAGCAAGATCCAGGGCGCCGGCTGGACCCTGGACAGCTGGGAGGACGCCGCCAACAACGAGCTGCACACCCGTCGTGAGCCCCTGATGAAGGCCATCACCCGCCTGCGCCTCGAGGAGGAGGCCCTGCGTCAGGAGTACGGCGTGACCGACCAGGACGAGCCGGCCGACCAGAAGGCGGAGGGCTGAGCCATGAACGCTATCGAGCTGAAGTGCCGCCGAGAGGCCCTCGGTCTGTCCCGCGACGCCCTCGCCGACACCCTGGGTGTCGCGGAGAAGAGCATCACCCGCTGGGAGTTCGGCAAGAACCCGCCGCGGGACTGGTCCTGGATCGACTCGGCCATGACCCGCCTGGAGGACTACCGCGAGCGCCTCGTGGAGGAGCTGATCGCCGAGACCTTGCGCGTGCATGAGCAGGCCGGTGCCGCGCTGATGTTGACCTACGCTTCCCGCGGTTCCTTCTACAGGTGGTTGCCGGAGATGGAGGAGCCGGACATGGGTGATGGCATCGAGGTGATTCCCGTGGAGCTGCACCGGGCGGCTACCGCCGAGGCCGCGCGCCGGCTGCGGGTGAGCCATGGGCTGCACGCCGTGATCGAGGCTGTGCCCACTCCGCAGGAGGGTGAGGGGGCGGGCTCGTGAGCGTGCGTCGATGGGTCTCGAGCGTCGTTGCCGTGGTGGCCGCTCTGGGTGTGGCTGGCGCCGTCGGGGGTGGACATGTGCAGGGGGTCCAGGTGCCAGAGGTGAAGCTTCCCAAGTTGACGCTGCCCGGCGGAGTGGAGTTGCCCAGCGGAGTGGAGTTGCCCTCACTCGGCGACACGTCCCCGACGCCGGCGGCTGGCCCGGTCGGGGGCCAGCTCGAGCAGCTGGCCCTGACCTCCGCGGCACCGGCCAGCGCCTACACGCGAGACGCGTTCGGCCAGCGCTGGGCGGACGTGGACCGCAACGGCTGTGACACCCGCAACGACGTGCTGCGGCGCGACCTGACACAGGTGCAGATCAAGCCCGGCACGCAGGGGTGCAAGGTGCTCTCCGGCCAGCTCGTGGACCCCTACAGCGGCGCTACGATCCCCTTCTCCTCCCAGGACTCCCAGGCCGTGCATATCGACCACACGGTCTCCCTTGCCGATGCCTGGGCCTCCGGGGCGTGGGCGTGGGACGAGTCCCAGCGCACGGCGTTCGCCAACGACCCGGCGAATCTGCTGGCCGTGGATGGGCCGGCGAACACCTCGAAGTCGGATGCGACCGCGGCGGACTGGCTGCCGGACACCGTTGCGGGCCGATGTGAGCTCGTGGAGCACCAGGTGGTGGTGAAGGCCAAGTGGGGGCTGAGCGTCACCGAGCGCGAGCGCGCGGCGATGCGCAGGGTGTTGGCCTCCTGCCCGGCTGGGTGAGCGAGGCCGTAACGTGTCCGGGGGGTGGGTGACCATGCCCCTGAACGGATGGACGATGCTGGCGCATGAGGAGGTGCGAGCGATGACGACTACCACGGGTACCGACCTGGCCCCGAGGCTGCGCGCGTTCAAGCACCGCCTGGACCCCAACCCCGCCCAGGCCACCCTGCTGGCCCAGTACGCCGGCGCCGCGCGCGTCGCCTACAACATGCTCACCGCCCACAACCGGGCCGCCCTGGCCGCCAGTGCCGCCCGTCGCACCGAGCTGGCCGAGACCGGGCTGGCCGGCCCCGAGCTGGCCGCGCGCATGAAGGCCGAGCGCGCCGCCGACCCCACCCTCCGCGTGGCCAGCTACCAGTCGTACTCCACGGCCCACCTGACCCCGCTGATCCGCCGCCACCGCGAGGCCGCCGCCGCGATCGCCGCCGGCGCCGACCCGGCCGAAGCATGGACCGACGAGCGATACGCCGAGCCCTGGATGCACACCGTGCCCCGCCGCGTCCTGGTCTCCGGCCTCCAGAACGCCGCGAAGGCCACCGAGAACTGGATGGCCTCCGCCTCCGGCACGCGCGCCGGCGCGCGCGTCGGCCTGCCGCGGTTCAAGAAGAAGGGCCGGTCCCGGGACAGCTTCACCATCCCCGCCCCCGAGGTCATCGGCGCCGCGGGCACCCCCTACAAGCGCGGCGAGCCCCGCCGCGGGGTGATCACCGACCACCGGCACCTGCGCCTGGCCTCCCTGGGGACCATCCGCACCTACGACAAGACCAGCCGCCTGGTCCGCGCCTGCCGCCGCGGCGCCCAGATCCGGTCCATGACCATCTCCCAGGCCGGCGGACGGTGGTACGCCTCGATCCTCGTTGCCGACCCCACCCCCATCCGGACCGGGCCCAGCCGTCGCCAGCGCGCCAACGGCGCCGTCGGCGTGGACCTGGGCGTCAAGCACCTGGCCGCCCTCTCCACCGGCGAGGTCATCGACAACGGCCGCCCCGGTGCCCGCCAGGCCGCCCGCCTGACCCGCCTCCAGCGCGCCCACGCCCGCACCCAGCCCGGCTCGAACCGCCGCGAGCGCGTGCGCCGGCAGATCGCGGCACTCCATCACGGGATCGCCCTACGTCGGGCGGGGCTGCTGCATCAGGTGTCCACGAGACTGGCGACGGACTTCGCGGTGGTCGCCCTGGAGGACCTGAACGTGGCGGGGATGACCCGTTCGGCCCGCGGGACGCTCGAGGCGCCGGGTAGGAACGTGGCCGCCAAGTCCGGGTTGAACCGGGCGATCCTGGATGCCGGGCTGGGGATGCTGCGCCGGCAGCTGGACTACAAGACCTCCTGGGCAGGGTCCCAGGTGAAGATGATCGACCGATTCGCGCCCTCCTCGAAGGCGTGCTCGCGCTGCGGGACAGTCAAATCCACGCTGTCCCTGGCCGAGCGGACCTTCGAGTGCGAGGCCTGCCACCTGGTGATCGACCGCGACGTGAACGCCGCGATCAACATCCGGGCGTGGGCTGTGCAGGAGGAGCGTGGAGCAGGGGTCGAGCTCGCCCGAGGCCGTCGGGAGAGTCGAAACGGACGTGGAGCTGCTGTCTCGGGCCCGCCATCTGGCGGGGCCGCGGGGCAGGGGCGTGGAAGCGTCAAGCCCGCACCCCAGGGTGTGGGCATGTCCAGCCGGGCAACTGGCTGGTCATCCCAACCCCCCTCAACCGAAGGGGAAAGCGCAGAGCGCGGAGCATCCGCCCTAGCCAGGTAGTGGAAGCCCCGCGCACGCAGGGATGAGCCCAGGGGAACAGGGAACAAACACTCGCTCACCGGGGAAGCCCCGCGCACGCAGGGATGAGCCCTGCTGTGCAATCTCCCCGGCGGACGGGGCACGGGAAGCCCCGCGCACGCAGGGATGAGCCACCCATCTTCTCCACGAAACGCTCCGCGATCGTGGAAGCCCCGCGCACGCAGGGATGAGCCCACGGGCACGTCGTCAAAGTCGGTGAGCCCGTCGGAAGCTCCGTCCGCGCAGGGATGAGCCAGACTCCCAGGGGCATTCACGGCTCCTGGGCTGAGCTGTCGTAGGGATCTGGGCTGGTCCCGGTCCTTCCTAGGCGCCAGCCAGTGCTCGTGACAGCTGCGGGTGCCGTGGAGGTGCTGCGGGGACGTGTCGCGGTGTCCGCGGGATGTTCAGCTGGTGGGCTCGGGGACGGTGGCCTCGCACTGGACCATGGGCATGCCCTTGGGGTCGCCGGTCTGGGCGTCCAGGGGGGCGGTGGTGCCGTCGGCGATGATCTCGCAGTGCAGGTCGCCGGCGGCGGGCAGCTGCGGGACGTTGGCGATCACCTGGATCTTTTCGCCGGGCTTGGCCTGGGTGCGCAGGGTCAGGGGGGTGGTGCCGGCGGGCTCGGCGGGGATGGTCTCTTTGGTGTGGGTGTCCGCGCCGGTGCCGCCCACGAAGAGGTTCACGCCGCCGCGGGCTGCCGTGGTGGTGGTGCCGTCGCGGGGGATCCACTGGATGCGGATCTGCACGTCCACGGGCTTGGCGGGGGCCGAGCTGGAGGGACGTGTCGTGGGGGTGGCCGAGCTGGCGGCCGCAGTGGGTGCCGTGGTGCTGCTCGCGGCTGCCGTGGGGGCCGCGCTCGCGCTCGTCGACGGGGCAGGAGCAGGTGTGGCGGTGCACCCCTGGAGGGCGAGTCCGGCCAGGGCCAGGGGGAGCAGGATCAGGGGGCGGGTGCGCATCAGGGGGGTCTCCTTCGGTGCGGGGCGGATCAGGCGTCCAGGATGGTGATGGTGGCCCCGGGCTCCAAGCGCTCGAGGTCGGCCGCGGTGAGGACCGCGAGGTTGTGCTCCAGGCTCGCCTCGCGGACGTCGCCGGTGTCGGGGAGGCGGCAGGCGCGGTGCAGGGACTGCTCCAGCGCGGTGATCGCGGACGGGTCGGCGTGGCGGACGTGGCGGATCAGGCCGCCGACGGTGCCCTCGAAGGACTCCTCGGAGCCGTGGGGGGTGATCAGGATGCGGGAGCGGGCGTTCAGGGGCATGGGGTCTCCTGGGGGCGTGGAGGTCCTGATGGTCATCCTGCCCGCCCTCCCGCCGGTGTGGCGGGAGGGCGGGGGAGGCTCAGCGGATCACCAGGACGGGGCCGGTGATGATCTCGCGGGCGTCGAAGCCGGCGTCGTGGATCATCTCGGTGGCCGTGGAGTTGAACGGGCGGGAGGAACTGTGGCGGGCGTCGGCCCAGAGCGACCAGTCGCCGTCCATGCCGTCGTAGTCGCCGGGGTTGTAGACCTCAGCGGTGGCGCCCAGCAGGCGGTCGACGTCGGCGGGGATGGTGTGAAGCTCGACGTCGGCGGTGGTGCCGTCGGGGTGGATCATCGTGGCCTTGGTCATCGGAGTCCCTTTCGTCGGGGGTGCGGGGGGTCCGGATAACCCCTGCTGATGTGTATAACCATACACGCGCAAGAGGGACGGCGCAACAGGGGCGTGGGATTCGTGGGTGGCCCCGGCGCGGCCGGGGCGGGCGGGCCGCGGGGCCCGCCCGCCCGTGGGGCTCAGTCGTCGAGGCCGAGCCGCTCGCGCAGAGCCTTGGTGGGGGGCAGGTAGGTCTCCCCGTCGTCGGCCAGGTCGCCGGTGATCAGCACCGGGCCGACGATGACGTCGTCCGGGGCGAGGATGGTCAGCTCGTGGACGATCCGGTGACCCTTGGAGTTGACCGGCAGGCCGGCGATCTTGCCCTCCTCGTTGAGCCAGATGGTGTGGTCGCCATCGTCGGAGGACAGGGCCTCCACGTAGCCGCCGACGTGCTGCTGGAAGTCCTCCAGGCCGTTGACCTGCTCCTCGGTGACGTCGCCGGTGGGGGTGATCAGGATTGCGTTGGCCATGATGGCTGTCCCTTCTATGGGGTGCGGGGATCCGGGTGATCCCTGCTGATGTGTCTAACCATACACATACGCGGGCGGATGTGCAAATCCCTGCATCGCATCGGCCGCCGGCTGTGCCACGGATGCAGCCGGCCCCGCATCTCCGCGACACGTCCCCGGCGTGCCGCGAGCGCGGGGCCAGGGTGGGCCCCGCGCTCGCGGGCGGGGGGTCAGCCCAGGGCGGTACCGAGCTCGTGGTGGGCGACCTTGTCCAGGGCCGCGACCAGCTCGGGGTGCAGCTGGGTGATTCTCCACAATTCCATGTCTGACATGGAGTGATTCACACGCGCCCCGCCATGTGACAGCTATGTGACAGATCCTGCGAGCCCGGCCAGCGCTACCCGCAGCACCCCCCCTCGCCGCCACACGGCGGCTAGCCCCCTTCGTCCCGCCTGCCCTCCCCCGCCAGAGTCGCCAACCGACGCGTTGGCAACTACCGCACTACCGCAGGGCAGGTTGTCATCACCTTATGGGTTATCCCGGTGCCCCCCGCCCCGCGCCCCCTACCCGCCCGCCGGAGCTTTACTAGGCTCCTGCTATGACATCCACCACTCCGGAGAGCGCCGGCAAACCCCCCTTACCTGACGTGCTGCCCTTCGACGACTTCGCCATGGACTGCTACTTAGATGAGATTCAGCGCCATGTCGGCCGAGCGTTGAATGCTGCGCGGTTGATGGACAAGGCCATAGCGATGCGCCGGAGCCTGGGTTTCAACGTTCCACCTTCGCCTAGTAGCAACGCCGAGGGGCAACGTGGCTCTTCGGACATTCGGTGGGGGTCATGGGGTGAGGGCATGTACCTGATGCCCGAGCCGACAGCCAACCGGACAGCTGTGTTGGTCTAACGCGGTGCCGTGCGATCGGTTCAATGCGAGTGCCCGCGCCTCCACAACAGTGGGCGGCGGCTTCAACTCAGAAGCGCGACCCCGAGCCCAGTCGCAGGCCCGCGCCATTGCGATGGGTGCGGCTCGTCAGTTGGCGCCGGGGAGTCCTCGGGCTAGCGGGGACTGCAGCGGTGTGAGATGCGGGATCGGGATCGGCTTCGAACGCGTCGAGGCGACCTTCCCGCTCCGCTGCGCCATGGCAGTCAGTCGAACGTCTTCGCGCGTCGCGTGATGGCTGGCTCGCAGACCCGGCCGCATCCAGATCGCCTCGTACCCGCCGCTCGCCGCGCGCTCCACGTAGGCGATCAAGCGCTCGGCGCTTGCTTCGTCGATGCCGGCGTCGCACAGCCGCCAGGCGCCCTGGCCGAGCGGCTCGAACACCAGCCTTTGTTGATCTGCGGTGATCATCAGTACCTCCAGATCAACAATGCGCTGACAGCCGTCGTCTGCATCCCCCCTTGACAACGACCCTGGCTAACGCACGTCCGGGCGCGCGACGAGGGAAGCCTGCACGTCGAATACGACGACGACGGTGCTCCGGAGCACGAGTACGCCGTACATGAGGTGACGCTAGTCCCGGTCCTTCTGCAGTGCTCCGTATATGAGTTGGTTCTCGACGGCGCATCCGATGAGCTCGCCGGACTCCCGAACGTTGAAGAGCGGGTCGGCGATTCGATCTACACCGACGCAGAGGACTACTACGTGACGGGACTGTGGGGCGACGATTGACTCGTGCGAGCGCGCGGTAGAAGCTTGGTCGGTCGTACGCGGCGCCAGCTTCGGCCAGCCATGGGAAGTCAACGAGTAGGGGCACGCTTGACGACGCCCGGAAGATCGCCCGCGACCTCCCGCTTGCGTTCGTCGCCCGCAAGGGGATCGGTGCAAGACGTCGCTGCTTTGGGTGGCTTGGTCAGTTCAGCCGTAGGGACGGTGCCTCACTTGAGTCCTGATCGCACGAAGGCGTCGACGACGTATCGCTGGAGGAACACGTAGATGAGCAGCACGGGCACGCAGGCGAGCCCGGCGGCGGCCATCGTCGCGCCCCAGTTGTCTCCCTCGGCGCTCAAGAAGCTGCGCACGCCGACCTGGATGAGTGCATCGCCCTGGCGCATGATGAGCGTCGGCCAGAGGTATTCGTTCCACGCCGAGATGAACGCCATGATCCCGAGCGCGGCGAGCGCCGGCTTCATGTTGGGCACGACGACGGTCCAGAGCGTGGCCCAGCTCGAGCGCCCGTCGAGGTGTGCGGCTTCGATCAGCTCGCGGGGGAAGGCGCGCATGTGCTGCACCATGAGCAGCACGGCGAAGGCTCCGGCGAGCTGGGGGATCACGACGCCCCCGACGGTGCCGAGCAGGCCCATCTGCGACACGAGCACATAGTTGGGGATCATCGTGACCTGGAACGGCACGAGCCACGACCCGATGAAGAGGAACATGAGCAGCTTGCGCCCGCGGAAGTCCCACATGGCGAACCCGTAGGCGGCGAGCACGGCGATGAGCAGCTGCGCCACGGCGAGCATGATCGACATCGCGAAGGTGTTCCACAGCATGTTGCCGATGGGGATGGTGTTCCACACGTAGGCGAAGTTCTCGAGGCTGAGCGGCCAGGGCAGCAGCGTCTGGTCGAGCGCGTTCTCGGGGGCGCGGAAGGCGGTGGCGAACATCCAGTACACGGGGAAGACACTGAACAGCGCGAGCATGATCAGCACGACGTGGCCGGCGATGGTGCCGAGGCGGGTGCGGGATGCCACGGCGACATCTTCCGCCGAAGCGGAAGCCGCCCGCACGCGAGCGCCCTTGTGCAGCACGGTGTCGGCGGCGAGCGCCGGCCCGGTGACGGTGACGAATGACATGGGTGGTCCTAGTTGTCGTAGAAGCTGAGCCGCTCCTGCAGCTCGAGGAAGATGAGTGCGATCACGCCGAACCCGACGAAGAAGATCACCCCGGCCGCCGACGAGATGCCCACGTCGAAGTTCTGGAACCCGAACTGGTACAGCAGGTAGTAGATGTTCGTGGTTGAGTTGGTGGGCCCGCCCTGGGTGAGCAGGTCGATGATCGGGTAGGTCCACTGCGCGGCGAGGAGGATCGTCATGAGCGACAGGAAGACCAGGGTCGGTGAGAGCAGCGGCAAGGTGATGCGTCCGAAGATGCGGCCGGCGCCGGCACCGTCGAGTGCGGCGGCTTGACCGTATTCGGGGCTGATGCCGGCGAAGCCGGCGGCGATCACGAGCACGCCGAAGCCCAGCATCTGCCACCCGACGATGACGATGACGGCCCAGATGGCGAGGTCGGGGTCGCGGAAGACGTTCGGCATGTCGACGCCGAAGTGCGCGAGCACGGTGGCGAATGCCCCCTGCTCGGCGAACAGCCACCGCCACACGGCGCTGGTGGCGACGGGGGTGATGAGGAACGGCACGAAGATCAGCGCCTGATAGAAGGTGCGCATTCGCCCCCGCACCTGCCGTGACATGACGGCGATCGCGATCGGCAGCACGAGCGAGAAGACGAAGAACGCGGCGATGTAGACGACGGTGTTCAGCAGCGCGGTGTGCAGCTCGGGCAGCGCCAGCACCTCGGCGTAGTTCGACCCGCCGACGAACGTCTTGGGGCTTGTGGGCAGCAGGTTCCAGTCGTAGAACGACAGGCCGAACGTCTGGGCGAGGGGACTGTAGGTCCAGAGGATGAGGAACGCGGTGCCCGGCAGCACATACAGGTAGGGCAGCAGGCTCTGGGGCCGAAAGCGCGAGCGGCGCACGACGGGCGCGGATGCCTCGGCCGGAGCCGCGCCCGCTCCCTCGGCCGGCGCAGCGGCGGCCGAGGGAGCGGAGACGGTGACGAACATGGGCTGACTACTCTCCCGCCGACGCGTTGACGGCGGCGAGCTGCTCGTCGGGGGTCATGTTCATGAACGCCTCGAGCATCTCGGGAGTCATCTCGTAGACGGTCGGGAACTGCCCGATCGGCACGACGGAGTGCAGCACCCGGTCGCCGTAGACGTGCACGAGGTTGTAGGACTGGCCGCCGTCCTGGCCGCGGGCACCGGGGTAGGCGACGGCGAGGTCCTGCGTGTAGCAGGTCGCCGACGCGACCGACACGGGCACGCCCGCGAACGTGCTGGTGGTCGAGTAGTGCAGGTGACCGCCCAGGATGCCGCGCACGTCGGTGCCCCGGATGACCTCGGCGAGGCGCTCCTGGTCGCGCAGCTCGAACAGGGCGATGAGCCCGAGCGGGCTCGGCACGGGCGGGTGGTGCAGCGCGATGAGGGTGCCGTCGGGCGCGGGGACTTCGAGCTCGCGGCGCAGCCACGCCAACTGCTCGTCGCTGATCTCGCCGTGGTGCTGCCCGGGCACCGTCGAGTCGAGCGCGATGATGCGCAGACCGTTGACGTCGTAGACGCGGTCGACGGGCTCGGACTGGTCGGCCTCCTCGTCGAGCAGGCCGCGGCGGAACGCGACGCGCTCGTCGTGATTGCCCATCACCCAGATCACCTGGGCACCGAGCTTCTCGGCGGCGGGCTCGACGATGGCCCGCAGGCGCTCGTAGGCGTCGGGGCGGCCGGTGTCGGCGAGGTCGCCGGTGAACACGATCGCTTCGGGGCGGGCGTTGGCCTTGGTGAAGCCGTCGAACAGCTCTGCGAGGTTCTTGTCACTGTCGATGCGCTCGTTCAGCAGGTCGCCGTCGCCCACGAAGTGGGTGTCAGAGACATGCAGGATGAAGTGCTCGGGAGCGGGATGCTGGCTCGCGATGTGCGACATGGTGTGTGTTCCTTCCGATCAGACCGCGGTGGCGGCGGGGTCGATGATCACGGCGGTGAGACGCTCGAGCTCGGTGGGGGTGAGTCCGTGGGCGAGGAGGTAGGCGCTGATCGACCCGTGCTCGCGGTCGATGCGCTCGAGCAGCGCCTCGAGCACCTCGGCGGGGCTCTCGGTGATGAGTTCGACCATTCCCGCGGTCAGTTCGATGCCGCGCTGTTCGAAGACGGCGGTCATCGCGTCTGACCACTCGCCGCGCAGGTTCTCGGCGGTGGCGGCGTAGTCGGCCACGACGTCGTCGCGGTCGACCCCGGCGGCGGCGAGCGCGAAGGCCACGACGAGACCGGTGCGGTCTTTGCCGGCGGTGCAGTGCACGAGCACCGCGTCGTCGTCGTCAGCCGCGATGATCACCCGGATCGCGTCGACCAGCTGCGCCCCGCGCTCGTCGACGATGTGGTCGTAGACGGGCACGAGTCCGACGTGCGTGGTGGCCTGCGCGGCCGGGTCGGCGTCGTCGAACACGGGCAGGTGGTGCACGGTGACCTCGAGCCCGTCGACCGCGCTCGGCGCTGTGGCGCGCTCGTCGCCGCCGCGCAGGTCGATGATGTGGGCGACGCCGATCTCGGCCAGCCGGTCGCGACCGGTCGCGTCGATGCGGTGCAGAGCATCTGACCGCAGCAGCTTGCCCCACCGGCTGGTGCCGCCGGCTGCACGGTAGCCGCCGGTGTCGCGCAGGTTGTAGAGGCCGGCCACGGCGTGGCGACGCTCACGAGGCGCCGCGGTCGCGGCATCCGGCGACGAAGCGGCCGCGGCATCCGTCGCCGAAGGCGTCAGGTCGAGGTCGATGGTCATTCGATCAGCCCCTGCGCGCGCTCGGCGGCCTCGGTCATAGTGGCGGCCGGGTCGGCGCCGTAGAAGACCGCGTCTTCGATGGCGGTGGCGAGCACCTGGTCGACCTGGGCGTAGCTGTCGCCGGGGTACGACACCCACGGCTCGAGCGCGTCGAGCTGCTCGAGGTTGGGCTTCACGAGCGGGTTGGCTTCGACCCAGTCATAGAGCGGTCCGCCCTCGTCGGCCATGCTGCTGCGCAGCGGTAGGTACCCGATCTGGGTCGAGATGATCTCGTAGGCGCGGGGGCTGGTCATGAACTGCATGAGCTCCCACGCGGCGGCCTGCTTGGCGGGGTCGGTGGCGAACATCGCGAGGAACGAGCCCGAGTTGGTGGGCACGACCGCCTGGTCTCCGAACGCGGGCAGGGTGTGAGCGTCGAGGGTCCAGCCACCGGCCTCGGCGCCCATCATGAACGCGCCCTGCACGGCCGAGCTGTTGACGTGGATCGCGGTCTTCCCCTGCGCGAACGCCTCGTACTGGCTGGTGAAGTCCTCGTTGGTGAGCACGCCGTCCTCGTACATCTCGGTGAAGGTCGCGACCGTATCGATCGCGGCGTCCGAGCCGAACTCGATCGTCGTGCGGTCATCGCTCAGCACCTGGGCGCCGTTCGAGAGGAAGAGGCCCTGCATGCACCAGCTGCCGCCGGTGATCACGCACGACACGCTCATCGAGGGGGCACCGGTGGACTCGGTGATCTGCGCGGCGGCGTCGGCGACAGCATCCCACGTCGACAGATCGACGGTCTCGGGGTCGAGGCCTGCGGCGGTGAACTGGTCTTCGTTGATCCACAGGATGGGAGTCGAGAAGACGTAGGGCAGGCCGTAGGTGGCGTCGTCCCAGTCGGCGAGCACGGCGGCGCGCTCGTGGTAGGGGTAGTCGCCCCCGAACTGATCGGCGAGGCCCTCGTCGCCCACGAGGGTGCTGAGGTTCTGCGCGCCGAGGGTGGTGGCGGCGAAGTCGAGCTCGTTGAAGGTCAGCTGCGCGATGTCGGGCGCTTGCCCGGCGAGCAGCTGCTGCTGCACGCTCGCGGCGGTGCTGGTCGACGGGCTGGGCTGGCCGACGACGGTAATGTTCGGGTTCTCGTCCATGAACTCGTCCAGCAGCTGGTTGATGGCATCCGAAAAGGTGCCGACGTTCGCGAGGTTGTACGACTCGAAGACGATCTCGACCTGCTGGTCGTCGGTCAGCTCGGTGAGCGAGCCGGATGCCGCGGGCGCGCTGCCTGCGGCAGAGCCGGCGCATCCGGCGAGGGCGGCGGCGCCGACGATCGCCGCGGTGGCGAAGACGGCGCGACGGGCACGGGTGTTCATGATTTCTCCTGGGTAGGGGTGAGGGGCAGAACGAAGGGAGGGAAGGCGGCTCAGGCGGTGACGAGCTCGTGCGCGGCCGGGTCGGCCACGGGTGCATCGGCGACCCACTCGAGCCGGCGGCCCGAGGCCCGGTCGAACAGGTGCACGTTCTCGGGCGCGGCGGTGAGCACGATGTCGTCGCCGGGGGTGGCGATGACCTCGCGCGAGGTGCGCACGTAGACCTCGCGCCCGGCGACGAGGCACGTGACGATCTGCTCACCGCCGAGGTTCTCGACCAGGTCGATGCGGCCGGCGATGCGCACGCCCCGGGTGTCGGATGCCGCGTGCGCAGACGCGATCGTGAGCTTCTCGGGCCGCACGCCGAGCACGACATCGAGGTCGGGCACGTCTCCCGGCCACAGGCCGCCGGCGATGCCGTCGGCGGTGACGGCGATGCTGCCGTCGATCGTGACGATGCGGGCGTCGACGAGGTTCATGGCCGGGCTGCCGAGGAAGCCGGCGACGAACACCGACTCGGGCCGGTCGTACACCTGCTCGGGGGTGCCGTACTGCTCGATGCGGCCGGCGTTGAGCACCACGATTTTCGTCGCCATGGTCATGGCTTCGACCTGGTCGTGGGTGACGTAGACGAACGTGGCGCCGAGGCGCCGGTGCAGGGCGGTGAGCTCGTGGCGGGTCTGGGTGCGCAGCTTCGCGTCGAGGTTCGACAGCGGCTCGTCCATCAGGAACGCCTTGGGGTTGCGCACGAGGGCGCGGCCGACGGCGACGCGCTGGCGCTGCCCGCCCGAGAGCTCTTTGGGCTTGCGGTCGAGCAGGTGGCCGATCTCGAGGCTGTCGGCGACCTCCTGCACGCGGGTCGCGATCTCGGCGGCGCCGAGGCGCTGCGTCTTGAGCGGGAACGCGAGGTTCTTGCGCACGCTCAGGTGCGGGTAGAGCGCGTAGCTCTGGAAGACCATCGCGAGGTCGCGCTTCTTCGACGGGAGGTCGGTGATGTCGTCGCCGTCGAGGTGGATGCGGCCGGCCGTGGGCTCGAGCAGGCCGGCGATCATGCGCAGCAGGGTGGTCTTGCCGCAGCCCGAGGGGCCGAGCAAGACGACGAACCCGCCGTCTTCGATGATCAGGTCGATATCACTGACGGCGGCGGTGCTCTTGAAGGAGCGACCGACACCAGAGAGCTGGATCGTTCCCATGAGTCGCCTTCTGCAAGCGACCTGACGAACCGGGGCCTTCCCGCGAAATCCGCTTGCAGAGCTATTGCAATCGAGGAAAGTGAATTTCCTGCAAACGGAGTGTCAACGCCCATCGCCGTGGTCGATAATGTCTGGCACGTCGGATGCCTCGGCGTCGGAGCCGTCGTCGGCGACGATGTCGAGCACCTCTTCGCGCACCGCGAGGCGCGCGCGGTCGGCGGCGTCGCTCATGCGGTCGGCGACGGCGATCTGCAGGGCGTTGAGCACGAGCAGCTGTACGAGCCCGCTGCCGAGAATGCCTTGATCCCACGCCTGGAAGCGCGCACCGGCGACGAGCAGGTGGTCGGCGCGGGTGGTGAGCGGGGTACGGGCGAAGCTCGTGACCCCGATCACGGTGGCGCCGGCGTCGACGGCGGCGTCCGCAACCGCGAGGGTCACCGAGTTGGCGCCACTCGAGCTGACGATGAGGCACACATCACCGGGGGCGAGCACGCGGGCGGTGAGGTGGGCGACCACGCCGTCAGCGGGCGCTTCGCAGGGCCGGCCGTTGACGGCGAACGCGACGGCCGACGCCTGGGCGGCGGCGTGCGAGGCGCCGGTGCCCGAGATCAGCAGGCGCGGCGCGCGGGCGATGGCGTCGGCAGCGGCGTCGAACGCGACCGGGTCGATCGAGGCGAGCGCGGTCTGCAGCATCCCACCCGCCCCTCGGCCAGCCACCGCAGAAAGCCCTCGGTGCCGGCGGGTGCGTCGGGCGCGGCGGTGGCGTCGGCGGCGAGGTCACGCACGAGCAGCATGCGCAGGTGCTGAAAGCTGCGCAGCCCCAGCGCCTGGGCGGTGCGGCTGACGGTGGCCGGCGACGTGTTGGCGGCTTCGGCGAGGTCGGCGCCCGACATGTCGACCACGTCGTGGGGTCGCTCGGCGCAGATGCGGGCGACGCGCTGCGCGCTCGGTACGAGCGACGGCAGGATCGAGAGGATGTGGTCGATGGTTCCGCCGAGCGGCGGCTCGTTGAGGGGCGAGTTCATGTAGCCGGTGATCACCTTTCGGGTTCGCCGCACATCGTATGGGCGCAATGCGACCACGACCCCAACCATAGGTGAACGCAGCGTTCATCGCCTCCGCTATCCGCGAAAGGCAATTTCATGACCTCCCTGCGTCCGCTCGAGCTCCCGAACAGTGCCATGCCCGCAAGGAAGTCGGCCAAGGGTGACTCGACCGAAGACGCCCACCTCGAGCGCCGCGATGGCGCCTACGATGACCGTCCGTGCGAGCCAGAGCCACGTGATCTGTCGATCCCGGCGGTCAAGCGCTCGAACGTTCCGCACGTCGATGTTCCGCTGGCGGGGGCGCCGGGGCAGCAGACACCGGTAACCAACGACGCGAAGAAGCCTGCCACGACGATGACGCCCGCAGCGCGGAACCAGAGGGCGGGGGCGACGCGCGAAACTGATCCTGCTCATGGCCCGATCAGACCGATGGCCACTCAGACGTGAAAGGGGAGACATCGCGCCCGGGCCGAACCGTCGCACGCTGACGTCCCCTCACCGCGCAGTGCCCGCAAGGGGATGGTAGATGGGCGAGCAGTTCTGGGACTCTGGTCGACGATTCTTCAGCTCGCCTGTGGAAGTCCCTGGGACAACGCCTGTCGGATTCTCCAAACAGGAAAACCGCTGAGCTGCGCAATCAAGTCCACATCGAACTCGTGCTCGAAGTAGGCCACCCGCACCGCCCGGATGCGCGACGGATTGTCACCGAAAGCCAGTGTGAACTCGGTGGCGTAGCGCTCCCAGACGCTGAACTCATACCCCGGTGCCGTCACGATGCATTCACCTCATCCCGGGTGCAACTCTCAGGAGTGGTCGCGGTGCTAATGCGATGCTACGACACCCGTGTTAACGCCAGGACACAAGGAGATTCCGGGAAAGCTCGCTACGCACGGTGTGCACCGATACGGGGATGGCCCGCCCGGGGTGCATGGTTCACACCGGGGTGACCAAGGGAATTGGGGGCTCTTCGGACATGCGGTGGGGGTGAGGCTCGCCGGGTGATGGTCGGCGGGTAGGGGTCGAGGTCCCCGAGGATCAGTAGCGCCAACTGCTGATCCATCACGAGGACCTCGACGTGCTTCACCCTACTTCGGGGTGCGCTGACGCGCGCTCTGCCGCTGATCCGTGTTACCGCTGCGATCTGCTGGTCGGTCTCGACGGCGTCCATGTCGAGCACGTTGACCGCCGCGACGGGCTGCTGATCGTCACCGTTTCGACACCGGCGGCGCCGACCGGGTGCCCGTTGTGCGGGGTCGTGGCGATCGGTCGAGGGCGCCGCCGTCGAGTGTTGCATGACGTGCCGGGCGTGACGCGGGTGCGGATCGTCTGGCGGCAACGGGTCTGGCGATGCGGCGACGTGGGCTGTGCCAAGAAGACGTTCGTGGAGCAGCTTCCCTCGCTGGTCGCTCGGCGCGGGTCGCTCACAAGGCGAGCCGTCGACTGGGCGATCGGGCAGCTGCGCCGCGAGCACGCCACGATCGAAGGACTACGTCGTCAGCTCGGGACATCGTGGAAGACGGTGTGGCGGGCTGTTGAGCCTGAACTGGTGCGGTTGGCAGCCGACGAGTCCCGGTTCGAGAACGTGACCACGCTCGGCGTCGACGAGCACATCTGGCATCACGTCGACCACCGCAAGCGGGGCCCGAAGGAACTGACCGGCATGGTCGACCTCAGCCGCGACAGCACCGGGAAGACGCGGGCCAGGCTGCTCGACCTCGTGCCGGGCAGATCGGGGAAGGCATACGCGTCCTGGCTCAGCGAGCGGGGCGAAGCGTTCCGAAAGAACGTGAAGGTGGCGGCGCTGGACCCGTTCGCGGGCTACAAGACTGCGATCGATGACACGCTCGAAGACGCGGTCGCTGTGCTGGACGCGTTCCATGTCGTCAAGCTCGGCACCGCCGCCGTCGACGAGGTCCGCCGCCGCGTCCAGCAAGACACCCTCGGGCATCGCGGTCGGAAGGGCGACCCGCTCTACGGGATTCAGACCATCCTCCGTGCCGGGGCCGAGAACCTCACCGACAAGCAGCGGATCCGGCTGACCGCGGCAATCGAGGCCGATCCTGCGCACGACGAGGTGTTCGTCGCGTGGCAGTGCGCACAGCAGCTGCGCTCTGCCTACCACGCGAAGGACCTGACCGAGGGGCGGCGGATCGCCGAGAGGGTGGTCGACACGTTCCACACCTGCCCGATCCCCGAGATCGCCCGCCTCGGCCGCACCCTCCGCCGCTGGCGTTCAGCGTTCCTGGCGTACTTCACCACGAGCCGCGCGAACAACGGCGGCACCGAGGCGATCAACGGGATCATCGAGCTCCACCGCCGCCTCGCCCGCGGCTATCGCAACCGCGAGAACTACCGCCTCCGCATGCTCCTCACCGCCGGCGGACTCACCCCATGACCCCCCCACCGGATGTCCGAAGAGCCGGCAACGTCTTCACGAAAAAGCCTTCGATCATGCTGAAACCGTGGTTAGCGAAACGGCCATGATTGCCCAGCTGATTTGGCCAAAGACTAAGAATGGGCAGATGGGTCCGGGTGAGACTAAGCCCGAACGCGATCAGCGGATGAAGTTCGCCGAAGGGAGAGGGGCAGCGATTCGAGAAGCCCTCTCTGTCCCAGAGGACAGCCCGATCCGCTCGCGAGCGCTACGCAACAGCATCGAACATTTCGATGAGCGACTGGACAGGCTCATGATGTATCCCCCTCGGGCCTTGCCCCTTGATCGTGGACACGGTGTCGGTTCGGTTATGCCGCTTCCGTGAGGGTAGCTGACCTCGCGGCGTCGTAGGCGTTCTCGTAGCTATTTGGGCTCACCTGGCCGATCGTGGAGTGG
>Ga0268288_10074_pt1 | contig 75111 bp, 65 predicted proteins | sample BraspS3V5C_FD_191349 | JGI IMG/M metagenome (GOLD analysis project Ga0268288, IMG submission 191349) | Soil microbial communities from Anza Borrego Desert, Southern California, United States - Bradyrhizobium sp. S3-V5C | ecosystem: Environmental > Terrestrial > Soil > Desert | place: USA...
CGCTGGTCAGCCTGATCACCCCCGGCCAGGCAGGGGACTCCCCGATGCTGCTTCCTCTTTTGGAGCAGCTGCGCGTGACCCGGCCAGTAGGGCAGCCCCGGACCCGCCCCGAGGCCGTGCTGGGCGACAAGGCGTACTCCTCCCGGGCGATCCGCACCCACCTACGCGCCCGTGGGATCAAAGCGGTCATCCCCGAACCAGCCGACCAGCAGGGCCACCGCAGACGGCGCGGTGCCCGCGGCGGGCGCCCCATTGGCCTCGACGCGGCCGCCTACAAGGGCCGCAATGTCATCGAGCGCCAGTACGCGCACCTGAAGCAGTGGCGGGGTCTGGCGACCCGGTATGACAAGTACGCGATCGTCTACAGGGCCGCTGTGGTCCTGAATGCTGTGCTCGCGTGGTCGAAGGCATTGTCAGACACGCCCTAGCAGCAGCGCTCGGCGTCTCACAGAGCGGCATCTCACACCGGCTTCGCGCGCGGGTGGCCTTTACGTTGGAGGAGCTGGCCACCATCGCGGAGGTCTTCGACATCACGCTCGCGGAGCTGCTCGGCCCGGTCATCCTCCAGGCACGAAGAAGCCCCCACACCGACATGGTCGGTGCAGGGGCCTCTGCTCGGCTCCCCCGGTTGGATTCGAACCAACAACCCTTCGATTAACAGTCGAATGCTCTGCCGTTGAGCTACGGGGGAATGTGCCGCGAACCGCCGGAGCCGTTCGGACAACGGATGGAACTCTACCAGAGCCCCCGCCCGCGTGCCACCCGGCCGCGGGGCGCCGTCGTCGCCCTGCCCGCCCCCGGGGACCGGCGGCCCTTGCCAGGCACGGCTCCGGCAGGCCTACCGTGCGAGGACATCCCCAGAATCATCAGGAACGGACCCGAAGGAGAGACGTGTCCATGACCATCACGACCCTCACGCGTAAGACCGCCCTGACCGGCACGGGCGTGCTGGCCGCGCTCGCCCTCGCGGCTTGCGGCACCACGGCCGACAACGGCGACGACGGCTCCGTCTCGCCGGAGGTCGACGCCTCCTCGGCAGTGGCGAGCACCCCCGCCACGGACGACGCCTCGACCACGTCGGCCTCGGCGTCGTCGTCGGCGTCGTCGACGGCCGCCGCGGCCAGCAGCGGCTCGGGCACCGGCCAGGCCGACGACCCCGCCTACGCGGTGATCGACGCGGTCCTGGAGAAGCACGGCGACGGCATCATCGTCGAGGTGGACGCCAACGATGACGACACGACCTGGGAGGTCGACGTCGTGGTGGGCGAGGAGGTGAAGGAGCTGGACGTCACCGCCGACGGCGACATCACCGAGACCGACCGCGAGTCGGATCTCGAGGACGTCCAGAAGGCGAAGGACGCCGAGGTCACCGCCCAGCAGGCACTCGACACCGCCCGGGAGGGACGTGACGGGGTGACCCTGGACAAGATGGACCTGGACGACGACAACGGCACCCTCCAGTGGGAGGTCGAGTTCGACCGCGAGGACGGCTCGGACGGCCCCGAGGTCGAGATCGACGCCAGGTCCGGTGAGGTGCTCACGGTCGACGAGCACTGACGCCGCGCGGCCAGCCGGCCGCCGTCTCCCGAACGAAAGCGCGTCTGGGGCCGCCGTTTCCCGAACGAAAACGGGTGGGGGTCAGTCGTCGGCGCGGAGGGCCCGGCGGCGCGCCTCCAGGTCCATGAGCTCGCTGTTGAGGCGGGTGAACTCGGCGGGGTCGCCCTCGGGGCCGAGCCGCTGCAGGCGCCCGAGCAGCTCCTCCTTGCGGTGCACGATCTGCAGGGCGAACAGGCGGTTCATGATGTCCCGGCAGTACCGGTCCACATCCTCGGGAGTGCGGGCGGGCAGGTCGCGGACCGCCAGCTCGGAGACGACGCCGGCCACCTCCTGGGGCACGGCGTCCCGCACGGCGTCGACCCAGCGCTGCGGCGTCGCCCCCGCCGACCCGGCCATCTTCACGCCCTGGTGGACGGCGGCGTACTGCGGGACCGTGAAGCGGGCGGCGTACAGCGCGGTCCACTGCTCCGCGGAGAGCAGGGTCGGATGCTGCAGCACCACCTCGAGGGACTCACGCTCCCGACGGGCGACGGGGTCGCGCGGATCCACCGGCACCACGATCCGCGGCGCCGGGGCGGCGGCCTCCCCGTGGCGGCCCGTGGGCCCGATCGCCTGCCCGTCGTCCGCCAGGGCTGGCCGCGCCTCGGGCTCGGGCCCCCGCCGCGGCGCGCGCCCGGCCGCGACCACGGCGCGGTGCACGGCGTTCGGGTCCAGACCGAGCCAGCCGGCCAGCTCCCGCTCGTAGCCGGGACGCAGGACGGCGTCCTTGATGCCCGCCACGATCGGCGCCGCGTGGCGCAGGGCACCGGCGCGGCCCTCCACGGTGTCGAGGTCGTAGTCCTTGAGCCCGGCCCGGATCGCGAACTCGAAGAGCGGGCGCCGCGAGGCGATGAGCGCGCGCACCGCCTCGTCGCCCTTCTGCATGCGCAGATCGCACGGGTCCATGCCGCTGGGCTCCACGGCCACGAACGTCTTGGCGAGGAAGCGGTGGTCCTCGTCGAACGCCTTGAGCGCGGCCTTCTGCCCGGCCTCGTCGCCGTCGAAGGTGAAGATCACCTCGCCGCCCGTGCCGTCGTCGGAGATCAGGCGGCGGGCCACCTTGATGTGGTCCGCGCCGAACGCGGTGCCGCACGTGGCCACCGCCGTCCCGACACCGGCCAGGTGGGCCGCCATCACGTCCGTGTAGCCCTCGACGAGCACCAGCTGGCGCTCCTTGGCGATCGTCCGCTTGGCCAGGTCGATCCCGTAGAGCACCTGCGACTTCTTGTAGAGCGGCGTCTCGGGGGTGTTGAGGTACTTGGGCCCGGGGTCGTCGTCGTACAGCTTGCGCGCGCCGAAGCCGATGGTCGCGCCGGTCATGTCCCGGATGGGCCAGAGCAGGCGGCCGCGGAACCGGTCGTACAGGCCGCGCTGCCCCTCGGACACCAGCCCGGAGGCGCGCAGCTCCTCGTCCCGGAACCCCTTCTGCCGCAGGTGGTCCAGCAGATGCGACCACCCCTGCGGGGCGTATCCGAGGCCGAACTGCGCCGCGTGCTCCTGTGTGAATCCCCGCTGGGTGAGGAAGTCGCGGGCGGCCTGGGCCTCAGGCGAGCCGAGGGCCCGACGGAAGAACTCGTCCGCCACCTTGTTCGCCTCGAACAGGCGACGACGGCGCCCCGTCTCCGCCTTGTCCGGGCCGGTGCCGCCGTCCTCGTAGTGCAGCTCCACCCCCACGCGGGACGCCAGCCGCTCCACGGTCTCCGTGAACGTGGTGTGCTCGAGTTCCATCAGGAAGCTGATGACGTCCCCGTGCGCGCCGCAGCCGAAGCAGTGGTAGGTGCCCACGCCGGGGCGCACGTGGAACGACGGCGTCCGCTCGTCGTGGAACGGGCACAGCCCCTTGAATGAGCCCACGCCCGCCGAGCGGAGGGTGACGAACTCCTCCACGACGGCCTTCAGATCCGTGCGCTCGCGGACGAGGTCGATGTCCTTGCGCACGATCAGTCCAGCCATGCGGACCATTCTAGGGACGGGGCGGAGCGGTCAGCCCCGAGCGGAACCGGCCTCCGTGGACGGCTCGGCCTCCGCTGCGGCCTGTGCAGGACCGGTCCCCGCCGCGCGGGGCGCTTCGGTCCGCGCCGCGCCCGCTCCCTCGGACGCGGGACGCCCGGTGGCGGGGTCGATCACGGGCAGCGCGCCGGTGGCCGCCTCGACCAGCGGATGGAACAGCGCGGCCGAAGCCAGGCCGCCGTGACGGCGGCGCGCCGAGGACACGAACGAGAGGCTCATGTCGCCCACCATAGCGACCCGCGACCGTGATTCCGGTCACGGGAAGGCAACATTCTGGGCGGTCAGGTCACGGTTCGACGCGCGCCCGCCCCCGCGGACTGCCCGTGCAGCGGCAGCAGCCGGGGCACCAGCCGGACGAGGCTCACCATCACCCCGAGCTCCACGAGCGTCTGCGTCACCACCACGAGCGGGGCCGGGTCCAGGCTCGCCGGCAGGGCCAAGGTCAGCGGCAGCACGACCAGGGAGTTCCGCGTCGCGCCCGAGAACACGAGCGCCCGCCCGGCGGGCACGTCGAGGCGCGCCCACCGCGCAGCCACCACGCCGAGGGCCACCGTCACGGCGGCGAACGCCGCGAACAGGGGCACGACGGCGGCCAGCGCGGGCAGCTGCTCCCCCACCCCGCGGATCTGTGAGGCGACCACCGTGAACAGCGTGACGACCATGAGCGGGACCATCGCCGCCGTGAACCCGCGCACCACCCCGGCCGCCGCGCACCGCACCCCACCGCGGCCGCGCACCGCACCCCACTGGAGCAGCGCCGCGAGCGCGAGCGGCAACAGGATCAGCACCACCAGCGCGCGGACGAACGGCCCGGCGTCGACGGCGGCGACCGCCTCCGGACCGGCGAACGCCCGCAGCAGCACGGGCAGCACGACCAGCTGGACGAGCATAAGCAGCGGAGCGGCCGCCAGCAGCCTCTCGGCCACCCCGCCCGCGAGCGCGGTGAACGCGATGACGTAGTCCACGCACGGGGCCAGCAGCACGAGGAGCACGCCCACGAGCAGCGCGTCGTCGTGGGCCACGAACCGACTCAGCCCGAACACCACCGCCGGCACCACCACGAAGTTCAGGACCAGCAGGGACGCCAGGAACCTGCCGTCCCGCAGGCCCGCGCCCAGCGCGGGGAACGGCACCGCCAGGAACGTCGCCAGCGTACGGAGCGATCCGGACGGGGGCTGACCCCTACGCTGGGGGCCATGCCCACCGCGCCCGCCCCGCCCCAGGACGCCTCCACTCCCCTGCACGTCGCCGTCCGCACGCTCGACGCCGCGGCGCTCGCCGCGGCCGGGCACACGGCGGCGACCGCCGTGGCCGCGGTCTATGCGCACGCCGTCGTGCGCGGGGCCGCGTCGTTCTGGCTGGACTCCGCCCTGCCGGACCCGGCCGAGGCACGCTGGTCCGTGGCAGGCGACGGGCTGGATGTGCTCGGCGAGGAGCATGGCCGTGCGCCCTCCCCCGGCCCGCGGCTGGTCCGGCACGACGACCCCGCCGATCCGGACCGCGCGTGGGCGGACCTCGCGGCCGCGGCCGCACCCCGGCCGGTGGTCGGCGGCGAGGGGCTGCCCCTGCGCGGCGGCCTGGTCGGCTGGCTCGGCTACGAGCTCGGCCTGGCGGATCTGGGGGTGACACCGCCCTCACGTCGAGCCGAGGACCCCGCGTCCCTGCCCGCGCAGTTCTGGGTGCGCCCGTCCCGCTACGTCGTGGCGGACCACGCGGCCGGGGTGCTGCACTGCTGCGTGGCCTCCCTCGATCCGACCGCCGCGGAGACCGGGGCCGACCGCTGGGCAGGGGACGTGCGCCGCGCCCTCGCCGCGGCCCGCCGCGCTCTCGAGACGGCGTCGGGCGACGTCGTCGTGCCCCCGCCGCGGGACGCCGGTCCGGGACCACGGGCCGATGAGGAGGCGCCGGGCACGTGGCGCGAGGACCGGGCAGCGTACGCCGAGCAGATCGCCCGCTGCCGCGCCGCGCTGCACGCCGGCGACTCCTACGAGCTGTGCCTGACCACCCGCTTCGACGCCGACCCCGGGCTGCGCGTGGACCCGCTGGTCCTCTTCCACGAGCTCGCCGCGCACCAGCCGGCCCCGTATGCGGCGCTGCTGGAGCACGGCACGGGTGCCCGCCGGTGGGCCGTGGTCTCGGCCTCCCCCGAGCGGTTCCTCGCCGGGCGCGCGGGCCGGTACAGCACCAAGCCGATCAAGGGCACGGCCGCCCGCCTGCCCGACCCGGCCGAGGACGCCGAGGCCGCCCGCGCGCTCGCCGCCGATCCCAAGACCCGGGCCGAGAACCTCATGATCGTGGACCTGCTGCGCAACGACCTCTCGCGGGTGTGCGAGCCCGGCTCCGTGCAGGTGCCCTCCCTCATGGCGGTGGAGAGCTACGCGACCGTCCACCAGCTCGTCTCCACCGTCACGGGCACCGCACGAGCCGGCGTCGAGCCCGTGGACGTGGTGCGGTCGCTGTTCCCGGGCGGGTCGATGACGGGCGCGCCGAAGCGACGCAGCGTCGAGCTGCTGGCCGCGTGGGAGGCCTCCCCGCGCGGGGTCTACTCCGGGGCGCTGGGGATGCTGAGCGCGGACGGGACGACGTCGTTGTCCGTCGTGATCCGCACGGCCGTGCTCACCGGGGGCCGCTGGTCCGTGGGGGCCGGCGGGGCGATCGTCGCGGACTCGGACCCGGCCGCCGAGCACGACGAGGTCCTCCTCAAGGCCCGCGGCCTGCGCCGGGCCCTCGCCCGCGCCGCCGGCACGGGCCTGCCGACGACGTCGCCCGACCTCACCTGACCCCACTCACGGGTTCGGGGGCGATATTCGGCGGTATTCCGACGGAATAACGCCGCAAACCGCCCCCAAACGAAGGGGGGCGACCACCCGTGCCGCCTGCCTAGGCTGGGGACATGGCCGATCCGCACCCCGTCCTCGCCGCCTCCGCCCCCGACCTCGACCCTGACGTGCTGGACGCCGTCCGCGCGCTCGTGGCCGCCGCCGAGCGTCCCGTGGTGCTCTCCGGGGCGGGGATGAGCGCCGAGTCCGGCATCCCCACGTTCCGCGACGCCCAGACCGGCCTGTGGGAGCGGTTCTCCGCGGAGGAGCTCGCCACGGAGGAGGCATTCCTCGCGGATCCCGCGCTCGTGTGGTCCTGGTACCGGTGGCGTGCCCGGATGGTGCGGGCCCGCCAACCGAATCCGGGGCACGACGCCGTCGCCGTCTGGCAGCGCCGCACGCCCGGCCTGGAGGTGGTCACCCAGAACGTGGACGACCTGCACGAGCGCGCCGGCGCCCGGGTCCTCGCGCACCTGCACGGGTCCCTGTTCGAGCACCGCTGCGCCGACTGCGGGGCCCCCGCCGACGTCGATCCGGGCGCGCCCGCGGACGAGGCGACGGCCGGCTCCGAGGCCGACCTCGAGGCGATGCTCCGCGAGGCACCGCCGGCCTGCACCGTGTGCGGGGACGGGCTGATCCGCCCGGGGATCGTGTGGTTCGGGGAGATGCTGCCGGCCGAGCCCTGGGACCGCGCCTTCGCCGCGCTCGAGGACTGCGACCTGTGCCTGGTGGTCGGCACCTCGGGCATCGTCCAGCCGGCGGCGTCCCTGCCGTTCGTGGCGCTGGGGGCCGGGGCCGCCGTCGTGGAGATCAACCCGGTGGAGACCGAGCTGAGCGGCGCGGTCACGCACGTCCTGCGGGGTCCCGCCGGCGCGGTGCTTCCCGCGCTGCTGGACCCGCCGGTCAGAGCCAGACGCGACGGAACTCCGCGCCCTGCACCAGGGTGTGATGCCACTCGACGGCGGTCGAATCGGTGAGCGAGGCGATCTGGTCGATCACCACGCGCCGCCGGGCGGCGTCGTCGGGGGCCTGCGCCCAGTCGAACGCGAACATCGGCTCGAGGTACCGGTCCCCCGTGGCCTCCAGCAGCGCCACGAGCTCCGCGAGCACCTCGCGCTGCCGCGCGTAGAGCGGCTGGCGCTGCTCGGCGGTCATCACGTAGGCCGCCGCGATGCCCTTCATCACGGCGATCTCGGTCTCCGTCTCCTCGGGCACCACGACGTCGGCCCCGTGGCGGGTGAGCGGCTCGTTGCCGAACACCTGGCGCGTGGCGTCGAAGGCGGCGCTGCAGAACCGGCCGATCAGCTGGCTCGTCATGTCCTTCATCGCCGCGAGCGCCCGCCGGGAGCCGTCCATCTCGGAGACCCACACGTTGGTGGCCTCGAGGCGGGCCAGGGCCGCGTCGACCTCGGCCGGGTCCGTGTGCGGCAGGTACCACTGGCGGGTGGTCTCCACGACGCGCTCCCGGTGCTCCGGGATGGCCAGCCACTTGAGCTGGAACACGGCGTTGACCACGCCGTCCTCGACGTCGTGCACGGAGTAGGAGATGTCGTCCGCGAGGTCCATGACCTGCGCCTCCATGGACGTGCGCGTGCCGGGCACCCCGGCGCGGAACCAGCGGAACACGGGCAGGTCGTCCTCGTAGACGCCGAACTTGCGCGACCGCGTGCCGTCGGGGCGCAGCGGGGCGTCCTCACGGGTCCACGGGTACTTGCACGCGGCGTCGAGGGCGGCGCGCGTGAGGTTCAGGCCCGCGGAGGAGCCGTCCGCGAAGAGCTTCTTCTGCTCGAGGCGGGCCAGCAGGCGCAGGGTCTGGGCGTTGCCCTCGAAGCCGCCGACGTCCTCGCTGAGCGCGTCGAGCGCCTTCTCCCCGTTGTGCCCGAAGGGCGGGTGGCCGAGGTCGTGGGACAGGCAGGCGGTGTCCACGAGGTCGGGGTCGCAGCCCAGCGACCGGCCGAGCTCACGCCCCACCTGGGCCACCTCGAGCGAGTGCGTCAGGCGGGTGCGGGCGAAGTCGTCCGCGTCCGGGGCGACCACCTGGGTCTTGGCCCCCAGCCGGCGCAGGCCCGCGGAGTGCAGCACGCGGGCACGGTCCCGCTCGAAGTCCGAACGGTAGGAGGACTTGGGCGGCTCGGGCAGCCACCGCTCCCGGTCCCACGGCGTGTAGCCGGGGGTCTGCACAGCGCGGCCGGCATACGGGGGCCGGCCCTCGGGGCCGAACAGCACCGGCTGGTGGGCGGCGCCGGTCCAGGGCGACGACGGCGCGGCGGGCGCTCCGGCGGCGGGCTCCGGCGTCGTGGGCTCAGCCACCGGAGACGTCCAGCTCGGCGGCCTGGATCATGGCCTGCTGCTCGGCATTGAGCTCGCGGGAGTCGAGCCAGCCGTCCGGCAGGTGCGGGCGCTTGGGGGCGCCGGCCCGGCCGCGCGGGCCCTCGGCGGCCTCGCCCGGATAGGGCTGGTCCCGGTCCACGCGGGCGAGGATCTCGCGCATCGTGGCGAGGTCCGGGACGGTGGACAGCGCGGTGCGGATCTCCGAGCCCACGGGGTAGCCCTTGAAGTACCAGGCCACGTGCTTGCGGATGTCCCGCAGCGCCTTGAGCTCGTCGCCGCCGAAGGTGTCCACGAGCAGCTCGGCGTGGCGGTACAGCGTGTCCGCGACCATGCCCAGGGTCGGGCGGAACCGGTCCTGGCGGCCCTCGAAGGCGGCCTGCAGGTCCCCGAACAGCCAGGGCCTTCCCTGGCAGCCGCGGCCGATCACGACGCCGTCCACGCCCGTGCGCTCGACCATCGCGATGGCGTCCTCCGCGGACCAGATGTCGCCGTTGCCGAGCACGGGGATGTCCGGCAGGGCCTCGCGCAGCCGGGCGATGTCGTCCCACACGGCGGTGCCCGAGTAGAACTGGCGCGTGGTGCGGCCGTGGAGGGCGACGGCGGCGACGCCGAGGTCGCGGGCCGTGCGGCCGGCGTCGAGGAAGGTCAGGTGGTCCTCGTCGATGCCGCGGCGCATCTTCACGGTCACCGGGATGTCCTTCTTCGAGGCCTCGGTGACGGCGGCCTTGACGATCGAGGCGAACAGCTCCGACTTCCATGGCAGGGCCGAGCCGCCGCCGCGCCGGGTCACCTTCGGCACGGGGCAGCCGAAGTTCATGTCGATGTGGTCGCAGCGGCCCTCCTCGACCAGCATCCGCACCGCCGCGCCGGTGGTGACCGGGTCCACGGAGTAGAGCTGCACGGAGCGGGGCACCTCGTCCGGGTCGTGCTGGATGATCCGCATCGACTCGGGCTTGCGCTCGACGAGCGCGCGGGCTGTGACCATCTCGTTGACGTAGAGGCCGCCGCCGTACTCGCGGCACAGGCGGCGGAACGCGGTGTTCGTGATGCCGGCCATCGGGGCGAGCACCACGGGGACGTCGATGGTCAGCGGCCCCAGCCGCAGCGGGGGCAGGGTCAGGCGGTCCGTCGTCGGGGCGGGGTGGCGGGCCTCGTGGAGCTGATCGTCGTCGGTGATGCGTCGACCCGCGCCGGCGGACTTGGCGTAGTGCGCGGCGTGGAGGTCGGCGACGTCGTCGGCGTCGGTCACCGCCGCGGCGGGGAGGGTGTGGGAAGAAGTCATGTCGGACCCCATTCTTCCATTCCGCCCGGCACCCACGTCACCGTGCCCCACGACGAGGCCCGCTGGGAGGCGATCGCCGAGGCGCCCCGCCGGGACGGGCAGACCGTCCTCCCGGCGGGTCAGGCCTCCGACGACGGCGCCGCGTCCCCGCCGTCGAGCACGGCCAGCAGGTCAGCACCGGCGAACATCTGAGCGGTCTGCCGGGCCGACGGCGTGCCCGCGTCCGGGTCCGCACCGGCGGCCAGGAGGTGGCGCATCGAGACGACATCCCGCTTGAACGTGGCGCAGGTCAGGGCGCGCTGGCCGCGATCGTTGGCGTGCTCGATCTCGGCGCCGGCCTCGATCAGCATCGCCACGGTGTCCGGGTGCTCGTGGTAGGCGGCGAGGGTGAGGAAGGAGTCGCCCGCGTGGTTGCGCAGGCGCGTGCTCACCCCGGCGTCCAGGTATGCCTTCAGCTGGGCCGTGTCCCCGTCCCGCGCCATGTCGAAGAGCCGGTTCGCCAGCTCGATGTCCTTCTCGCTCCACTGCTCGCTCATGCCCGCCAGTATGGCGGACGCCGCGGCGATCGACCGCTCCGCAGCGACATCTCCGCGGGTCTGCCCGCAGGTGATGTCGCCGGCCGGCGGTCAGACGAGCACCGGGAACAGCCCCGCCCGCCCCGCGGTTGCACCCGGCATGACCCGCAAGCACCTCGGCTTCCTCAACTTCGGCCACTGGATCCACCGGCCCGGCACCGCCCCGGACGCGCGGCAGGCCCTCGACGACGTCGTCGCGATGGCCGTGGCCGCCGAGGACGCCGGACTCGACGGCGCCTGGCTCCGCGCCCACCACTTCCAGCGGATGTTCTCCTCACCGTTCCCGATCCTCGCCGCGATGGCCGCCCGCACCGAGCGGATCAGCCTCGGCACCGGCGTGATCGACCTGCGGTAGCGCATGTCGGGCTTGTGGCGTTGGTGCGACCGGCTCTGCCGTTTACAGGTACCGGCAGACCTGGTCCGCGCTGCACGAGTCGGGGTCGGGCTGCGCGGCGTCGCGTCTGAGCTCGGTGATGGTGTCGCGCAGCGCGGCGAGCTGGGCGATCTGCTGCTCGATCTCGGCGAGGCGTGCGTCGAGGAGGTCGCGCACGTGCTCGCAGGGAGCAGCGCCGTCGTCGCGGATGTCGAGGATCTGGCGGATCTGGGCGAGGGTGAGGCCCGCGGCCTGGCCGCGGTGGACGAAGTCGATCCGGGCGGCCGTCTCGGGCGCGTAGTCGCGGTATCCGGACGGCGTGCGCTCGGCCGGCGGCAGCAGGCCCTGCTCCTCGTAGAACCGCAGCGTCTTCGCCGTCGTTCCCGCCCGCTCGGCGAGTTCCCCGATGCGCATCGCAGGCCCCCTCTTCTTTCGGCAGAAGTCCTCTTGACCTTCCCCTGCACTGGAAGGTCCAGTATGGCTGAGACAGACCGGAAGACCAAGTGTTGACAGGAGCTGCGATGCCCACGAAGTACGACCTCGCCATCATCGGATCGGGCGGTGGTGCGTTCGCCGCCGCGATCCGCGCGACCACGCTCGGCAAGTCGGTGGTGATGATCGAGCGCGGGACGCTGGGCGGCACCTGCGTGAACACCGGCTGCGTGCCGTCGAAGGCCCTGATCGCCGCGGCCGACGCACGGCACTCCGCGGCCGACGCCGCCGACCGGTTCCCGGGGATCGCGACGACGGCGGGGCCGGTGGACATGCCCGCCCTGATCGCCGGGAAGCAGGCGCTGGTCGAGTCGCTGCGGGGCGAGAAGTACGCCGACGTCGCCGACTCCTACGGGTGGGCCGTCCGCCGCGGCGACGCCGCGTTCGCCGGCACCCCCGACGCTCCGGTCCTCCAGGTCGCCGGGGACGACGGCAGCACCGAGACGATCGAGGCCGGGCACTTCCTGGTGGCGACCGGCTCTCGGCCGTGGGCCCCGCCGATCGACGGCCTGGACGAGACCGGGTACCTGACCTCGACCACGGCGATGGAGCTGACCGAACTCCCTGAGTCCCTGCTCGTGCTCGGCGGCGGCTACGTCGCCCTGGAGCAGGCGCAGCTGTTCGCCCGGCTCGGCTCCCAGGTCACCGTGCTGGTCCGGTCCCGGCTCGCGTCGAAGGAGGAGCCGGAGGTGTCCAGGACGCTGGAGGAGGTGTTCGCCGACGAGGGCATCCGGGTGGTCCGCCGCGCGCTGCCGACGCGGGTGTCCCGCGACGCCGCGACCGGGCAGGCCGTCGTCACCGCGGACGTCGCCGGGGGGCGGGAGGAGTTCCGCGCCGACCAGGTGCTCGTCGCCCTCGGACGACGACCGGTCACCGACGGGCTCGGCCTCGACAGGGTCGGGGTCGAGACCGGGGACCTCGGCGAGGTGGTCGTCTCCGACCGGATGCAGTCCTCCCACCCGCGGATCTGGGCCGCGGGCGACGTGACCGGCCACCCCGAGTTCGTCTACGTCGCCGCCCACCACGGCACCCTCGTCGCCGAGAACGCGTTCGCCGACGCCGACCGGGCCGTGGACTACGCCCGACTGCCGAGGGTGACGTTCACCGGCCCGGCGATCGGCGCGGTCGGGATGACCGAGAAGGACGTCGTCGCCGCCGGGATCCGCTGCGACTGCCGCGTCCTGCCGCTGCACCACGTGCCCCGCGCACTGGTCAACCGCGACACCCGCGGCTTCGTCAAGATCGTCGTGGACGCCGACACCGGGAAGATTCTCGGCATCACCGCCGTCGCCAAGGACGCCGGCGAGCTCGCCGCCGCCGGGGTCCACGTGCTCGGCAAGACGGTCGCCGAGGTCGCCGACGCCTGGGCCCCCTACCTGACCATGGCCGAGGGCATCCGGATCGCCGCCAAGGCCTTCACCACCGATCCGTCGCTCCTGTCGTGCTGCGCGTGAACGCGCACGCAGACAATCGGGGGGAACGCTCAGCTGGGAGAGGAACAGACGATGAGCGGCGATAAGGACCACGACTCGCATCGCGCGGGCGTGCTTGTCGGTGCTGGGACGGGCTTGCTCCTGTTGGCATGCTGCGCGCTTCCGCTGCTGATCTGCTGCGGCCTGCCTCTCCTCGCCGCGGGCGGAGCCCTCGCAGGTATCGGAGGTTTCCTCGGCAATCCTTGGCTCATCGGTGCCGGGATCGCAGTCGGGGTGGCCGTCACAGCGGCGATCGTCCTCCGGCGACTGCGGCGGCACCGACGTCGCTCGACCGGCTGCTGCGGCAATCGTTCGACTACTGACCGGGGTCAGTAGTTCGAGTGGCTCCAGTCATCGTCGCCAGTTCGGCCACGTCGGCATCCCGCGACCCTTCCAGGTCTCCACGAGGCCAGCAACCCAGCGGACGGACGCGAAGACCCCGTAGCCGGCCGCCGCGAGGCCCGCGGCGATCACGAGCCAGCGCCCGATCCCGAGCCACACGCTACCGTCCACGTCCAGCGCCCACTGAGCGCCTGTGATGAGCCCAGCGATGCCCATCCAGAGCCCGGCGACGACCACCACCACCGGCAGGAGTGCGAGGCACATCGCGGCGGCGGCCGACCAGAGCTGACGGGCCTCCAGCTTCGCCGTGGCAGCGATGATCCGCTCGGCGCGCTCGTTCGATGCGTCGAGGTTTGCCGCGATCGTGGCAGACGCCTCCCCGGCGACCTGTTCGACGGCCTTCACGACTCGCTCCTCGGTGCGCTTTTCGATCCGCTGCACCGCGCCGCCGACCTGGCTGACGAGCTTCTGGTTCGCCGCGGCCTGCGCCTTGAGCCCCTCAATCGCCGATGCCGTAGCCGCGTGATTCCTCTGCGCCTCCGCGACCAAGCTCTGCGACGCGGCGTTCAAGCTCTCGCCGTTGAGACTCTGCGCGAACTCGCCGAGCGTGCTCGCGATCTCGTTCAGCCTGCTCTCGATACTCGCGATCCTCGCGGACGCGTCGCTGGAGGGCGAGGAGGTCGACGCCGAGGCCGTGATCCGCTCCAGCCGCCTCGTCGTCTCCTCGTCCATGACCTTCACGAACCCTGCGAGCTTCTTCTGCTGCTCGGCCAGCCGGTCGAGCCTCGCGTTCTGCGCCTCGACGGCGGCGAGGATCGAGGTCAACGCCTCCATCGTCTCCGGATAGTCGAGCTGCTGCTGCGATCCGCTCTGCGCGTTCTGCTGCTTCAGCCTGTCGAGCGCTGCGCTCATGTTCCTGCTCCTCCTGCTGCTGGTGATAGTCGAAGAACGCCTGCGCGCCCTCCGGGGTGAAGTCCGCCGAGAGTGCGCTCGCGCGCTTGCGGCGCTCGGCGCGTCCGGACTCGCCGCGGCGGTCCTCGATGTAGAGCGTCCAGGTCTCCTGCCCGGCGCGCTTGCCCTTCTTGCTGACGGGGCTGTGCAACCGCATCCGCGGCACCCGCTCCCCGTCATCGCCGAGCTGCTGGTTCTGCTCCTCGATCACCGCTTCGAGACCGGCCTTGTCCACCGCACGGGGATCAGCCAGGGCGGCGCTCATCCGGTCGCCCATCTCGCGGTCGAACCCGCCCTCGGCGAAGTCTTCGCGGCGCAGCTCCCAGTCCTTCGGCGCGTGCTCCAGACGCTTCACGACCGAGAGACCGTGCTCGCGCATGAGCTCGTCGTTCGCTGACTGAACGCCCCGCTGGTTCCCGGCCTTGCGGTCGTGGAACGTGCGATAGTCCGAGAGCGCCTTCCCCGTCCGATTGCTGTGGTTGATGACCAAGATGTGGTTGTGCGGCTTCTTCCCGCGTCCGTCCACATGGCTCACCACGAGGCAGTCCGCGTTGGGGTGCATCTTCTTCGCGAGCTGGTAACCCAGATCGTTCACCCGCTGCACGTCCTCAGGATTCTTTGGGTCGAACTCGTCGTCGCTGAACGACTGCCTGTAGTGCAGCGCCTCGACGTCACGCTTCGTGTTCTGGGTGAGCGCGCGGGCGCGCGCCGAGAACGCGCCGGGGCCTCCCGGCACGTCGCCCGTGATCGCGACGCCGCGCTCGTCCTCCTTGCCCCGGATGTAGCGCTCGGTGTCGGCGGCGTTGGCGCTCGGACTGTAATGCGTCGTGCTCATGAGGCCGCCCGATCCCCGAGCAGCGCGCGGACCTCGTGCAGCAGCTCGATCAGCTCGGGCACCTCCGCCGACAGCGCCACCGGCTCACCCGCGCGAGCACGGCGGTCCAGGTCGTTGACGTTGATCGCGAGCGGGCGCACCTGGGCGGCCAGCTCCCGAGCATCAGCAGACGCCTGCACGCGCTCCTCGACCCCGAGCAGCTGCGCGGCCACGGCGGCATCCAGCTCCTCGCTCCGAGAGGCGTGCAGGGCATCGCGCACGACGGTCCGCACCCACGTGCTCGGAGCCAGCCCGAGCCGCTTCGCACGAGTGCGAAGCGCCGCGAGCGTGGCGTCATCGAAGCGGGTGTCGAGCCTCCCGCCGCCCCCACGACGACGCTTCGCGCCGCCGTGACTCTGGCGCACAGCCTCCGCATCAGCCCGACCGGTGTTCACCTGGGAGTCGGTCTGCTGCTCCACCTGTACGCCAGAGTGGCAAGCAGTAGCCGTGTCGGACGTTTCGCTGGCGCTCATGTCCTCCCCGGCTGCTTGCGAGGGGCCTCCGGCCCCCTCGACCCCCTGGAAGAGCGCATCGCGTTCGGTGCTCATGCGGCACCTCCGATCAGCGCCAGCGGCACGTCAGGGCTCCGCACCGCGAGCCCACCCAGCAGCTCAGCAACCGCGCCCTCCGCATCATGTTCGGCCGAGGTCTCCGGGCCGTAGGTCAGTTCCCGCGACCCGACGTTCTGGTGGTACGCGTTGCCGTACATACCGGGCGTGTGCGCGGCGGTCGGAACGCTGCACTGGTGCCACTCGTAGGGCTCGATCTTCCCGATGTGCTGCACGAGGTAACGATTGATGTCGTCGGCACGATAGACCTTCACGACCGAGGCCAGCCGGCGGATGAACTGGTCCAGCGCCTCGTCCACGTTGCCCTTCTGGCGGGCGTAGTAGAAGAACTCGACGGGCTCGATCGTCGCCGTGATGACGATGAGGCGCGGGGCGACCTCGCCCTTGTTCTTGTAGCGGGCCTTCGCAGGCGAGGCGTTGTACGGATCGAGCAGCAGCAGCCAGTCGTTCGCATCCATCGCCGAGGCCCGCAGATCGTCCAGCAGCAGCACTTCCTCGCCCCGCCAGTCATCAAGCGGGTTCCCCGTCGCGGCCCGGTAGACCTGCCACCGCTCGCCGTGCGCGTTCGCCGCGTTGATCGCCTCGGTAATGAAGTCCGTGGCGAACCGGGTCTTGCCGATCCCGGCATCCCCATGGACGAACACCACGTGCGTCGAGAACTCACCGGCGCGCAGCTTCGCCGCCGCCCGGTATGCGCGACGCTGGCCGTAGGCCGACAGCGCGTCGTCGATCTCCCGCTGATGCCGCGAGTAGATATCGAACAGCTCGTCCGTGAGCATGATCTGATCCCGCGTGATCTCACCTTGGAGAACGCGCTCCCGCATGTCCTCGAAGTTCTCGGCGACGATCTTCTTCTTCACGTGGGCGCGGCCCTTCAGCCACGTCTCCCGGCGCTGGGCGTCGATCCCGAGGTAGTCAGGCCCACGCACCGTGGCGACCTCCGAAGGCGCGTACTGGTGCTTGTCCGCGTACTTCACGTGCGTCAGATACGACAGCATGTTGTCGAAGGCGTACCGCCCGCGGCCAGGCTTCTCGACGTACTGGGGCTCGACGCCGATGCCGAACGCGAGCCGATCCAGCGGCGCACTCTTCGCACGGCTGGCGAACTTGATCACGGCGTGCAGGTGCTCGGGCTTCGGTTCGACCACCAGGGCCTTCTCCGTGTCACTCCAGACCTCGCGCTCGTCCCTGTCGTGCACGATGCCGTAGGCCTCGACGACCTGGCAGCCGGTGGCCTCGAGCCGCTGCACCACGTAGGCGAGGATCGCCTCGGCACCCTGCTGGAGCAGCGCGGCCCCGTTCGGGTCCTCGGCAGCCCAGGCCCAGTACGACGGATCGAGGTACTGCGTGAGCCCGATGCTCGTCGGGTTGTTCTCCTGCTTAGCCACGGCGACCACCCCCGCCGCGGGCGGCGCGGAGGGCCTCAGAGGGAGTGCGGCGCCTAAATGACCCCCTATTGACCCCCAAATGAGACCCCATATGATCCCGCGGGACCACGCGACGGAGCGAGGGCGGAACAGGCCGCTGACCAGGCATGTTGTTGCAAGGCGCGGCAATCGACAAGCCCTTGCCGCGCCCGTAGGAACGAATGGGGGTCTCGTAACTCTTAGAGTGCGAAGCACGGCTACGGGCAGCCATCACGACGACGGGCAGCCCGCCTTCGGCGGGTGCCAGGCCAGGCCCTCCGGGCGGGGTCAGGTTGGTGGGAGCGGTGCTGAGGTTGCGTGCGTCGGCGTACATCAGCGACCACCGCCCCGGCCGTAGCGCTTGATGACAGCCTGATGCGTGACGCCGAGGGCGTCGCCGATCCTGGCCCAGGTCACCCCATCGGCTCGGGCGTCGGCGACGGCGATCTCGACGGCCTCCTCCAGCACAGAGCGGAGCACGCCGAGGTCGTAGAGCTGGGCCTCGGCGTCGGCGAGGGACGGGTCGCCCTGACGCCAGCGGAAGCCGGTCAAGTGATCGAAGGCGGCGGAGTTCGCGCTCATCAGCGACCACCGCCCATCACAGAGGCAACGGCGGCGCGCTGGCGCGGGGTCAGCGGAGTGAGTGCCAGGCGCTCACCGGCTCGGCGGCCAGCGGCGCGGGCGGCGGCGATGACGGGATCGTGGCCGTCTGCCTACGGAGAAGGAGCGGAGCCCTGATCGAGGCCAGGGCGGACGAGCGCGGATGCGCGGGGAACGTCGATAACGACAGACATCGGAAGTCCTCAGACATGAGTATCTTCCGGTTCCCCGCCACGGTAATTGGGCTGTTTGACCGGCTACTCATCCGGGAGCAGAACCCCGCGCTTCTAAGTCGCGGCCCCGGTGGGATCTTCTTGTCTGCAACCATTCTTCCATGACTCGACTCACCAGTGCAATGACGAGTCGAGTCATGAGTCAGTCGCGTCTCGGCTCGATCCGCACGAGATCGGGGTCGAACTTCACGTGACCCGGCATGATGGGCTCGATGGTCACCGTCACCAGCTCGTCCACGAGCATCCGGCGACGGTCCATGTCCAACGCCTTCCACTTCGACTCGACAACCTCGCGGCGCTCCGCGGTGCCGACCGGCTCATCGACCTCCGCCAGCAGCTTCGCCGCCACCGACACCGAGCGGTCGAGCAGCTCCGCGTCGATCTCGTCGATGCGAGCCTTCACGTCGTTGATCGCCGCCGTGATCTCCAGGACCGGCTGATGGATGTCGCGCAGCAGCGGGCTCAGCTCCTTCACCCGCTCGACCAGGGCGTTCCGTTCGGTCAGCAGTTCCTCGCGATCCGGCCCGGCGGCTTCCTGCGGCATCACGAGGTCGTGCACGTCCACGGACGACAGGCGCGTGAGCACCGCCTCGGTGACCATCGCATCGACGGGCTCGCGCTGGCGGGTGAGATGGAACTGCTCGCCACAACGGTACGTCGGCTGCTTGCGGCTGTTCGTCCCCGAGACGAGCGTCGCGCCGCACTTCCCACAGAGGCCGATCGTGGACAGGAGGTACTTCGGCTGATTGCCCTGCCTCGCCGACCTCCGCACGTTGTCCTCCAGCTTCGCCACCGCGGCCCGCCACGTCTGCTCGCCGACGATGGGCGGGAACGCCTCGCCCTGCACCGGGTACAGCTCGCCGGTCTTGTAGTGGCGGATGAAGCCAGCGTAGAGCGAGTTCGCCAGCAGATACCGCACAGCATCGACGGAGAACTCCGACCCGCGGGCGGTGAGGTGGCCAGCGCTGTTCAAGTCCTCCCGGATGCGACGGATCGACAGCGACGGCTCACCGAGGAACGCATCGAAGGCCCGCCGAACTGCGGCGGCCTCCTCCTCGATCAGCTCGCCCTCCCTCGTCCAACCGAACGCCTTCCAGGTGGACGCCGGGATGCCTTCGGCGCGGCGGCGCTCGTTCGACCTGATCTGCCGCTCCGCCTTGCGTCGAGCCTCGAACCGGGCGAGAGCGGCGAGCATCGTCGCTCGGAACTCTCCGTCGGCCGTCGAGAGGTCGATCTCGCCGTCCACTGTGACGACGCGCAGGCCGAGGTCGATCAGCGTGTTGAGGTCCTTCGTGCTCCGCAGCAGTCGGTCCATGTCCACGGCGACGACCATCGAGAATCGACCTGCTCGGGCGTCGTCCAACATCTCGGCCCAGCGGGTGCCAGCTCGACGCTTCTTCGTCGCCGACACCGCGTTGTCCTCGTAGACCTCGACCACGTTCCAGTCCTTGGCCTCGGCCAATGCCCTGATCTTCCTCAGTTGTGTATCGACCGTCCAGCGGTCGCCTTTGCGGTCCATGGAGGCGCGGACGTAGGCCGCCACCTCGTTCGTCTTCCTCAGCGCTACCAGTTCGACCATGCAACCAAGCTTACGTGGACGAGTGTTGCAACCCCGACATGCGCTATGAGAACCCCCTGTACATGGCCGAGGCCGCCGCCACCACGGACCTCCTCTCCGGCGGCCGGCTCGAGCTCGGCGTCTCCCGCGGCTCACCCGAGGCCGCCCTCGACGGCCAGGCGCAGTTCGGCTACGCCCTCGCCGAGGGGCAGACCTGGGCCGACGTGACCCGCGAGCGCGGACGCCGGTTCCTCTCGGCCGTGCGCGGTGAGGGCATCGCGACGCCGGACCTCACCTCCGGCTGGGCGCACAGCTCGGAGCCGCTGCGGATCGAGCCGCACTCCCCCGGGCTCGCGGACCGGATCTGGTGGGGGTCGGGCTCCGTGGGCTCGGTGGCCGGCGCCGCCGCGGACGGCTACAACATGCTCTCCTCCACCCTGCTCCTGCAGGACGACGGCCGCCCCTTCCACGTCCAGCAGGCCGACCAGATCGCCCGCTACCGGGAGGCCTTCGCCGCGGCCGGCCACGCCGGTCCGGGCCGCACGGCGGTCACGCGCTCCGCGTTCGTCATCCAGGACCGGGAGGACGAGCTGTACTTCGGCCGGGAGCGGGCCTCGCGCGACTCCTCCGGCATGCTCGAGGGCGGCGCCGCCCGCTCCGGCCCGACCTACGCCGGGTCCGCCGAGGAGGTCGCGGAGAAGCTCGCCGCCGACGACGCCGTCGCCGCCGCCGACTGGGTCCTGTTCGCCAACCCCAACCAGCTCGGGGTCGAGTACAACGCGAAGATCTTCGCCGGCTGGGCGGAGGTCTGGCGCCTGCTCGGCTGGGATGCATGAGCGAGGCCCCGCCGCACCTCCCGGCCGCCGACGACGGCGTCGCCCAGGCCCGTCGCGCGCGCTGGGCCGTCACCGCCGCCTTCGCGACGAACGGCGCCCTGCTCGGCGCGCTCATCCCGCACTACCCGGAGGCCAAGCCCGCGTTCGGCCTGGACCCGGCCGTCTTCGGCCTGCTCGTCATCGCACTCGCCGTGGGCGGCACGCTCGCCGGGCCCCTGCCCGCGCCGATCCTGCGCCGGTTCGGCGCCCGCCGCGTCATGCTCGCCGGCAGCGTGGCCATCGCCCTGCTCACGACGGCGGCCGGTCTCGTCCTCGACATCGCCGGGGCGGGCGCGGGGGCCGGGCACGGTGCGGGCACGGCCGCGGCCTGGCCGCTGTGGGTCTTCGCGGGCCTCGTCCTGGCATCGGGCGTGCTCGACGCCGTCGTGGACACCGCCCAGAACGCGCAGGGCCTGCAGGTGCAGACCCGGCTGGCCCGGCCCGTGCTCACGACCATGCACGCCGGCTGGAGCCTCGGAGCGGCCGCCGGTGCCGGGTTCGGTGCAGCGGTCATCACCGTGGGCGGCCCCGCGGCCCTGCACCTGGGGCTCAACGGCGCCGTGTGCGTCGCGGTGCTGCTGGGGGTCCGGCGCCTGTTCCTGGCGGAGGCTCCCGTGGACTCGGCGTCCGCCCGCGGCGCCGCGGATCAGTCACCCGCGCCGTCGGAGACGTCCGCACCGCCCGCCCCGGCCCTGCCCCGCCGCGCCGCCGTGGCCGCGCTCCTCCCCGCCGTGGTGATCGGGATGGCCGGCTTCGGCGTGGAGGAGTTCGGCAACGCGTGGGCCACCCTGTTCCTGATCACCGAGCGCGGCCTGGACCCGGCCGCGGCGGTGCTCGGCGCGTCGACGCTGCTGGGCGCGCAGTTCGTCGGACGCCTCGCGGGCGACCGCACCCTCGCCGCCCTGGGCCGCCGCGGGGCGCTGACGGCGGGGCTGGGCGCCGTCGTCGTGGGGCTGGGGCTGGCTCTGGCGCCGCTGCCGGGGCCGGTGGCCGTGCCCGCCGCGTTCGCGGGGCTGGCGCTGGCGGGGCTGGGCTGCGCCGCGGTGGTGCCCGTGGCCTATGCGCTCGGCGACGAGGCGCCCGGGCTCCGGCCGCAGACCGGGCTGGCGGTGACGAGCTGGTGCATGCGGCTGGCCGGGGTCGGGCTCAGCCCGGCGGTCGGGGCACTGGCCGGCGGTCGGGGCACTGGCCGGCGCCGTCGGTCTGGCACCGGCGCTGACGGTGTTCCTGGGCCTGGCCGCCGTCGGGGCGGTGTTGGCCGCCCGGCTGCCCGCCGCCCCGTAGGAACCGTAGGAACCGCTCAGTCGTCGTCGACCTCGCCGGCGAGGGCCTGGGCCGCCAGGTGCTCTTCGGTCGCAGCCTCCCAGATCTCCTTGGCGGCGGAGCCGTTGAGCAGCACCAGCAGCACGCCCACGATGATGTCTGCCCAGCCCGACGCCGTCAGGACCGTGATCCCGGACAGGGCGATCAGCACGGCACCGGCCACGAGGTCGTTGCGCGCCGCGAGCCACGCCGCCCGGGTGAGGGAGCCGCCGTCGGTGCGGACGCGGGCCAGCAGGGCCACGCACACGAGGTTCACGAGGATCGAGCCGACGGCCACCCCCAGCAGCACGCCCGCGGCCGGCGGCTCGGGGTCGCCGATCTTCGTGGCCGCCATGACGAGCGCCGCCACGGCCGGGAGCACGATGATCCCGGCCATGACCTTGCCGATGACCGCCTGCCGGGCCGCCGTCCACCCGAGCGCCACGAAGATCAGCAGGTTGACGGCGAAGTCCTCGAAGAAGTCGACGGAGTCCGCCACGAGGGCCACCGAGCCGATCCCCACCGCCAGAATGATCTCGACCACCAGGTAGGCGCCGTTGAGCAGGGCCACCGCCAGGACGGTGCCCCGCAGGGCGCGGGTGCGCCGGCGGTCCGCTTCGGCTGCCTGGTTCACGCGCCCGTCGTGTCGTCCACGAACACGTACGTGTCCACCAGGGTCCGCGCGGCGTTGCCGCCGATGAGCCCGTCCACGATCCGTTCCAGCGGGGCCATCGCCTCGTCCACCTCGAGCTGCACGGGGTACTGGGCCACGAGCAGGGCGAGCAGGTCGGCCACGGCCTGCAGCGCGTCCTCCTGCCCCAGCTCCGGGTCCCAGCCCACGAGCACGTCGGCCGGCGCGTCCTGGCGCTCCGGGGTGTAGGAGACCGCGAACGCGCGGATGCGCCCGCCCTCGGCCTTCGGCGCGTCGCGGAGCACGACGGCGCCCGCGGCCCCGGTGGCCGGGCCCAGCAGCAGCTGCTGGGCGGCCCCGACGCTCAGGGTGGACGGGTCCCAGGCGTGCACGGCGTCATAGAACGCGGTGACCGCCTGGGTCAGCTCGACGGAGCCGGTCGAGGCCTCCTCGAGGACCACGCCGTCCGGGTGCTCCTCGCCGCGCACGTCCGGCAGGCCGATGGCCCCCGGGGCGATCGCGACGCGGCGGGAGCGCTGCACGGGGGTGAAGCCCTCGGCCACGAGGAACGCCTCGGTGCCGGCGGCCAGTGCGGCGGTCTGGGACCGCACGGCCTCCGTGTCCACGGGCGGCTGGCCGGCCGGGCCCTCGGCGTCGGTCTGCGGGTCGGCACCGCTCACGCCGGGCACCAGGGCGTCCTTGGCGAACCGGGCCTTCAGGGCCGTCGTCGGGATGGTGCCGGCGGCATGCGCCTCCGCGGCGAGCCCCCGCAGGGCCGCCACGAGCGCCCGGCCGATGCCCCGGCGCCGCTCGGCGGCTGCGGTCTCGACGTACAGCCACAGCCGCCGCGGGTGCACGGACGAGGCGTAGACGACGCCGGCGGCCACCGGCACGCCGGCGGCCTCGGCCACGAGCGCGCGGCGCCAGGGCCGTTCCGCGTCCTCGGCGAGCATCGCCCGGTCCTGGTGCTGCTGCGCGTTGGCCGGGTCACCCCACACCTCGAGCAGGGCCAGGTCGTCCCCGGGCCGCCAGGGACGCAGCACGATCTCCCCGCCGACGACCGCGGCGGAGTCGAACAGCGCGCCGCCGTCGTCGTGCCCCGCGGCCCCGGCCGCTCCCGTCACGTCCCCGCTCACTTGACCAGGCGCTCCAGCAGGTAGGACTTCACCTGGGACAGCGCCACGCGCTCCTGGGCCATGGTGTCCCGCTCGCGGATGGTCACGGCCTGGTCCTCGAGGGTGTCGAAGTCCACGGTGATGCAGAACGGGGTGCCGATCTCGTCCTGGCGGCGGTAGCGACGGCCGATCGCGCCGGAGTCGTCCGTCTCGATGTTCCAGAGGGTGCGCAGCTCCGCCGCGAGGGACTGGGTGGCCGGCTGCAGCTCGGGCTTCTTCGACAGCGGGAGCACGGCGGCCTTGACCGGGGCCAGGCGCGGGTCCAGCTTGAGCACGGTGCGCACGTCCACGCCGCCCTTGGCGTTCGGGGCCTCGTCCTCGGCGTAGGCGTCCACGAGGAACGCCATCATGGCGCGGGTCAGGCCGAAGGACGGCTCGATCACGTACGGGGTGTAGTGCTCGTTGTTGGCCTGGTCGAAGTACTGCATCTTGGTGCCCGAGTGCTCGGTGTGCCGGCCGAGGTCGTAGTCGGTGCGGTTCGCGATGCCCATCAGCTCGCCCCAGCCGTCGCCGCCGGTGAACCCGAAGTCGTATTCGAGGTCGATCGTGGCGTCCGAGTAGTGGGCCCGCTCGTCCGCGGGGACGTCGAACTTCCGCAGGTGCGCCGGATCGATGCCGAGGTCGATGAACCAGTCCCAGCAGTCCTCGACCCAGCGGTCGAAGTGCTGGCCCGCCTCGGCCGGCGGCACGAAGTACTCGATCTCCATCTGCTCGAACTCGCGGGTGCGGAAGATGAAGTTGCCCGGGGTGATCTCGTTGCGGAACGCCTTGCCGATCTGGCCGATGCCGAACGGCGGCTTCTTCCGGGCCGCGCCCAGCACGTTGAGGAAGTTCACGAAGATGCCCTGCGCCGTCTCCGGGCGCATGTAGTGCAGGCCCTCCTCGTTGTCCACGGGGCCGAGGTAGGTCTTGACCAGGCCCGAGAACAGCTGCGGCTCGGTCCAGGCGCCCTTGGTTCCGCAGTCCGGGCACACGATCTCGGCCATGCCCTCGGCCGGCCGGCCCTTCTTGGCCTCGAACCCCTCGAGCAGGTGGTCCTGGCGGTGCCGCCTGTGGCACTGGGTGCACTCGACGAGCGGGTCGGTGAAGGTCTCGACGTGGCCGGAGGCCTCCCACACCGCGCGCGGCAGGATGATGGAGGAGTCCAGGCCCACCATGTCCTCACGGGAGCGCACGAAGGTCTTCCACCACTCGGCCTTGATGTTCTCCTTCAGCTCCACACCCAGGGGCCCGTAGTCCCACGCGGAGCGCGAACCGCCGTAGATCTCACCGGCCTGGAACACGAAGCCTCGGCGCTTGGCGAGGTTGATGACGTTGTCCAGCGGGGACTTGGCAGCCATGGGGGCATCACTTCCGTACTCATCGGCGGGGCGGGAGGGGATCACGACGACGACGGCACCCGGCCGCCTTCGACGCGGCGGGCCCGTTCCGGCGCGGCGCGCCGGTCGATCCCGTCCAGCCTACCGGCCATGATGGACACCATGACCGAGACGAACGCACCCGACGCCCAGCCCCTGCCCATCCGTGACGAGTCCATCCGCCTCGGCCAGGCGCTCAAGCTCGCCTCCCTCGTGGAGGACGGGGCCATGGCCCGCGACGTCGTCACCGACGGGCTCGTCACCGTCAACGGCGCGGTGGAGACGCGCCGCGGCGCCCAGCTGCACGACGGGGACGTCGTCGAGTTCGCCGGCGAGGCGTTCGTCGTCCAGGCCGGACAGGCCTGAGCCGACGCCGCGGCGGGCGGCCGCGGCGCCGTCGTCGAGCAGGCCCGGTGCGTCAGCCGCGGGGCGGCACCATGTGGGCGAGGTACTCCTTCACGTGGCCCAGCTCCTGCTCGTTGATCGCGTGGCCGAGCCCGGCGTAGACGATCTTCATGAGGTCCACGTGGGCGTTCAGCCAGGCATGGGTCTCCTCGACCCGGGGCTCGGAGATGATCGGGTCCTCCTGGCCGCGGCCCCAGAAGACCTTCGGTCGGACGCGGGCGACGTCGTCGTCGCGGGTGAACAGCTCGCGCAGCCGCGGCTCGGCGAGCTCCGGGTCCACCACGAAGCCGGACAGCGCCACGGTGCACGCGTAGGCCTCCGGGTCCAGGCGCAGCAGCGACGTGGCCATCGCCATGCCCTGCGAGAAGCCGAGCAGGGAGACGGTGCGGAAGTCCCCGCGCACGGCCTGCACCCAGGCGTGCAGGGTCTCGACGGCCTCGCGGACCGGCTCGGCGGTGGAGCCCAGCTCCCCCGTGACCGGGTCCTGGGAGAGCGGGAACCAGGCGTGGGAGCCCGGCTGCAGGGGCAGGGGCGCGCGCACGGCGGCCACCGTGACGTGCTCGGGCAGGTGCGGGACGAGGCCGAACAGGTCGTCCTCGTTCGCGCCGTAGCCGTGCAGGACGATCAGCAGGTCCTCGGTGCGCTCGCCCTCGGGGCGGGACCAGCGGACGACGGGCTCGACGGCGGGGGTGGGGTTCGCGTTCACGCCCGCCAGCCTAGCGAGCGGCGAGGTCGACCCCTCCCGGAGGTTGACCCCTCCCGCGCGACGCGGGCAGAATCCTACTCGTGGGTAACCCATCCTCCTCTCAGCCTCCGCACGCCTCCGACGCGACCCCGGTCGACGACCCCGCCGCCCATCCCTGGCGCCGGTACGTGGCCATCGGGGACTCGTTCTCCGAGGGCATCGGCGACCCGGACCCGGACCGCCCCGGCTACCACCGCGGCTGGGCCGACCGCCTGGCGGGGGAGCTCGCCCGCCTGACGCCGCCCGGTGAGGACCTGGCCTACGCCAACCTGGCGGTCCGCGGGAAGCTGCTGGACCAGATCGCCGAGGACCAGGTGGAGCCGGCGCTCGCCCTGCGGCCGGACCTCATCAGCGTCTGCGCGGGCGGCAACGACATCCTGCGCGGCGCGGACCCGGACGAGATCGCGGTCCGGTTGGACGCCGTCGTCGAGCGTCTGGCCTCCGACGGCGCCACCGTGCTGCTGTTCAACGCGACCGACGTGAAGGGCACGCCCGTCATCGGCCGCATCCGCGGCACCGTGGCGATCTACAACGAGAACGTGCGCACCATCGCGCTGCGGCACGACGCGCTGGTGCCGGACATGTGGTCGCTCAAGGACCTCGCCCGGCGGGAGATGTGGGCCGAGGACCGCCTGCACTTCTCTGCGCTCGGCCACCACACGATCGCCGCGATGGTGCTGGACACCCTCGGCGTGGAGCACGGCCTCGAGCACCTGCGCCTCTCCCCGCCGGCGCCGCGCACGTGGCGCGCGGCCCGCGCGTCGGACGCCGCATGGGTGCGCACGCATCTGGCGCCGTGGGTGGTCCGCCGCCTCCGCGGCGTCTCCTCCGGCGACGGCGTCACGGCCAAGCGCCCCGTCCCCGAGCCGCTCTTCGGCGCGCCGATGCCGCAGGGCTCGGACCACACCGAGCCGCTGGACATCGTCGAGCCCTGAGCCCGGCCGGCGGGGACCGGTGGCCGTTTCCCGAACGACAGTGCCGCGACACGCCGCCGTTTCCCGAACGAAAGTTCAGAGGGCGAGGGTGCGCTTGAGCGTGTCGGCCACCTGGCCGTATTCGGTGAGGAAGCCGTCGTGGCCGATGGGCGAGGCGATCGTGTGCACCGGCGGCCGCGCGGGCAGCGCCGCCGCGAGCGCCTCGGACTCGGCCGGCAGGTAGAGCCGGTCCGAGTCGACGGCGGCCACGAACGCCCGGCCCCGGTAGTCCGCGAGCGCCGCCGCCACGCCGCCGCGCCCGCGCCCGACGTCGTGGCCCATGAGGGCCTCGGTGACCACGAGGTAGGAGTTCGCGTCGAACCGGTCGGTGAGCTTGGCCGCCTGGTGGTCCAGGTAGGACTCCACGGCGTAGCGCCCGCGCCCGCCCGGCACCCCGACGACGGCGCCGAACGGGTCCTCGACGCCCTGCGGTTCCCGGCCGAACCGCTGGCCGAGCTCGCCCGCCGTGCGGTAGGTGGTGTGGGCGATGCGCCGGGCGATGCCCAGGCCGGCCACGGGGCCGGGGCCGGGGTAGTAGTCGCCGCCCTGGAAGTCCGGGTCGAGGCGGATGGCCGCGGTCTGCGCCTGGCCCCACGCGATCTGGTCGGCGGAGGAGGCCGCGGTGGCGGCCAGCACACCCACTCCGGCGACGCGCGCGGGGTGGGTCGCGGCCCACTCGAGGGCGCGGGCCCCGCCCATCGATCCGCCGATCACGGCGCGCCAGGCGCCGATCCCGAGGTGGTCGGCCAGGCGCCGCTCGGCCTCGACCGCGTCCCGCAGCGTGAGGAACGGGAACCGGGAGCCCCAGGGCCGCCCGTCGGGGGCCGGCGTCGAGGGCCCGGTGGAGCCGTGGCAGCCGCCGATCATGGCGGGGGCGACCACGAACCACCGGTCCGTGTCCACGGCGCGGCCCGGGCCGACGAGGGCGTCCCACCAGCCCGGCGTCGGGTCCTCCTCGTGCGCGGCCACGTGCGCGTCACCGGTGAGGGCGTGCAGCACGAGCACGGCGTTGGAGCCGTCGGCGGCGAGGGTGCCCCAGGTCTCGTAGGCCAGCTCGACGTCGGGCAGCAGCCCGCCGGTCTCGGTGTGCAGCTCGCCGACCCGCAGGCCGTGGCGGCCGCCGCGGGGCAGCGCGGTGCGCGACGGACGCGTGGCAACGGCGGTCATGCCCGCTCCCCCGCGTCGTCGTCGCCGCGGCGAGCGGCGGCCGCGAAGCCGCGCTCGAGGTCGGCGAGGATGTCCTCGATGTCCTCCACGCCGAGCGAGAGCCGCACCAGGCCGGGGGTGACGCCGGCGGCGCGCTGCTCGTCGTCGGTGAGCTGGGAGTGGGTGGTCGAGGCCGGGTGCACCACGAGCGAGCGGACGTCGCCGATGTTGGCCACGTGGTGGTGCAGGGTGAGCCCGTCCACGAACGCGGCCCCGGCCTCGCGGCCGCCCGCGATCTCGAAGGAGACGAACGCGCCCGCGCCCTTCGGCAGGTAGCGCTGGGCCCGCTCGTGCCACGGGCTGGACTCCAGGCCGGCGTAGACCACGTGCTCGACGTCGTCGCGGCCCTCCAGCCAGCGCGCCACCGCGGCCGCGTTGGCCACCTGCCGCTCCATGCGCAGGGACAGGGTCTCCAGGCCGAGGTTCACCAGGAACGCGTTGAACGGGGAGATGGCCGAGCCGTAGTCGCGCAGCAGCTGCACGCGCGCCTTGAGGATGAAGGCCAGGTTGGCGCCGAGCGGCGAGCCCACCCCGAGGTCCCGCGCGTAGACGAGGCCGTGGTAGGACTCGTCCGGCTCGTTGAAGCCGGGGTACCGCTCGGCGTGCTGCGCGTAGTCGAACGTGCCGGCGTCGACGATCACGCCCGCGATGGCCGCGGCGTGCCCGCCGAGGTACTTCGTGGCGGAGTGGGTGACGACGTCGGCGCCGTGTTCGATCGGCCGCAGCAGGTACGGGGTGGCCAGCGTGTTGTCCACGATCAGCGGCACGCCGGCCTCGTGGGCGGCGTCGGCGACGGCGCGCACGTCCAGGACGTCGCCGCGCGGGTTGCCGAGGGTCTCGCCGAAGAACGCCTTGGTGTTCGGCCGGACGGCGGCGCGCCAGGACTCGAGGTCGTCCGGGTCGGTCACGAACGTCGTCTCGACGCCGACCTTGGCGAGGGTGTGCTTGAACAGGTTCTGCGTGCCGCCGTAGAGGCTGGCCGAGGCGACCACGTGGTCGCCGGCGCCGGCGACGTTGAGGATCGCGAACGTGGTCGCCGCCTGACCGGAGGCCAGCAGCAGCGCGCCCACGCCGCCCTCGAGCGCGGCGATCTTCTCCTCCACCGGGCCCTGCGTCGGGTTGCCGATGCGGGTGTAGAGCGGGTCGAGGTCCTTGAGTGCGAACCGGTCCGCGGCCACCTGGGCGGACGGGAAGTCGTACGAGGTGGTCTGGAAGATCGGCAGGGCGGTCGCACCGAAGGCGTGCTGGCCGACGGCGACGCCCGCGTGGACCTGCGCGGTGGAGAAGCCCCAGGCGTCGGGGGTCGGGGTGGTCTGGTCGGTCATGGCGGACCCTCCTGAAGGGTTCAGGGGCCGGACCCGGCCGCCCCGCCCGCCGGCCGACGTGCCGATCCGGGGACCGGCGTCGTCGAGGTGCCGGAGATGACCCGGCGCCGTCGAGAGGGGCCGTGGGATCGGCCCGCGCTTGCCGGCATCCGTTGTGGGGCCGGCCTGGTCGTCACCCGGGGCACCCCACCGCGGAAGGAGGGTTGCCGGTCAGCATGCCGGGGCCTGTTGCTGACTCTCGTGACCGTGCCTCCGAGTGTAGCCCGCCGCCCCGCCACGATTTCGTCACGCGTGTCACACGCGGATACGCTCTCCGCACGGGGCGCCCGACCCGTCAAGGGCTCGACGCCCCCCGACTCGCACCAGGTCAACCCCCGGGGCAGCCCGGGAACGGAGAGGAACAGCGCAGTGCACACCTGTCGCATGGACCACGTGTCCTACGCCGCCGGCCCCGAGGGCCTGGACGCCACGGTCGCCCGCATCGCCGAGACGCTGGGCATCGAGCGGATCAAGGGCGGTGTCCACCCACGTTTCGGCACCCAGAACGCACTGTTTCCCATGACGGAGGGGCAGTATCTGGAGGTCGTCGAGGCCCTGGACCACCCGGCCTCCCTCAGCGCGCCGTTCGGCCAGCTCGTGCGCGCCCGCACCGAGCAGGGCGGGGGCTGGATGAGCTGGGCCGTGGCCACCCCGGACATCGGCCGGTTCGAGCGCCGCCTCGGCCGCGAGGCCGTCCCCGGCAACCGTCGCTTCCCGGACGGCCGCGAGCTGTCCTGGCGGCAGATCGGCATCAAGGGCACCCTCGCGGACCCGCAGCTGCCGTACATCCTGCGCTGGGCCGACGGTCAGGAGGACATGCACCCCTCGCAGGCGGCCGAGCCGCAGGCCACCATCGAGCACCTGAACATCGCCGGCTCCCCCGAGCGCCTCGCCGAGTGGCTGGGCGGCGAGGACGAGGACGGCCAGGTCCATGACGTGAACATCGAGTACGTCGCGCCCTCCGGCACCCCGGGCATCGTCTCGGTCACCTTCCGCACCCCGAAGGGTGAGATCACGCTCTGAGCGCGGGGGCGGGGCCGCTCAGCCGAGCAGCCCCGCCCGCGCCAGCAGTGGGTAGCCGACGAACCCGACGGCGTCCAGCAGCGTGTGCGCGATGACCAGCGGCATCACCCGGCGCACCCGCAGGAACACGAGCGCGAACACCACGCCCATCAGGGCGTTGCCCACGCCCGGCCCGATCCCCTGGTACAGGTGGTACGCCCCGCGCAGCAGCGCGAGGGCGAGCACGACGACGGCCACGCGGGTCGGCAGGAACAGCCCCTCGGCGCTCGCCCACGACGACGGCACGGCCGGCGCCGGATCGCGTGCCAGGCCCGCGGCGCGCAGCCGCTGCAGATACCCGAGGCGGTCGACGAGCCAGGCGCCCACGATGACCTCCTCCAGCAGTCCGTGCCGCAGCGCGGAGAGCAGCAGGACCGGCACCTGGTACCAGCTCTCGCCGAGCGCCGAGCCGGCGATCGCCGTCGTGAGGCCCAGGGCCCGGCCGGCGGCGTAGACGCCGAGCGTGCCCAACCCGATGGCCACGAACAGGCCCAGGCCCCATGCCAGGTCGCGGCCGGGGCGGCGCAGGTCGAGGCCGAGCACCCGGAACGGGTTCCGGCCGCGCAGGTGCATCAGGTGCAGCACGAGGGCCACCGGCACCAGCGCGAACCCGATGCCGAGCAGCTGATAGGTCAGGTCGAAGGCCCAGCGGTCGGCCAGGGCCGGGTTGAGGACGGTGGTCTGCTCGCCGAGCGGGGCCTGGGTGGCCTTGTCGATGAGCTGGACGATCGCGTAGACCGCCGACTTCCCCAGGGAGAGGCCGAGGACGATCGCGATCTCCCACCGCACCGTGCGCGCCGAGGGGGCGGGCAGCGCGGGGGCGGGTCGGACGGCCGGGCCGGCCGGGGTGCGGGACGTGCGCGGGGTGGCGGGCATGCCCCCCAGTATCCGCCCGCCCCCTCTCCCCCCGGGCACTTTCGAACGTGGGGTAGGGCCTCTCTCCCGTTCGAAAGTCCCCATTCCCCCGATGTCACGTTCGAAAGTCCGGGACGGCGGAGGGAGGGTTAGCGTGGTCGTGTGGTCTCCCCGCCTGCCCCCAGCGAGCTCGAGCTGGTCCACCGCGCCCTGCAGCACCTCCGCCCCGGCCTCGACCCCGCCCTCGCCCGCCGGCTCCGCACAGCCGACTGGGCCGCGGCGTCCGTGGAGGAGGGCGGGCAGTTCCACCGCGTGCTCGTGCTCGAGGACGTCGGCGTCCTCCGGATGACGCGGGCCCACGAGGTCGGCGCCGCCCCGGCCGCGCGGTGGGCGCCCGAGCGGGACCCCGCGGCGCACCTGCCCCGGCGCCTGGCCCTCCTCGACGGGCTCGCCTCGGCCCTGGCCGAGCGCGACGTGCCGTGGGCCGTCCCGGTCGCCCTCTCGGACCCCGTCCCCGCGGGCCCGGGCGCCGCGGTGCTGCAGCGCTTCCTCCCGGGCGGGCCGCACCCGCCGCACGAGGGCGATCCGGCCGTGCTGCGCGGCGTCCTCGACGACCTCGCCGCCGTGGACGTCACCGACCCGCGGATCGCCCCGCACCTCGGCCGCCCGTTCGCGTTCCGCGGCCCGTGGACGCCGGAGCGCGCCCGGCACGTCGCGGCGCTGCCGGGGGCGGTCGCCGCGCGCCTGGGCGCGTGGGAGGGGCACGACGTCGACGCGCGGCTGGGCGCCGAGGCGTGGCCGGACGCGGTGGCTGCCCTCGCGGACGCGGTGACGACGTGGACCGCCGCGCCGCCCGTGCCGCCGTCGCTCGTGCACGGCGACCTGGCCGGGCACAACATGCGCTGGCGCGCCGTGCCCGAGGACGAGGACCCGCGCGCCCCGCTGCGCTGGGCGCTGGCCGGGGTGCTGGACTGGGACCTCGCGTGCGCGTGGGACCCGGCCCTCAACGTCGCCTACCTGGCGCTGTGGCATGGCGAGGAGAAGGTGCCCGACCTGGCCCGGGACGCGGCCGAGGCGCGCCGAGCCCGCGTGTGGCTCGGGGCGATGGCCCTGGAGACGCTCGACGACGCGGCGGCCCGGGACGTGATCGTCGGCGGGTTGGCCGCAGGGTCCTGGCGGCGCCTGCTGCGCAAGACCCTGCCCCGCGTGGCGCGGGCCCTCACCGCCCTGGACGGCTGAGGGCCCGCGCGGTCGTCAGGACACGCCCAGGCGCTCCAGGACGATCTCGCGGACGCGGCCGGCGTCGGCCTGCCCGCGGGTGGCCTTCATGACCGGGCCGATCAGGGCGCCGACGGCGGCCATCTTGCCGCCCTTGATCTTCTCGGCCACGTCCGGGTTGGCGGCGATCGCGGCGTCGACGGCCTCGGTGAGCGCGCCGTCGTCGGACACCACGGCCAGGCCCTTCGCCGAGACGACCTCCTTGGGGGCGCCCTCGCCGTCGGCCACCAGACCGAGCACCTGCTTGGCGATCTTGTCGTTGATCGTCTTCGCGGCGATCAGCTCCTCGATCTCCACCACGTGCGCCGGGGTGATCCCCAGCTCGGCGACGGCGACCTCACGGGCGTTCGCCAGGCGGGCGATCTCGCCCATCCACCACTTGCGGGCGGCCGCCGCGGAGGCGCCGGCCTCCACGGTCGCGACGATCTCGTCCAGGACGCCGGCGTTGACGACGTCGCGGAACTCCTCGTCCGAGAAGCCCCACTCGGCCTTGAGCCGCTTGTTCCGCACGGCCGGCAGCTCGGGCATGGCCGCGCGCACGCGCTCGACCCACGCGGCGTCCACGTGCACGGGCACGAGGTCCGGCTCGGGGAAGTACCGGTAGTCGTCCGCGTCCGACTTCGGGCGGCCCGAGGTGGTGCTGCGGGTGTCCTCGTGCCAGTGGCGGGTCTCCTGCGTCACGGTGCCGCCCGCGGCGAGCACCGCGGCCTGGCGCTGGATCTCGTGGGTGACCGCGTGCTGCACGGCGCGCGTGGAGTTCACGTTCTTCGTCTCGGTGCGGGTGCCGAACTCGGTGGCGCCCTTGGGCATCAGCGAGACGTTCGCGTCGCAGCGGACGTTGCCGCGCTCCATCCGCGCGTCGGAGATGTCGATGGCCTGCACGATGTCCCGGATCGCGGTGACGTAGGCGCGGGCCAGCTCGGGGGCCCGCGCACCGGCGCCGACGATCGGCTTGGTGACGATCTCGATGAGCGGCACGCCCGCACGGTTGTAGTCGACGAGGGACGCGGAGGCGCCCTGGATCCGCCCGGAGCCGCCCACGTGGGTGAGCTTGCCGGCGTCGTCCTCGAGGTGCGCGCGCTCGATCTCCACGCGGAAGACCTCACCGTCCTCCAACTCGACGTCCAGGTGGCCGTCGAAGACGATCGGCTCGTCGTACTGGGAGGTCTGGAAGTTCTTCGGCGTGTCCGGGTAGAAGTAGTTCTTCCGCGCGAACCGGCAGGTCTCGGCGACCTGCGCGTCCAGGGCCACGCCCAGGCGGATCGCGTACTCCACGACCTTGCGGTTGAGCACCGGCAGGGTGCCCGGCAGGCCGAGGTCGAGCGGGGTCACGTTCGTGTTCGGCTCGTCGCCGAACGCGTTGGGCGCCGAGGAGAAGATCTTCGTGGCGGTGTTCAGCTCCACATGCACCTCGAAGCCCAGCACGGGGTCGAAGCGCTCCATCGCCTCCGCGAAGTCCATGGTCTGTTCTGCGTGGCTCATGCCCGGCCTCCTGCCGTGGTCGCGGTGGTGGCGCGCTGCGCGCCCTTCTCCAGCTCGGGGGCCTCGGCCCACACCGGCCCGCCCCGGCGCTCGGCCACGAGGCGTTCGAGCGCGGCGCCGGCCTCGTACAGGCGCGCGTCCTCGCGCGCCGGTGCCATCAGCTGCAGGCCGTAGGGCAGCCCGTCGACGACGCCACCCGGCACGGACATGCCCGGGATGCCGGCGAGGTTGGCCGGGATGGTTGCGAGGTCGTTGACGTACATGGTCATCGGGTCGTCCGTCTTGGCGCCCAGCTCGAACGCCGGGGTCGGCGCGGTGGGCGTGAGGATGACGTCCACCTGCTCGAAGGCGCGGGCGAAGTCCTCCTGCACGAGCGTGCGGACCTTCTGCGCGGAGCCGTAGTAGGCGTCGTAGTAGCCGGCGGAGAGCGCATAGGTGCCCAGGATGATGCGCCGCTTGACCTCGGCGCCGAACCCGGCGGCGCGGGTGGCGCCCATGACCTGCTCGATCGTGCCGCCGCCGTCGGGCACCACGCGGTGGCCGTAGCGGACGCCGTCGAAGCGGGCCAGGTTGGAGGAGGCCTCCGAAGGCATGATCAGGTAGTACGCGCCGAGGGCGGCGTCGAAGCTCGGGCAGGAGACCTCCACGATCTCCGCGCCGGCCTCCCGCAGGGCCGCGACGTGCTCGTCGAAACCGGCTCGGATGCCCGGGTGGAACGCCTCCGCCGGCAGGTCCGTCACGACGCCGATGCGCAGCCCCGCCAGGTCACGGCCGCGGGCCGCGGCGGTCAGGTCCGCCGGCGCGTCGGCCAGGGACGTGGAGTCCTGCGGGTCGTGGCCGCCGATGACCTGCTGCAGCGCCGCGGCGTCCGCCACGGTGCGGGCGGCGGGGCCGATCTGGTCCAGCGAGGAGGCCATGGCGATCAGGCCGTACCGGGACACGGCGCCGTAGGTGGGCTTCACGCCGACCGTGCCGGTGAACGCGGCGGGCTCACGGACGGATCCGCCCGTGTCCGAGCCGAGGGCGAAGGGGGCCAGGAAGGCGGCGACGGCGGCCGCCGACCCGCCGCCCGAGCCGCCGGGCACGCGTCCCCCGTCCCACGGGTTGCGGGTGATGCCGAACGCGGAGTGCTCGGTGGAGCCGCCCATCGCGAACTCGTCGAGGTTGGTCTTGCCGAGGATCGGCAGGCGGGCCTCGCGGAGGCGGGCCACCACCGTGGCGTCGTACGGGCTGAGCCAGCCCTCGAGCATGCGGGAGGCGGCCGTGGTCGGCTGCCCGCGGGTGACGATGTTGTCCTTCACGGCCACGGGCACGCCGGCCAGCGGGTGCAGGGCGTCGGCCTCGGGGCCGCCGGCGGCGCGGATCTCGTCCACCTCGGCGGCGACGGCGAGGGCCTCGTCCGTGTTCACGTGGAGGTAGGCGCGCACGCCGCGGTCGCCGTCGGCGTCGGCGCGCACGTCGCCGTCGTGGGCCGCGATGCGGTCCAGGTGGGCCTGGACGAGCTCCACGGAGGTGGTGGTGCCGGCGCGCAGGCGCTCGGCCATCTGCAGCGCGGTGAGCCGGACGAGCTCGTCGGCGCCGAGGGTCGCGTTCACGTCGAACGTCTCGGTCATGGGGGTGATCACTCTCCGTCCAGGATGGCGGGGACCTTGAACTGGCCGTCCTCGGAGTCCGGCGCCTGGTCGAGGGCCTCCTCCTGCGTGAGCATGCCGGCCGGCACGTCCTCGCGGAACACGTTCTCCAACGCGATGGGGTGGGACGTCGGCGTCACGTCGTCGCCCGCGGCGGCCTGGACCGCGGAGACGTGCTCCAGGATCTTCTCCAGGTCGCCGGACATCGTGTCCAGCTCCTCGTCGGTCATCCGGATGTGGGCCAGGCGAGCCAGATGCTCCACCTGATCCCGGGTGATCTCAGGCATGGATCTCCTCGTGTGACGGGTCGGGGCGGGGTGGACGACGCCGGCGCGGCGGCGGCCACATCGGAATCGAGTCTAGTGCCGGGGCCTGCCCGGCCGCCGCCACCGCTTCGAGGCGGGAGATCCACCCCACCGCGGCGCTCCGGGCCCGCATGACAGGGATTTCCCGCCCCGAATGGGGTCCCGGTGCCGATGTCCCGCCCGGGGTCAGTCCAGCGCGAGCCGGTAGACGAGGAACGGGCCGGTCTCGTCGGCCGGGTCGAGGTCCGGCACCACGTCCGCGAGGAGCCAGTCCCGCTCCGGGACGCGCACGAAGCCGGCGCGCTCGTACATCCGGTGGGCGTCGGTCATGGAGGGCATGGTGGTCAGCACGACGGCGTCCACGCCCTTCTCGGCGCGGGCCCGCGCCACGATCTCGGCCAGCAGGGCGCCGCCCACCCCGCGGCGGTGGAACCGCGGGTGCACGGCGAGCATGCGGAACTCGTACTCCCCGTCGCCGGAGGTCTCGGCCAGGGGCGAGCCGGGCGGGGTGAGCACCACGGACCCGGCCACCTCGCCGTCGACCTCGGCCACGAGCACCTCCGCGCGGCCGGCCCGGTCGGCCACGTCCATGAGGGTCTTCACGTAGGCGTCGTCGGGGGCGATGTGGCCGCCGTCGACATAGGACGCCAGGGTGAGCTCGGCGACCGCCTCGTGGTCCTCGGGGCGCAGCGGGCGGACGAGGGCGCTCATGCGTCGCCTCCGGCGTGCTGGCGCAGCGTGTCCTTCAGGCGGGCGCGGGTCGCGTCCGTGGCCACGACGTAGTCGCGCCGGCGCAGCCAGGCGGTGGGCACGGCCTGGTGGGGGTGGCCGTCGCGCGCCTCGTGCAGCCCCGCGAGGAACGTCGCGGCCGCCGGCTCCTGCCAGATGTTCACCCAGTAGGCGCGCTCCCGCTCCTGCGCCGTCAGTTCCGTGACCAGCCGCCTCGTGAACGAACAGCCCGGCCGCCAGAACACGACGACGCCGCCGCGCTCGACGTGCGCCTGCGCGCCGGCGAACGGCCGCGAGCGGACCCGGACCGCCCACCGGTACGTGACCGCGTAGCCGGCCAGGACGAGCCCGGCCACGATCATCCCGACCTGCTGCAGGCGCGTCCCCGCGATCATGAACGTCAGTCCGCCGGCCACGAACAGGACCGGGTAGAACCACGGGTCTCCGACGATCCGTCTCATGCCCTCTCCCCCGTCACGGCGGCCAGGGCGGACCCGTCCACGTCGCCGGCCACCATCCAGTCAGGATGTGCCGTGCCGTCCGCCGAGGCGGGCCGCGTCACCGCGACGCCGGCCTCCTCCGCCACCAACGCGCCGGCGGCCCAGTCGTACTCCTGCGTGCCGAACTCGGCGTACGCGTCCAGGGTGCCGTCGGCGACCATGCACAGATCCAGCGCCGCCGAGCCGATCCGCCGCACGTCCCCGAACGCGGGCAGCAGGGCCGCGAGCGCGCGCACCTGCAGGGCCCGGCGGGCGGGGTCGTAGCCGAAGCCGGTGGCGAGCAGTCGCCCCGAGCGTCCGGGCAGGGGACCGGTGAGCCGCACGGGGGCGGCATCGCGGTCGGGCAGGTCCACGCCCGCCGTCGTCGCGTCCGCGGTGCTGAAGGCGCCCCGGCCCGCGCTCGCGTACCAGGTGCGCCCCAGCGCGGGCGCCGCCACGACGCCGGCCAGCCAGCGTTCGGTGCCCTCGGCCACCCCCAGCAGGTCGGCGGTCTCGGCGTCCACCGGGCCGGTGACGGCCACCGAGGTGCAGAACTGCGGAAGCCCGCGCACGAAGTTCGTGGTGCCATCCAGCGGGTCGATGGACCAGCGGTACCCGGACGGCTCGGCCGGACGGGTGGCGCCGTACTCCTCGCCGGTGATCTCGTCCGAGGGGCGGTAGCCGGCGACGACCTCCCGGACGGCCTGCTCGGCGCGGCGGTCGTAGTCGGTGACCCAGTCGGAGCCGGAGGACTTCGTCTGCGCGCCGATCTCCTCGATGCCCAGCGGGACGGCCGGGTGGTGACCGGTCCAGCGCCGGGCCAGGACGTCCGCGCCGGCGCGCGCGGCGGCCTTGGCGACCACGAGCAGGCCCGGGACCGTGGTGCGCGCGCTCATGCCGAGGCCTCCCCCTCTGCGGCGTCGTCGGTGGCGTCGTCCGTGCCCGCCGGGCGCACGGCGTCCGGGCCACCGGCCAGCAGCGCCGTGAACCCGGCCTCGTCCAGCACGGGCACGCCGAGGGACTGCGCCTTGTCCAGCTTGGAGCCGGCGGCCTCGCCGGCCACCAGGAAGTCGGTCTTCTTGGACACGGACCCGGAGGCCCTGCCGCCGCGCACGAGGATCGCCTCCTTCGCGGAGTCGCGGGAGAAGCCCTCGAGCGAGCCGGTGACCACCACGGTCAGGCCCTCGAGCGTGCGCGGGGTGGACTCGTCCTGCTCGTCCTCCATGGCCACGCCCGCCGCGGCCCAGCGGTCCACGATCTCCCGGTGCCAGTCCTCGGCGAACCACTCGATGAGCGCGTCCGCGATGATCGGACCGACGCCGTCGATCTCGGCCAGCCGGTCCCGGTCGCCGGCCTCGGCCGCCGCGCGCAGCGCCGCCATCGAGCCGAACGCCGTGGCCAGCGAGCGGGCCGCCGTCGGGCCCACGTGCCGGATGGACAGCGCCACGAGGGTGCGCCACAGCGGCTGGGACTTGGCCTTCTCGAGCTCGTCGAACAGGCGCAGCGTGTTGGCCGTGGGCGCGGACGGCTTCTTCGCGGTGCCGGCGGTGAAGAAGTACGGCTTGAGCGTGAACACGCCCGAGGGCACCATGCGGCCGTCCACCTTCGTGCGGCCCTCGCGCCACACGCGGACCTCGCCGAGGGAGCGCTGCAGGTCCGTCAGCCCGTCCTCGCCGCGGGGGCCCGTGATCTCCTCCGGCGTGCCGGAGGCGAGGTCGAAGATCTGCGCCTCCGCCGTGATGGGGCCGGGACCCTCGGGGCGCACCTGCCCCTCGTGCTCGGCCGGGTCCTCGCCGGGGCCCTGGACGAGCCAGCGGGCGGCCTCCTCGCCGAGCGCCTCCACGTCGAAGGCGCCGCGGCTGGCCAGGTGCTCGACGCGGCCGGCCAGCTGGGCCGGGCAGGAGCGGGCGTTGGGGCAGCGCAGGTCCACGTCCCCCTCCTTGGCCGGGGCCAGCGGCGTGCCGCACGAGGGGCAGTGCGCGGGCATGACGAACTCGCGCAGCTCCCGGCCCGCCTCGATCGCCTTCTCGCGCAGCGGCAGCACGGGGCCCACGACCTCGGGGATCACGTCCCCGGCCTTGCGCACCACCACGGTGTCCCCGATCAGCACGCCCTTGGCCTTGACCACGTCCTGGTTGTGCAGGGTGGCCAGAGAGACGGTGGACCCGGCCACGGTGACCGGCTCCAACACCGCGAACGGGGTCACCCGACCGGTGCGGCCCACCGAGACCGCGATGTCCCGCAGCAGCGTGTGCACCTCCTCCGGCGGGTACTTGTACGCCGCCGCCCAGCGGGGCACGCGGGAGGTGTGGCCGAGGTAGCGCTGGTCCGCGAACGCGTCCGCCTTCACCACGATGCCGTCGATCTCGTGGATCAGCTCGTGCCGGCGCCGGCCGTACTCCTCGATCACCGCGACGACGGCGGCCAACGCCTCCTCGTCCGCACCCTCCACCACGCGGGTGTAGGGGCTCACGGGCAGGCCCCAGCCCGCGAGCGCGTCGTACACCTCGTGCTGGGACTCCAGTCCGAACGCCTCGACCGAGCCGATGCCGTGCACGAACATGGCCAGCGGGCGCTGCGCGGTGACGGCCGGGTCCTTCTGACGCAGGGCGCCGGCGGCGGCGTTGCGCGGGTTCGCGAACGGCGTCTGACCCTCCTCGGCACGACGCGCGTTGAGCTCGGCGAAGGCGGCGGAGGACATGAACACCTCGCCGCGCACCTCGAACTCGGCGGGCCAGCCCTCGCCGGAGAGCTCGTGCGGGATGTCCCCGATGGTGCGCACGTTGGCGGTGACGTCCTCGCCCGTGACGCCGTCGCCGCGGGTGGCGGCCTGCACGAGCCGCCCGTCCCGGTAGCGCAGGGCGACGGCGAGCCCGTCGATCTTCACCTCCACGAGCCAGCGGGGCGCCACGCCCGGTCGCACCTGCGTCAGGGCCTGCGCCGCGCGGCGGAACCAGACCTCGAGCTCCTCGACGGAGAACAGGTCCTCGAGCGAGTACATGCGGGCCCCGTGCCGGACGGGGGCGAACGCCTCCGAGACCTCGCCGCCGACCTCCTGGGTGGGCGAGTCGTTGGCCACGAGCTCGGGGTGCAGGGCCTCGAGGTCCTCGAGGCGGCGGTACAGCGCGTCGTACTCGGCGTCCGAGATCTCCGGGGCGTCCCGCTGGTAGTAGGCGGTCCGGGCGGCGCGGACCCGCTCCACGAGGTCCTCGTACTCCTCCCGCAGGTCCGCGGCGGGGATGTCCTGCGGATCGGGCTGGGCGGCGGATTCCTTGGGGGTGCTCACCCGGCCCAGCGTAGTCGGCGTCCCGGACGGCGCACCCGGGTCAGGGGATGCGCACGAGCACCGCCGTGATGTTGTCCCGGCCGCCGCGCCACAGGGCGGCGCCGATGAGCTTCTCGAGGGCGTCCTCGAGGGTGTCGGCGTCGTCGATCAGCGCGCGGATCTCCTCGTCCAGCAGCTCGCCGGTCAGGCCGTCGCTGCACAGCAGGACGAGGTCCCCGGAGGCGAGGGGGACCTCGGCCACGTCCACCGTGAGCGCCTCGCGCGAGCCGAGCGCGCGGGTGATGACGTTGCGGCGCGGGTGGACGCGGGCTTCGGCGGGGGTGAGCTCCCCCGCGTCGACGAGCATCTGCACCGCCGAGTGGTCCACCGTGAGCTGCTGGAGCACCGGCGAGCCGACGGGCCGCAGGTACACCCGGGAGTCGCCGACGTTCGCCACGGCCCAGCGGCCGCGCTCCGTGTCCAGGCAGGCCAGGACGGTCAGGGTGGTGCCGGAGCGCCCCAGCCCGGCCTCGACGACGGCGGCGTCCGCCTCGTGGATCAGGTGGCCGAGCTCCTGGGGCGTGTGGGCCGTGCCCGGGGCGAGCACCTCGGGGGCGCGGCGGCGCAGGGTCTCGATCGCGGCGGCCGAGGCCACCTCGCCGGCCTCGTGCCCGCCCATGCCGTCGGCCACGGCGGCGAGCACCAGCGGCTCCCCGACGAGGGTCCACGCGTCCTCGTTCAGGTCGCGGACGGCGCCCACGTGGGTGGCGCCCGCGGCCTGGGGCCGCGGCGCGGACGGGGTCTCGGGGCGGGGGTCCACGGGGTCCTCGATCAGTCGGCGAGCAGGGTCTGGGCCGACCCGTCCAAGAGCAGGGAGGGGCGGACCTCTCCGAACCCGCGGACGATCCTGGGCGGCTGCGGGACGAGCACGAAGCGCTCGTCCCGGGACAGGGCCGCAGCGGTCATGGCGTCCACGAGCACGGTACCCGGATCGGCCAGGGACGTCAGCCGCGCGGCGAGGTTCACGGTGGGCCCGTAGATGTCCCCCATGCGGGAGAGCACCCGTCCCCATGTCAGGGCGACGCGCGCCGAGGGCAGCTCCTCGTCCGCGGCGATGGTCTCGGCCAGGGAGAGCGCGATCGCGGCGCCGGCCTCGGGGGTCTCGGCGTTGAACATGACCTCGTCGCCGATGGTCTTCACGAGCCAGCCGCCGCCGGCCGAGATGGTCTCCGCGGCGAGGGACTCGAAGCGCAGCACCATGCGGGCCAGCGTCCGGTCGTCCATGGTCCGGGAGAGCGTCGTGTAGGAGACCATGTCCGCGAAGCCGACGGCGCGGGCCAGCGGCAGCGGCGCATCCGACTCGGAGCCGTCGCGGCCCTGGGCGCTGGCCGCCAGCCCGGCCTCCACGCGCACGGTCAGGCGCTGGACGGCGCGGTTGAGCTGGCGCCGATAGACGATCCGCATGGCCTTCTCGAGCGGTCCGACCATGTCCGGGAGCATGTCGACGACGGCCCGCCGTGCCTCCGGGTCCGTCAGGCCCTCGGAGGCGATCTTGTCCTCCACGAGCGCCTCGATCTGCCACACCACCATGCGGTCCGTCATCTGCCCGATCGAGCGGGCCAGCGAGATGGCGGTGTCCTCGTTCAGCGTCCCCGAGCGTACGAGCGTGAGCACGGACTCGAACGCCTCGATGTCCGCCTCGGTGAAGGCCTTGTGCCCCTCCGGCGACGTCGGATAGCCCAGCGCACGCCAGATCTTCCGGGCGGAGGCCATCGAGACGCCGAGGCGCTGCGCCACCTCCCGCGAGGTGTAGGCGCGCGGGCCCACCACCAGGCCGGCGTCGAGCGTGCGCATCGCGCTCGTCCAGCCGGCGGGCTGGGCGGAGCGCTCCTCGACGTCGCGGGCGGTCTCGTCCTCGGCCGACGGGACGATCGGCAGCGGTGCGGTGTCCGGTGTCTCCGGACGGCTCATCGGAGGTCTCCTGTCGGGACGGGGGCGGGCCAGGTTGCGGTGCGGGCCTGGCGGGTGAGGTGGGCCAGGGCCTCCTCGAAGCGCGCGGCCTCGGGGACGTCGCGCAGCCGCCAGTGGACCTGGCGGGCGGGCTCCTGGAAGAGGATGTGCAGGTCTCCGGCACCCGAGCCGCGGCGGCGCCGCTGCACGTCGGCGATGGACACGAGCGGCATGGCGGCACCGGAGCCGCCGACGCCGGCGCCCTGGAGGATGCGGCGGTCGGTGAGCACGGTGCGCCGGAAGACCCAGCGCCACAGCGGGCGGATGGTGCCGGGGAGCAGGACGAGCGCCGCGACCACCCACGCGACCGCCTCGAGCACGGCGCGGTTCGCGGCGACGATCCCGGGCAGGTCGGGGCGTGCGAGCACGCCGACGGCCAGGCCGAGCAGGAACGCGACGGCCACGAGGACCGCGGCGGGGCGCAGCAGCGCACGCGGGTGGGTGCGGGTGCGCACCATCACCTGCTCACCGGGCTCGAGTCGCACGGCGGTCACCTCCTGACCGGGACGGATGTGTCATGCGCCGCGATGGACGTCTCCACGCAGGTGGGCCACGTCCCCCGCACTGACCTCGGTCTCGATTGTGCCACGATCCGGTGTGACGTGCCTCACCCGCAGGGTGCCGCCGGGGCCGAGGCCCACGGCCGTGCCCTCCAGCACGCCGCCGCCGGGCAGCTCGGCGCGCACCGCGCGGCCCAGCGTGGAGAGCCGGTCCGCCACGGCCGCCACGGCGGGGTGACGCCCGTCCACGGGCGCCGTCTGCCCCGCCACGCCCGCGGCGAAGCGGTCCACGGCCGCCACGACGGCGTCACGCAGCTCGACCGCGAGGTCCCGGGGCGCGGGCACGGCGTCCGCGCCGATCCACTCCGCCAGGTCCGTGGCGGTGTCCACCGGGGCGGCCCCGTGGTGGTCCAGGTTCACGCCCATCCCGACGGCGACGCCGGGCCCCTTGCCATCCGAGGACAGCGCCACCGTGGCCAGCACGCCGCACAGCTTGCGCCCGTCCGTGGCGAGCACGTCGTTCGGCCACTTCACGTGCGTCGGGACGCCCCGGGCCGCGAGGCGCTCGGCGACCGTGGCGGAGGCGACGAGCGAGAGCCAGCTCAGGTGGGCCGGAGAGACCGGCACCCCGCCGGACTCGGGACGCAGGTACACGGACAGGGCGAGCGCCGCCCCCGGCGCGGCGCTCCACACGCGGGAGTGCCGACCCCGGCCGGCCCGCTGGTCCGCGGTGGCCACGGCCGCACCGTGCCGGTGCCCCTCGCGGTCCAACCGTGCGAGGAGCTCATCCTGCGTGGAGCCGGCGGAGTCCAGCCAGGTCAGATCCGGTGTGGGGGCGTCGTCGGGCTGCATGCCCCTAGATATACACGGCGTCCCCGGGGGCGGGCTGGGCGGGCCGATCCGCCGCCGGGGCGCGCGGACGGGCAGTCCGGGCCGACGTCCTCGCCGTTTGTGGGCTTCCTCCAACCGTGGGCGTCCGCGGCGGCCCGTACACTGGCCGACTGAGCCTCCGCATCTGGCGGACCACCACAAGGAGGACGTGTGACCGATCCCGACCTGACCACCACGGCCGGCCGGCTGGCCGACCTGCATCGGCGGCTCGAGGCGACGGCCGCGCCCGGCGGCCCGGACGCCGTCGAGCGCCAGCACGCTCGCGGCAAGCACACCGCGCGCGAGCGGATCGACCTCCTCCTGGACGAGGGCTCCTTCGTGGAGCTGGACGCGCTGGCCGTGCACCGCACCACCGCGTTCGGCATGGACGCCAAGCATCCGGCCGGCGACGGCCTGGTGTCCGGCTTCGGCACCGTGGACGGGCGCCAGGTGGCCGTCTACTCGCAGGACTTCACCGTGTTCGGCGGCTCGCTGTCCGAGCGCAACGGGCAGAAGATCGTGAAGGTCCAGGAGTTCGCCGCGCGCAACGGCTGCCCCGTGATCGGCATCCTCGACGGCGGCGGCGCGCGCATCCAGGAGGGCGTGGCCTCCCTCGCCCAGTTCGCGGACATCTTCCGGAACAACGTCCTGGCCTCGGGCATGATCCCGCAGATCTCGCTGATCATGGGCCCCTCCGCCGGCGGCGCGGCCTATTCGCCGGCGCTGACGGACGTCGTGGTGATGGTGGACCAGACCTCGCACATGTTCATCACCGGCCCGGACGTGATCAAGACCGTCACGGGCGAGGACGTGGACATGGAGACCCTCGGCGGCGCCCGCTCGCACAACGCCACCTCCGGCACCGCCCACTACATGGCCTCCTCGGAGGAGGACGCGATCGCCTACGTGCAGGAGCTGCTCGAGCTGCTGCCCTCCAACAACCTCGCGGAGGCCCCGACCTTCGAGGCCGCGGACCCGGAGCCCACGGACGAGGACCTCGCCCTGGACGAGATCGTCCCGGACTCCGCCAACCAGCCCTACGACATGCTGGAGGTCATCGCCTCGATCGTGGACGAGGGCCACCTGCTGCAGCTGCAGGAGCTGTACGCGCCCAACGTGATCACCGGCCTGGCCCGCCTGGACGGCATGAGCGTGGGCGTCGTCGCGAACCAGCCGATGCAGTTCGCCGGCACCCTGGACATCGCCGCCTCGGAGAAGGCCGCGCGGTTCGTGCGCTTCTGCGACGCGTTCAACATCCCGATCATCACCCTCGTGGACGTGCCCGGGTTCCTGCCCGGCACGGACCAGGAGTTCAACGGCATCATCCGCCGCGGCGCCAAGCTGATCTACGCCTACGCCGAGGCCACCGTGCCGAAGCTGACCGTGATCACGCGCAAGGCCTTCGGCGGCGCGTACATCGTGATGGGCTCCAAGAAGCTCGGCGCGGACCTGAACCTGGCCTGGCCGAGCGCGCAGATCGGCGTGATGGGCGCCCAGGGCGCCGTGAACATCCTGTACCGGCGCGACCTGAAGGCGACGGCGGAGGCGGGCGGCGACGTCGACGCGCGCCGGGCCGAGATCGTGGCCGACTACGAGGCCGAGCTGCTCAACCCGTACCAGGCCGCCGAGCTGGGCTACGTGGACGCCGTGGTGCCCCCGCACGCCACCCGCGGCCAGCTCATCCGCGCCCTGCGCGCCACCCTGCACAAGCGCGAGGCCCGCCCCGCCAAGAAGCACGGGAACATGCCGCTGTGAGCGCCCCGCTGGGTCCGGGCGCCCCGGACGAGAACGACGAGTCGACGCAGGCCACGCCGGCGCCGGCCGACCCGCTGCAGCTCAGCGGCCCAGAGTTGGAGCCGGAGGAGATGGCCGCGCTGGCCGCCGTCCTCGAGGCGGCCGCCGCGGCCCGGGCCGAAGCCGCCCGGCTCGCCGCCGCGGCCGCCGACCCCCGTCCCCTGGACCGCACGCTCCGCCGTCGCGGCGACCTGGGCCTGTGGGCCCGGCCCGGCCGCGGCCAGTGGCGTCAGGGCGCGGGCCCGCAGTGAGCCGGGGGGCGGGCGCCAGCGCCTAGAGTGCCGGTATGACCCAGCACACCTCCGAGGCCGCCGCCGACGGCGCCCGCACCCCGTCCGCCATCGACGCGCTCGCCGAGCGCTACGTGACCGACCTCCTCGCCCTGCATCCGGACACCGCCACCGAGCTCGGCTTCCCGGGTCGTGAGACCGAGTACACGGACTTCTCCCCCGCCGGCGCCTGCGCCGACGACGAGCTCAACGCCCGCCTGCTCGAGGACCTGGCCGCGCTCGAGCCGCAGGATGAGACGGACCGCGTCACGAAGGCGGCCATGCAGGAGCGCATCGGCCTCGAGCGCGAGATCCACGCGACCGGCCGCACCGAGCTGAACAACATCGCCTCCCCCGCCCAGGGCATCCGCGCGGTCTTCGACCTCATGCCCACGGACACCGCGGAGCAGTGGGGCCACATCGTCGGCCGCCTCGAGAACCTGCCGGCCGCCCTGCGCGGCTACACCGAGTCCCTGCTCGCCTCCCGCGACGCCGGCCACGTGGCCGCGGTGCGCCAGGTGGACATCGTGGTGGAACAGGCCCGCGCCCACGGCGCCGCGGGCGGGTTCTTCCCGGGCCTGGTCGAGCGGGCCGAGGCAGCCGACGTCGTGGACGACGCCCTGGCCGCCCGCATCCGCTCCGGCGCGGACACCGCAGCGCAGGCCTACCGCGACTTCGCGGACACGCTCGAGGCCGAGCTGCGCCCGCACGCCCCGGAGGCGGACGGCGTCGGGATCGAGTACTACCGGCTGGCCTCCCGCGTCTTCCTCGGCGCCGAGATCGACCTCGAGGAGACCTACCGCTGGGGCCAGGAGGAGCTGGCCCGCATCATCGCCGCGCAGCAGGCGGACGCCGAGCGCATCCGGCCGGGCGCCACGATCGAGGAGGCGCGCGCGATCCTGGACGCGGACCCGGAGCGCACCCTGAAGGGCACCGAGGCCCTGCGCACGTGGATGCAGCGGCTCTCCGACGACGCGGTCGAGGCCATGAAGGAGCACTTCGAGATCCCGGCCCCGATGGACCGGCTCGAGTGCATGATCGCCCCCACCCAGGAGGGCGGCATCTACTACACCGGCCCCTCGGACGACTTCTCCCGGCCCGGCCGCATGTGGTGGTCCGTGCCCCCGGGCGAGGACGAGTTCACCACGTGGGCGGAGACCACCACGGTCTACCACGAGGGCGTGCCGGGCCATCACCTGCAGATCGCCACCGCCATGATGAACCGGGAGAACCTCAACCTGTGGCGCCGCAGCTTCTGCTGGACGTCCGGCCACGGCGAGGGCTGGGCGCTGTACGCGGAGAAGCTCATGGAGGAGCTCGGCTTCCTCGACGACCCGGGCGACCACCTCGGCATGCTGGACATGCAGCGCATGCGCGCGGCCCGCGTCGTGTTCGACATCGGCTACCACTGCGGCTTCGACGTCCCCGAGTCCGAGGGCGGCGGCGCGTGGACCCCGGAGAAGGGCTACGCGTTCCTGGCCAAGCACCTGATGATCTCCGAGGGCCAGCGCCGCTTCGAGTTCACGCGCTACCTCGGCTGGCCGGGGCAGGCGCCGGCGTACAAGGTGGGCCAGCGCATCTGGGAGCAGATCCGCGCCGAGCACGAGCAGGCCGAGGGCGCCGACTTCGACCTCAAGGCCTTCCACACCCGGGCCCTGCGCCTGGGCGGCATGGGCCTGGACACCCTGCGGGAGGCGCTCGCGTGATCCCGCACGACGACGGCTCGGCCGGCCCCGGCACGGGCCTGCGGCTGGTGCTCGGCTCGGCCTCCCCCGGCCGGGCGGAGGTCCTGACCCGGGCGCGGGTGCCGTTCCGCGTCGTCGTCTCGGGGGTGGACGAGGCGGCCGTGGGCGCGGCGGCGGGCGACCCGTCGCCGGCGGAGCTGGCGGGCCTGCTGGCGGAGGCCAAGGGCCGCGACGTGGCCGCCCGGGTGGCGGCCGCCGGCGTCGAGGCCCCCACGCTCGTGCTCGGCTGCGACTCCGTGTTCGAGTTCGACGGCCGCGCCCACGGCAAGCCCTACGAGCCCGAGGTCGCCGTCGAGCGCTGGCGCGCCCAGGCCGGCCGGCAGGGCGTGCTGCATTCGGGCCACTGGCTGGGCCTGGTGCTGCCGGAGCCCGGGGTCGGGTCCGGGATGGCCGCGGAGGCGGGCGTGGTGTCCGCCGTCGTGCGCTTCGGCGCCGTCACCGAGGCCGAGATCCAGGCCTACGTGGCCACGGGCGAGCCGCTGCACTGCGCGGGCGCGTTCACGGTGGACGGCGCGGGCGCGGCCCTCGTGGACGGCGTGGACGGGGACCCCAACGCGGTGATCGGGCTGTCCGTGGCGTGGCTGCGGCGGGCCACGGCGGCCCTGGGCCAGGACTTCACCCGGTTGTGGGAACCCTCCAACGCGCAGCGCTGATCCGGCGCGACAGGGCCGCGTGCCTCGGAGGGTTCCGCCACAACGAGTAGGGTGCTGGTCAGAGTCGGCGCCGTCCCGCGCCTTTCGCCCCACCGGGTGAGGGGCACGACCCCGGACGTGGCGCCCGCGCCCCCAGCCGTGATCGTCCGAGGAGTCCATCGCCCATGAGCATCGCCGACGCACCGCAGGCCTCGGTCGTCCCGCCCGTCGACCCCGCGGCGGAGCGCCGGTTCTCCCGGGTGCTGATCGCCAACCGCGGCGAGATCGCCGTGCGCATCATCCGGGCCTGCCAGGACGAGGGGCTGACCTCCGTGGCCGTCTACGCCGAGCCGGACCGGGACGCCCTGCACGTGACGCTCGCGGACGAGGCCGTGGCCCTCGGCGGGGAGACCGCCGCCGACTCCTATCTGGTGATCGGCAAGATCCTCGGCGCCGCCGAGCGCGCGGGCGCGGACGCCGTGCACCCCGGCTACGGCTTCCTCTCCGAGAACGCGGACTTCGCGCGCGCCGTGGCCGACGCCGGCCTCGTGTGGATCGGCCCGCCCGCCGAGGCGATCGATCGGCTGGGCGACAAGGTCTCGGCCCGCCAGCTGGCCACCAAGGTCGGCGCCCCGCTGGCGCCGGGCACCACCTCCCCCGTGACCGGCACGGAGGAGGTCGTCGCGTTCGCGGATGAGTTCGGCCTGCCGGTGGCCATCAAGGCGGCCTACGGCGGCGGCGGCCGCGGCATCAAGGTGGCCCGCACGCGCGAGGAGATCCCCGAGTTCTACGAGTCCGCGGTCCGTGAGGCCGTGGCCGCGTTCGGCCGGGGCGAGTGCTTCGTGGAGCGCTTCCTGGACAAGCCGCGCCACGTGGAGACGCAGTGCCTGGCGGACGTGCACGGCGACGTCGTCGTGATCTCCACCCGCGACTGCTCGCTGCAGCGCCGCAACCAGAAGCTCGTGGAGGAGGCCCCGGCGCCGTTCCTCACGGACGAGCAGAACGCCCGCCTCGTGGAGTCCTCCAAGGCGATCCTGCAGGAGGCCGGCTACGTCGGCGCGGGCACGTGCGAGTTCCTCGTGGGCCAGGACGGCACCATCTCCTTCCTCGAGGTGAACACGCGTCTGCAGGTGGAGCACCCGGTCTCCGAGGAGATCACCGGCATCGACCTCGTACGCGAGCAGTTCCGCCTGGCCCGCGGCGAGGCCCTCGGCTACACGGACCCGCAGCCCCGCGGCCACTCGATCGAGTTCCGCCTCAACGGCGAGGACCCGGGCCGCAACTTCCTGCCCGCCCCCGGCCGGCTCACCACGTTCCGCATGCCCAGCGGCCCGGGCGTGCGCGTGGACTCCGGCGTGGTGGAGGGCGAGACCGTGTCCGGGGCCTTCGACTCCATGGTCGCCAAGCTGATCGTCACCGGTGCGGACCGCCGCCAGGCCCTGCAGCGCGCCGCCCGCGCCCTGCGCGAGGCCGAGATCGTCGGCATGCCCTCGGTGCTGCCCTTCCACCGCGCCGTGGTGCGCGACCCCGCCTTCGCCCCCGAGATCGCCGGCTCGGAGGAGCCGTTCTCGGTGCACACCCGGTGGATCGAGACGGAGTTCGCGAACCGCATCGAGCCGAGCGCCCTCACCCCGGCCGAGCCGGCCCCCCGCGAGGCGCGCCACACCGTGACCGTGGAGGTCAACGGCAAGCGCGTGGACGTCACCCTGCCCACGTGGGGCGAGGCCCTGCACACGATCTCCGGCGCCGCCCAGCGGGCCGGTGCGGGACGACGCCGGCCCCGCGGCAAGCGCGGCGCACCGGTGGCCGCGGCCGTCAGCACGGACGCGCTGACCGCCCCGATGCAGGGCACCGTGGTGAAGGTCGCCGCCGAGAACGGCCAGACCGTGGCCGAGGGCGACCTGATCGTGGTCGTGGAGGCCATGAAGATGGAGCAGCCGCTCGCGGCCCACCGCGCGGGCGTGGTCAGCGGTCTCGAGGTCGAGCCGGGCCAGACGGTCACGGCCGGCACGGTGATCGCCACCATCGCCGACGCGGAGTGAGCCGCCGGCGACGACGGCGGGGAGCGCCGGCGTCGCGGACTGGTTCCACATGGTGGACGACGAGGATGTGACTCTCGCAGATCGGCGCGACGAGGCTTAACCTGACACGCATCTTCGTCTCACATCGTGGTCGCTCGCGACCCCCTGTGCCCGTCATACCAGGGAGACACCATGTCCCACTCCACCCCGCCCGTGAACCCGGGCGCCCCCACCGATCTCACGTCGGACGCGGTCGCCACCGCGGAGGAGGTGCCCCGCTCGCGGGTCATCATCGCCTCCCTCGTGGGCACCTCGATCGAGTTCTACGACTTCTACATCTACGCCACGGCCGCCGTCTCGGTGTTCCCGCTGATCTTCTTCGCGGGCGGCGACGACAACACGGCCCTGCTGGCCTCCATGGCCACCTTCGGCGCGGCGTTCATCGCCCGGCCGCTGGGCGCCGTCGTCTTCGGCCACCTGGGCGATCGCGTGGGCCGCAAGACCACGCTCATCGGCTCGCTGCTGACCATGGGCATCGCGACGTTCCTCATCGGCCTGCTGCCCACGTACTTCCAGATCGGCCTGTGGGCGCCGGCCATGCTGACGCTGCTGCGCTTCTTCCAGGGTCTGGGGCTCGGCGGCGAGTGGTCCGGCGCCGCCCTGCTGGCCACCGAGTACGCCAAGGACGGCAAGCGCGCGCAGGCGGCCATGTGGCCGCAGCTCGGCGCGCCGATCGGCTTCCTGCTGGCCAACGGCCTGTTCCTCGCGCTCGTGCTCGGCTTCGACCACGACTCCACGAACCCGGTGCTCGACGGCCCGTTCCTCACGTGGGTGTGGCGCGTGCCGTTCCTGCTCTCGATCGTGATGGTGGCCGTGGGCCTCTACGTCCGCGTCAAGCTCGAGGAGACCCCGGTCTTCCAGCGCGCCCTCGACCGCGACCAGCGTGTGAAGGCGCCGCTGGGCGAGGTCTTCCGCCGCAACTGGTGGGAGCTGATCCTGGGCACCTTCGTCATGTACGCCACCTACGTGCTCTTCTACCTGATGACCACGTGGATCCTGTCCTACGCGATCGGCAAGCCGGCCAACGGCTTCCTGGGTGTCCCCTACGCCGAGTTCCTCGTGCTGCAGCTGGTCGGCATCCTGTTCTTCGCGGCGTTCGTGCCGGTCTCCGGCCTGCTGGCGGACCGCTTCGGCCGCCGCCCCACCCTGATCGTGATCTCGGTGCTCATGGTGCTGTTCGGCCTCTCGTTCGGCCTGTGGCTCTCGCCGGAGAACATGGGCGTGGGCGCGGAGCTGAACGTGCCGCTGATGCTGGCGTTCCTGGCCACGGGCATGACGCTCATGGGCCTGACCTTCGGGCCGATGTCCGCGGTGCTGCCCGAGCTGTTCCCCACGAACACGCGCTACACCGGCTCCGGCATCGCCTACAACGTGTCCTCGATCCTCGGCGCCGCGCTGACCCCGTTTATCGCCGCCTGGCTGGTGCAGAAGTTCGATGTCGCCTACGTCGGCTACTACCTGGCCGCCGCCTCGGCGATCACCGTCATCGCGCTGGCCCTCTCCCCCGAGACCCGCCACACGGACCTCGACACCGTCACCTCGGCCCGCGAGCGTCGCGCCGCGCGCTGACCCCGCCCGGTTCCCCGCCCGGGGCCCCCGCCCGCACTGTCGAACGTGACATCGGGGGAATGGACGCTTTCGGTCGTGAGATAGGGCCTATCTCACGACCGAAAGTCGTCTCTGGGTCAGATGCGCACGTGCAGGCGTCGCGCCGCCTCCGCGATCGACCCGGACATGGACGGGTACACGGTGAAGGTGTCCGCGAGGTCGTCCACGTGCAGCTTGTGCGTGACCGCGAGCGCGAGCGCGTAGATCAGCTCGGAGGCGCGCGGCGAGACCACCACACCGCCGATCACGGTGCCGGAGCCCTGGCGCGCGAAGATCTTCACGAACCCCTCCTCCGCGCCGGACATCTTGGCGCGGGGGTTGGTGTGGAAGTCCAGGCGCAGCACGTCCGCCTGGTACTGGCCGGAGTCCACCTGCGCCTGCGTGACGCCCACGGTGGCGATCTCCGGCGAGGTGAAGATGTTCGAGGCCAGCAGGTGCGGGCGCAGCGGCTTGAGGGCGTCGCCGAGCAGGTGGGCGACGGCGATGCGCCCCTGCATGGCCGCCACCGAGGCGAGGGCGAGCGTGCCCGTGCAGTCGCCCGCCGCGTAGATGCTCGGCACGGACGTGCGGGAGACGCCGTCCACGAGCACGTGGCCGGAGCCGGACAGCTTCACGCCCACGTCGTCGAGGCCGAGGCCCGCCGTGTTCGGCACGCCGCCGACGGCCACCAACGCGTGGGAGCCCTCGATCGACGGGGTGTCCTCGGCCCCCTCGCCGGAGAGGTGCACGCGCACGCCGGTCTCGGTCCGCTCGACGGACTCGGCCCGGGAACGGGAGACCACCCTGAGGCCGTTGCCCTCGAAGACCTTCTCGAGCAGCTCGGCAGCGTCGGCGTCCTCGCCGGGGAGCACGCGGTCGCGCGAGGAGACGAGGGTGACCTTGGCGCCGAGGCGGTTGTAGGCCGAGGCGAACTCGGCGCCGGTGACGCCGGAGCCCACGACGATCAGGTGCTCGGGCAGCTCCTTGAGGTTGTAGACCTGCTTCCAGTTGAAGATCCGCTCGCCGTCCGGGACGGCGGTCGGCAGCTCGCGGGGGCTCGCGCCGACGGCCACGAGGATCGCGTCCGAGGTGATGATCTCGGGCTCGGCGCCGGCGTCGGCGTCGTCGAGGGCGCGGACGGACACCTCGTGGGGGCCGACGACGCGGCCCACGCCGTCGATCACCCGGACGCCGACCCGCTCGAGGCCCGCGCGGATGTCCGAGGACTGCTCGTGGGCCAGGTTCAGGATGCGGTGGCCGACCCGGCCCATGTCCGCGTGGGCCTCGGCCCCGCCGAGGTCCACCCCCAGGTCCACGGAGGCGCCCACGCGGCGCATCGAGTCGGCGGCGGCGATCAGCGTCTTGGAGGGGACCACGTCCGTGAGGACGGCCGCGCCGCCCACCCCCTGGCGCTCGACCAGGGTCACGCGGGCGCCCAGCTTCGCGGCCACCATGGCGGCCTCGTAGCCGCCGGGGCCGCCGCCGATGATGGTCAGGGACGGGATGAAGGTGCTGTTTTCCTCGGTCACGGGCTCCATTGTGTCCGCCGCGGACGGGAAAGTCCTAGCCCGCGCTCACGGGACACCGCCTAGACTCCACGACGTGACCGACCAGACCAGCATCCCCTCCCCCGACTCCCCCTTGACCGGCGACCATCCGGGCTTCGCCGAGGCCCGCGCGGCCGCCGACACCATCGCCCGGGCGACGGGCGTGGCGGAGCACCGCGTCGCCGTCGTCCTCGGCTCCGGCTGGGGCGAGGCCGCCGGCCTGATCGGCGAGGAGGTCGCCGCCGTGCCGCTGGCCGAGGTGCCCGGCTTCCACGCCCCGAAGGTGCCCGGCCACAACGCGGTGATCCGCTCGGTCCGGCTGCCGGACGGCACGCACGCCCTCGTCTTCGGCTCGCGCACGCACTTCTACGAGTCCCGCGACGCCCAGGCCGTGGCGCACACCGTCCGCACCGCCGCCGCCGCCGGGGCGCGCACCGTGGTGCTGACCAACGGCTGTGGCGGGCTGGACCCGGAGATCGCCCCGGGCACCCCCGTCCTGATCGCGGACCACATCAACCTCACCGGCGCCACCCCGCTCGCCGGCGCCACGTTCGTGGACCTCACCGACCTCTACTCGCCGCGGCTGCGCGCGATCGCCCGTGAGGTGGACCCGTCCCTGCGCGAGGGCGTGTACGTCCAGTTCGCCGGCCCGCAGTACGAGACCCCCGCCGAGGTGCGGATGGCGCGCACCCTCGGCGGCGACCTCGTCGGCATGTCCACGGCACTGGACGCGATCGCGGCCCGTCACGCCGGGCTGGAGGTGTTCGGCATCTCGCTGGTGACCAACCTCGGCGCCGGCATCTCGGAGACGCCGCTGTCCCACGCCGAGGTCGTCGAGGCCGGCCAGGCCGCCGGCCCGCGCATCGCGCGCCTGCTCGCGGACATCGTGGGGCGGCTCTGATGCCCGCGCATCCCCCGCACGACGACGTCGCCGCGCTCCCGGAGGACGTCCTCGCCCGGGCTGAGCGGTGGGCGGCGGAGGACCCCGACCCCGCGCACCGGGACACCCTGCGCGCCGAGCTCGACGCGGCCGCCGGCGTCGGCCCGGAGGCCGCGGCCGCCCGGGCGGCGCTCGCCGCCCGCTTCGCCGGGCCGCTCGCCTTCGGCACCGCCGGCCTGCGCGCCGAGGAGGGCCCGGGCGAGTCCCGCATGAACCGGCTCGTGGTGCGCCGCACCGCGGCGGGTCTGGCCGCCCACCTGTGGGACGGCGTCGGACGGGACGCAGCCCCGCCGCTGGCCGTCGTCGGGTACGACGCGCGGCGCGGTTCGGCCGCCTTCGCCGCGGACACGGCCGCCGTCCTGACGGCCGCGGGCGTGCAGACCGTCCTGCTGCCAGAGGCGCTGCCGACGCCGGTCCTCGCCTTCGCGGTGCGCCATCTCAGCGCGGACGCGGGCGTGATGGTCACCGCCAGCCACAACCCGCCCGCGGACAACGGCTACAAGGTCTACCTCGGCGGGCGGCTCACGGACGAGGCGGGTCGCGGGGCGCAGATCGTCTCCCCCGCGGACGCGGAGATCGCCGCCCGCATCGACCACGCGGCGTGGACCGCGGACATCCCGCTCGCCGACGACGGCTGGACCGTGGCCGGGCCGGACCTGCTGGAGGCCTACCGCGCGGCGGCCCTCGGCGTGCTCGACGACGACCGGCACGGCCACCGCGACCTGCGCGTGGTCTACACGCCCCTGCACGGGGTGGGCGGCGCCGTGGTCCCGGGCCTGCTCGAGGACGCCGGCTTCGGCCCCGTCCACGTGGTGGCCGAGCAGGCCGCCCCGGACCCGGCCTTCCCCACGGTCGCGTTCCCCAACCCGGAGGAGCCGGGGGCGATGGACCTCGCCCTCGCCCTGGCCGCCGAGGTGGACGCGGACCTGGTGATCGCCAACGACCCCGACGCCGACCGCCTGGCCCTGGCCGCGCCCGTCACCGACGCGCACGGCGTCCGCACGTGGCGGATGCTCTCGGGCGACGCCGTCGGGACGCTGCTGGGCGCGCACGCGATGCCGGCCCTGCACGCGGCCGGCCGCAGCGCCGCGAACTCCGTGGTCTCCTCCCCGCAGCTGGCCGCCCTGGCGGAGGCGAACGGGGTGAGGCACCACGTCACGCTGACCGGCTTCAAGTGGATCTCCCGCGCCCCGGACCTCGGCTTCGGCTACGAGGAGGCCCTCGGCTACTGCGTGGACCCGGACATGGTGCGGGACAAGGACGGCATCACGGCCGCCCTCATGGCCGCGGAGCTGGCCGCCGCCCTCACGGCGCAGGGACGCGGCCTGATGGACGCCCTGGCCGACGTCGACGCGGTCACCGGCGCCATGCCCAGCGCCCAGGTCTCGGTCCGCGTGGCGGACCTGTCCCTGATCGCCCGCACCATGACGGCCCTGCGTCAGCAGGCGCCGGCCACGCTCGCGGGCGAGCCGGTCACCGTGCGCCGGGACCTGGCCGCCGGCGGGGACGGGCTGCCGCCCACGGACGCGCTGCTGTTCGCCACCGACTCCGGCACCCGCGTCCTCGTGCGCCCCTCCGGCACCGAGCCCAAGCTCAAGTGCTACCTCGGCACCCGGGACGCCGACCCGGCCGCGGCCGCCGAGCGGCTCGAGGCGCTGCGGGCCGAGGTGACGGCCCTCGTGGGCGGCTGAGCCTCGGTAGGCTGGTGGGCATGACCGTCTCCCTCACCACCGCCGAGCTGGCGAAGTACATCGACGCGACCGCCCTGAAGGCCGACACCTCGGAGGCGGACGTGCGCCGCCTCGTGGCCGAGTCCCGCGAGGCCGGGGTCAAGAGCGTCTGCATCAACCCCGTGTGGGTGCCGCTGGTGGCCGCCGAGCTCGCGGACTCGGACGTGCTGACCTGCACCGTGATCGGCTTCCCCCTCGGCGCCAACACCTCGGAGGTCAAGGCCTTCGAGGCCCGGCAGGCGATCGACGCCGGCGCGGACGAGGTGGACATGGTCCTCGACATCGCCGCGGCCCGCGCCGGGGACCGCGCCCGGCTCGTCGCGGACGTCCGCGCCGTGGCCGAGGCCGCCCACGCGGACGGCCCCGCGGGCGATGGCGGGGCGTTGCTCAAGGTGATCGTGGAGACCGCCCTCCTGGACGACGACGCGATCGTCCTGGCCTGCGAGGCCGCGGTCGAGGCCGGGGCGGACTTCGTGAAGACCTCCACGGGCTTCTTCACCGCGGGCGCCACCGTCGAGCACGTCGCGCTGATGCGCCGCACCGTGGGCGAGGACATCGGAGTGAAGGCCTCCGGCGGGGTGCGCACCCGCGAGGACGCCCTGGCGATGATCGAGGCCGGCGCCACCCGGATCGGGGCCAGTTCCGCGCTTGCTATCCTGGGATCCGACTGACTCGCATCACTTCGGCCGGGCGTCCGCCCCGGCCGGGACCGCACCGAAGGAGCATCACGTGATCCGCAACGGCAAGGCCATCGACCACTCCAACGTGGGCGGCGTCTGGGGTTCCCTGATCGCCTTCATCGTCGCCTTCGGCGCGTTCCTCGGCTGCCTCTACGCCATGGGCTTCTGGTCGCTCGAGTCGGTCTGGATCCCCGGCCTGATCGCGCTGGCCCTGGCCACTGTGGCCTTCATGATCCCCAAGGCGTTCCTGGGCCGCAGCGACACCGTGGACACCACCGCCATCCACACCCGTCCCGTCGTCGAGCACGCCGCCTCCGGCGCCCACGCCGTCGAGACCGGCGCCGCGCACCGCTGAGCCGTCCCGGAGCCGAGGATCGCTGACACCGGTCGTCCGGCCGCCGCGCGCCGAAGGGCGTCCACCCGCAACACGGGGGTGGACGCCCTTCGGCTTGTCTCCATCGCGGCGGTGGTGCTGGGTCACGCATACCTGACGGACCTCACCTTCAGCCGGTACCTGGAGATCTGGCGGATGCCGCTGTTCTTCTTCCTCACCGGCTACTTCTGGACGCGCGGCCGCCCCTGGGCCACGGACGTGTGGGGCCGCTTCCGGAGCCTGATGGTGCCGTACCTGGTGTGGGCGGCGCTCATGTCCGTGGCCGCATTCGCGTGGTTCGCCGACGACCCCGACCTCCTGCGGCGCCTGATGATCACCGGCTGGTACGGGGGCGCGGACCAGGAGCCCCCGTGGTGGGCGTTCTGGTTCATCTCCGTCCTGTTCTTCACCACGGTGCTGCGCCGATTCCTCGAGCGCTTCCCGTCCGCCGTCGCCTGGGCCGTGGGCCTGGCCGGGCTGGCGTGGGCCCACCTCGTGCCGGACTCCGCGATCGCCCGCACGCCGCTGGGCGTCGGGCTGGCCCTGCCGTGCCTGTTGTTCGTCCTCAGCGGGGAGATGTTCCGCCGCCGCGTCCAGCCGCACGTGCGGCGCCACCGGACGCTCATCGGCGTCGGCCTGGTGCTGCTCGGGATGGTCGCGGTCCGGCTGGGCCTGGAGCCGCCCAACATCAAGTTCGGCGGCTTCGGCACGCCGGTGCTCACCCCCGCCGTGGGCGTCCTGATGTCCGCGGGGATGGTGCTCGTGTTCGGTTCCACGGTGGAGAGGCTGCTGCGCTCCTTCGCCCGACGCACCGGGACGGGTCAGGCCCTGCGCCGCGCCATCACCGCCCTGGTCCGGACGGGCACGGTGGTGGTGCTGCTGCACGGCTGGGTGCTGATGTGGGTCACGCGCCACGGCGTGGAGGACAACGCCGCCAAGTTCGCCCTCGCGCTCGCCCTCAGCTGGCTGGCAGGCCTCGCCCTGCTCGCCACCCCCCTGTCCAAGCCGTTCACGGGGGCGCGCCGCCGCTGGCACCCGGTGCACCGCCTGCGACACGTGGAGCCCCCGCACCCCGTCACGTCCGCGCTGCCGCGCGTCACGACCGCCTCGGAGAGGACACACCCATGAGCAGGGATCATCGCCCCCCGATCCGCAATCCGTTCCTGCCGCCGACGCCGGAGGAGCCCGAGGTGCCGGCCCGCGACGGCGGCCACCCGGCGGGTGACGGCGGCGACGCCGACGCCCCGGCGGCCTCCACGGCGCGGGAGGATCGCCTCGCCGAGTTCCGGCTCGGCCCGGCATTCCGCCCCCACCCGGCCGACCCCGCCACGCCGCGGCAGCGTGCGACGCCGACCGAGCGCACGGTGGCTCCCGCGCCCGTCAGGGCCGCTGAGCCAGCCTCGCCTGCCTCACCGGCCGGCCGTGTCCCCGGCCCCCTGCCGAGCGCCCGCGTCCTCGTCGTGTGCACGGGCAACATCTGCCGCTCCGCCTATGTGGAGTACGCGCTGCAGGCGCAGCTCAACGCCCTGCTCGGTGACCGGGGCCGCGCGGAGGTCACGAGCGCGGGCACGGAACCGAACCAGGCGCTGACCGTCCCGGGTCCGCTGCTCGACCTCGCACCGAGCCGCCGAGTCCGCGCCGCGTTGACGCAGCATCGACCGCAGCAGCTGACCGGGCGTTCGCTGGCCGACCAGGACCTCGTCCTGACCGCGACGGACGACCACCTGGACGAGGTGCTGCGCGAGGACCCCGCGGCGGTGCGCCGGACCTTCACGATCCTCGGCATGGGCACCCTCCTGCGCGACCACGGCGAGGAGCTCGCCGCGGCGGTCCCTCCGGGCGCCGGCGTCACCGCGCTCGTGACGGCCCTGGCGGAGCTGCGCTCCCGCCTGATCGCCCACGGGGAGCGACCGGACGCGGATCTGCCGGACCCGTTCCGCGGCCCCGCCGAGGGCTACGCCGCGATGGCGCAGACCGCGCAGCCGATCGTCGAGCTGCTGGCGTGGGAGATCGCCCGGGCCCTCGACGGGGACCTCGTGGAGGAGGAGTCGACGGGCGCCTGACCGGCCGGCGTCAGAGATCGGGGACGGCGTGCCCGCCGGAGGACGGGGCGTGCTGCCCCTGGCGCGCCGCGGCCAGCACCCGACGACGGCGCCGCTCGAGCACCTCGCTCTCGAGCGGGGCGTCCCGCTCGTCGAGCCAGAGGGTCACGCCGGCGGCGACGACGAGCATGCTGGGGATCGTGATGAACACCTCGCCCAGCTGCGTCGCGGAGACGAACACGACGACGGCCGCCGCCTCCACCGCCACGCGCGAGGGGGTGCGCAGCCGGGCGCTGAACAGGCGCAGCCCGAAGAACGCGTACGCGCCGAGGACGGCGAGGAGGAGCACGACGCCGCCCTCGGTGTAGAGGCCCGCGTAGGAGTTGTGGTAGTGCCACGTGGCGCCGCCGAAGTCCACGTACGCCGTGGTGAGGCCCCGGCCGTACCACGGCGTCTCCGCGACGCGCACAGCCGTCTCGGCCTGGATGTTCGAGCGCAGCCAGTCCGTGCCGGTGCGGTCCGCGAAGAAGGCGATGCGGGCCAGGTTCTCCTCGGCGAACGCGACCGCCCAGGCGAGGACCGCCAGCAGGACCAGGCGCAGACCCGCCCCCATCCGCGGCGTCAGCCAGAGCCACAGGACGGCGCAGGCGAAGCCCGCCATGGAGGTGCGGGAGCCCGTGAGGACGACGCACACCGCGGCGGCGACGAGCAGGATCAGCTTCCACCGCCGCGCCCGCACGAGGGCGAGCGCCAGGACCGGCATGGCCGCGTAGTAGAGGCCCGCCACGTTCTTGTCCGCGAGGATGCCGGTCAGGAAACTGCCGTAGGGCGCGGGGACGAGGCCGGCGTAGAAGAGGGGCACGTTCAGGGCCATGGCGGCGCCGAGCCCGACGGCGAGCGAGCGCAGGCTGAGCCGGCCGCCGGCGATGCAGCCGACGAGCCCGACGAGGGCCGCCATCCGCACCCACCGGCGCAGCCATTCCAGGTCCGGAATGCCCTGGGACACGGAGACGATCGCGAGGAACAGCAGCACGGCGGCGGCGAGCACGGCGGTCAGCCCGAGGGCGGAGACATCGCGGCGGGACCGTCGGCACAGCGCCAGGGCCAGCAGCAGGAGCATGCCCGCCTCGTTCAGCGGGAGCGCCACGGGGCCGAGGGGGACGCTGAACGCCTCCATGGCCAGCAGGGCCCCGAGCAGCAGTTCGGGGATGCGCAGGGGCTCGCGCGGGACGGCGGCGTCCTGGTCGGCCGACCACACGGACGTGCCGCGGGCGGCGGCGCGGGCGTGCTTCTCCCGTTCCGTCTGCAGGGCCACGTAGCGGGGGTCGGAGTGCCGCGGTCCGTGCGCGTCGTGCCCCACCGTCATGACCGCTCCTCCGTCGCCCTGCCGGGGCGCGTCTCCGCCCCACGCCCAGCGTAGACGAGTGCGGCAGAACGGGCTGTCCCGCTTGTTAGAGTGAGCTGAGTCGCTGCCCTTCGATCCTGGGATCCCATGAACATCATTGATTTCCTTCGTGTGCTGCGTGCGAACCGCCTGGTGATCCTGGGGTGCGCCGCCCTGGGCCTGGCGGCGGGCCTCGTGTACTCGCTGCTGCAGCCCACGCTGTACACCGCCACCTCGACCGCGTTCGTCACGGTGGAGGGGGAGGCGAGCATCTCCGGCACCGAGACCGCCCAGACCCGCGCCCAGTCCTACATCCCGCTGATCAACAGCCGCACGGTCCGCGAGCGGATCGCGGCCGAGGGCTTGGACACCGCCGGCGCGACCATGAGCGCCGCCCTGGTGCCGAACTCGAACCTCATCACGGTGTCCGCCGTGGCCCCCGATGCGCAGCAGGCCGCCGCGCTGGCCAACGGGGCGCTCGTGGCGACCGCCGACGTGGCGAACGAGCTCGATCCGACGTCCAACGTCAAGGTCACGGCCATGGAGGACGCCCTCGTGCCGGCCACGCCCTCGAGCCCGGACCGCGTCCGCCACCTGCTGTACGGCCTGGGCGCAGGCCTCGTCCTCGGCCTGATCGTCGCGCTCCTGCGGCGGCTGCTGGACGTCAACGTGCGGACGACGACGGACGCCCAGGTGGCGGGCGGGGCGGGCCTGCTCGGCGCCATCCCCCTGGACCCCAGCATGAAGGCGGAACGCACGGCGCCGATGGCGCCCCTCTCCCCCCGCGCGTCGGAGGCGGTGCGTCAGCTGCGGACCAACCTGCGGTTCGCTGCGGTGGACGATCCGCCCCGCACCATCGCGTTCACCAGCTCCAACCCCGGCGAGGGCAAGTCGACGGTGATCGGCAACCTGGCCCTGACCGTGGCGGCCGCCGGCCAGCCGGTGATCCTCATCGACGCCGATCTGCGTCGCCCCCGCCAGGCCCTGCAGTTCGGCGTCGACGGCCGCGTGGGCCTGTCCGAGGTCCTCAACGGGGACGTCGCCCTCCAGGACGTGCTGATCCCCGTGGGCGAGGACGGGCTGCTCCTCCTGCCTGCCGGCCGCACTCCCCCGAACCCGTCCGAACAGCTCGGCTCCGAGCGGATGAAGGACCTGCTCACCGCCCTCGCCGAGACGCACATGGTGCTCGTGGACGCCCCGCCCGTGCTGCCCGTCACGGACTCGACCCTGCTCGCCGCGGCGGTGGACGGCACCGTCCTGGTGATCCGCCACGGCAAGACCCGCAAGGAGCACCTCGAGGTGGCCCGGGACATGCTCGCGGGCGTCAACGCCCGGGTGCTCGGCGTCGTGCTCAACGGCACCCCGGCCTCCGGTGTGGGCTCGGACTACTACGGCGGGGGCTACGGCGCGGACGGCGGCAGCTACGACGTCTACTACCAGGCGCCCCGGGACGCCGCCGAGGCCGCGGCCGGGACCGCGGGTGACGCGTCGCCACGCTGACGGCGCCCGGCCGCAGGGCCAGGTCGTCGCATCGACGGCACGGGCCCGGGGATGCAGAAGGGCCCCGCCTCTGAGGAGGCGGGGCCCTTCGTGGCGGTGCTCAGAAGATCAGCACTTCACCGAGGGCGGGGTGGTCTCGAAGCAGTTGCTGAACTCGACGACACCGTCGTTGCAGAGATCCGCGCCCTCAGGAGCGCTCGTCGGCAGGGCCAGCTGCAGCTTGCCCTTGACGCAGCCGGACTCGTTGGCCGAGTTGCCGGTCTTGTTCACCAGGTAGTAGTAGGTCTTGGACTCGCCCGGCTGCAGGAGCAGCTCGGGGTCCATGGCGGCCAGTCGCCTGCCTCCCTCGCACGGGCTGTCGGTGTAGAGACGCGCCTCACCGTTTCGGGTGGTATGACCGCCGAACACCACGGTCACCGTGCCCGGGTTGACGTACACGGGGGTGGGCGACGTGTTGGTGATGGTGATGGTGAAGCCGTAGGCCTGCTTGATGCCATCGGACTGGCCGCCGCCCTGGTGCTTCACGGCGGTGCCCGTGGTCACGTCGGCACAGCCGGTCGGGGAGGCCGCGGCGAACGGGGCGGCGGCGACGGCGGCGACGGCCGGAACCGTCCAGGCGATGCCGGCGGTCACCTTGCGACGGGAGAGGGTGGAGGTGTTCTTCTGCATGGCTTCACTCGTTTCGAGTCGAGGTGTGGCTTTCGCGCCCGAACGGGGTCACGGGTCACGCGAGTGGACAGAGCCCCGCGACACGATTCATGAGAATCGGCTGTGGAGGTCTCAAAGACAGTGTAGACGGGTCGCCCAGCTCGTCGCCAGCATCCCTGTGCGTCCGTGTGGATGAGGGGCCCTCCTTTCGGTCGGCTAAGCTCGCGGCCATGGGGGAACGTGCGACGGGACAGCGACCGGCCGCCCCGCCGTCCCTGGACCTCGAGATCCGCGTCCGCCTCGCCCACGCCCGCATCGCGCACCTGCTGGGCCGGGCCGACATCCGCGCCCTGCACCTCAAGGGCTACGCCACCGAGCCCGGCGTCTACCCCGATCACCGCCGCAGTTCGGACGTGGACCTGCTGGTCCATCCCACCGATGCCGCCGCCGTCATCGCACTCCTGGACTCCCACGGCTGGGAACCGGTCGCCACCTTCTCGGAGGGATCGATCTTCCAGCACGCGGCCACGCTCTGGCATGACCAGCTGGGGTATGTGGACGTGCATCGGCTCTTCCCCGGACTCGGCCCGTCCCCCGAGGCGGCCTTCGACACCCTGTGGAGCGAGCACACCCACCTCGTGATCGCCGGCCGGCCCGTTCCGGTGCCGAGCCCGTGCCACCAGCGGCTCGTCGTCATCGTCCACGCGGCCCGCGATCCGTATCGCGGCGCGCACGACGTCCGGCACATCCGGGAATCCCTGCCCGCCGAAAGCTGGGCAGCCCTGCGCGAGGAAGCCCACCGGCTGGACGCGGGCGCGGCCTGGCACGTCGCCACGGGCGAGGCCGCCGACGGCGTCGACTCCAGGCAGCTGACCCTCTTCGCGGCGCTGCACGAGAGCCAGAGCGGTCTGGAGCTGTTCCGCACCCGGTGGCAGTCGGCCGCCACGGCGCGGGAGCGGGCCGTCCTCGTGGCCCGCACGATCCCGGTGAACCGCCCCCATCTGCAGATGCGCCTGGGCCGGCCTGTCACCCGCGCGGACCTGTGGCGCGAGCAGCGCGCCCGGCTCGGCGCACTCGCCGGCTGGGCCTGGAGGAAGGCGGTGCGCCGTGACCGTTGAGACCACCGAGGGCTGGGCCCTGGCCCCCGACATCGCGTGGGCCCGCACCGCCGGCGGCCAGGCCGTCGTCATGACGCTCGAGGCCGGTCAGCCGCTGCTGTTGAGCGCCTCGGGCGACGTGATCTGGGACGTCCTCGTGGGCGGCCGCACCCCGGATGACGACCTGGTCGCGGATCCGCCGACGCCGCTGTCGACGACGACAATCACGGTCCAGGTGGCGGAGGCGTTCGGCCTCGACCCCGCCGACGTCGCGGCCGACGTCCACGCCTTCCTCGAGATGCTCGAGGCGCACGGCGTCCTCGTCCGCGTGCGGACGGCCTGACCCGGCTCAGCCCTCCGGCGCGAAGATCGCGTCGACCACCTGCTGCGCCCACTCGAGCAGCGGGACGTCCACGAGGTCCTGACCCATGACCGGCTTGGTCTTGGGCCGCGGGATGAGGACGCCGTTCAGGGCCGGCTTGACCTGGGCGCCCTTGTACATGCGGGTCAGGCGCATCTGACGGGACTCCGGCAGGTCCGCGGCGGGGCCGAACTTCACGTTCTGGCCCAGCAGCATCACCTCGGTGACGCCCGCGGCCCGCGCCCGGTTGCGGAACCGGGCGACGGCGACGAGCGCCTCCACCGGCTCCGGCAGCGGGCCGTAGCGGTCCTTGAGCTCCTCCACCACGGCGTCCACGGCGGCGTCGTCCGCGGCCTGGGCGAGGTTGCGGTACATCTCCAGGCGCAGCCGCTCCCCCGGCACGTAGTCGTGCGGCAGATGGGCGTTGACCGGCAGCTCCACCTTCACCTCGGCGGGCGCGGTGTCCTCCTCGCCCTTGAAGTCGGCCACGGCCTCGCCCACCATCCGCAGGTAGAGGTCGAAGCCCACGCCGGCGATGTGGCCGGACTGCTCCCCGCCCAGCAGGTTGCCGGCGCCGCGGATCTCGAGGTCCTTCATGGCCAGCTGCATGCCCGCGCCGAGCTCGTTGTGGGTGGCCACGGCCTTGAGGCGTTCGAGGGCCACCTCGCCGAGGGGCTTCTGCGGGTCGTACAGGAAGTACGCGTACGCCCGCTCGCGGCCACGGCCCACGCGGCCGCGCAGCTGGTGCAGCTGCGAGAGGCCGTAGCGGTGGGCGTCCTCCACGATCAGGGTGTTGGCGTTGGCGATGTCCAGGCCGGTCTCGATGATCGTGGTGGACACGAGCACGTCGAGCTTCCGCTCCCAGAAGTCCACCATGATCTGCTCGAGCCGGGCCTCGCTCATCTTGCCGTGGGCGACGGCGATCCGCGCCTCCGGCACCAGCTCGGCGATGCGCTTGGCCACCTTGTCGATGGTGGTGACGCGGTTGTGCACGTAGAACACCTGGCCCTCGCGCATCAGCTCGCGGCGGATGGCCGCGGTGACCTGCTGGTCCGAGTACGGGCCCACCGAGGTGAGCACGGGGTGGCGCTCCTCCGGGGCGGTGGCCAGCGTGGAGGTCTCACGGATGCCGGTGAGGGACATCTCGAGGGTGCGCGGGATGGGCGTGGCGGACATGGCGAGCACGTCCACGTTGGTGCGCATCTTCTTCAGCGCCTCCTTGTGCTCGACGCCGAAGCGCTGCTCCTCGTCCACGATCACCAGGCCCAGGTCCTTGAACTGCACCTGGTCGGAGAGCAGCCGGTGGGTGCCGATCACCACGTCCACCTCGCCGTGGGCGAGCCCCTCGGCGACCTCCTTGGACTCCTTGGCGGTCTGGAACCGGGAGAGCGCGGCCACCTTCACGGGGAAGCCGGCGAACCGGTCGGAGAACGTCTGGTGGTGCTGGCGGGCGAGCAGCGTCGTCGGGACGAGCACGGCCACCTGCTTGCCGTCCTGCACCGCCTTGAACGCGGCGCGCACGGCCACCTCGGTCTTGCCGAAGCCGACGTCGCCGGAGACGAGCCGGTCCATGGGGACGGCCGCCTCCATGTCCTTCTTGACGTCCTCGATGGTGGTCAGCTGGTCCGGCGTCTCGATGAACGGGAACGCCTCCTCCAGCTCGCCCTGCCACGGGGTGTCCGGGGCGAACGCGTGGCCGCGGGAGGCCATGCGGGCCGAGTACAGGCGGATGAGCTCGCCGGCGATCTCGCGGGTGGCGCGCTTGGCCTTGGACTTGGTCTGCGCCCAGTCCGAGCCGCCCATCTTGGACAGCGACGGCGTCTCCCCGCCCACGTAGGTGGAGATCAGGTCGAGCTGGTCGGTGGGCACGAACAGCCGGTCGCCCGGGGCGCCGCGCTTCGAGGGCGCGTACTCGAGCACGAGGTACTCGCGGTAGGACTCCTCGGCGCCGGGGGCGGTGCGCGGGCCGCCGGTGACCTTGCGGCGCTGCAGCTCCACGAAGCGGGCGATGCCGTGCTGGGAGTGCACCACGTGGTCGCCGGGCTGCAGGGTCAGCGGGTCGACGGCGTTGCGCCGCTTCCGGGCCAGCCGCGCCCCGGGGGCGCGCGTGCCCGCGGTGCGGTGCCGGCCGAAGAGGTCGTGCTCCGTGATCAGGGCGATCTGCGCGTCCGGGATCGTGAAGCCGGAGCCGACGGGCGCCGTCGGGATGGAGACCCGCCCCGGGGCGAGGTCCGCGGGCAGGGGCCCGTCCACCACGGCGGCCGTGAGGCCGGCCTCCGTGGTGAGCTCGGCGAGACGGCGGGCGGAGCCGGGGCCGTCGGTGAGGACCACGGCATGCCACCCCTCCGCGAGCCGGACACGGGTGTGCGCGACCATGGCCTCGATGTCGCCCGAGAAGGTCTGCGGGACGCCGAGGGTGGCGCGCAGGGTGGCGGCGTCGGGCAGCAGCTCATCGTCCGAGACCAGCGCGGTGACGGACCAGAACCCCTGGTCCTGCTCGAGCGCGGCCGCGCGGAGTTCGGCCACCGTGAGGAAGCCGCCCGCGGCGGACTGGTCCGCCCCGACCACGTCCACCGGGGCGACCGCGCCCTGCGCGGCACCGGCCCACGCGGCCTGGAGGAACTCCTCGTTGGTGGCCAGCAGGTCGTCGGCGCGGCCGCGCAGGCGCTCGGGCTCCACGAGGACGGTCAGCGAGCCGGTGGGCAGCATGCGGGGCAGCGACGTCATGGCCTCGGCCAGCAGCGGGGAGAGGGACTCCATGCCCTCCACGGCCACGCCCTCGGCGATGCGGTCCAGCATGTCCGCGGCGGCGGGCATGGCCGGGATCAGCTCCTTCGCGCGTCGGCGCACGTGGTCCGTGATCAGCAGCTCGCGGCACGGGGGCGCGTACAGCTCGGAGGGGTGGCCCGAGCCGTCCTCCGTGGTGTCCTCGAGGGAGCGCTGGTCCGCCACGGAGAACCAGCGCATCTGCTCCACCTCGTCCCCGAAGAACTCGATGCGCACGGGGTAGTCCTCGGTGGGCGGGAACACGTCGATCAGCCCGCCGCGCACGGCGAACTCGCCGCGACGGCTGACCATGTCCACGCGCGAGTAGGCGGCGTCCGCGAGCGCGGCCACCACGCCGTCGAAGTCCCGTTCCTCCCCCGTCCGCAGGGTCACGGGGCTCAGCTCGCCGAGTCCGGCCACGAGGGGCTGCAGCACGGCGCGCACGGGGGCGACGACGACGCGCAGCGGGCCCTCCGCGTGCTCCTCCGGGTGGGCGAGGCGGCGCAGCACGGCCAGGCGCGCGCCCACGGTGTCCGAGCGCGGGGACAGGCGCTCGTGCGGCAGCGTCTCCCAGGAGGGGAACAGCGCGGCCGTGCCGGCCGGGGCCCAGGCGGCCAGGTCGGTCACGAGGTCCTCGGCCTCGCGGGTGGTCGCGGTCACGACGAGGACGGCGGCGCGTTCGCCGTGGCCCTCGGCCAGCGCCTCGGCCAGGACGGTCAGCAGGGGCGCGCGGGCGCCGTCGGGCAGGCCGATCTCCAGTTCGACGCCCCGGGACTCGAGCGGCCGGGCGGCGGAGGCGGCGGCCGCCTCGAGCGCGCGTTCGGCGCGCAGGCGCGGCAGCAGCGGGGCGAGGACGGGGGTGGTCTCGGGGGCGCTCATGCGCGGACCTCCGGGGTGGCGGTGGAGCCGTCCGTGGCGGCGGGCAGTTCGGTGGTCATGATCTCCCGGATCTCTTCGAGGAAGGCGAGGACGTCGTCGGCGCCGCCCACCGGGCCGCCGGCGGTCAGCCGGTCCGTGCCGAGCAGCACCGCGGTGGGGAACGAGTGCAGGCCGAGGGCCTGCGAGGCGGCGCCGGCCGGGTCGGCCAGCACGAGCGACGCGTCGACGGCGCCGCTGTGGATCGCCCCCTCGGCGCCGGGGGCGCGCTGGGGCATGAGGACCCGCAGCCGGACCGGCCCGAGCGCGTCCTTGAACTCGTCCAGCCGCTCGATCACCCGCGCGCAGGAGCCGCACCCCGTGGACAGGCGCAGGGCCACCACGGCCCCGTCCGCGACCAGCCGGTGCAGACCGATGTACTCGCCGTCCGCGACCACGACGGCGTCCGGGAACGGGTGGCGTTCGGGCTCGGCGCCGTCGGCCGGGTCGACGGCGGCCGGGGCCTCGGGCGTGGGCGTCGCCGGGGCGGCGTCAGGTGCGGCCGGGACGGACTCGCGCCCGGCCAGGAACGCGGCGGTCGCGAGCAGCACGGACACGAGCAGGGCCCACGCCCACGCCCCGGCGCCGAAGGCGGTGAGCGGCTGCCAGGCCAGGCCCGCGCCGTGCACCGCCAGCGAGACGATCCCCTCGGCCAGGGCCAGGACGGCGAGGGCCAGGAAGACGACGTTGCGGACCACGGTGGTGCGGGAGATCGGGGCGGCCGAGGCCTCGCCGAAGCAGCCGCACGAGACGCCGTCGTCCTGGGCCCGGACCACGAGCGCGAGGAAGGCGGCGAAGAGGGCCACGGCCACCAGGCCGACGACGGGACGCAGCAGGGTGAAGGGCTGCAGGAGGGCGACGGCGAGCAGCAGCTCGAGCCAGGGGAACGCGCGCGCCAGGGCGGGGGCCGCGAACGGGCGGGGCACCCTGAGTCGGGTGAACGTGGCCTGCACGTCCTCGCCGGAACGGAGCTTCGCCGTCCCGCTCAGGAGCATGATGAGGGCCACGGCCCAGAGTGCCGACATGGCGGACACACCTTCCAGGGGGTTCACGAGGGGTCGCGCGGCCGGTCCCGGCGCCGTGCACGGGACCCGGGTCGCGGAGGCCAGCATATAAGGTGAGGGATGGACGCCCATCGCCGTCGGCGAACCGGTGCCGGCCCTCTCACGGCCCGCCGGGCGCGGCCCGACTTGACCCCGAGGAGACACCGTGGCCTTTTCCGCTCAGCAGTCCATCCCGCACCCGCCGGCGGCCGTGGCAGCCGCCCTGGCGTCCGAGGACTTCCACCGTTCCGTGGTCGAGTCCTTCGGCGGCTCCCTGGTCTCGTTCTCCGTGGAGGGCTCCCCGGAGGGCGCGATGACCGTCACCGCCGTGCGCTCCCTGCCCGCGGACCGCATCCCGGACCGGGTCCCGGACATGGCCCGCAAGCTCATCGGCTCCGCCCTCCAGGTGGAGCAGGTGGAGCGCTGGGACGCGCCCGCCGCGGACGGCTCCCGCGCCGGCACCACCACCATCACCGTTCCCTCCGCCAAGGCGACGGCGGACGGCTCCCTCCGCCTGACCGCCGCCGGTGAGGGCTCCCAGTTCTCCGTGGACGGCACCCTCGTCTGCCGGATCCCGCTGGTGGGCTCGAAGCTCGCGGCGAAGGCCGAGCCGATGGTCGGCAAGGTCGTCGATCGTCAGGCCCGGGCGCTGTCCTCGTGGCTCGAGCGTGACGGCGGAGCCGCGCGCGGTTGATCTCGTTCTCCCGTCGCCCGGCGCTGTCGAGCTCGGCTCCGCCTGCCCGGCGGGGGCGGCGGGCCCTTCCCTCGCCGGACGCCGTGCTCATCGTGTGCACCGGCAACGTGTGCCGCTCGGCCTATGCGAGCCGGGCCCTGCAGGGCCGGCTGGCGGTCCTGGCCCCCGGCCGGGTGGAGGTCGGCAGCGCCGGCTCCCAGCCGAACCAGGCACTGACGGTGCCGCCGCCGCTCGTGCGGCTCGGCGCCGAGGCCGGCGTCACCGGGCTGGAAGGCCACCGTCCCGCAGCGTTGCAGCCGTTCATGGTGGCGGAGGCGGATCTCGTGTTGGCCGCGGCTCAGGAGCACATGCGCTTCGCACTCCAAGAAGTGCCGCAGGCCGTCGCGCGGGTGTTCACCGTGCTGGAGCTCGCGGCGCTGGTCCGCGCGATGGACCAGCGGGACGGGCGGGACTGGATCCCCGCCGGTCGCGGGGTGCGTGCGTTCGCGGCGGAGGCGGCCCGCCACCGGGCCCTCGCGCGGTCGACCGCCCAGCCCCTCGACGTCGTGGACCCGTTCCGCGGGCCGGTGGAGGGGTACGCGGAGATGATCCAGATCATGGATCCTGCACTGGAGACCATCGCGGATGCCCTGGCCCGTGCCGTGACCCCGACCCCCTGAGCGTGGGGCTGCACCCCCGTCGAGGACGTCCGCCCGGGGCGGGAGACTCAGTGGAACGCCTGCTGGGCGGGCTCGAGACCGTCCGTGACGAGCTTCTCGACGGCGTCCGCCGCGCGGTCCACGTGCAGCGGCAGGACGTCCTGCTCGGCCTTGGTGAAGGGGCGCAGTACGAAGTCGGCCACGTCCATGCGGCCCGGAGGCCGGCCGATGCCGACGCGCACGCGGGCGTAGTCCTTGGTGCCGAGCGAGGCGGTGATGGACTTCAGGCCGTTGTGGCCGCCCTCTCCCCCGCCGCGCTTGAGGCGCAGGGTGTCGAACGGGATGTCCAGCTCGTCATGGACCACCACGAGGTCCTCGGGGCCGATCCCGTAGAAGGACGCCAGCGCGGAGACGGGGCGTCCGGAGACGTTCATGTAGCCGGTGGGCTTCGCGAGCACGACGCGCGGTCCCCCGATGCCGAGGCGACCCGTGGCCACCACGGCGCCGGCCCGGTGGCGGGTGAACCCGACCCCCATGCGGGAGGCGAGCTCATCCGCCACCATCTGGCCGACGTTGTGACGGGTGCGCTCGTACTCGGGCCCGGGATTGCCGAGCCCGACGATGAGCGTGGTCCCCGTCGTCATGGCGTGATCAGTCCTCGGAGCCCTCGGACTCGCCCTCGGCGGACTCGGCGGCCTGCTCCTCCTGCACGGACTCGTCGCCGAGGTCCTGCTCGACGACCTCCGAGACGGTGGCGATGACGATGTCGTCCTCGAGCTGCAGGGTGGTGCCGGCGGGGACCTGCACGTCCGGGGCGTACACGTGGTCGCCGGCCTCGCGGCCCTCGACGGAGATGGTGACGGCCTCGGGCAGGTCGGTGGCGTCGGCCTCGACCGGCACGGTGACGTAGTCCAGCACGTAGTCGTTGCCGGGGGCGACCTCGCCCTCGACCTGCACGGTGACCTCGACGATGACCTTCTCGCCGCGGCGGACCTCGATGAGGTCCAGGTGCTCCACGGTGTCCTTGATGGCGTGGCGCTGGATGTCCTTGGGCAGGACCAGGTGCTCCTCGCCGGCCTCGTTCACGACGGTGAGCAGGGCGTTGGGGTTGCGGACGGCCAGGGTGGTCTCCTGGGCCGGCAGCAGCAGGTGCACGGGATCCTGGCCGTGGCCGTAGACGACGGCGGGGATCAGGCCGGCACGGCGGGCCTGGCGGGCGGCACCCTTGCCGAAGTCGGTGCGGCGGGTGACCTTGATCTTGAGCTGGTCAGACATGATGCGTCCTCCTGTGGGGGTCTCGGCCGCGCAGCCGGGGGCGGCGCGGGATGCGGCCAGGAGGGGGCTTCAGTGCCGCAGCGGGTCAGCACGCTGACGCGCGGCGGCGGCCTCGTCGATCACGGAGCGCGCGCTCCCTCGCCTGGGCAACCTGGACAGGATAGCACCGGTGATGCTCGTCGCGCTCAGCGGCCCGCTCGTCGGGACCGCTCCACGATGCGGTCCAGCTTGCGGCGGTGAGCCCGTTCACCCGCGGACGCGCCGTGGGATTCGTCGTCCTCCTGGGCGCTCAGCAGCAGGCCGCAGCCGAGGACGACGGCGCCGAAGATCGTGATGAACACCTCACCCAGCTGGAGGGAGGCCACGAGGATGATGAGGGTGGCCGCTTCGACGGCGACGCGGGAGGGCGAGCGGTGCGTCCGGGCGAAAGGCCGCAGGCACAGCCAGAGGTAGGCGCCGACCACCACGATCAGGAACGGCCAGCCGCCCTCCACCAGGAGCCCCAGGTAGGAGTTGTGGAAGAACATGGACACGTTGTCCAGCTCCACGAATGCTGTGGAGAGGCCCTGGCCGAAGAAGGACGTGTCCGCCACCTTCTCCGCGGACGCCTCCTGGATCTGCTCGCGGAACCAGTCGGTGCCCGTGCGGTCGCCGAAGATCCTGAGGTCGGCCAGATTCACTTCGGCCCAGCTGACGAACCAGCCCAGGACGACCCCCAGCGCGAGACGGAGGGCCCACCCCAGGTAGGGGCTCACGAGGATCCACACGACCGCGCAGAGCAGCGCGGCCATCGAGGTCCGCGAGCCGGTGAGGAAGGTCAGGGCGAAGCCGGCGCCCAGCACGAGGAGCTTCGGACCCATGCGCTGCATGGTGGCCACCAGCAGCACGGGCAGGAGCGCATAGAAGAGGCCGGAGACGTTCTTGTCCCCCAGGAACCCGGTGAGGTAGCCGCCGTAGGTGTCCGGGGCCAGGCCCGCGTAGAAGAGGGGCACGTTGATCAGTGCTCCGGCCGTCATCCCGTAGAGGACGCCCTTGATGTCGATCCTCTCGCTGGCGATGGCGTAGATCAGCAGGATCAGGAGCGTGATCCTCGTGGCGCGACGCGTGGGGTCGAGGTCGTTGTGCACGGTCACCGCGACGAGATACGCCACCAGGGCCAGTGCGACGAGGGCCAGCACGCCGTACTGGGAGAGGTCCCGGCGGGGCTGCCGGAATGAGGCGAGGAGCAGCAGAAGGATGGCGGAGAACTCCGCGAACGGGATCGGCAGGCCGGGAGCGGTGAACGCATCCATCACCAGGCCGATGGCCAGCACGGCCTCGAACAGCCGCGGTGAGGCCGGCGTGACCAAGGGGTTCCACGGGGAGCGGGTCCACGCGGCCTGACCGTCCGGGACGAGGCCGAGTGAGGCGTGACGCCTGGCAGGCCGGGCCTCGGGTGGCGCGACGGCCCCCATGGCGCGGGCAGCCGTCCGGTCACGGGGCGTGCTCGGGCGCATGGTGCGGAACCTTTCATGGACGCCGGGCGATACTCGGCTCAGCGTAGCGCGGTGGCGTGCCTCGTCCTCGGGCCCGGCAGACCGCACGAGGGGTCTTGGTACCGTGGACCGCGCGTGCCTCGCCCACGACGGCCCGCGCATTCCCGTCCATGACCCCCGAGGTGCTCCGTGACGATCGTCGACTTCTTCCGCCTGCTGCGCGCCAACCTCCTCCTGCTGCTGGCGGCCGCCCTCGTGGGGGGTCTGCTGGGCTGGGGCTACTCCGCGCTGCAGCCCCGGATCTACGCGTCCGAATCTCAGGGGTTCCTCGCCGCGCGGGCTGCAGATCAGAGCCTCATCACCAGCAACCTGCCCGCCGAGAGCCGGGCTCAGGCCTACGTCGCCCTGATCAACAGCGAGGCCGTGCGTGAACGCGTGGCCCAGGACACGGGGCAGGACGGCGACGGTTCGCTCTCCGCGGTGCTCGTCCCCGAGTCCAGCATGATCAAGGTGACCGCCACCTCGACGGATCCCGAGACCGCCGCGCAGCTCGCGAACAGTGCTCTGCAGGCGACGGCGGACGTGGCGGCGGACGTGGACAAGAACAGCCCGTTGGAGGTCGTGCCGCTGTCCGACGCCCGCGTGCCCTCTGCCCCCGTGAGCCCTGACACCCGGCGCAACGTCCTCTTGGGCGTCGTGGCCGGACTGAGTGCGGGACTCGCCATCGCCGTGCTCCGTCGTCTCCTGGACGTGAAGGTGCGCAGCCGCGCCGACGTGAAGGAGATCACCGGCGCCGGCGTGATCGGCGCCGTTCCAGAGAACGCGTCCCTGACTCGCACGGGCGAGGAGGCCGTGGACCTCGATCCCCGGGCCGGCGAGGCCATCCGGGCGCTGCGCACCAACCTCAAGTTCGTCTCCGTCGACGAGCCGCCGCGCGTCGTCTCGTTCACGAGCGCGGACCCCTCCGAAGGCAAGTCGACCATCGCCTCGAATCTGGCCCGCGCCCTGGCCCTGGCCGGCGAACGGGTGCTCGTGGTGGACGCCGACCTGCGGCGCCCCCGGCAGCACGACCTCTTCAAGGTGGCGGGCGACGTGGGCCTGTCCGAGGTGCTGGCCGGTGAGGTGCAGCCGGACGACGCCCTCGCGGCCACCGGAATCCCGAACCTCACGCTGCTCCCCGCCGGCCGGACGCCCCCGAACCCGTCGGAGCTGCTGGGCTCGAAGCGTATGCGGGCCCTGCTGAAGCTGGCATCGGAGGACTTCTTCGTCATCGTCGACTCCCCTCCCCTGCTGCCCGTCACGGACGGCTCGCTCCTGGCCACGGCCGTGGACGGGACTGTGCTCGTGGTGCGTCAGGGGCGGACCCGCAAGGACCACCTGGAGGCGGCTGTGGAGAATCTCGCCGCGGTGGACGCGCACCTGCTGGGCGTCGTCATGAACGGCGTCGCGCGCTCCCAGCGCGGCGGCGGCTACTCCTATGGCTACGGGTACGAGAGCACGTACCACAAGTCCCACGAGAAGTACCTCTCGAGCGTCGGTTCGTCCGCGAAGAAGGGGCGGCGTTCACGCCGCAGGGCCCGCACGCGCAGCTGATCGCCCCCACGCACGAAGCCCCCGCCGGAACCGGCGGGGGCTTCGTCGTGCGAGACGGGGTCAGCGCTTCAGATACGTGCGCAGGCGTTCGCGCTGGTCCGGGGCGGTGTAGCCGACGGCGGCCAGGGGCCCGAGGTCGAGGGCGCTGTTGGTCGGCCGCGGGGCCACGCCCTCCTTGCCGGCCAGGTACGCGGCCATTCGCGGTTGAGCGTGGAGGTGTCGTGAGTCAAGGGGCTCGCGCCCTTGTTGGATGATGGGTTCTGCGAAGAATCACATCGTCTACCGAAGGACGCGAGCCATGTTCCAGCCTACGGGCCC